>Ga0163153_10002408_pt1 | contig 27449 bp, 11 predicted proteins | sample OliLakLV19MP6IB1_FD_148629 | JGI IMG/M metagenome (GOLD analysis project Ga0163153, IMG submission 148629) | Freshwater microbial mat bacterial communities from Lake Vanda, McMurdo Dry Valleys, Antarctica - Oligotrophic Lake LV.19.MP6.IB-1 | ecosystem: Environmental > Aquatic > Freshwater >...
AACTATCGCGCCATTGAGCGATAACCCTCTCGTCAGTCTACCGGCCGTGCCGGCATGACGACCGGCCCAACCCGCCGGTGAGACCGCGACGAGCGCCGGCTCGTACACCACGTTCAGGGACACGACCCCTTGCCTCGGCGCGCGGCACGACTCTCAGGTGCTGGGCCGAGAACTCGCCGTTCGAATCGAAGGATGTGCTGAAGCTGCGCGGTTATCGGTGGAACGGCGACGACAACGCTCAACCGCGAGCATGGTGGATCGACGTCGGTGAAGCCGACATTGAGGAGGAGAAGGCGTTTTTATGCGCGGAGATCTATAAGCGCGACCTGGCTTTACCAACTGCAACAATTACGGCGTTCAATCGGCATTCTGGTCGCATTGTACCCGGCTAAGAATTCCTCTCGCACCCTGCGCAAGTGAAGGCTTACTCCCATGAAACCAGAACGGAAAGCTTAAGTAGGTCGCATTATCGCGCATCTCAGATGCGTGATAATGCTTGCAAAACGGTTTGAGTGATGGGATTAACGCGCATCTGAGATCCGGGAAAATCCAATGGCGATCCAGCTTGTGGGAGAAACGATCGACGCTCGACGCGCCCATCAGCGCGCCCAGGTCGGCGAGCTGCTCCAGATCGTGCGTGGCGTATATGTCGACCAAGACGGGGACATCGAGGCCGCGATTCTAAATCATGCTGTGCGCATCGCGCACTATCTTTATCCGACTGCCTATTTGTCATCGGCGAGCGCAGTTTTGCTCGCTCCAACGCCGGACGGCCGACTGTTTATAAGCGGGCGCCGTAACCAGCGCACCAGGCTGCGGATGCTGGAAATCGTTCAGAACGAAGCGCCGGCACATCCCTCGATCGCGATCGCCGTAATTGGCGATGATCTGGGCGAGTTACGCGTCCATGCCTCGTCACCGCGCCAGCGCTTCTTGGAAGCGTTTCGCCTGCGCAGCGAACACGCCAGTGCGGTGACTGCCGAGATGCGTGCCCAAATGGCCGCGCGCTTGATTGATGAACATGGCAATGCTCGGGCGGCCGCAGATGCAGTTTGGGCGCTGGCGCGTGAGAATAAATGGTACCGCGAAGGGGAAGGCGCAGAACGCTTTTTGCTGGCGCAGCCCGGTGCCGGCAAGGCACCCGTCAACAAGGCCGCGCTTAATCTACTCGTCGCCTGGCACGGCGATCCGCTCGGTCGCCTGACGCATGATGGTTTCGAGTGGCGATGGAGACCGCAAAAGCGCACCGGTCTAACCGTCGTCCGGGAAATCACACCGGGCAAGCTGCCGGCCTTTATCGAATCGTTGCTGCCCGAAGGCTGGTTGGCACAGGTACTCCACGAGCGCGATGAGCGAGAGGCGCTCCGCCGTGGTCGGCGCTATATGTCCAACATAGTTATCGTTGAGAACAGAGATGAATTGGCAGCTTTGCCCGCCGACTGTCTCACCACTCCGCTCGCCGCTTTCGTCGATGCCGGTCGCTTTACCGGCCACTATGCCGGCCCTGCACGGGGGGAGATCGAGGAGACCTTCGAGCAAAACCTGGCGCGCATGCTCGCGCGCGCGGAAACGCCGCGCCTGTCGGGCGTCCAGATCAAGGCGCCGATGAGCCTGATGCCCGATGGCGCCCTCGTTCCGGCCATCGATCAGCCGTTCACCCATATCCTCAAGCCCGCCGGCACGGCGGGATTTGAGACGTTGCCGGTCGTCGAGTGGCTCTGCCTGGAGCTTGGCCGCTCCGCCGGGTTTGACGTGCCCGGTGCCGCGCTGCTGGAAATGCCCGATGGCATGTCGCCCGCATTGGTCGTCGAGCGGTTCGATATTCGTCGCGGGCCAGCGGATCAGCGGCGTCTAGCGATGGAGGACTTTTGCTCCATTCTGGACCTTCCCGCTTCGGCCAAATACGACGGAACGATCGAGCGGATGGCCCGCGGGCTGCGACCGCTCTCGACCGATCCGGCCAGCGATCTCGATATGCTGTTACGCCGCGCCGTGTTCGCCTGGCTCATCGCCGATGGCGATATGCACCTCAAGAACCTTGCCGTGCTCAAAATCGCCGAGCCTGATGCCAAGGCGTTTACGAGTGTGCGCTTCGCACCGCTCTACGACGCCGTTACCACGCGCGTTTTCCCGGGTTTGGGGGGCGACCGCATGGCGCTCAAGCTAAACGGCAAGGATGACCGTCTGACGCGCCAGGACTTCCTTGCGCTGGCGCGGACGATTGGCGTGTCCGCCGGCAATGCCGAGACTGCGATTGCGGACCTGACTGCGCGAGTGGCCGAACGGGCGCAGAGGCTTCAGCTACCCGCATTTGCGGCTGATGCTGAGGCCGCCAAAACTGCGCAGGACAAGGTGATTGGCTTGGTCGGGGAGCGCTGCACGGCACTTGCTGCCGAAGGCGGGTGATTGGCGCGACTTTAAGGCTGGAGCCGTATTTGCAGATCAGCGAGATCCTCTGCTGGCATGGCGGTTCCCATCAGGCTGTGCAGATACTCCAGCAGATCTTCCTGACGCGGTTGGCCGAACGCGAGGCGATAGACGGTCAGGCTCCGCTTGAGCCACTCGAGCCTGCGCACCTCGCGGCTGAACGGGAGCATAGGCACGCGGCGTTCAACCTTCACCGGACCTTCGTAGATCCAATAAGGAATGAGGTCAGAGTCATTCTCTGTCTCGGCCCGGGCGGCGTCGAACATGATCTGCCAGGGATCATCGTGACCTGTCTCGCGCCCACGCACCACATCGACCTGCCGATGCGCCAGATTGAGGCGGATGGCGTGACCCTTGAAGCGGTGGACACGCCCTTCGCGCTGTTCGAGATCGACGGGATTTCCGGGCAGGTTCCAGTGGTAGAGGCGGTAGCAATAAGGGTGAAAGTCGAGGCCCTCCTGTCCGACGGATGTCGTGGCCAGCGCAAAGGGTCGGAAGGGTGAGTTGAAGGCGTCCCGAACGCTTCCCAGGCGTGCAGCCCCGCCTTCCTCGTCCTTGTAGTCGGCCAGGCGCATGGCAAATCGACCCCGCATCTGGAACTTTTTGATGACCAGTTTTTTGCCAGCGACGGTCGGATCCTCGACGTCGATCTGCGAGGGGCGAATGGCCAACGCCTCCGAGATCGCCTTGCTGATCCCAGCGATGCGATCTGCGGGTGGCTTGGCGCCCAAGCCCTCTGCGTCGAGCAGATAGTGGACATATTCGTCGAGAACCGCCTGGAGGTTGTGCTCCACCCCGTATGTGAGCACCTGGCGCCAATAGCGGTCATCGTCGTCCTTGCGGAGCAGGGCGACGGCATCATGCTGGTTGAAAAGCGTGCGGAACCCCCACGAGATCTGGTTGGCCGCCTTCAAGAGCCGATGATCGTCCCAGGCGAGATCGGGCGCGATCCGATGCAAGGCGCGCAACGCGCAGACAGCAGGGCTACCCAGAGCGACGTCGACCAGTAGGTCAAGCAGCGCGTCTGGCACCGGTCCGAAGCTGCGCTCGGTCGTCACCGTGCGCAGCTCAGCGACATGCTCCTTGAAGCCCTCCTCGTTGCCGAGCAGCGCGAAGCCGTGAGGCGAATTGACCCAGGCGACAGAGCCGGCTTTCGCCATGGCGTCGATGACGGCGGGGGCAGCCCATTCCCAATCGCGACCATCGGCGGTGTCGCCTGATCGCTCGGCGAGTGCGGAGACGCTCTCGCGCAGGCGGTCGGCGACGGCTTTGCGCATAGCTTCGACCGACAGGGTCTCGTTCGACGCCCCAAAGATCGCAAGAGGGTCGGCGAGACGCGCCAAAGTCGGCGACGGATAGACCAGGTGCATCGCGCGCATGGCGACAAGTCGGCCTTGATTTTGCCGGAACTGGATCGGGCGTGGGCGAACATGGCCAAAATAACGCTGCCCCGAAGCGCCTACGCTCATACGGCGTTCGGCCTCGTAGGACAGGATCGCCGCGATCGCATCGGGCACCATCGACCAGGATGAGAAGATCAGCGCCTTGGTCAGCGGTGGCCCGGATCGCTCGGGACCGTAATAGGGCAGGGATGGCGGGATCCACAGATGCTGATCGAGACCATCGCCGAACACGTCATCCATGACGCCGCGCATCCGACCATTGGCGGGTTCGAGCGGCTCGTAGGCGTCAAGCCGGTCATGATCGAGCATGGCGGGCCGTGCGCGTTCGAGCGCCGCGCACAGATTGGGCGCCGGCTTGTCGAGCTGTTCTTTCAAAAGCCGCTTGAGCGCATAGTCGCGCATGAAGTTGAGGAGATAGGGCGCGGACTTCCAGTATTCGGTGATCTCCGGCGCATCGAGCGCGCGCGCGACGTCCGACACCGCTGCGGCTTGGCGCAGGTCAGTCGGCAGGATCGTTATGGCCATCGGCGGCTCGCCCACCATCGAGTCGCGCTCGATGGTGCTGGCCACGCGCTCCGTGCGCGCCATCACTTTGCGCAGCCGATCCTCGACGACATGGCGCGCGCCTATGGCCTCGGCACGGGCGCCTGGTAGCGCATGGAGAAAGCCACGAAACTCACGCATTTCGCGTTCCAGCGTCTTAGCGACGTCGGGACCGTTGGTCCGACCGTAAAGGAAGGACAAGGTCTCCAGAAAGTCACGGTAATGCTCCCCATCATCGGGTTCGTCTCCCGACAGGGTCAGCATCCGGTAGGGCGTGGCGGAAAGCAGGAGCGTGCGTGCGGCATGACCCTTGCCGTCCGAGTAATCGAACAGCTCGCGAGCGAGTTCCGCAGCCGAGGTTTCGCCGTGGAGCAAGTCGCGGAACCGTTGAAACTCGTCCATGATGATCAGATCGGGTTTCAGGGCGTCGATGCAGGCGTGCGAGAGTTTGCCGCGAAGACGACCGACCAAGGCGTTGCGACGCTGGTTCAGCTCATGAGGATAGGTCTCACGGCGGCGCGGGAAAAGGTCGCATACCGCCTCCAGTTCTGCGAACAGCTCAGCATCTTTTTCGACGTCGCGGCGGAAGCGATCGATGATCCGCTGATCGACACCGTCCAAGGAAAGCTCACGGACCGCGCCATTCCAGCCATCAACGCCGGCGGACACCTGAAGCAGATTGTGCAGGCCGCGGGGCCGTGACACCCGGTCTTCGAGCATTCGCAACAGCAGGGCGCGTTCCTGCGTGACGCCTGTGGTCGAGCGCAGGTCGAAGGTTGTGCCCGGTGTCAGGCTGATGAAGTTAACCTTGTTGGCGTCGAGCCCCTGATCGCCTCTGACCTGGAGCGGTATGAGCGTCATCCGGGTCGGCAACGCCAGCTCGCGCCGGCTAAGAACATTGAGGCGATTGATGTTCTGAGCCGCAATCGCCTGATTGGAACAGATATAGAGGATATCGATCCGGTCGGTGCTGTCCCATAGCCTCTCGATGGTGCGGGCGATGACGCCGCGCGCGACCATTGTCTTGCCAAGACCCACTTCGTCCGCGACGAGGAATTGCCGAACCGGGTCCTGATCGCCGTAAAGGCGATCAAACACATAATCGACTGTGCGGCGCTGAAAGGCTTTCAGGGGAGCAAGCGCCGCTTCCGCTTCAAACCGCTTATCTGCCATGGCTAACGCCCTGGTCCTGGAGGGCGATGCGGAAAGCATCCCAAAGTGTGCGAAAATCACTCGGTATGGGATCGGCGCCGGTATCGTTGCCGGCCTCCAATCGCGTCATCAGGCGTTCGATCGCATGAAGTCGTTCACCTCCGCGGCACAAGGCGCGAACCATGTCTTCCAGGAGAGGCGCATCGTCGGCGGCACTCGCCCACGCCATGCTGCCGCAACCCTCCTGCGCTGCCAAGGCAGCGCCGAAAGGATCACCGAGCTCGGACAATAGAAGTCGCAGGTAGCGAAAAAACGCATCTCGGCTGTCGATCACCCAGCGAAGAATGGCGGCATGGCGCTCGGGCGGAAGGCCTTCCATGACCAGACCGGTGCTGAACAGGGCTGATACCTGAGCGCTGTCTGCGGTCAGCCGAAAGGCCAGGAAGCGGGTGAGATCGACGATCGGCATGGCCCCGAGGTCAACGGCGGTTCCCTCGCGAAGGGCATCTAAGACATCGCTGGCATGACCGTCGCCGCGTGTGATCGGCCAAACCTGCAGTGAGGCGATGCCTACGAGCGGCAATGCCTCTGTGGGAATTAGCCAGACGCGCCAGGGGTGCGCGTCGCCGTCGACGCTCTCAATCCGCTCACAGCGCAGGCGCAGCCCGCCACGGCACAAGGCGCGGCGAGCGTCGTCAAGCCGAGCCTCTGCGGCGATGGTGGCAGGATCGACGGGTTCAAGCTCGCTGGCGACGTAGGTTCGGGTCAGGCGCCCAAAGCCCTTCTCACCCATAATCTGCTCGACGCTGCCCACCTTTGACCGCTTGCCGCGGAGCGAGGCGAAAAGCTCGACATTGTTCCCCGACAGAAGTGCGGGACGCGTTGCGTTGCCGGATCCGATCGTCAGGATCGTGTCCCAGCCCGTCTCGGCGATGAACGCCTTGGCGTGCAGTCCCTGGAGCGCGCTGGTGGAGACCTCCTCGCCGTCTTCGCTGGCGGCCATTTCGTCGAGGACGGACACGCGCTCAAAGGCGTCCAGCGTGGCGCTGTCGACGCAGGCCAATTGATCGGCGCGGCTAATGATGACGGGCTTTTCCGCTGTCGGCAGCGCGCTGAGCAGATTTAGCGCACTGGTATCGCAAAAAGGCGAGATGACGCCCAAACGCGCGCAGGACGCTGGTTGCCAGATTTTGCCGCCGAAGCCGTTCACCGCGAAGCTGACCTCGTCGAATTGGTCGGGCACAGTCCACCGGGCGCGCCGAATATCTTCGGCGACGTCGATAGTCAGCGCGCGCGCGTCGTCGGAGATGCCGGCAACGGCGAGGTCCGGCAGTCGGCTCAGAAGGTCGAACAGCGGCCGGTTGTTCGCATCGGGCCGGCGCGTCAGCTCGCCGTCGAGGCGTAGCGAGATGTCCCAGGACCGATCCCGCGTAAGATTGCGCGAGAGCACGAGCAGCCGCAGGAGCGTCGGATCTTCGGCGCGCGTCGACCGATAACGCAGAGCCCACAGTTTGGGATGGAACGCGCCGTCGCGCGGTGCTGCGACTTCCACGATGATGCGTTCGAGCAGCGAGCAGAGGCGTGAATGAGGGCGGCTTTGAGCGTGAAGATGCCCCGCATCGGCATAGACGACAAGGCGTCCGGCGATCCGTTCGGCGCCTTCGAGCAGCGCCAGCGGGTGGGTGAGAATGTCGTCCCGGTTTTCAGCCGCGAACAGAGCGAGGCTGACGGGTGCGGCGAGCGCGGTTTCGAAATCGAGCGAGAAGGTCGTCGCGATGGCAGCGTCGAAGAGATAGCCCGGAGGGGGCTGAAGGCTGTCGCCGTAGAGAACCCGGGTTTCCGGATCGAGCGTCGTTCTATTCAGCACTGGCAAGATCCCGCAGGTGCGACTTGGCTTGCGCCCATCGAAAGGTTAGCGGCTCGACGCCTGAAGCGCCTGTCCAGCGGTCTCGCACGGCTCGGTTTGCAAACCGGGACTGGCTTGTTTTCAGCCGTCGCTCGCGATCCTGGACGAGACGCGCGGCCGGTGTCAGCGCACCGTCTATGGCGCTGCCGGAAGTCAATAGGCCAAGCCATTCGGCGACGAAGCGTTTGGCGGCAGGCCGGATGCTGTGCGCCGGATGATCGATCGCCGCCCAAAAGGCGCCGAGTGACCAAGCCCGTATCGCAGTCATGTCCAGGCTCGCCTGCCAATCGGCAAACCGTACCTCGTATTTCTCGATCCATTCGGCCCGACCTCGCAGCCGGCTGAGCAGCAAATTGTAGAGCAGCGAGGCGCCGTGCATCACGCTGGAGAATATTGCGCCATGTGCAACCAGCGTGCGGGCGTCGTCAGGGAAGTCGGCAACATGGGGATGCTCCCAGATGTTGTCGCATTCGGCTTGGCTGGACCCGCTGCGCGCCAGAAACGCGAGGAGGCTGTGCGGTTGATGTGCGACAAGCCGATCGATGATGAACTGGGCTTCGTCGAGCGAGAGTTTGAACCGCGTGTTGTCCAGCAGGTCGGCGGGACGTGCCGGCAACGTCGGGGTCCAGATCTGAAGCGCTTGGGCCTCAGACGCGGAGTCCTCGCTTTCGCGAACGCGAGGCCGCGCGCGTTGGAGATGGCGCATAGATGAGAAGAGATTGTCGGTTGAGCCCGGGAAGAGACGGATGCCCCATGTGCCGAGGCCGGCCCAGTAGACCGAGCTGGGCAGTCTTTGGAGGTCCGCGCCGGCATCCCTGCCAATGATGCCGTTGGACTCGCCGCCGACCTTGAGCGCGTTGGCGAGCCGGTTTTCGAGGGCGCGCGCTTCGCTCGCGAGCTGATCCGCCCCGGCCGATGATCCTTCGAGCATCTGGAATAGCCAAGGAATGAAAAGCATGTAGCGCAGCCGGGTCTGGATCGTGCTGGTGCCCGGGAAAAGATGGTCGGCGATCGAATCTCGGATACCGCCCAGACCAAGCTCGTCGCGGGTTTCCCGCTCCTGGAATAGCGCCATGATCCGCTGCGCGCGCTGGCGCTCGGCTTCATCGAAATCAATCCAGGCAAGTGAAGACATTGGCCCTCCGTGGCTTCTTCAATGGACGACTGCCGCCCTTAGTGATCGAGTGTCAGTCGCTGCCTATGACACGGAGGCGCATTCCCCGGGTTTCGAGCAGGTAGGTCTCGACGCCGGCCAACAAGTGAAGTCCCTCTTCCCCGATGGCTTTGCGGGATAGGCCAGGTTGCACGATCCGAACGTCATATTCGAAACGATAATCCTGCCATCCCGCCTTCAGCTTCTTGATCGCAGCCGCAGAGCCATGTTCGATTCGAGAACTGGCGCCTCTGTCACGACGCTTCTGCTCACGCTTCAGCATGTGCTGCAGCATTCGGTTCGGGCGGTCGCGCCAACGCGCCGATTTCTGGGCCTGTCCGCAAACCTCGTACAGGTCGCTGAGCCGCGCGCCCGGCGTATCGGCCCCGGAATATTTGCAGTGGAACAGGGTGGCTGAAACGACGCTGTCGGTACTCCGCAGGGCGACGACGTCTGCGATCTCACCTTTGCCGTCATCATCGAAGATCACATCATAGGGATCGGGATCCGCTAGCAGGGCCTCGATCACTGTGCGCTGGACGGAGTCGGCGCGCTTGGCCGTCCCCTGCGATTCCACGCGGATATTGGCTTTCGACCAGTCCCAGGCTTCGATCTTGGCCACCGGATAGGGCTCGACCGTCTCGCCTTCCGGTAGGCTGTAGAGGTGGCTGTAGATGAGCAGCGATCCATCGCCGAAATCGATCTGAGGGGAGTCGTCGGCGAAGGATTCCGAAAGCGACTGGATCTTGCTGCCGATCTTGATCGTGGCCTTGGGACCACTTCGCTGCGGATAGCGGGCGCCGCCGTCGCTGAAGATGATCTCGAACTCGGCGGAATGATCGTCGCTGCGAACCGCAAAACGCAGCGGTCCGGTGCGCGCATTGTCGAGCAGCTCGATATCGCACTCGGTGAAAGAGACCGGCTGATCGCCGAACGAGATCTCGACGCGCTCTTCGATCTGCATGATCAGCGATTCGGGCCAGTGGATTGCGACGGGTGGCACGGCCGGCCGCTCGTTGATCTGGCGGGGGCGCATCGCGCTCTTGAACACCCCGTCGGTCGTGATGCTCGGATCATTGACCGTGCGGCCGACATCCTGACACCAATCAACCCAATCGGTGAGGTCGCGGACCTTGGCGCTTGACCAGAACTTGCCCTTGGCAGAGCAGCCGCGCGAGGCGGGCATCCCGTCAAGAAAGCCCGTGGCGAAGATGTTGTTCTTGATCCTCGATTGGGACTTCGCGCTGTCGAGACCGTCGGCGACGTCAACGCCCATGTACATGGAATAGCGAACCCCGCGGCCCTGGTGATGAGTAAGCCCAAGATTGCGCAGAATGAGTCGCTTGAACCCGTGGAGGCTGCGAAACACTTCTTCGCCTTCGACGCGGCGCGTGGTTTCGCCGCACACCGCCCTGGCGAGACGGTCAAAAGGCCCCTTCGCAGAACTGCTGATGTAGAGCAGTCCACTGGCCTGATCCCAGTGCAGCATGTGGAGATCCCAGCTCACGTTAACCGCTTGCTGCGCCGTGGTCCAACGGGCCTGTTCTTCCGCGCGCGTCACGAAGATCGCGACGCGTTTGTGGGCGTTGAGCTTCATGCCGAGATAGACCCCCGCGTCGTAGAGCTCTTCGGCCTGGAACGGATCCCAGGCGTCGCAGGCCGTCCGGTAGACCACGGCATTCATCTTGGGCTCGAGTGTCTGGAGGGGAATGTCGCTCAGATCGCCGGAGAATCCCTTGAACATCTCGGCGCGGCGTACCTGACGCTCGATTTTTGCCGAACTGAGCGCTTCCACCAGTGCGTTCCAGTCGGCGTCTTCTGCATAGAGCTTGGCCAGCGAACGATCCACGTCATCGACGCCGGTGTTGGCAATGACCGTGGCGTTTCCCAGTCTTGGATCCTGGCGCGTAAAGCGGCCGACGAACTGGATCGTGACCGCGACGCTCTTGTGATGATCGTGCAGCGCCGCGATTTTCAACTCAGGTAGGTCGAAGCCCTCGCCGAGCATGTCGACACAGACGATGATCCGGCTGTCGAACCGCCGCAAAGCGGCGAGATTCTCCCGTCGCTCCTTGAGCGACTGCTGGCTGTGAACGATGACGGGTCGGTAGTCCGGGTAGGCGAGCGTGTAGAGGCGATGGAGATGCTTGGCGCGCTCAATGGTACTGCACCGGGCCATCGCCAGATGATTGAGGCCGGCATCCAGATCGGAGGCGAGCACGTCACCCAGTTTGTCGATGATCGCCTGGTCGGCGTCGGGTTGATCGAGGCCGAAGACCGCCTCGAACCGGATCGGCTTGAAATACCCCTCCTGCTGCGCCTTCTTCAGCGGATAGGTGTAGATGAACTCCCCATCGACACGGCGGCCATCTTCGCGGAACGGTGTGGCTGTGAACTGGACGACGGGTATGGGCGGCGTGCGTTCAGCGAACAGTCCGCGAAAGGATGCCCAGGTGCGAGCCCCGATGTGATGCGCCTCATCGATGAAGAGCGCTGCGGCGCGGGCCGCCATATGCTCCTGAACCGGCGGTTCGGCGCGCCCGGCAATATGCATGGTGGTGACGATGACATTGGCGCTGTCAAAGATCTGATCGACCTCGGCGATCGAGGTGGGGATGCGGGTAAGCCGGGTGACCACGGGGAACAGCGCAGACGCATTAAGACAGGACTGTGCCTTCAGGACGCCAAACGTCTCGAACTTGGCGGCGATCTGCTCGCGCAGCGCGTCCGTCGGAACCACGACGAGTAAGCGCTCAAACCGCTGAAGCGCATTGAGCGCGAGCATGGTCTCCGTCTTGCCCGTGCCGGTCGGCATGACGATCGTGGCTGGGTCCGTTGAGCGCGTCGCATGAGCAAGCGCGGCGTGAAGGGCGCCGATCTGCGGCCGCCGCAATCCCGGATAGATGGGTTTGTCATCTGTGGCCGGACAGCCTTCGCGCAGATGAAACGCATCCTCCCAAGATGCCGTGACCTCGGACAGCCGCTGCTGCATATCTTGGGCGCTTAATCCCGCCGGATCGATCGGCTTCGGATGCACCCAACGCCCTTCACCGCGTTCGAGCGCCTCACGAATGGATTGGGCCGTGGTCGCGCCGGGTACAAGCAGGACTAGGTCGGCATCGAGCGAGGCTGCCGTCTTGGCGCTGATGACTTTGAGTGTCTCGCCGCTTTTCAGTCTCGCCTCAAAGCCGCTTACCCGCCGGATCGTGAACGGCTTGAGGCGGCATGGGATGAGAGCGGAGGGAACCGCCTGCTGACGCACCGCGCTGCCCAGGAGCCTGCCTTCCAGCGCCAGCAAAGCCGGGAAGAAAAGCGTCACCTCTTCGCTGAACAGATCATCCTGTTCAGGCGCCTTGGCGGTCGCTCGAGTCAGCATGGCGTCCGTTCCCTATTCTTCAGGCGGTCAGGGGCGCGGGTGTGGGCGTGACGGTGATGACCTGGCCCGTCGTGACGAGCACAACCAGACCGAGGTCAGTACCCGTCATGTCGAGATAGGCTCGCACCTGCGCGCGATAGTGATTGAGGGTTTCGGCTGTCGGCTGCACATCGCTTTTCCAGTCGATGACAACGGCGGGCTTACCCGCGTTGTCGAAGCTGGTGGCGTCAGCGATTCCCACGGTCGCCTGCTCGACGCCGTCAACGTCCACCGCGGCATAGACCGCCAGTTCGGGCACCAACGTCGGACGCAACTCCGCGATCTCAGGGAGCGCCAAGGTGCGGACAACGCATCCGGCAAGCTCGTCTGGAGAAAGACCCTGAGAGGGGTCGGCCATGACAGGGCTGCCGATCTCGACGATCAGCGCCCGTGCGCGCTCGCTGAGTGCTCCGGCATCGTCAGGCGTCTCGCCGGTCAGGATTTCTTCCAGCAGCTTGTGCAGGATTAGGCCCCTTTCGCGGCCGCCCTGAACATTGGGGCGCACCGCCTCGTCATCGGGCTGACGGGCCTCCGACGCTGCCCAGATTTCAACCGCCTCTGGCGTCAAAACCGGTCCAGCGGTGCTTTCGTCGCGGCTCGGTGCAAGCCAGACCAGGCGACGCTGGCGCGCTATGATCGATGCCGCTTCAGCGGCGAAGCCCTCCCGCGTCTGATCGTTGGCCTCGCCGCCTGCGGTAAGGTCGAGCTCGGGCGGCAGATGCGAGAGGTCGAGCGCCGGCAGCTCGGCAAGCGAAAGATCCAGAAGCGAAATCCATGCCGACTTCGATTGCGCCGCGTCGAGGCGCGGAAGCACCAGCAGCTCCCGGGCGCGAGTTGCTGCGACATACCACAAGCGGATGCGCTCGCGGTCGAGTTCGGCCTTCTCGGCGTCACGCGCAGCGTCGTAGCCAACGGGCTTCACCCCAAACACCGGGCAATAGAAGGTGTCGCTGTCGCGGTCGCGGTCGGTTACGGCGCTTTCGGGTGCCATGATGCCGGTCATCGTGTTGATCGGGACGACGATCGGCCATTCAAGGCCCTTGGCCGCGTGCATCGTGTAGAGCGCCACGGCCTCTTCCTGGGCGTCGGGCCGTCCTTCGACCGCCCGGGCCTCGTCGGTCCAAGCCGCTGTCATCGTCTCGGCGAAAGCGCGCAGGCCGCGAACAGCAAAGGACGTGGTCAGGCTGAGATAGAGATCGACGTTGGCAAGCGCGCGCTCTGCCTGGCCGCGATGGCGTTCCAGCAGGATGGGACGGACCCGCAGCGCGTCGACCGCTTGCGACAAGAGGTCGTGCGGCGTGGTGCTGTTGGTTTGACGATAGAGCGCCTGTAGCGTCTCGATGGTCGATCGGGCCACCGGATGAGCGATATGCTCGACCTCAACGCCGAGATCGAGACGGGGCAGCCGTTCGGGATCGTCTTCGACACGGGGAAGTGCCCAGATGATGTCGAGCAGTTCTTCTTCGGTGAGACCGACGAGCGGGCCGCGCAGCAAGGCCCCGAGGGCGAGCGTGTCCCGGCGGTCGGCGAGAACACGCGTCAGCGCGATCAGATCCTGGATCTCCTGGCGGCGGAACAAGCCCTTGCCTGCCTGCGTGGCGACCGGGATGCCGTGGCGTTCGAGCGCCTCTTCGTATCGCCAAAGATCACTGCCGGTGGGTGCGAGCAACGCGATGTCGCCGGGCCGGCAAGGACGACTGGTGCCGGAGCGACGATCGAGGATCATCTCACTGCCGATCAGGCGGGCGCACATTTGGGCGATCGCATCGGCTTCACCGTCGCGTTGCTGTTCGGCCGAGGCCTTGCCGTTCTCGTCGGCTACGGCGACATCGAGAGCCGCAACGCAAAGGGCCTCGCCGCGATCGGCGTGAAAGGGATCGAGCGCGGTGAAGCCGGGTTGGCCATCGCTCGAAAGCAGCGCCTCGAAGCGGTCGTTCACATAGGTCAGGATCGGAGCGCAGGAACGGAAATTGGTGGAGATCGCCAGAACGCTGTCAGGGTCCTGCGCGAGATAGGCATCCCGCGCCCGAACATAGGCGCTGACATCGGCTCCACGGAACCGATAGATCGCCTGCTTGGGATCGCCGACTAGGAAGAGCGCGCCGGGACGGATGGTGAATGCGCTCCAATCCGCGCTCGCGACCCCAGCCGGCGGCTCGCCGCACAGGCGCCAGAAGATCTCCGTCTGAAGCGGGTCTGTATCCTGAAACTCGTCGACAAGGACGTGGGCGAAGCGGGCGGCGAGGGACCGGCGGACATCGTCGTGATCGCGCAAAAGATCGCGCGCCGCAAAGATCAGATCGTCGAAATCGAGCTGGGCGGCCGAACGCTTGTAGTCGCGGAAACGGGCCAGCACGGGCTGCACCTGAGCGATGAGGTCGCACAGGACGCGACTGGCGACGTTCTGGACCAAATCCTGCCAGGCTTGGCAGCACGCTGCATAATGCGCGTCCGCCGCGATATTCAGCCGCTCGCCTTCGGTCTTGGCCAAGCCTTCGCGTTTGGCGACTTCGACCCATTTGCCCTTCTTCTTGTAGGCAAGGAACGAACCGGTTTTGGTGCAGAGGTCGGGATGCGGCGGCGAAACCAGCAATCGCACCAAGCCGACCGGCGTTTCGATGACCGGCCCGCTGTCGAGCCCTGCGGCCATCTCGGCGAAGCGTTCGGCGAGCATGGCGGTTTCTTCCTCCACCGCTGGCGCGGTGCGGATGAACTCCATCAGACCATCGACGGCATCTTGGAAAGCGCTCAGGTGCGGGGCCAGGACGCTGACCGGCGGCGCGGAGACGGTCCTGCGTTTGCGCAGGTTGGCGACGATCTTGTGGATCAAACCAACGGTTTCGCCGGGATTGTGCAGCACCATTTCTGCGATGATGCCGCCTTCACCGGCTGAGAGCTGTTCGCGCAGCCACGTCTCGACGATTTCGATGAAGGCGAGATCGGCCTGATTGCGGTCCATCACGCTCGCTCCGGGATCGATGTCCGCCTCGACCGGGTAGGGTTTGATCAGCCGCTGGCAGAAGCCATGGATGGTCGAGCAGGTGATCTCGTCGATGACTGATGCGGCGTTCGCCAGGTTCGCGCTGTGGTTCGCCGACAAGCCGTTCGGAAAAGCGATGCTCAGTTCGGTCGGAATCGTCCCGGCCGCGAGGTCGGCGACGAAGTCGCGAACGCGGATCAGCAGCTCGCTGGCTGCCAGTTCCGTGAACGTGACGGCTGCGATCGACTTGGGCGCGATGCCCTCGGCGAGCATGGCGGCGATGCGGCCCGCCATCACGGCTGTCTTGCCGGAGCCTGCGCCGGCTTCGACCAGGATCGAGCGATCATGCACGCCGATAGCGGTACGGCGGGCGGCGTCATCGCGCAGTGTTTTGGTAGCAGCGGTCATCACTGTGCCTCCCAGACCAGCGCAGCATCGCCGAAAGCCTCGGCTGCGGCGGGCAGTTTTCGTTTGCAGTAGGTGGCGCCCGCATTGGCTGGCAGGGCGAACGCCAGATCGTCGTAGGCGCCGCCTGTGTCAGGACCGATGAGGGCCTGACCGGATTGAAGGTTCGCCCGGGCGGCTTGCAAGTAGCCGGTGATTTCGGTGAGCGTCGCTTCCGGATCGCCGAGCTGGAAGTCGAGCTGATCGCGCGGAAAGAGCAGCGAGGCACTGATCGACACGTCGTCGCCAAGGAGCGCCTTGACTGCGAAGGCATAGAGGCAGCGTTGCAACTCACGGCCACCATCAAGACTGATATCGTCCTTGGGCGGCCGTCCGGTCTTGTAGTCACGAACGAGCGCGCGCTTGCCGTCGCCCGCAATATCCAGGCGATCGATGTAGCCGGCGATGCGAAAGCCGGTTGCAGGGATTTCGACGGGTGTTTGCCAATCCCACGGGCTGGCGGCGTCCGCCTTGGGCGTCGCCCCGCCGAAGGCGACTTCGCCAAAGGAGCGAGCGTTTGGCAGATGCTCGTCGCCGTAGGTCAGGGCGCGCGTGGTGAGGATCCGGGCGTCGTCGAGCGTGCGCCGCCAGATCAACGCCGGAGGGACCGCCCGCTCGCTTTCCCACACGCCCGCGATCCTGGTCGCAGCATCTTGCACGGCACCAGCGATCTGCTCTTCGTCAGCTGCGGCGAGGCCACCGGCCTTTTCAAGCGTCGCAAGCGCCAGATCGAGCGTCATGTGAACGAGGTCGCCCATGGCCAATGCGTCAAGGACAAGCGGGTCAGCGCCGCTCTCTGGCGTTCGCAGGCGCATCCCGTATCGCCATACAAAGCCGAGCGGGCTGCGGAGCAGCAGACGAAGCGAACTGGCCGATTGGGTCCGGCCGAGGATGGCCTGCAGAAGAGGATGGTCGGCTCGGACCAGTCCATCGTGCGGTGTGATCTCCTTGCGATGCCAGTTCCGCCAGGCTGTGGTGGCGCTGATGGCCTGGCTGTCCCGCGCGAATTCGTTCGGCCTTGCCATCAGCCGATCGGTCTCGCTGAATGCGTGAGCCGGAACCGCATTGCGGCGGATATAGACCTCGCCAGATGCCGCGCCGAGCAGGGCGCTGCGTCCTAGCAAGCGGCCTTCGCTGTCGCGACGGGCGCGCGACATGACGATCTGGCCACCGGTCGTGGCCAGTATGGTTTGAAAATCTCGCCGATCCGCCGCGCCGACCGGCAACGGATCGAGCTCGGCGGTCGGGATGATGTGATCGGAAATCAGACGATCTTCGGAAATGCCGCGTGGCCAGCGCGATGAATTCATGCCGATGAGCCGAACGAAACGACGCGGCGAAGCCGCCAAGGCGCTTGCGGGCATCCAGGCCACGGAAACGCAGGCCTCAAGCCCGTCATCCTGCTTCAGGCTTTCCAGCGTTGCATCGAGCGACCCCCAAGGACCAGCCAGCAGAGCCTTGCGCCAGATCGCGAGGGCGCGACCTGACAGAAAGGCTGCGCCGATCTCGTCGGCTGCCGGATGCCCCTTCACCAACAGATCGATGATGCCACGCAAGGTCGGCGTATGATCCGTCGCGTCGGGCCAGTCGTCGGCGGTCAGCCGGTCCAGCAAGCGTTGCCAAGCCGCCGGCGAAGCCAGCGGCGCATCGGTCGGCAGAACCCGCAGCCAGCCCTGCGGCAAGGCGGCAAACGGGCTGGAGTCCGAGCCGCACAACGCGGCGAGCCGACGCATCCGGGTCTGCGAGAAGCCGCGAATCAGGAGATCGGCGAGCGCCGCAGCTGCCTGACCGTCCCGGGTTGTCGTGACCTTGATGCCGTGAACGAAATGAAGATCAAGGTTCGCATCGGCGCGCAAGGCGAGGAGGTGGTCGTCATAGTCACCGGTCGATGCGGCCGCGATCGCGATGTCGGCGGGCTCCGCTTCGCCCGAGGCCATCAGGCCCCGCGCCCATCGAATGGCCTCGATCGCCTCGTGATACGCAGTCGCGGCGCTGACCGTGCTAATTGCCGGAGCGGTCGCGTCTGCACGGTTGATCGTGACGTCGAACGCCTCCAGCCACGGCGGGATCGGACGGGGACCGGCTGTCCAGCTCACCTGCGTATGTGCGGTGAATGCCTGCAAGAGCGGACGCCAGCACGGCGAAAGCTCGGTGATGCCGACGATCTCGACCGGACCCAAAACCGCCTGAGCGTGAGCAATCCGCTCCAAGGCGCGGCCCACCAGATCGGTGGGACGCATCATACCGGGCGGCAACTGGGCGAGAACCGCAGCTTCCAGGCGCGAGATCGAGTCGAGCCGAGGATGATCCCCGGCGCGTGAGGCCAAATCGATACCTGCCCGCCACGCCTTGTGGAGGGTGTCGGCCGCCGCATCGACCATGCCGGGAAGCAGCTTGATGCTTTCTAGCTCCCCAAGCGCCGTCTCCGGCAGCACGGCCTGGATCGCGGTTCGCAAACACTCGTCATCGATCGGACGGGCGAAGCCGCCGGCCAAGCGGACGGCGAGTTGTTCGAATGACATGATCTGCACGCCGTGTCGGCGCTGGCGCGCCGCGTCGAGCCGCAGTTCGCGCATCGCCAAGCGGCCATGGGCGACGATGGTCCGCCGGTTGGAAAGGGTGGTCATCGTCGCTCTCCCTGACTTACTTCTTGTTGGGGCGCTGGGTCAGCGCCGATTTTGCGGCTGCACTCGACCTGGGATCGCGCAGCACCTGTGACGCCGCAGTCGCGGCCTTCTTGCTCGTCACTTCACTCTTCGAGGGGGTCTTGGCCATGTGGTCCTCCTGTTGTCCGGCACGGTTTCGCTTGACGCGACTCCATGATGGGAATAGAAACTACACACGTCGTGCAGATGTGTCCATATAGTTTTTATCTGTATCCGTTTTGGAGGAAGATTCGGATGGCGGAAAGCCTGACGACATTGAAGTGGGGCGTTGAGCGTCGGCTCGAGTTCATCGAGTTCCGCCTGTTTTGGGAGGGCGGGGTCAATCGGTCGGACATCATCGAGATGTTCGACGTCTCCGTGCCGCAGGCGTCGAAGGATTTGACGCTCTATCAGGAGCGAGCGCCCCACAACGCTTTCTACGACAAGAGCGCGAAGCGGTACGTCGCGAGCGACCATTTCGAGCCCCATTTCCTCAAGCCCGACCCGGACGGCTATCTGTCGCGCTTGCGATCGGTCGCTGAAGGGCTGATCGATCTGTCGGAATCCTGGATCACCCAGGTTCCTGATACCGATATCGCACTGACGCCTCGCAGGGATATCGACGCCGGCGTGTTGCGCACGGTCCTCAGCGCCGTGCGCGATCACCGCTCGGTGGACATTCACTATCAGTCGATGAGCAAGGATCGGCCCGATCCGATCTGGCGGCGGATCACGCCCCATGCCTTCGGCTATGATGGCTTCCGCTGGCATGTTCGCGGCTATTGTCACGTCACCGACAAGTTCAAGGATTTCCTGCTGCCGCGAGTTCTCGGGATCGGCAGCCTCGGCGAACCTGGCGCGGCTGCCGAACACGATGCGTTGTGGCAAGAGCGGTTCGGAGTCGAGATTGGCCCTCACCCTGATCTGACCGCGAGCCAGAAAGCCGTCGTCGCCAAGGACTATGGCATGGAGAAGGGCTCAGCGGTCCTCACGGTGCGCTACGCCATGCTGTTCTATGTTCTGAAACGGCTTGGCCTCTTGGGCGACGCCGCCAAGCTGCCGGCCCGCAGCCAGCACATTGTTGTCGTCAATCAGGCAGAGGCCCAGGCGGCTTTGGAGAAAGCCGACTTTGCGGCGTGAGCATCGGGGCGATTGCGGTCAGTAAGGGTAGATATGGCAAGGCTTGAAGAGATTCGGAACGGCGCGTCGGTGCGCGGCATCGCCTCACCCCAGGCGGCCCAGATCCTGTCGGTGGACTGGATCGGCGATCAGGCGATCAACGTCGTCTACCGCGATCTGAACGGCGCCGTGGCAGAGGCCGTGCTCTATCGCGACGACGAGTACCGGCTCGAAGTCGAGGTCAATGGGCGGCCTTGGTCCTTCGACGGGGATGGTGCGCTGCTTCGACTGGTGACCGAGGCCAACCGGATCAAGCTCGCCCATTATTTCGACCCCTATCTGGCCATCCACACGAGTCTGGTCGATCCGCTGCCGCACCAGATCTCGGCGGTCTATGGCGAGATGCTGCCACGCCAGCCACTGCGCTTCCTGCTGGCCGACGATCCTGGGGCTGGCAAGACGATCATGGCCGGCCTGCTGATCAAAGAGTTGATCGCGCGCAGTGATCTCGAACGCTGTCTTGTGGTCGCGCCAGGAAGCCTCGTCGAGCAATGGCAGGACGAGCTGGGTCAAAAGTTCAACCTCGAATTCGACATCCTGACCCGTGACATGATCGAGACGTCGCGGTCGGGAAATCCGTTTGAGGACCGCAACCGGCTGATCGTCCGCCTCGATGTTCTGGCCCGGAACGAGGAGTTGCAGGAAAAGCTGGCGAGTGCCCGCGAATGGGATCTGATTATCTGCGATGAAGCGCATCGCATGTCGGCGACCTATTTCGGCGGCGACGTCAAATACACCAAGCGCTACCAGGTCGGTCAGAAGCTCGGCGAAGCGTGTCGCCACCTGCTGCTGATGTCGGCCACGCCGCACAACGGCAAGGAGGAGGATTTCCAGCTTTTCATGGCGCTCCTCGACGGGGACCGTTTTGAGGGACGCTTCCGCGACGGCGTTCACTACGCCGACACCGCCGACATGATGCGCCGCCTCACCAAGGAGGAACTGCTCCGCTTCGACGGCCGACCGCTGTTTCCGGAACGCCGGGCCTATACCGTCAAGTATCAGCTCTCCGAGCTGGAGGCCGCCCTCTACACTGCCGTCACCGAATATGTCCGGACCGAGATGAATCGGGTGCAGCGCTTCGCCGAAGGCGACGGCAAGAAGCGCAACAATGTCGGCTTCGCCTTGCAGATTCTCCAGCGGCGTCTCGCCTCCTCGCCGGCGGCGATCTACCAGTCGCTCAAGCGCCGGCGCGAGCGGCTTGAAAACGAACTTGGGGAAGCACGCCTTGCCGCCAAGGGCCGCCGCGCGGGTTTTGCCGCACCGGACGTCAATGCGGATATCCTCAAAAATATCGAGGAATATGGCCAGGACGAGATCGATGAACTCGAAGACCTGATCGCGACCGGCGCGACGACCGCGGAGACGGTCGAACAGCTCGCGCTTGAAGTCGAGACACTGAAGAGCCTGGAGACCATGGCGCTTGGCGTCCTGCGCTCCGGCCTCGACGCCAAATGGACGCAGCTCAATCGCATCCTCGACGATGATCTGATGGTCGATGCCGACGGCAATCGTCGCAAGCTGATCATCTTCACCGAGCCGAAGGACACGCTGCACTATCTGCTCGACAAGGTTCGCGCCCGCATCGGCAACCCTGACGCGGTCGATGTGATTCACGGCGGCGTGTCGCGTGAGGAGCGGCGCAAGGTCATCGAGCGGTTCATGCAGGACCGCGACATGTTGGTGCTGATCGCCAACGATGCGGCCGGCGAAGGTGTGAACCTTCAGCGCGGCCATCTCATGGTCAACTATGACCTGCCCTGGAATCCCAACAAGATCGAACAGCGCTTCGGCCGCATCCACCGGATCGGCCAGACTGAGGTCTGCCACCTGTGGAACCTGGTCGCGGCCGATACCCGCGAAGGCGAGGTGTACGCCCGGCTCCTTGAAAAGCTCGAGGCGGCGCGCGAGGCCTTGGGTGGCCGGGTCTATGATGTCCTGGGCGAACTTTTCGAGGGCGTCGCGCTCAAGGACCTCCTGTTTCAGGCCATCCAGTATGGCGAGCAGGAGGACGTCAAAGCCAGGCTATTCCGCCAGGTCGATGGCGCGGTCGATCAAGGTCACTTGCTTGAGCTGCTCCAGCGGCGTGCGCTGACCAACGATACCATGCCCGAGGCCAAGGTCGAGGAACTGCGCCTGGAGATGGAGCGCGCTGAGGCCCAGCGGCTGCAACCGCACCATGTTCAGAGCTTCTTCGTCGAAGCATTCCAGCATCTGGGCGGCAAGATGAAACGTCGGGAGGAGGGGCGTTGGGAGATAACCCATGTCCCTGTCCGGATCCGTGAGCGAGATCGCCAGATTGGGACGGGCGCGCCGATCCAGAAGAAGTATGAGCGCATCTGCTTCGAGAAGGGCCGGATCAACCAGCAGCCGGTCGCGACATTCGTTTGCCCGGGACATCCGTTGCTCGAAGCGGTGATCAGTATCGTGCGCGAGCAATATGAGCAGATCATGCGCCAGGGCGCGATCCTGGTCGACGATCTGGATGCGGGAACTGACCTGTCCGCGGTGTTCCTCCTCGAACACAGCATTCAGGATGGCCGAGCAACCAGCGCGGGCAAGCCCCATGTGGTCTCCCAGAAGCTTCAGTTCGCCTCGATCGATAAGGCCGGGCGCGCCGTTAATGCGGGTATCGCGCCGCACCTCAATCTCCGTCCGGCCACAGCCGACGAAATCGCGTCCGTTCAAGACCTGCTGGAGGAGGACTGGCTAACGACCGAGCTTGAAAAGACGGCCGTCCGGTTCGCTACGGTTGAGCTCGCCCAACATCATGTAGCGGAGGTCAAGGCGCGCCGCCTGCCCGAGATCGAGAAGGTCGAGCGCGAGGTGCGCGCCCGCTTGAAGAAGGAGATCAACTACTGGGACTCCCGCGCCTTCGAGCTGAAGGAAGAGGAAAAGGCCGGTAAGAAGACGCGTCTGAGCTGGCAAAACGCACAACGACGCGCCGAGGACTTGGCGGAACGGCAAAAGCGCCGGATGGACCAGCTCGAGCAGGAACGCTTCATCTCCTCCCAGCCGCCGCGGGTGCGCGGGGGCATGGTGGTCATCCCGCGCGGTCTGCTAGACGCACGTGCTGGTACGGGCACGGGGCCGGCCGAAGTTCCGCCCCCTGCGTTCGCAGCCGATGCCGAGGCGCGGCGGATCATCGAACTTGCCGCGATGGAGGCGGTGATGGCGGCAGAGCAGGGCCTCGGCAATGTGCCGAGCGATGTGTCCGCCCAAAAGATCGGCTACGACATTGCGTCCTATGATCCCGACACCAAACACCTTCGCTTCATTGAGGTGAAGGGACGGGTTCACGACGCCGACACGGTGATGATCACGCGGCAGGAGCTCATCACCTCGCTGCACGAGCCGGACAAATACATCCTCGCCATCGTTCAGGTGGAGGACGGCTCGGCGCGGCATCCACGCTATGTCCGTGGCCCCTTGTCCGACCACGAGCCGTCGTTCGAGCACACCGCGATACAGTTCAATCTGGCGCGCCTGCTGGAGCGGGCGGAGGCGCCACGATGATTCCTGAGCGCCAGATCGCGAATGTGATGGCGGCTCCGCCGGGCTATTTTCTGCCCATCAAGGAGCGCGCCTCCAAGCGTTGGGACCAGCTCGAAGCGGACCCCGAGCTTGCGGGGCCCTGGCACCAGCTCTTCAAACAGGTGCAGAGCCCGCGCCATATCCTGTCCGAGCTCTTGCAGAATGCGGACGATGCTGGCGCCAGCGAAGCGCGGGTGTCGATCGAGAACGATCGCTTCGTGTTTGAGCACAACGGCGAAGACTTCATTGAAGCCCATTTCGCGTCGATTTGCCGGTTCGGCTACTCGAACAAGCGCGCGCTGCATACCATCGGTTTCCGGGGGATCGGGTTCAAAAGCACGTTCAGCCTGGGGGACCGGGTCGAGCTTTTTACGCCGACCCTGGCCGTCGCCTTTGAGCGCGCGCGTTTCACGGAGCCGCATTGGATTGACGGGCAGCCTTTCGCGCCGGGTGCGACGCGGGTCGAGGTCGCGATCGCCAATGACCTGCTGCGGCGGGATGTCGAGAAGAACCTCGATGAATGGCTGAAGAGCCCGGTTTCGCTGCTCTTCTTCAAGAATATCCGCCGGTTACAGATCGGCGACAAGGCGGTTCACTGGGACAGCTTCGGGCCCGGTCCCATCGCCAACAGCGAGTGGATGGCGCTGGATGAAAAGGCCGATGAACCATTCCTGTTGGTCCGCTCGGCGGAGGAGGCCATTCCACCCGACGCGCTTGATGAGATCCGCCAGGAGCGAATGCTGGGCGCCGAGGATGGCGGTGATTTTCCCCCGTGCCGGATCGAGATCGTGCTCGGCGCGAAGGGGCGCCTTTACGTTGTGCTGCCAACCGGCGTCGAAACGGCGTTACCGTTCGCGTGCAATGCGCCCTTCATCCAAGATCCGGCGCGTCTCAAGATCAAGGATCCAGAGACGTCGCCCACGAACCGTTGGCTCCTGAAGCGCGCGGGTCAGCTCGCCGCTGAGGCGATGCTGCAATGGCTCGAGCAGACCAAGACGAGCCCGCTGGATCGAGCGACGGCGTATGGCTTGTTGCCCGACGTGGACCGCGAGGCGACCTCCCTCGAAGGCTCGTGCGGTGCGATCGTCGAGTTGGCGTTTGCGGAGGCTATCGCGGATCGGCCGATCCTCCTGACCGAGGAAGGCGATCTGGTGGCTGCAAAGAGCACCATCATCGTCCCGCTGCCGGTGTTCGAGATCTGGCCTGCCGAACAGGCGATGGCCTTGCTCGACACCAAGTCACGACCGGCGCTCTGTCGGCATGTGTCCCACAAAGATCGAACCAAGCTTCTCCACTGGGACATGGTCGAGGAGTTTACGAAGGCCAATCTGCTCGACCGTCTGCGGAGCAACCATCTTCCACGCCCCGCGACATGGCGGCACTTGCTGAACCTGTGGACCTACATCGCTCCCGACGTCACGGGCTACCAATGCCACGATGCCGATCGGCTTCGTATTGTGCCTGTCCAGGGCAAGGAGGTGCTTTACTCAGCCTCCGAGGTCGTGAGGCTCGGCGAAAAGAAGCTCCTGCAATCGGATGACGATTGGGAATTTCTGGCCGAGCATCTGATCGTGCTCAACCAAAACTGGACGCGGTTCCTAGCTGAACAGCGACGGGACAAGGGGGAGGAGGCCGTTGACCGGGGCGACCCTGTCCAGTCGGCTTTCGCGGTGCTGGAGAAGATCGGCCTCAACGACACGAGCGACATCAACGCGGTCGTCGAGCGGGTCGCCGCCGACTATTTCGGTTCGGGCCAGCCCAAGATGACCGAGTGCGTCCAGATCGCGCAGATAGCGGCCAAGTTGGGCGTGACCGTTGGCGCCTCCTTTCGCTATGCCTGCATGGACCGCACGCTGAGACCGATCACCAAGACGGTGCTTTTCGACGACGATGGGGCGCTTGAGGACCTCCTGCCCGAGGTCGTTCAGAAAACGCAGCTCCTGCACTCGGACTATGTGGCCAGTTTCACCTCCTGCACGCGGGAGGACTGGCAGCGCTGGGTTGGTTCTGGTCGTGCGGGCCTTCAGACCTTCGCTCCGTTCGTTGCGCGGCGGGGCAGTATCTATTCGCGGGTCCGTCTCCTCGCCGAGGCGCAGGCGCGGGGCCTGACCGGCACCTTGTATTATCCCTACGTCACCGACAATTTTATCCTCGAAGATTGGGACTTCGAGCCGCATTACTGGAAGCACTGGGAAGGCTTGGCGGCGACCGATCCAGGCGTTTGGGCCAAGATCGCTGCGCGCATCCTCGGGCAGCGTGACAGCTATTGGTTGCGGTTTGCCAGCGTCCGGATGTTGCAGGTGGCGACCACGAGCTCCACGCGATCTCTGACCTCGGAACCCTTGCTGGCCGACTGGTTGTTGAAGCTCAGGGAGAAGCCCTGCCTTCCGGATACCCGGGATGTTGTGCAACTCCCCTCGGAATTGCTGCGCCGGACGCCCGAGACAGAATCCCTGATCGACGTCGAACCCTTCGTGCACGGCCTGCTTGATCGGGAATCGACGCGGCCGCTGTTGGATCTGCTCGGCGTGCGACGCACGCCGACGGGCCCCGCGCGTCTGCTTGAGCGGCTCCGGGCGTTGGCCAAATCGGTCAGGTCCCCGGTCCACGAGGTAGAGAAATGGTATCGCCGCCTCGATCAGATGCTGGACAATTGCTCCACCGCAGACGCCCAGAACATCAAGGACGTTTTCAAAGCCGAGAAGTTGATCCTGTCGCAAGATGGGTCCTGGGTGACCTCGGCCGCTGTGTTCCTGACCGGAGACGAAGAGGATGTTCCAGGGGCGGCCTTGATCAGAGGCTCGGTGGCGGAACTCACCCTGTGGCATCGGATCGGCGTCGCGGATCGTCCCTCGATCGACTTGGCGCTCCAATGGCTTGGCACACTGACCTCTGGCACCGCCCTGTCGATTGAGGATAGTCGACGTGTCCGCACGCTGCTCGTCCGATACCCGACCCGCATTTGGGACGAATGCGGGCATTGGGTGAATCTGCTGGGCGAGTGGGCGCGGGTGGAGACGCTCTCCTATGCCCTCAGTATGCAGACCCTATTCCGGTGGAGCCACCTTCACGACTGGGTCAAACGCAAGACAGGCGACCTGCAGCGGTTGCCGGGCGAGATCGTCCGGGCGGCGCCGTTTTCTGTGCTTCCGCCGCTGTCTGAGCTGGTGGATGAGCAGTTCAATCAGTCGCCGCTCTTTCCGGGGCTTGAGGATCGCCGTCCGTGGTTGATCGCTTTCGGGACGCAACTCGGGCGCATCGAGCTTGCTGGCCCCGAAGAGACCGAGCGTGTGCGCACTACCGCGGCGGTGATCGCGGAGACCATCTGGGTTGCGGCCCCCAAGCTAGAGGTCGTGCCCTATCTTGATGGCGTGCCGGCGGGCACGGCGCGCCTCACTGATCTGCTGTGGTTGGATCGCAAGCTGTTTGTCAGCCCGCTGTCGAAGGCCAAACTCGCCAAGCGGGTCCCAGAGGAGATCGGTAAGAGCTTGAGTGCCGACATCCGCGCGGCCCTAGCCTACTCGTTCGAACGCTCCCCCAAGGACATCAAGTCGTATTTTGAGGAAAATTTTGCGCTTTGCTCGGAGAGCGCTGTCATCCCTCCGCTGGTCGAGAAATTGGCCGATGACGCTGACGTCCATGCGGTGGCGGACGGCCCTGCCAATGGTATGTCGGACGAGGCGACCGATGAGGATGTATCGGTCGATGCCGCCTCTGATGACCTGGCCGTTCCCGATGAGGACACGGCGCAGCCGGAGCCCGATGAGGCAGGAGACGAACCTCAAGATGAGGTCGATGACGTCGAGCCCGACATTGTGAGTCGGCCGCGACCGACGCCGAAGCCACCTCGACCCAATATCATGGCGCGCTTTGCCCTCGCCGAAGGCTATAGACCGGATGGCGACGACCGATTCTTCCACACCGATGGGAGTTGGATCAGTCGCGCCAACGCCACCAGATTTCCATGGGAACGCCGCTCCGCGAGCGGTGAGCTCCAATGCCACTACTATCCGAAGGAACACTGCTTGGAGCGTGAACCGCTTCAGATCGAAGCCGACATCTGGGGCCTGGTTGACCAGAAGCCCGAGATTTACTCGTTTATTCTGCTCAACCCGGAGGGCGCCCCTGTCGAGATGACGGGAACCCGCCTGCGCGCGTTGCGCGAAGGCGGCGAAATGACGATCCACCCCGCAACCTACAGGCTGGTTTATGACCTCGACCAATAACTACAAAAAGAAGCTGATCGAGGTCGCGCTTCCACTTGTCGCCATTAACGCGGCCTCAGCGCGTGAAAAGTCGATCCGGCACGGCCATCCCTCAACGCTTCACCTATGGTGGGCGCGGCGTCCACTCGCGGCTTTGTCAACGCCGGACCAAAAATACATCACGCGGGCGGCGTAAAAGTACATCACTGACGGTGGATGCAGGTGTTAACGCAGAGGGCCCCCGATCGGGGGCCCTCTGCGTTTCGGCGGCGATATTGAGCAAGCTCAGGGGTCGAGGATTTCGCCGGTTTCAGGATCGAAGGCGGGCTCCGGCGGCGGCTCGGTCTGCGCGGCCGCGCGGCGACGGGCTTTTGAATGTTTCAGGCGGAAGCTGTCGCCGTTGAATTCGAGGATGTGGACGTGATGGGTGAGCCGGTCGAGCAGCGCGCCGGTGAGCCGCTCCGAT
>Ga0163153_10002412_pt1 | contig 27390 bp, 23 predicted proteins | sample OliLakLV19MP6IB1_FD_148629 | JGI IMG/M metagenome (GOLD analysis project Ga0163153, IMG submission 148629) | Freshwater microbial mat bacterial communities from Lake Vanda, McMurdo Dry Valleys, Antarctica - Oligotrophic Lake LV.19.MP6.IB-1 | ecosystem: Environmental > Aquatic > Freshwater >...
GACCGCGCTCGCCACGCTGCCTTTAGGCGGTTTCGAGGTCAGCGCCGAGGACTGCTTCGTCAACGGGATCGGAGCGGTGCGGTTCGGGGTTCGGGTGGGGGGGGAGGAGGAGCATGGACTGCATGGACATCGGACTTTTCGGGAAGTGCGGGGGATTCTCGAACGGGGGGGGCTCGACGGCAGGGTTGGGCGGATTGCGCTCGATGTTTTTGCGCGGCTGGCGGCAGCCGAGGGGCGCGTTCACGGGGTGGCGGCTGAGGACGTCACCTTCCACGAGGTGGGCGCGGTCGATTCGATCGTCGATATCGTCGCGGCGGCGGTGGGATTCTCGTATTTCGGGATCGAAAGGTTCGTCGTTGGCACGATTCCCCTAGGCAGTGGTGTCGTGCGGTCGCAGCATGGGCCGATCCCCGTCCCGGGGCCGGCGACGGCGGATCTGCTCGCCGGCTTCGTGACCCGCTTGAACGACGGCGCGGGCGAACTCGTGACCCCGACCGGTGCGGCGATTCTCGCGACCCTGGCGGAGCAGGACGAAGGCGGCGGCTTGCGCATCGACAAGGTCGGCTACGGTGCCGGAACCATGGTGCTCGAGGATCGACCGAACCTGCTGCGTCTCCTGCTCGGCGAAGGGGTCACGGCGGCCGGGCATGACACGGTCGTCTTGCTCGAGACGAATATCGACGACGCGAGCCCCGAGATCTACGCACACGTCATGGAGCAACTATTTTCGGCGGGCGCTCGCGATGTCTTCCTGACGCCAATCCAAATGAAGAAGAATCGGCCGGCAACGATGCTGTCGGTGTTGTGCGCGCCGGTCGATCGCGAGCGCATGGCGGCCATCGTCATGCGGGAGACGACGGCGATCGGCGTTCGCTACGTGGCGATGAACCGCGTCATCCTACCGCGCCATAGCCGGACGGTGACGACCGAGTTCGGCGACGTCCGGGTCAAGGTCGCGATTGCCCCGGACGGCACGCGCAACATCGCGCCAGAACACGACGATTGCCGGCGCCTGGCGACGGAGCGCGGCGTGCCGCTCAAAGTCGTTTATCACGCGGCGATGGCTGCGGCTTGGGGCTCGTAGGCGGTCAGCACTTGCGCGGTGCGAGCAATCGCTCCAGATCGATCGCGGCGGCGAAGGTGGCCGCCAGATGATCGCGGGACGCCTCGTTTGGCGACAGCGGCGCCAGGTGCGGCACCACCCCGAGCGGCGGGCCGAGTAGCTCCTCGAGCACGGCCGCGTTGGTGGCGGCGGCGATGTCGACCTCGGGCTGCAGGGCGTTGAGGACGTAGCCGAGTACCTCGAGGCCGAGGTCGCGGGCGTGCCGGACGGTGAGCAGCGCGTGGTTGATCGCACCGAGGCGGTTGCCGACGACGACCAACAGAGGCACGTCCCACGCGCGTGCGAGATCGGCGAAGCTGGTATTCTCGGCGAGGGGAACCAGCAGGCCGCCAGCTCCTTCGATCAATGTGACGTCGTGTTCGGCTGCAATCTCGCGCCAGGCGCTTTCCAGGGTCGCCATGTCGATCGTCTGCCCCCTACGCCGCGCCGCCACCAGCGGCGCCAGCGGTTCGGCGAAGCGTACGGGGCAGATGCGCGCGAGCGGGGATTCGGTCCCGGAAAAGTACTTCAGGAGCGAGGCGTCTTGGGGGACGAAGCCGCCCGCGGTGGTAGGGCAGCCGGTTTCGGCGGGTTTGACGACACCGACGCGAACCCCGCGGGCGCGGAGCGCGGCGGCGATACCACAGGCAACGGTGGTCTTGCCGATGGCGGTGTCGGTGCCGGTGACGAGAATACTGCGCGACATGGGGTCAGAAGTTCCCGCTCGCGGCACAGCGACGACCGCAGAATTTCCTCAGCAGAGAAATTCGAGAAAGACCATGACGGCCAGGATCCAAGCGGCGCCGCTGACGACGACTGCAACCGCAATGCCGACCGCCGGTCCAACTGGTTCGGCCAGTTCGGCCGCCCACGGTGATTCGCCGCGGTCGCCATGCTCGCTTCGCTTTTTGATGTGTCCCGTTTTCATCATGACCCTGCGACGAAAAATCTAGCAAGGGGCATGCCGTAGTCGAGCACGGATGTCGTTGGTACATCACGGGTAGTGCGAGCTCCGCCGAGTGTGCGGACTTCCGCACGATCCTGCGGCATTATTGTTGGCCAATGGGGACACTTCGCGAATCGCGTCAGCTACGGGTCGCGGCGACGATCGCGTCATGGGTGGTGCCGACGAGCGTGACGAGTTCGCTGGCGCTGATGCTCAGCGGCGGCATCAGGATCATGACGTTGCCGAGCGGTCGGATGATGACGCCGCGGCGTCGGGCTTCGGCGACGATGCGCTGCGGGATCTTCGCGGCGACGGGAAATCGGTCACCGGTTTCGCGGTCGTGCAAGAGTTCGATTCCGGTCATCAGTCCCCAGCGCCGGACTTCGCCGACGTGTTCCAGCGGTTCGATCTGCTCGGCGATCAGCCGTCCGCACTGGTCCGCGCGCTGGTTTACGCTGCCGAGGACGTCGTCGCGCGCGAAGATGTCCAGATTGGCGATGGCGACGGCGCAGGCGAGGGCATTGCCGGTGTAGGTGTGGCCGTGAAAGAACGCGCGGAAGTCCTCGTAGGGCGCCAGGAATGCCGCGAAGATCTCCTCGCTCGCGAACGTCGCGGCAAGCGGCAGGTAGCCGGCGCTGATCCCTTTGCCGACGCACATGAGATCGGGCTCGACGCCGTCGTGCTCGACGGCAAACATCTTTCCGGTGCGGCCGAATCCGGTGGCCACTTCGTCGCAGATCAACAGTGCGCCGTGACGTTTGGTGATTTCGCGCAGGGCGCGCACGTAGCCGAGCGGCTGCGCCCACATTCCGGCGGCGCCCTGCATCAGCGGCTCGATGATCAGTGCGGCGATGTCGCGGCCGTGTGCGGCGAAAAGGCGCTCGGCGTCGGCAATGGCGGACGCGAGCGCGCGCTCCGGCGTCTCGCCATGCTGCCGGCGGTATACGTGCGGCGGGTTCAGCTTGTGGCAGGGGAACAGGAGCGGCTTGTACGCCGCGTGGAAGGCTTCCGAGTAACCGACGCTGACCGCACCGATCGTGTCGCCGTGGTACGCCTCGGCGAGCGAGGCGAATTCGGTACGGCGACGGTCGCCGCGTTCGTGCCAATACTGGAAGGCGAGTTTGAGGGCGATCTCGACCGCGGTCGCGCCGGCGTCGGAGTAGAAGACGCGGGTGAGGTTTGCCGGAGCGATTTCGACCAGGCGCTTGGCGAGCACAGCGGCAGGCTCGCTCGCGAGGCCGAGCAGGGTCGAGTGGGCAATGCGTCCGGCCTGGTCGCGCAGGGCGCGGTCGAGGTCGGGGTGGCGATGTCCGTGGACGTTGCACCACAACGACGAGACGCCGTCGAGGTAACGGTTGCCGGCGGCATCGATCAGGTAATTGCCCTCGCCGCCAGTGATGACGATCGGTTCCTCGGCGAGCCAGTCGCGCATCTGCGTGAACGGGTGCCAGAGGTATTTCTTGTCCCACTCGGCGAGGGTCTTGGCGTCGTGCATCGGCGCGTGTCCGTACGGCAATCTACAGTTCGACGACGAGGCCGTCGTGCGCGAGTTCCATGTCGATCTCGGCGCGGTGCGCGTGCACTTCGGTGCCGAGGTGCGTCAGCACCATTCGCTTGCTGCCGAAGCGCGCGCGGTTCGCCGCGATCTGGGGGTAATCCAAGTGAAACGGACGTCGGGTCTCGAAGTAGCAGCACTCGCAGATGAACAGGTCGGTCCCCTGCGACTGGGTCACGAGATCCTCGGTCCAGCCCGTGTCGCCCGAGTAGAGGATACGTTTGCCGGCGACTTCGACGTGCAATCCCAGCGAGACTTCGGTCTCCTGATGCGGCACGCGGAACGGGTGGATGGCGAGCGCTCCGAGTGTTCGGTCGCGGCCCGGCTCCAACTCGACGAACTCGATGGCGAACGGCGTCGGTTTGCTGGCGAGATCTTTGTAATTCGCGCGGTAGATCGCCTGCACGCGTTCTGCCGTATTGGCGGGCCCGACGATCACCAGGGGACGGGTACGCGGGCGTTCGTAGGTGTACTCGATGAAGAGAAACGGAAGGCCGGCGAAATGGTCGCCGTGCAGATGGCTGAGCAACACGTAGTCGATCGCTGCCGGATCGAAGCCGTCGCGCTTCATCGACGCCAACACCGTTGCCCCGCAGTCGAGCAGGAACGTCGTGGTGGGGGCCTGCACCAAGTACGACGCCTGGTGGCTGCCGCGCGCCGAAACCGAGTCGCCACTGCCGAGAAAAGCTACGCGTACGCCGTGAGGAGCGGTCATCTCGAGTTGCTCAGTCGGCAAAGCGCGCCAGGTTGCCGATTTCGCGAATCACGACGGACAGTGCGGCGAGGGTGACCTGGGGCGCCGCGGTTACGTCGTCGATGATGTCACCGATGCGGGTCAGTTCGCCCTGGTGGCCCACCAGGTAGGCGTCGATTGCGGCAGCGGCGTCGACGACCTCCGATGCGGTCGCGAGAACGTTGAGCGCGAAGTCGCGGCGCATCGCCATCAGGTCTTCGCCGAGTCCGAGCACGACCCGCTTCTCCCAGCGATCGTGCGGAATGATCTCGCTGAGGCGGCGGTCGAGCCACTCCAAGTCGAGCAGGTCGCAGAGCCGGTAGTAGCCGGTCGCCGCGAAGGCGGCGTCGAAGTTCCGCTCGATCGCGATTGCCGCGATGTCGAGCACCTCGGCGAAGCGCGCGGCGAAGGCGATGCGCCGCGCTAGCGCGCGCGGCACGCCTTGCGCGGCGATCTCCTCGACATGGGTTGCCGTGTTCGCGGCCAGCGCCGGCGGCAGCACCGACTCGATCACTGCGCCGACTTCGGCGACGACCTGCGAAAAGGCCTCGAACAGCACGATCGCGGCGGCGTCGTCCGGCTGGGTTCGAACGAGCCAGCGCGTGGCTCGTTCGATCGCCGACACCAGTACGTTCCAGCAATACGCTTCACCGGCGAGGGGTAGCGTCGGGTCGGCGGCGGCGATATCGCGCCAGAGTTCGTTGGCGCCGCCGAGGTCGACGGCGACCGCCCAGCAGCGCACGACGTGTGCGGCCGAAGCGCCGCTGTCGCGTCGAACCCGGGCGAGGAAGGCTGCGCCCATACAATCGACCATGGCGTTGGCGAGTTCGGCGGCGACGATGTTGCGCCGTAGGCGGTGACTGCGTACGCCCTGGCCGCAGCGCGCGTCGACCACCTCCGGGAAGTAGCTGCGCAGGTAGCGCTCGAAGAATGGGTCGTCGGGAAGATCGGAGTCGAGGATCAGTTGCCGCAGCGCTACCTTCGCGTGCGCCGCGAGCATCGAGATCTCCGGATGCGTCAGGCCGACGAAGTGCCTGCGACGCAGCCGCAGGGTTTCGCGTTGGGGCAGGTGGTGCCGGCGCCGGTCGATGAATCCGTCGCGTTCGAGCAGCGTCAGCGCATCGGCGAAGTCGTCGAGGCCGTCGATGCTGCGGGTGCGGTCCAGGCTGATGGCGCGCACCCGGTCGCGACAGCGGCCGAGGGTGATCTCGGCATTGCGCGCGCGTGCCTCGGCCGCGAGCGGCAGGCGCTCGGCGGCGCTGAGGCGCGGCCCCTCCGCGGTCGGGCTGATGGCGATTTCGACGTTGACCTGCCGATCGCGTAGCTGGATCTCCGCCCCGAGGTCGATTGCCGCGCTATTGATGCGGCCGCCGGCGAGCGCGTAGTCGACCCGCCCGGCCTGGGTGAAGACGCCTTCACGCAACTCCACGACGACCTTCGCAGCGACGGTGCTGCCGTCGATGCGGACGCCGTCGTTGTCCGGATCTTCGGCTGCCGCGTTCGACTCGTCCGCGGCTTTGACGAACGTTCCGCCGCCCGCGCTCACGAGCAGGTCGGTCTCCATGCCCAGGATGGCGCGGACGATGTCGGCGCCGCCGACGTCGTCCGCGCTGAGCCCGAGCATGTCGCGTGCTGCCGCGGGTAGCTCGATCGTCGCAGCGGCACGTGCATAGACTCCGCCGCCAGCGCTGATGACGCTGCGGTCGTAGTCGTGCCAACTGCGCGTCGGATCGCAAAAGAGGCGCTCGCGTTCGGTGAACGCCCGTGCCGGCTCCGGATTCGGGTCGAGGAAGATGTGACGCTGATCGAAGGCGGCACGCAGTTGCACCCGACGCGACAGCAGCAGCGCGTGGGCGAACTCGGGCGTGCCGAGATTGCCGATACCCGCGACGGTGATTTCTTCCCGGTCGATATCACGGCCGATCTCCGCGAAGTGCCGCCGCACCGACTCCCAAGCCCCGCGCGCCGTGACCTCTGCTGCATTCTTCTGTTCGTCGCGCCCGGCGAGCGCTGCGAACCCGGGCCCGAGCCATAACTCGCGTCGCCGCGCGAGTTCGTTCGCCGTTTCGAGCAGTCCTTCCGTTCCTGGGCCGGGGCCGATGACGCGGTAGGGGTCGGGCCCGTCGTAGGCGACGATGCCGACCGGAACCTTCGGGCGACCCTCTTGGACGTTGTCGACGACGTCGAGGAGAGCTTCGATGTAGGAGCGGAAGGCCTCTTCCTCGCGCGCGCTGCTGCCATCGCCGTTCTTGACCACCAAGCCGCCCTGGGCGGCGTTGGGGACGATCGCGGCGTTGCGAGCGACCTGGCCGTCGAGCCGTCGCACGAGCAGGGAACGCAGCCCTGCCGTATGCGGGTAGATGCCGATGCCGCCGCGGGCGATGGCGCCGTCGCGCAGGTGTAGTCCGAACACCAACGGCCCGTCGACGAACGTTTCGCGTGCGGGCTGCCTCCCGGCGAGTTGCGGAAGGCGGGCGGGGACGATTTCCAAGGCGATTGCCGGCGCGATCGTCCGCGGGTCGTCGAGTGCGGAGCCGCTAATGGCGGCGAGGAAATAGTTGGTGCGGACCGTCGCCCCGAGCACCGCGAGCAGCGCGCGCAGGCAGCGCAACTCCGTCTCTGTCTGGCCCGAGCGTAAGCTCTCGGTGAAGCGCCGTTCGATCTCGGGCAGAGCCCGCGCCTCGCGGTCGCGTGGCGGCGCCGGCTCCATGGGATCGAACTTGGCCGCGAAGTACTCCCAGAGCAGATGTGCGGATTGCGGTTGCCGCACCAGCGCCTGGGTGGCGGCCGCGCGGCTCGGCACTACGCCACACTGCGTCGCGTAGGCCACACCCGCGCGCAACACATCGACCTGTCGCCAGTCGAGTCCGGCCCGGGGGATGAGCGCGTTGAGATCGTCGTCGATCAGCGTGCCGGCCTGGAGGCGGCGCAGCGCCGGGATCGTCAGGCTCGCGGTACGGGTGAGGTCGAGCGGGCCGTGCTCGTCGCGGACCCGCAGCGACACCAGCGCCAGCGGCGCGGCGGCGCCGAGGCGGACGTCGACATGGTCGATGTCGTGGACGCCGAGTCCGAGCCGGCCAATCGAGCGCACCCATTCACCGATGATGAAGCTGCGATCGGCGTGGAACAGCTTGAGCACGCCGAAGCGCCCCGGCGCAGTCGGATCGTCGGCCAGATCGAGCTCGGCACCGCCGCCGCGCACGCTTTCGAGGCGGAGAATGTCTTGCGCCGCTGTATGGATATCGTGGTGCGCCTTGTAGCTGGTTGGCAGCGCCGTGGCGTAGCGGCCGACGATCTCCTCGAGTTGGTGGGCGGGCACCAGGCGGCGAAGCTCGTCGCGCAACCGGTCCTCCCACGTGCGCAGCAGCTCCATCACCGGTCCGCGCAGATCATCGAGTCGGAACGAAGCGACCGTGTCGGCACGCGCGGCGAGGTAGAAGTGCATGCGCACGTGATCCTCGGCGATGAAGAGATTGCGGTCGAGCACGGCGCTGGCCCCCGAAGCCTGGACGAGGCGCTGCTCGGTGCGCGGGTACATCTCGCGGGTAAAGCGCTCGCGCGGCATCGCGACCATCACGACCGCGCCGCGGTCGAGTGCGTCGGGATGGTACTCGACTTGGGCCGTCGTGGCGTCCGGCGCGGCGAGGACGGCGCGCAGGTGGGCGTGGAGATGTTCGCCGACGAGAGCGAGGACCTCGGCGCGGGGCAGGGCGTCGAAGGCAGAGGTGATGCGGCGCGCTTCGCGCGAGTCCGCGGGCGTACCCTCGGACTCGAGGAGTCCGGCGAGTTTGGCACGCAGGAGGGGAATGTCCGACGATGCCTGCGCGCCGGCGGCGTCTGCATAGAGGCCGAGGAAGCGCCGTTCCCCGACGACGACGCCGGAGCTGTCGATCACCTTGAGCCCGACGTAGTCCATGTAGTCGCGGCGGTATACCGTGCTGCGCGCATTGGTTTTCGACAGCATCAGCAGCGGCGGCTCGTGCAACCGGCGGCGCAGTGCCTCGGACAACGGTGTTGCTTGCGCGTAGCGCGACAAGTCCTCGCTCTGCAGGATGCCGAGTCCGGAACCCGCCCGCACTCGCGCCATGCGCTCGAGTCCCTGCCCGGACAAGTCGTACTCGCGGTAGCCGAGAAAGACGAAATTGCCGTTCGCCAGCCACTCGAGAAACGCGGCGATCTCGGCGACGTCGCCATTCCAGGGTCGCGGCAGCGCCCGCGCCCGCAGTCCTTCGACGGCCTCTTCCAAGCGCAGGCGGATCGCCGATTCGTCCTCGGTGGCGAGAATGAGATCGCGGAGGCGGTCGGCGACGAGATGGGCGATGACCTGCGGTTCGGGGTGGCGCTCGACCTCCACGTGGACGAACGTCTCGCGCGGCCCGACCGGCCCCGGGACGTCGATCGAGAGGACCGCTCGCCGCGGGTCGCGCTCGACCTGGAAGGTCGGCGCGAGCAACAACTGCACCCGACAGTCCGCATCGCGCAGGCACTCGCGCACGGTATCGACGATGTGCGGCCGGTCGCGCATGAGGACCTGGATCACGGTGCCGGGCGATTCCCACCCTTCGTGGGCCATGTCGGGACTGAAGACGCGCACCCGCGGGTCTTCGCCGGAACGTTCCATCAGGAAGCGGAACGCGACCATGGCGAGCGCGGAGAGATTCTTCTCGTCGAGGCCGACGGCGCCTGGCGCGATCGCGAACAGGCGAATGAAGTGCTCGGCCAAGACGCGCTCGCCGGGGGCGACCTGGGCGCGTCCGGCGTCGACGACTTCTCGGACTTGAGGCGGCTCCGGCGGCGCGGGCGTGCGCTCGCGCTGCTGCTCGGCCATTAGCCGGGCGATCGCTTTCGACAATTCAGCCATGGGCGGACTCCGCTGCGGCAGGGCCGCCGATGCTAGCGACCCACGTCGTCGCTGCCGCATTGAGTCCGTGCCGTGTCAGCAAGCTCTCCGCGATCGGGTCGGGCGAGTCGAGATCGTGCACGAGGTAGGCGCAGTCGCGTTTTTCGGCGCGTTTGCGGGCGAACCGCAACAGCGCTGTGCCGACGCCCACGCGGCGGTGGGCGGGTGTGACGAGGAGTAGGTCGAGATGCGCCCGTGCCCGCGTCGCCAATCTACGGCTATATGTCAGATGGACGACACCCGCGACCGTGCCGTCGACGAGAGCGACATAGAAGTCCGCGCCGAGGTCGGCGACGATCGCGCGAAACCGGCGCAACGTGGCGCGATCGGGGGGCGGCACCGGAAGCCCGCACGAGGCGAGCAGGTGCATCGTCGCGCTGAAGTCCGTACGCCGGCCGCGGCGGATGACGGCTGAAGCATCTGACATGTAGGCCTGTTGTAGCCGTGATGCGGTCATTTTGAAATGACGTTGACGCAGCTAGGTCGCGGCCAGGGGCTGGGGTTCACGCTTGACGATGGCCCGGGATCGGGGTTTCCTCGGCGTGTCTCATGTTCCGCGACGCGCCCGTCATCGATGCCGACGCCCACAAGGTCGAGCACCCACTCGTGTTCCCCGAGTTCGTCGACCTGCCGGCGCGCGACCGAATCGTGGTCGTCGGTGATGCGGCTGGCCGTGCCGTTTGGCAGATCGACGACGTTTCCGCCGCGGGCGGCCGCAGGGCGCGACGGTTCCCGGCGCTTGCCGGCGCCGCGCCCGGGGTAACCCCGTTCGCCGACGGGCCGACCGCCCTCGGCGCGCTCTACCAGCGCGTGCGGCGGGCGGAAATGGACCGCGAGGGTGTCGATGTGCAGGTGCTCTATCCGACCCTTGCTCTGAGTTTCTCCGAACTCCTCGATCTCGAACTCGCGGTGGCCCTATGCCGCGGCTACAACGACTACATCGCTGCCGAATGTGCGGCCGCGCCGACGCGGTTGGTACCCGTGGGCGTGGTGCCTGCGCAGGATGTCGCGGCGGCGACCGAGGAGATGCGGCGCTGTGTGGTCGACCTCGGCATGCCCGCAGTCGTGCTGCCGCCGGCGGTGCCGCGCCCGCACCCCGCTGCTGCTGACGCCTATCCAACGGTGAGCCTTTCCCGTTCCCTGGCCGATCCTGCCTTCGCGCCGTTTTTCGAGACCGCGGAATTTCTCGACGCGACGATCGCGATCCATCCGGTTCCCGCTGTCGCGCCGGGCGGTTGCGCGGCGGATGTCCTGGTCGAGGACCTGCTCGAGCGCCGTAGTCAGGTGCAGCGCGCCCTGGCGCAGTTGATCGTGCACGGGGTGCTCGAGCGCCACAGCCGGTTGCGCTTCGGCTTCGTCGACGCCGGGGGCGGCTGGTTGCCGGACTTCGCCTTCGGTCTGTGCGCGCGGTGGGCGAGGCGGGCGGCGATCGATGCGAAGTCGGTGTTCGCATCGGGCCGCTTTCTCATTGAGGCTTTGCGCGAGGGCGGGGGCGGCGGCCTACTGACGCGACGGCGCGGTGTACGTGACTTGCGGGCGAACTTGGGCGCGCCACCGCCCGCGGCGCGCGATGCGATTCCGCCGGGGCGCAACCCCGAGGAGTACTTCGCACGCGGCCAGATCTTCGTCACCTGCGCCCCGGACGACCCGGCGCCGATCCATTTGCGCCAGGCGTTCGGTCCGGTAGGCGAGCGCTTGGCATGTTGGTCGGCGGGCTACGGGGTTTGGAACGGCGTCATGGACGACGCGGTGCAGCGGACCAGCGGCAATGCGGCGATCGGCTTGGACTACGTTGCGCGGCTGCTGTCGACGAACGCGCTGCGCCTTTATGGGGAACGGTTCCGCAAGCGCATCGCACCGGGATTTCCGGCGAGCGGCGTCGTGCGCGCCCGTGAGGAAAAAAGCACAAATGTGTCGTGAGACGGGATTCGACTTGAATTGTCCGGAGTTGGGGTTTACGCTCGCGGCCGTGGTGGCTGGATGAGAACTCGGATGCGGCGGATTTTTGCGGTCGTCGCTGCTCTCTTGATCGGGAGCAGCGCGTTTCTTGTGGGTGGAGCCCAGGCTCAGCCCGCGCAGAAGTTGCCTTCCGCGCTGCTGATCTTCCCCTACATCGAATCCGACGGTACGCGCGACACGCGCATCGAGATCGTCAACCTCACCGGCGAATACATCGATTTGCAGTGCTTCTACGTCCACGGCGACTCGTGCCTCGAGATCGGCTTCTTCATGTCGCTGACGCCGTACCAGCCGATCTCCTGGACCACGAGCCAGGGCACCTTCGATCCTTTCAGCGGCACGGCTGCGCCGCCCTTCTTCGGGGTCGGCGAACTCAAGTGCGCGGTGGCCGCCTCCCGCGAAGACACCCGCTTCCACAACGCAATTCAAGGACGCGCGACGGTTTACGCCGACGATGGAAAGACCGTGTCCTACGGTGCAGTTGGCTTCCAACGCCTCTCCCCCGGCCCCTATACCGGCGTTGTCCAACTCAACGGCTCGACCTACGCGCAGTGTCCGCTCCGCCTGCACTTCCAGGTGCAAACCGACGATACCCTACCGAACGAGCTGATTCTCGTGCCCTGCGACCAGGACTTGATTCTGCAGATTCCGACCGAACTCGCCGTGCAGTTCCTGATCACGAACGAATTCGAACAGACCTATTCCGCATCGACGGGAATGCAGTGCACCGGCATCTTCCGCTTTCCCGAGATCGCCAGTTTCTTCACCCGCGCAACGATCGGCACGGCCACGGCGCAGATCAACGTGCGCGGCGTGCAGGGGCCGCTTCTCGGGTTGGTCATCGACGCGGTGGATTTCTTCGGCACCGTCGGTATTGCCGGCAACGAGCCGTCCTTCGCAGGCGGGCGTTCGGCGACGGTCAGATTCCCTGACGGCGGTTTTTGATGGCTGAGCTGTTTCGCATATTAACGATGCTGCTCGCGCTGTTCACGCAGTTGCTGAGCCGTGGCCCGGTCATGCCGTTCCCGACGCCGATGCCGACGGTTACGCATACCCAGCCCGCGCCGACCGCGACGTCGACTCCGCAGGCTCCGGCCACCGCGACGCCGGTGCCGACCCATACGCCTACGCCAGTGCCGGCAACGGCGACCCCGACGCGCTCGGCGACCCCGACGCGCTCGGCGACGCCGACCGCGACCCAGATTTCCATCATCAACGCAGAAGACCCGACTGGATTCAGCGTCCTCGGCGTGCCGCCGGCACAGAAGCTGCCGACCGCCGTCCTCGTCTACCCGCTGGTTTCGACCCGCACCGGCGAGGACACGCTCATCCAGATGATGAACCTCAGCAACGCATCGGTGAACGTCAAGTGCCACTACGTCGATGCGGTCACCTGTCGCGGCATCGACTTCTTTGTGCGCCTCACCGCGTTGCAGCCGGTGGCATGGACGGCGAGCACCGGTATGGACGGCAATGGCACGCGCCTGGCGCCGCCGCTGCTCAGCGATACCGCTGAACTGAAGTGCTTCGTGCAACCGAGCAGCACTGCGCTCAGCGCCCATAACGTGTTGCAGGGACGCGCAATCGTCTCCGACACGACGGGCCAGACGGTCGGCTACAGCGCCATCGGCTTCCGGCGGCTCACGCCGGGCAGCTTCACCGGTATCGTGCAACTCGACGGGATCACCTACGAGCAGTGCCCCGATCGGCTGCACTTCACCGCGCTTGCAAGTAAATCGGGCTCGGACAGCGAGTTGATCCTCGTACCCTGCGAAGAGAATCTGCTCTTTGCGAGAGCGACCACGACGAATGTGAATTTCATCGTGATCAACGAGTTCGAACAGCATCTCTCGGGATCGCTGCAGCTCAGTTGTATGGCGCGCAGGAACTTCAGCTCGGTGCCTGCGTTGCGTAGATCGTCGGTGGGCACCGACACCATGCACGTGATCGCGCGCGCCGGTGCCGTCCCCGTCATCGGCATGGTGATCGACCGCTTCACCGTGCCCGGCAGTGGCGCCGCTTCGACGTCGAGCAACATGCCCTATCTCGAAGGCGGCCGCTCCTCGACCGTGACCCTACCAACCTTCCCCGACTGATCTGTGCGCGGGCGGCGCCAGCCGCGCGCGTCGTGTCGTCCGGCGGCGCGAGACTCGCCCCGCCCGTGTTGCGCCGTCCGCGCTACGCTGCGTTCGCTCGCTCCGCGGCACGGACGAGCGGGTGCTCGCTGAGTCCGAGCGCAGCGACGATTTCGGGGGCGAGCAGGCCCGCGCGCCGCGCACTCGTCAGCAGATGCGGTAGCCGCCGACCCGAGAGAACCTCACGCGCCTCGGCGTGGTTGACCTCGACCTGCTCTGTCAGCATCTGCGCCCCGAGTTCGTCGGCGTTGTCCACGCCTGCTTCCTTCATGCGCGCCACCACCCGCGACAGCAACAGCGGACCCGGTTGGTCGGCGAGCACGCCGAAAATCTGCGGCAACCATTGCCGCGCGAAGCCGATGCGCTCCTCGAGGGTATGACTCTTCATCCACTCGTCGATGTACAGTACGCCGAAGCCCATGTGCCGGCTCTCGTCGCGGGTGATCAAGGTCAAGATGTCACGCAACAGCGGGTTCGTCGCATGCTTGGCGATGCTCTCGAAAAGGCCCATCGCCAGGCTCTCGAGGAAGAACTGCTCGGTGGCGATCAACTGCAGCGGGTCGTTGGAGCGCAGGAGCGACTCGAACATCATCTCGGTGCCGAGATCGATCTCCTCGAGTTCCTCGTCCATCTTGTCGATGAAGCGCCGGTAGGCGAGGTGGTGGCGCGCCTCATCCATCGCCTGAGCCACGGCATGGTTGCGGTAATCTTCCTGCGGCAGGAGCAACGCGAGCTTGGCGCAGACGTCCTGGGCTACGGCCTCGCCGAGTTTGAGGATCCCGAGAATACGGCCGACGCCGCGGCGGGTGATGTGCACCTGCACCTCGTGCGGCAGCGACTGGAAAGTCGGGGTCTTCGAAAACGCCCCCCACTCGAAGGCAACCAGCGGATCGTCCTTCGCCACCGGGATCGACCAGTCGACATCGTTCTCGATGTCCCAGTCGGCCGAGTGCGCCTTGGCGAACAGGGCGTTGATCCCCTGGTGGCCGGTGTTACGAAGATTCATCAACTCGCGGGTTCGCATGGTGGCCATTAGGTAAACCGGCGCAGGAGCTATGGCAATGGCTACTCGGGTAATGGCTACTTGCGACCGACCTTCTCGAGGTACTCGCCGAAGCGGCGCGCCTTGCGGCGGACAACGATCGCTTCGCCTTCGACGTCGACCGTGAGCGAGTCGCCCTCGTTCAAACCGAGATCCGCGCGCATCTTGCGGGGCAAGACGATCTCGCCGCGCGCTCCGAGCTTCACGATGTCAGACATGGGGCGTCAACGTACGGCACGGCCCGCGGCTCGGCAAGGCGCGACGCGACTGCTGCTAGCGTCGGCGTCGTCCTCGGTTTGAACATTGGCAGCCAAACCTTCAGCATCGCTGCGGATGGCGGGTGACGGATTCATCGATGCGGCGCTGGCGCGGCGTAGCGCGCAGGGGCTGCGCCGCCGGCTGCGCTGGGTGGCAGGAGAGCAGGACCGTTGGGTCGACGTCGACGGCCGCCGGGCGCTGCTCTTGTGCTCGAACAACTACCTCGGCCTGGCGAACCATCCCGCGCTGCGCGAGGCAGCCGAGCGTGCGCTGCGCGACTACGGCGTCGGCGCAGGCGCTTCGCGTCTGGTCTCCGGCTCGATGCGCGCGCACCGCGAACTCGAGGACGACCTCGCGGCGCTCAAACACGCCGAGGCGGCGCTGCTCTTCACTTCGGGCTACCAGGCGAACGTCGGGACCATCGCCGCGCTCGTCGGCCGCGACGACGAGGTGTTCAGCGACGCTCTCAACCACGCCAGCTTGATCGACGGCTGCCGGTTGTCGCGCGCCGAGATCCGCGTCTTTCCGCACAACGACATGGAGCGGCTCGAGGCCCTGTTGGCGGCGAGTACCGCGCGCCGCCGCCTGATCGTCACCGACTCGGTATTCAGCATGGACGGCGACGAGGCGCCGCTGCGCGCCATCTGCGACCTCGCCGACCGCTACGATGCGATGACGCTGGTGGATGAGGCGCACGCGACCGGCGCGCTCGGCCCTGGCGGCAGCGGTGTGGTCGGGCGCGAGGGCTTGCAGGATCGGGTAACCGTGCAAATGGGCACGCTCGGCAAAGCGCTCGGCTGCTTCGGCGCGTTCGTCGCCGGGCGCGCCAATCTGATCGAACTGCTGCTCAACGAGGCGCGCAGCTTCGTGTTCACGACCGCGCTGCCGCCGGCGATCGTCGCCGCCGCGCGCGCGGCGCTCGAGCTCTCGCGCAGCGAGCCCTGGCGTCGCGAGCGCCTGGCTGCGAACGCGGCGCGGTTGTACCGCGGCCTGCTCGATCTCGGTCTCGATGTGCCGCACTGCTCCCATATCCTGCCCGTCATCGTCGGCGATCCGGCGGCGACGATGGCGGTTTGTGAACGTTTGCTCGAATACGGCGTCTTCGCCCAGGGCATCCGCCCGCCGACCGTTCCGGAGGGCACGTCGCGCCTGCGCGTGACGGTGATGGCGACGCACACCGACGAAGACATCGACGCGGCCCTGCAAGCCTTCGCCGCCGCGTTTGCGGACCTGGAACGATAGCTCGCAGCGAATGTGGAGCGCGTGATGAGCGAATGGCGACCGGGACCGTGCCCGCTACCGACCCGTTGGACGGCAGCGGTCGACCCCGAAAATGTTCATCCCCAACATCCGCGACCGCAACTCGTGCGGAGCGTTTGGCGCAGCCTGAATGGCGTCTTCGAGTGTGCGATCCGCCCGCGCGACGAAGCGCGCCCGGCGCCGTTCCCCGAGCGCATTCTCCCGAGCAGGTAGGAGCCGCGATGCGAGGTGAGACCGGGAAGGAGCCTGGGCGGCAATGATGAACTCCACAGCACTCGCGAGTTTGTCGCGCGCCGCCCGTGTGCGGCTGCTCTCGGGGCGCGGCCTCTGGCACACGGCTGCGGTGCCGGAGCTCGGTGTCGAGTCGATCATGCTCAGCGACGGACCGCACGGTTTGCGCAAACAGGAGAACGCCGGCGACCACCTCGGCATCGCGCCGAGCGTGCCGGCGACCTGCTATCCGCCGGCGGCAACGCTTGCCTGCTCCTGGGATGTCGAACTGCTCGCCGAGGTCGGCGCGGCCATCGGCCGCGAGGCCCGCCAGCAGGGAATCTCCGTCGTGCTCGGACCCGGCCTCAACATCAAGCGGCATCCCAACTGCGGTCGCAACTTCGAGTACTTCTCCGAAGACCCGCTGCTCGCCGGAGAACTCGCCGCTGCCATGGTGCGTGGCATCCAGGCGCAGGGGGTTGCGGCTTGCCTGAAGCACTACGCCGTCAACAACCAGGAGTCGCACCGGCTGGTGGTCGACGCCGTGGTCGACGAACGCAGCCTACGCGAGATCTATCTGCGCGGCTTCGAGATCGCCGTCGCACGATCCAACCCCTGGACGGTGATGGCCGCCTACAATCGCGTCAACGGCGAGTATTGCACCGACAGCCCCCGTCTCTTGACGACGATCCTGCGCGACGAGTGGGGCTTCACGGGGTTGGTCATGAGCGACTGGACCGCCACCAACGACCGGGTTGCCGGTGTCCGTGCAGGCATGGACCTCGAGATGCCGAGCAGCGGCGGCGCGTTCGACGCCGCTGTGCTCGCTGCGCTTGCGTCGGGCGAACTGTGCGACGAACAGGTGAACGCCTGCGGCCAACGGGTGCTCGATCTCGTCGCGCGCACGAAGCGTGGTCGCGACGAAGTCGTTGCGCTCCCGGAAGAAGCGGCCTTCTATCACGCAGTGGCGCGCCGAGCCGCGGCGGAGTCTGCCGTGTTGCTGACCAACGATGGAACGCTGCCGTTGCAGGCCAGCGCCTCAATCGCCGTGATCGGGGCCTTCGCCGAAACGCCGCGCTACCAAGGTGCGGGTAGTAGCCAGGTGAATCCAACCCGCCTCGACACCGCCCTCGATGCGCTACGGGCGCGTCTCGGCGCCGAGGTGAAACTCGACTACCGTTGCGGGTACGATCCGGTCCTTTCCCCCGTGGACGAAGCGGAGATCGCTGCGGCGGTAGCGGCAGCGGGCGTCGCGGAGACGGTCCTGCTGTTTGCAGGCTTACCGGCGGCCTACGAGTCCGAGGGATTCGATCGCGAGCACATGCGCTTGCCCGAGCAGCAAGAGCGGCTCATCGCAGCGGTGTGCGCGGCGAATCCGCGGACCGTCGTGGTGCTGGCGAATGGCGCGCCGGTGGAGATGCCCTGGGTGGACGCGCCGGCGGCGATCCTCGAAGCCTACCTCGGCGGGCAGGCAACGGGAGCCGCGGTCGTCGACGTGCTCTTTGGCGATGTCGAACCGAGCGGCCGCTTGGCCGAGACGTTTCCCGTCTGCCAAGCCGATGTCCCCTCCGACCCCTACTTCCCTGGCGAGCCGCGCCAGGTGCAATACCGCGAGGGGCTATTCGTCGGCTACCGCTACTACGATTCCGCCGGCGTTGCCGTGCGCTTCCCGTTCGGCCACGGCCTCGGCTACACGAGCTTCGCCTACGGCGCGCTGCGCCTTGCGGCGGAATCGATTGCGCTCGGCGAGGATGTGGAAGTTCGCGTCGCCATCACCAATACCGGTGTACGTGCCGGCGCCGAGGTGGTGCAGGTCTACGTCCGCCGGCCCGGTACGCGCATCGTCCGACCGGAGAAGGAACTGCGCGGCTTCGCCAAGGTCCGGCTCGCGGCAGGAGAGTCGACCGAAGTCGCCGTCTCGCTTGGGGGCCGCGCGTTCGCGCACTACGATGTCGCGCGTCGCGGCTGGGAGGTAGAGGCGGGCGCGTTCGAGATTTTGGTCGGGTCGTCGGCCGAATCGATCCACGCGACCGCGACGATTGTCGTAGGCGTAGCGGCTGCGGCCGAGGAAGTAGCGGGAGAGGTGGCGGGACCTGACCCGTGGGCTCCCGACGACGATCGGTTTGCGGCTCGTCTCGGCAGGCCGATTCCGGCGCCGGACCCGGCCCATCCGTTCCACCGCAACTCGACGTTCGGTGATCTCGGCGCGACCCGGGCCGGCCGGCGGCTGCAGGCGATCATCTTGCGGGCGGCGCGATCACAGACGGCGAAGATGGCCGACGGCAATCTCGCCCTGCAGAAGATGTTCGACCGCGCCACGCTCGAGGCGCCGTTGCGATCGGCGGCGCAGGTCAGCGGCGGGAAGATCTCGCTTGCCATGGTCGACGCCGTGATCGACATGCTCAACGGCGATTGGGGCAGGGCGCTGCGGCGGGTTGCGACGCGAACTCGGCGCGAGTCTCGATGAGTTGTGATTTGGGTTGAACGGGGCGTGGCACTCGGGAACGCATCAGAACAGCGCGCTCTGGGGGCCGTTGCGCTGGCGGCTTTTGCCGAAGTACTCGTGCGCGAGCAGGGTCGCGACGCGCCCTTGCGGAGTGCGCGCGAGGAAGCCTTCCTGGATGAGGTAGGGCTCGTAGACGTCTTCGACCGTGTCGCTCTCCTCGCCGATCGACGCGGCGATCGTCGTCAGGCCGACCGGGCCGCCGCCGAATTTCTCGATGATCGTCAGCAGGATGGCGCGGTCCATCTTGTCGAAGCCGCGGCGGTCGACCTCCAGCATCGCCAGCGCCCGATCGGCGACCGCCGCGGTGATCACGCCGTCGGCGCGCACCTGGGCGTAGTCGCGCACGCGGCGCAGCAGGCGGTTGGCGATCCGCGGCGTGCCGCGCGAGCGGCGGGCGATCTCGCCGGCACCCGACGCTTCGATCGCGACGTTGAGCAACCTGGCCGAGCGGTGGACGATGCGCGCGAGCTCCTCGGGATTGTAGAACTCGAGCCGGAAGCTGACGCCGAAACGGTCGCGCAGGGGGGATGTCAGCAACCCGGCCCGGGTCGTTGCACCAACCAAGGTAAAGCGCTTGAGGTCGAGCTTGATCGACTTGGCCGACGGCCCCTGGCCGATCATCACGTCGATCTGAAAGTCTTCCATCGCCGGATAGAGGATCTCTTCGACGATGTGGCTCAAACGGTGGATCTCGTCGATGAACAACACGTCGCCGGTCTGCAGCCCGGTCAAAATCGCCGCGAGGTCGCCCGGACGCTCGATGATCGGTCCCGCTGTGCTGCGGATGTTGACGCCCATGGCGTCGGCGACGATGTTGGCGAGCGACGTCTTGCCGAGGCCGGGCGGCCCGTAGAGCAGAATGTGGTCGAGGCACTCGCCGCGCGCCTGCGCTGCTTCTATAGCGACGCCGAGATTTTCCTTCACCGCCTCCTGGCCGATGTACTCGCTGAGCGTGGTCGGCCGCAGACTGGTTTCCAGCGATGCGTCGTCGTCCGTGACGCGCCCGGCGATGATTCGGTCAGGGTCGCTCATCCGCTCAATCTCTTCAGCGCGCCGCGAATCACCTCTTCGAGGTTCGCAGCGCCGGCAGCGGCAACCGCCTTGGCGGCTTTCTCCGCTTCGTTCCGTCTATAGCCGAGGTTCACCAAAGCCGAAACCGCTTCGGCCTCGACGCCACGCACGGTCGCGGCCGCCTCGTACGCAGCGTCCGCGCGGGTCTTCGGCATCTTGTCGCGCAGCTCGACCACGAGGCGTTCGGCGGTCTTCTTGCCGACGCCGGGGATCGCCACCAGCCGGGCGAGGTCGCCCGCCTCGAGCGCTTCCTGCAACTCGGTGAAGGGCGGCCCCGAAAGGATGTTCATCGCCAGCCGCGGTCCGATGCCGGAGACGCTGGTGAGCAGCAGGAACAGGCTCTTCTCCTCGCGGTCGAGAAAACCGAAGAGCTGCAGCGCGTCCTCGCGCACGTGGGTGTGGGTGATGACCCGCAGCGGCTCGCCGGGGTCGGGTAGCCGATAGAAGGTGTTGAGAGAAATGAAGATCTCGTAGCCGACGCCGCCGACGTCGACCACCGCGCGGTCGGCGGATTTATGGGCGAGGTGCCCGCGCAGTTCGGCGATCATCGGCGCCGACCTGCGCGCCATGCGGGGCGCCGCGCCGTACCGCTGCCGACGGCGGCCGTCGCTTCGACGAGGTCGGCGAAGCGATGGCTGTGGAGGTGGCAGATCCCCGCTCCGAGCGCATCGGCTTCGTCGCTCGGAAGCTCGGGGGCGACGCCGAGAATGTGGGCGACCATTTGTTGCATCTGTTCTTTCGTGGCGCGCCCGCTGCCGGCAACGGCCAGTTTGATTTCGGCCGGGCTGTACTCGGCGATGCCGATGTCGGCGCTGGCGGCGGCGACGAGGATCGCACCGCGGGCTTCGCCGAGGCGAAAAGCGGTCTGGACGTTGTCGCCGACGAACGACTTCTCGAGGCTCAGACAGTTCGGCAGGTGCGCGACGATGATGGCCGTGATTTCGCGATGGATCGCCGCGAGTCGCTGCGGCAGGGTGCCGCGCGGGCGGATGACCCCGCCGCTAACGAAGCGCGCCCGTTCGCCGATTCCATCGACGACGCCCCAACCGGTGGCAACAGTGCCGGGATCCACCCCGAGAACGCGCATTCAGTTTCAGCTTAAGCCGAAAGCCGCGTGAGGCAAAGACCAGAGCCTCAGCCTAATAAGCCGCAGCCTCAGGCACTCAACCGTTCCATCTCCTCGGGCGGAATATCGGCGTTGGAGGCGACCGACTGCAGGTCGTCGTGGTCGTCGAGCATGTCGAGCAGCCGCAGCACTTGTTCGGCCTCTTTGCCGGTGATGCTGACGGTGGTGTCGGGGACCATCGCGACCTCGGCGTTTTCGGTTGGGATGCCGGCCTTCTCCAACGCCTCGCTGACGGCGTCGAAGTTCTCCGGCGTCGTCGCGATCTCGAAGCCCTCGTCGGACTCGAAGACGTCCTCGGCGCCAGCCTCCAAGGCGACTTCCATGAGCTTCTCTTCGTCGACGGCGCTCTTGGCGACGTTGAGGACGCCGCGCTTCTTGAACATCCAGGCGACGCAGCCCGACGTGCCGATGCTGCCGCCGTTCTTGTCGAAAATGTGGCGGATATCGGCGACCGTGCGGTTGCGGTTGTCGGTGAGGGCGGAGGCGAGGATGGCGACGCCCCCGGGTCCGTAGCCCTCGTAGGTGACCTCTTCATAGGAGGCACCCTCGAGGTCGCCGGTGCCCTTCTTGATGGCGCGCTCGATGTTGTCGGCGGGCAGGCTGTTGCTGCGGGCGGTGGTGACCGCGGTGCGCAGCCGGGCGTTGGCACTGGGATCGCCGCCGCCCATCTTCGCGGCGACGATGATCTCCTTCACCAGCTTGCTGAAAAGCTTGCCGCGTTGGGCGTCTTTGGCGCCCTTCTTGCGCTTGATGGTGCTCCACTTCGAATGGCCGGACATGACACGCTCCTACCGATGACTTGGAATTCGGGCCAATTGGGTGAGCTAGCACAGGGTGCGGGGGAGAGTAAATGTCGGGGCCGGCGGGCGTATCGCAGTTTGATTTCGACGCACCTGGGGCGTTGCCCCAGGCTTTCATGCTGCCGCCCCGTTGGGGCTGAAAAGCAAAAGAACCAAAGGCCTTCAGCCTCATAGGGGCGGCCGGACGAGTCGGCACGACGATGCCGGGCGGCGCGGGGGTTCTCTTTCGCGGCGACTCGGACTATCTCTCGCGAGCGCAGGATGCCTATGCCGACGAACTCCCCCCGACCTACTTCTCCGTCCGCGCAAACCGCACCGCGTCTGCTCGTGGTCGGTTCGGTCGCGCTCGACCGGCTCGAGCGCGACGGCCGGGTCGAGCACCGTCTCGGCGGCGTCGTCACTTACGGCGGGCTGACGGCAGCGCAACTCGGTTGTGCCGTCACGGCCTGGAGCGCCATGCCGCCGCGCTGGGCCGAGGTGGCGCGCGCACGCTTGCTGCCCGTTGCCCTTTGCGCAACCGCCGCCGAGGAGCCGACGCGATTCGTCAATCGCGAACGCCCGGGCAGCGAGCGCGAGCAGCGCTGCCCGAGCCAGGCGCGTCCGCTGTGCTGGGCGGACCGTCCGTTCGGCGACCACGAGTCCTGGGATTGGGTGCACCTCGGCCCGCTCCACGCCGCCGACCTCGACGCCGGTTTGGCGACACCCCTGCGCGCGCGCTGCCGGATGTCGAGTCTGGATTTGCAGGGATACACCCGCTCGGTCGATGCAAATCACGCGATCGTCGCCCATATCCCTGCCGATCTCGCAGCGCGGCTGACCGGGCTGGACTGGGTCAAAGCATCTGAAGGCGAATGGGCGTTGGCATCGGCGGCGTTGCGCGTTTCGCCGGCCGAAGCCTTGCAGCGATTCGCGTGGCGCGGCCTGTTGGTGACCTCGGGCGAGCGTGGCGGGGTGCTCTACACGGACGCAGGCGCGATGCCGTGGTTGGCAGCGCCAGCCGAGGTGATCGCGCTGGAGACCGGGGCGGGGGATGTGTTCATCACGAGCTTCCTGGCACGCATGATGGAACTCGGCGAAACCGATGGCAGATCGCCCGGCAGCACCGCGTGCCGGGAGGCGCTGACGCACGCGGCGGAAATCGCTGCGCGGCATGTCTCCGGGCGCTGGCTCGACCTCGAGGCGCTCGCCTTACCCGCTGATTGAACTCGTGGGTGCCGCGCGTCAACGGCACGCGGGTTGCGCGAGGCGGGCGAAGATCTCTTCTTGAACCTTGTCGGTGTGAATGTTGCCGAGGTGACCGCCGCTCGGGAAGACGGTCAGGCGATCGGCGAACGTGTCGCGCAGCCACGCCAACCCCGGCGCGCCGAGGATGAAGTCGTCGGCGTTGGTGACGACGTACGCGTCGCAACGGGCGCGTAAAGCGTCCGCATGCGACCGCAGTCCGGCGCTCTCGGCCATCGCTGCTGCGTCGAGTCCTGCAGGGCTGCGTGCGGCGAAGTAGGGCAGGGCCAACTGCTCGAAGAAGGCGACAAACGAGGTGCGCAGGATCGAATCGGCGAGCACGCCGTTGCGACCGTCGTCCGCGATCTCGGTATCTAGTCCGGGGGCGCCGAGGCGCTCTGCCATGGCGAGCGAGTTGGCGAGCGTGGCGCGGCCGGCGAAGCCGATGAGGAACTCGGACTCGATGCGGTCGAACGGCGGCGGTGCGTCCTGCGGGAGTCCCTCTGTCGCCATGAGGAATGCCTTCATCACGACTTCGCGGATGTTCGCCTCGCGACTCTCGCGGGACCACTGCAGGGGCGCGTCGAAGTAGGCGTCGAACTGGCGTCCGGAGTGGAGCAGATCGACGGGCGGGTTGATCGCGACGAAGCGTTTGAATTCGACCCCTCCCGCCGGGCGTTGTGCCTGCGCGGCGGCGAGGAACAGGGTTTCGATCGCGCCGAGCGAGTAGCCCAGCAGATTCGCCTCGGTGATGCGCGAGCCGTAGCGGGAGCGGAGGTCGCGCCAGATCCGTGTCAGCGCGGTTTGGATGTCTTCGGCGTCGCTGGGAGTGTAGCCCGGATAGGCCGCCGTCAGCGCGGCGACGATGAATTCCGGGTGCAGCGGGCTGCTGATGCTGACGACGGAGTAGCCCCGCGCGAAGGCCGCCTCGGCAATACCGACCGGAATGGCGCCGAGGCGATGGGCACCGACACCGGGCAGCAGGAATAGCAAAGGTGCCGGTTTGCGCTGCATCCATATGGAGTAGGGCAACCTGCGCCCGGTCGCGGCGATCTTGGCGCGCCGCTTTACGGAGCGACTCGCAAATCGGGGGTCGTCGGGCGTGAACAGCAAGACTCCGAGCGACGGCTCCGGGTCGGCCGTCTCGTACGCCTCCGCGGGAATCCGGTACTTGTCGACCTGGATCTGGCGCTGGATGGACCACAGCGCGCGCGTCGGGTGGTACAGGTCGGAGAACTCTTCGGTGAGAGTCTCGTAGCCGTCGATGCGGAAGGAGAACGCGTTGACGCCGATCGCGAGGCTGGCACCGGTCGCGGCGTTGAGAAAGGGAACGCCTGCGATCCCCGGAGCCGGTACCCAGAAGAGCGGATTGAGCACCAGGTCGAATGCTTGGCCGACGGCGTCGCGTCCGGAACTCGGGCCGAGGAAGGGCAGAAAAAGATAGAAGCCATGGCCCACGCCCCAGCGCGCGAACGCCAGGCCGACGTCCTCGGGATAGGTCGGCATGCCGAAGCTGGCGGCGGGGTCGAACAGGCCGGCGACGCCGAGGGTGGTGTTGGTGAGAAAGTGGCCGGTCTCGCGGCCCGCCTTCTCGATCTCGCCCTGGAGGAGCAGGCTGACGAAGCGACTTGGGTACGTCAGGTTGTAGCTGGCGCGGTCGAGCGCCAGTCGCGCCGGTGTCGGGACGACGAAGCGGTAGCCCTTGGCGACCGGAACGACGACCCAGTCGATGACCGGCTTGGTGATGCGCAGGCTGAAGCGGTTGACCGGGGCGATCGGGTCGTCGATGAAGTGCAGCGCCGCAAAGGTCTCCTGGTGTGTCGAGCGCTCCAGTTCGTCGACATCGAGAAAGCGGAGCTGATTCGACGCCCGCAGCCGCTCCGGAGGTCCATTCGTGGCCGCACAGCCGAGCAGGGCGAGCAACGGAAGGATCGCCAAGGAGGAAAAATATTTGTGCATCATGAGAGAGGATTCGTCCCGCCGGAAAGCGATTTTGTCAGAAGCGATTTTGTCAGAGGCCGAACGCGTTCCGCGTGCGCCGCCGTTGCGCGACGCCGGCCGACCGGTGTTGGCGCATCGTAGCTTCCGCCTGCTACCCGGGGAAGGGGCAATCTGCGTCCCCAGCCTCTGGGGACGTAGCGACAATTCGGACATTTCGTCCGGACCCGCCCGACACGCCAAGCATGGCGCGTGAATTGTCACAATTGTCGCTACGTCCCCAAGGCACTAGGGAACTGCAAACCCGTCACACGATCCGTTCAATGCCCGGTACGGCTTCGAACCCGCGATCCAAGGTCAGGATTTGCGTTATCCGGAAGCGCTGCATGATCGCTACGTGCAACGCATCCCGCGATGACAGGCGCGGCTGCCCGAGAAGGATCTCTCGCGCCCGCAGCACGTCGTCCTTCTCGATCGGAAAAACCTCGTCGACGACGCCGAGAATCGCGTCGAGCGCCGGCTGGATTGCGTCCCTTCGGTCGATCGCCGCGTAGCGGTGCAGAATCTCCTGCAAGACCTCGGCGTCGGTAACGAGGCGCCGTTCTTCCGCGATCGCCCGCTCGAGCAGGCGCCGGGCGTCGACCTTGTGCGGATGATCAGCGCCGACGAGGTACATCGGCACGTTGGAATCCAGGAACACTAGGCGGCCCCGTAGCCGCGCTCGATCTCCTCGAGCATGCGGTCGATGTCCGCGGTCGGAAAACTGTTCTGCGTGGAGGCGCGAACGACAGCGAGTTTCGTTGCCGCCCGGCCGGATGGTCGCGACCGCAGGGCTTCGCGCAGCGTCGCGCGAACCCACTCCGCAAGGGTCATCCCGCGTGTACGTGCCTCCGCCTGCATCCGGCGCAACTCAGCAGCCTCGACGAGAACCTGCATTCTCTTGGTCATGAAGAGGAGCGTAAGTGCCTCATGCCAATGCGTCAATCGTACGCTTGCGTCCTCGCTGGGGGATGCGCCGTCGTCAACATGGAGAGAAAAGAGAGGGGATAAATTAGGTAGGGGACTCGGGGTCGGACCAGCGCAAGTCGTGGAGATTGCCTAAGAAGCAATCTTGTCGCGGCGCAATTTCGACGCTAAACGCACCATTTCGGGCGCGAAATCGGCACCAATTCCAATGAGGATCACGCACATCGATTGCGCAGTCCGACCCGGGATGATCCGGCCTGTTCTATTTCGGTGCTTCATTTGGAGCCAGGATTGCGGGAATGTCCCGGGCGCCGAGGAGGGAGCCAGGACGCCGGGGAGACGTCAAGGCTCGGTACTTTCAAGACGCCAAGCGGCGGGCGCCGACCCGGGGTTCAGGCAGCGAGCTGTTCGAGGATGGCGGCGCACAGCAGCGGGAACATGATCTCGTGGTGCCCGGTCAGGCGGTAGCCTTTGCCGCTGCGGGCGGTTGGACGCTGCACCACGTTCACCCCCGGGCGGTAGTGGCGCAGGAAATCCATGTCGACGGTCACGAGATCATCGACGCGGTGGCCGACGTTGCGGGCGAGGTTCAGGGCTTTGACGAAAACCTCGGGGAGGATCACCGCCGAGCCGAGGTTGACGAAGACGCCGCGCCGCATGCGGGCGACGACGCCGGCGAGTCGATGGAAGTCGCGCAGCGAGGCGGCGCCGATGGCGGCACCATCGGCGGACGGGTGCATGTGGATGATGTCGGTGCCGATCGCGACGTGTACGGTCACCGGCACGCCGAGTTCATATCCGGCGCGCAGGATACTGACCTCGCCGTTGCGGAACTTCGCCGCCGCGATCGCACGCCCGACGGCCGCGCCTAGCCCTTCGTCCGGACCGGCCGCGGCGATGGCCGCGTTGAGGAAGGCGCCGGTCTCGCGTGCCATGCCGAAGCTGCCGTCTTCGAGCGCAGGACCGACGTCCTCCGATGTTTCGCCCGCGAAGGCCAACTCGAAGTCGTGCACGATCGTCGCGCCATTGACGGCAACGCCGGTCAAGATGCCGCGGCGCATCAGGTCGATGATCAACGGGCTGAGTCCAACCTTGATCGGATGTGCGCCCATGCCGACGACGATCTGGCGGCCGGCGCGGTGGCGCTTGGCGATTGCCGCCGCGATCTCGGTGAGGTCGCGGGCGGCGAGCACGTCGGGTAGCCCGGCGAGAAACGAGGCCACGCTCATCCCCGGCTCGGGAACCCGGGCGAGCAGGTTGGTGCGTACCAGGCTGCGACGCTTGCCCAGCGGGTAGGTGCGCACGCGGCCGAGATCGATGGCGACGGGTGGTTTCGGGCGGCGGGGCATCTGCGTCCGATCGGGTCAGGCGCGCGGGCCAGCGCCCGCGCCGAAGAGGATCTGGTCGACCTGCTCGCAGAGCACGTGGGCGATGAGAATATGGGTCTCTTGGATGCGGGCGGTCTCGGTGGTCGCGTTGACGCAGAGGACGATATCGGCCAGCGGCGCGAGCTTGCCGCCGCTGCCGCCCGTCAGCGCGACGACGCGCACGCCCTTGCGCTTGCAGGCACGCACGGCGCGCAGGACGTTGGCGGCGTTGCCACTCGTCGAGATGGCGAGGGCGACGTCGCCGCAGCGCTCCGCGACGGCCACAAGCTCCTGC
>Ga0163153_10002416_pt1 | contig 27321 bp, 27 predicted proteins | sample OliLakLV19MP6IB1_FD_148629 | JGI IMG/M metagenome (GOLD analysis project Ga0163153, IMG submission 148629) | Freshwater microbial mat bacterial communities from Lake Vanda, McMurdo Dry Valleys, Antarctica - Oligotrophic Lake LV.19.MP6.IB-1 | ecosystem: Environmental > Aquatic > Freshwater >...
CTAATATACAAATATAAATAATTATAAATCAATTTGTTGTGTGCATAAATTTATTTTTATCGGATCGTTAAAAAAAAGAGTGAAATTCATGTAACGAAATTCATTTGGGACTACACTTTATTCAAACCTTTTAAAACTACCAACTTATGAAAGAACTAAAATTTCCTTTAGACTATGGGAAAGTTTTCCTTTTTGATGAACTAAAATTCAGGGCCTATGCCCAAAAAGTGGAGGCGTATCAGAAGGATACAAAATCCATTGGTTTGGCCCTGGAATACAGCAAAAAAATGCAGCAAGCTCTGGCCCAGTCTGAAATAAACCGCTATGCTTTATATGATCTTGAATCCATTGATGCCCATTTTGGAGTTGTAAAGCAGCTATACAACACCGGATGGTATGGCCGGGTCCTGGCGTTTTTTCTCAAAATTTTAGGATTTAACCCACATAAATAAATTTGCCATGCCTCCTTGTCCTTCTTATCCTCCGTGTACACTTAGCCGGTCCTCGGTAGACGCATCTTCCCTGTTGAAAGAGGTAGTGAGCGTCGATGCTTCCAAAATCGTCATTGTGGGTTCAAAAGGTGAAGTCCTGGTTGAATATGACTGTCACGAGACTGTCGTTGAAGCAACCACGGATTCCGCCCCGCACCTCATACATTATTTTATACCCACCGAAGTTTCAATTTCCAGATTGAAACAATACAAGGGCTTAAAAATCATCATACAACTTAATAATGATGAAGGAACAGAACCCCTTGAAGTCGTGTTAAATTTGCGGCAATGAGATTCGATACCTAATTTTAAAGAATGATTACCGGATTCGATTGCTTGAAAAGAGGCGTCTTGTGTTTGGTAATCTTTTTCATCCTGGATTTAAATCACGCTGTTGGCCAGTCTTTATTGGATTCTTTGGGTGATCTCAAACGAATGCTGGTACGGCTGGACAATCTTCAGGAAGAATCAAAATATCAGACATCGATTCCACTTGGTTTGGAACTGATCCGAAAAGCCGAACGGCTGGGGGGGCCTGATGTGGGAATCGTCTCCGACCAGGCCAGAATATACCTGATGGAAGCCTACCGGGAATTGCAGATGTTTCCGCAATTGGAGGCTGCAGCCAATGCCTTGCAAGCCGATATCGAACAAACCAGCAAAAAAAAAGCAGTTACCATCCCTGATATTGTCAGTGGGTACGGACGGTACATTCTCTTTTCGGATTTTAGTGTTAATAAAAAAGATTATAAAAAAGCGAGTTCCCTGCTCCACCATGCGATCCAGTTTGTATTAGAGTATCCAAAGTTCTACCGGCTGGATTTTATTAGAGGGTATGATTGCAAACCCCATCGCCTCTATCAATGTTATGATCGGTTGGGACTAATCGCACTGGAAGAACAAAATTATGCCCAGGCTAAAATTTACTTTGTAGAAGGTCTGCATTTTGCCCGTCTTGCGGACCAGGCTATTCGGAATGGCAGGATAGCCGATCAGGGGTGTGAGGAAAAGATTTTGATCAATCTGATCAAAATGGCTATTAAATCCAAAGAAACAACTCTTTTGGAATATTACCTGGATGCACATAAGAATATTAAAAAAGCAGGGGCCTACCAGGTCAACAGAAACCGGGATTTGTTGACCACCTTACTACAACAGCCTGACCTGGGCAGGGATCAGGGCTTGCGTTTGATTTACCGACTCAATCAAAATCCATTGGCTGTTGCAGACCTCAAAACACAGTTTATCATCATGGATTTTTATCTGAATCATCAGATAACCGGTCCGTGCAGGGATTTAATTAAAAAGCTGGAACCCTGCCTTCATCACCACAATCAAAAAGCCGGCTGGTACCTGGCTAAAGCGGGCCTTGCTAATCAGCAAGCATCTTATTTACAAATGTCACAATACATCGACTCTTCTTTTTATTATTTGAAAAAAGAATATTCAGAACAAGACATCTGGCAGGATGAAGGGCTGAGGAGTCAGTTATTTGCAACCGTTCAGAAAGGGATTTTTTATCACAATCAAGCCTACGAATCGGGTCAATATCCATCATCGCTCAATAAAAAAATAGCGTTAATCGAAGAATTTATACTCGGCTTAAAAGCGATCAGAAAGGATCTAATTTCGGATTATGACCGTTTGGTGCTGGTGCAGCAGCTGGCTCCACTCCTTGACCTGGCATTAAAAACGTTTAGTGATCCCTTGCTGAGGCAAAAAATTGATTTTAATACCGTATTTGCTTGTTTTGAAGCGGGTAAAGCATTCAATCTGCTTTCTGAATTTACGCTGAAAAAGAGCCTCAGTGAAATTGAATTTAAAACCTATAATCACCTGAAGAGTGAACAAAAAATGATCCAACAACAATTTAGTCACCAGGGTGCCGATCTGGATCAACTGCAAAAACAATCTGCACAAATTCAAATCCAGCTCAACGAGTATCTGTCTAGCCATTCCCCCGGTAAATTGGTGGGCTTTCCTGAAATCTCCGAAATTCAGGACCACCTGGATCAATACACCAGTCTGGTGGAATTTTTCAATGGAATGGACTACGTCTATATCCTTGTCGTCAACGCCAACCAGGTTCAATTGCTGCGGTCGCCTATAATTCAGACTTCCTTCGAAAATGATCTAAAAAACCTGCAATACAGTATTTTATCTGCCGATGAGCCGGACCAGGTTAATAGGAGGGATTCCTTATACCGGAATTCGGCCTGGAACCTTTATCGGATTTTGTTACAACCGGTAGAGCCCGCTTTGAAAAGAAGCGTCATCCTGGTCCCGGACCTCGCCCTTGCTCAAATTCCTTTTGCGGCATTATTGGACAAACCTGCATTAAATTTGAAATACAAACAATGGCCCTACTGGGTTCACCGGCATTCGGTTTCCATTCAATATTCCGCTGCGCTTTGGATTGATCAATTGATGGGCGAAACGCACAGAAACAAGAGGGAATTTAAATTTTCATTTACAGCTTTTGCACCGGAATTTAAAGACTTGTTATTTAATTTGGAGGAGTGTAAACAGCTATCCGGAATGTTGGGAAAAACCGCAGATTATTATGGCACTGAAGCCAATCGGGTTAATTTTAAAAACCAAGCAGGCCATGGACGAATATTGCATATAGCCAGCCATGCCCAATCAAATTTAGAAGCTCAGGACAGAAGTTATATCCGTATGCAAGAGGATACCCTGTACGCCGGAGAAATAGGGATGATGAACCTGCCTATGGAACTGGTCTTTCTGAGTGCCTGTGAAACCGGTACAGGGAAAATTATCTCCGGGGAAGGAATGATGTCACTGGCCAGGAGCTTTTTTCAATCGGGGGCCAAAGGGGTCATCAGTACATTATGGCCGATCCGGGATGATATCTCAAAGGAACAAGTCATCCGGATCTATAAAAATTTAAAAAAGGGCAAACGAAAGGATGAAGCGATACGGGATATGCAAATCCATTACCTGGCTGAAAGCCGGGCCGATGAAGCCTTTCCATCTTATTGGGCTGCATTTCAATGTCATGGTGACTTGAGCCCATTGTTTTCGCATCCCCTCAGAATGCCGGCATACTTGTTGGGATTGGCCCCTATCCTGGCCTTTGTTTTTAGCGGATGGATATACCAGAGCTATAAAAGAAGGGAAAAACTAAAACACCAGGCCGCTTAACCAAATACCTTAAAGTGCTCTTATCCAGATATTGCAAAAACTTACCGGGGACTTTGAATAGGCAATATGCCATGAGCCTCGACTTTTGATGGCCGATGTATTCCGTGGTACCTTTGAGAACATTGTGATTTGCACCCAGGATACCGTTGTGAATGCTGATAATAGTTCCATTTGGGTCAATTTGCCGCTTTCATCAAACCGGGGAGCCATATAAATGATATCATCAGTTTGCCATTCTCCGGGGTTTAGTTGCGTTGACCAATGGGACGGATTGTTTATAGATGGAGCCAGCCTGTGCATTGACATAAGTTGGATCAGTATAATTATCCAGGACCTGCATTTGGTATTTGGATTGTGGCAAAACCCCGAGGTCGCCACAATCCTAGCCTTTACCTCCGGGCGTGTTGGGAGATGTCTTTCTATATGCAGCGGACAATCAGAAACTTGGCTAATTCGACACTTATATTGCCCATGCCCCACCGACTTCAGACAAAGGAATACAGGGCTTGTATTCGCCGGGTACCGCTACGTATTTTAAATGCTTCGTCGCGCCAACTTCAGAAGTGCAATAACCGGTAATGGTCAGTTCTTTTACCAGGTCGTAAAAAGGTTTGCTTGCCGGTGTTTCTGTACGGTTACGGAGTTCATCATCCATTGTTTTTACCATGGCCACTTTTTCTTCTGGTTTTAATTGGCCAAATGATTTGCCGTATTTGTCTTTGGCATCGGTATCCAGTTGTTTAAGTCCTTTGGCAAAAATCGCCTGGTCTTCCGGTTTAAATACATTTTTCATCATAGAGTCAATGAACCGCTCGACCTGGGCATCTTTAGCTCCTGGTGTTTTTCCTGCAGGGAGGATGGTCTCACACAACTCCGTCAACGTCGAAACCTGCCCCCGGGTTATAAATTCCGGCGTCCAATCCGGGCCGGGATCGGCCTTACAACCATTTAGTACCCCGGTTATAGTGGCGGCTGATAATGAACCACCCAGCATGATGGTGCTTAATCTCAATGCTTCTCTTCTATCCATGATGTCGATATATTGAATACAGATTTATAAATTCATTTTCTTCAATTCCTTTACCGCGTGGTCTGCCGCGCGTGCGGTCAAGGCCATATACGTCAGCGATGGATTAACACAAGCAGCAGAAGTCATACAAGCCCCGTCCGTCACATAGATGTTGGTACAATCCCAAACCTGGTTGTGTGCATTCAATACGCTGTTTTTCGGGTTGGTGCCCATTCGCGCGGTGCCCATTTCATGGATACCTAATCCCGGCGTATTGTCTTTAGGATCGTTGAGTCGGATATTTTTCGCTCCGCTGGCATCCAGCATTTCAGCCGCTGAGGTGATCATATCCTTGCGCATATTCATTTCATTTTCCTTAAACTCACAATCAAAGGTTACGGTGGATTGTCCCCATTTATCCAGTAAATCTTTATTGAGCATCATTTTATTCTCGTGGTAGGGTAGGGTTTCACCAAAACCACCAAAACCCATAACCCAGGGACCGGGGGCGCCAATATTATCTTTGAGGTCTTCACCAAAACCAAGTTCTTTGACATTGCGCTGCCATCCGGTGCGCGAAGCCCCACCCTGGTAACCATATCCCCTGGTAAAATCTTTTTGTTTGTCTTTGCCTATGTTTCTGAACCGGGGCATATAAGTGCCTCCGGGTCTCCGTCCAAAATAATACATGTCTTCAAAACCGGGTATTTCACCGCTGGCACCTGCCCTGAAATGATGATCCATCAGGTTATGTCCCAGTTCACCACTGGAGGATCCCAGTCCATCCGGATATTGATCGGAAGTCGAGTTCATCAAAATCCAGGTAGAATTGACAGTCGACGCACACAGAAATATAATCTTAGCGTGAAACTCCATACTTTCCTTGGACTCAGCGTCCAATACCCTTACCCCACTGGCTTTTTTCGCCTTGGCATCGTAGAGGATAGCATTGACTATTGAATTGGGGCGAATAGTCAGGTTACCTGTTTTTTCTGCTGCGGGTAGCGTGGAAGATTGTGAGCTGAAGTATGCACCATAAGGACACCCTCTGCTGCATAAGTTTCTGAATTGACATTTTGTCCTTCCGTTGTGATTCTGGGTCAGGTTGGCCACCCGTCCGGCACTCAATACCCTTCCCGGGAATTTTGCACCGACGGTTTCCCTTACTTTTTTTTCCACACAATTAAATTCAATCGCGGGTAAAAACTTACCATCTGGAAATTGTTCCAAACCTTCTTTTAATCCACTGATCCCCGCAAAAGTTTCGGTATAATCATACCAGGGAGCAATGTCTTTATAACGGATTGGCCAGTCGGTGCCGACGCCTTCCTGAGCATTGGCTGAAAAATCAATATCACTGTGGCGGTAAGAGTGCCTTCCCCACATTAACGAACGCCCACCAACGTGATAACCTCTTATCCAGTCAAATCGTTTGACTTCCGTGTAAGGGCTCTCGGTATCTTTTATAAACCAATGTTTAGTGGCCGGAGTAATGGTATAACCGGTCCGGTTTTGTTTTGGATAGTCTTTAATTTCTTCCTGGGTCATCCGGTTTCTGTTGGGCAGTTCCCACGGTGCCAGGGCTGCGGTAGGATATTCGCCGTGTTTGACCATCCTGCCCCGTTCCAGTACCAGGACTTTGAGTCCTTTTTCAGTGAGTTCTTTGGCGGCCCAACCCCCAGAAATTCCGGAACCCACCACTATAGCATCATAGGTATTCTCCGCTTTAAGATCAGAATTAAAATACATGAATTAATCGAGTTAAATTTTCAAAACGCTAAAATTAGAAAAAAACTGATTGTGACGTAGGATTTGAAAGAATCAATTAATATATATTTAACTGAAACTAGTAGTAATAAGAAAAGTAGCTGAAAGTTAACGATTCTGCGCCGACGGATATCCTTTGTGATAATCAGCTTATTATATCCAGTTGATAGGATTATATGTCAAAAAAATGCTTGTTTTTCAATTATTTATGAAATAAATTTTCAAAAATTACTTGCAGGATTTGAGATATTGGACTACTTTTGCGGCTCTTTTTAGAAAAGTAATAAAACTTATCCAAGTGAAAACATTATCTTATAAAACCATCTCTGCCAAAAAAGAAGATTTTGATGGTAAGCGCAACTGGTTTATTGTCGATGCCAATGGGTTGACCCTGGGTAGATTGTCGTCAAAAATTGCCTCCATCCTGAAAGGCAAAACCAAACCGACCTTCACCCCACACGTGGACACGGGTGATTTCGTGATTGTTACCAACGCAGAAAAGGTAAGGATGACGGGTAAAAAAATGCTGGTCAAAGAATACCAGACCTATTCAGGTTATCCGGGCGGACAGAAAATCAAAACCGCTAAAGAGCTATATATCAAGAAGCCGGAGTACATCCTGGAACATGCCATCAAAGGTATGTTGCCAAAAAACAGCCTCGGCCGTCAAATGTTTAAAAAATTGTTTGTGTATACGGGCAGTGAACATCCGCACCAGGCACAAAAACCCCAATCGTTCACGATTTGATTAAATCCAACTAAAAATATTTATACATGGAAATAATAAATAGCGTCGGAAGACGCAAAGCTGCAGTGGCCAGGGTCTATATCTCCAAAGGGGCCGGTCAAATCAGGGTCAATGGCCGTGAAGTGGCCGATTATTTTCCACTGAGAAATATGCAGGCTAAACTCATGGAACCCTTCCAGACCGCCAAAGTCGAACAAACCGGTTTTGATTTAAAAATCCTGGTTGCCGGAGGCGGATTCAAAGGACAGGCAGAAGCTATACGGCTTGGAATTTCGCGGTGCCTGGTTAAAATCAACGGCGATTATAAAAAACCATTAAAGGACTTAAAGTTGCTGACCCGCGATTCCAGAGTAGTTGAGCGTAAAAAATACGGTAAACCTAAAGCACGTAAAAGCTTCCAATTCTCTAAACGTTAATTCAAAGTATTCAACCTTAAAGTATAGTCTGATGAAAATTCCAACCTATCAGGAAATGTTAGATGCCGGTGTTCATTTTGGACATCTACGAAGAAAATGGAACCCCAAAATGAGGCAATATATCTTTGCTGAACACAAGGGTATCCATATTATCGATATCAACCGCACCGCTGAAAACCTGGACAAAGCGGCTCATGCCATGCGCAATATTGTAAAATCAGGTCGAAAAATCATGTTTGTGGCCACCAAAAAGCAAGCGCGGGAAATCATCGCCAATGCCGCCAGGACCGTAAATATGCCCTTCGTCACCGAGCGCTGGTTGGGTGGGATGATGACCAATTTTTCAACCATCCGCCGTTCAGTCAAAAAAATGCACAATATCGAACGCATGCTCGCTGCAGGTAACGAATTGACCAGCATCACTAAAAAAGAACGATTGACCCTTGACCGGGAAAGGGCAAAACTGGATAAAGAACTAGGAGGTATTTCGCAATTGAACAGATTGCCCGACGCCTTGTTTCTTGTAGATATTGGCCATGAACATATCGCCTTATTGGAAGCTACCCGCCTGGGCATCAAAACCTTTGCTATGGTAGATACCAATTGTGATCCCAATCTCGTCGACTTTGCCATTCCGGCCAATGATGATGCCTCTAAATCGATAAGTCTTATTACTTCTGTACTGGTAGAAGCCATTAAAGAAGGACTGGAAGAAAGAAAACAACTCAAAGCGGAACTGGAAGAAACCACGACCGTAAATGCCTGAGCAAATTAAGCCGGCATTTTGTAACTGCGTTTAATAATCTTTAATCTAACTCTAAGTCATGAGTGAAATATCAGCTGCTGATGTAAAAAAACTGCGTGAAATGACCGGCGCAGGTATGATGGATTGTAAATCTGCCCTGACCGAAGCCGAAGGCGATTTTGAAAGGGCAATCGAAATCCTAAGAAAAAAAGGTCAAAAATTGTCGCTGAAAAGAGCGGACCGGGAAGCCAAGGAAGGGGTCGTCATTGCCCTGGTAACTTCGGATAAGACCAAAGGAGTGGTCATCCGATTGAGCAGTGAGACTGATTTTGTGTCAAAAAACGAAGATTTTATTCAAACGGCTAAAACTATAGCCCAGATAGCTCTGGATAATTTTCCGACAGACCTTTCGGCCTTGCTGCAACTGCCATTCAATGGAGTTTCCATTGCCGATAAAGTGACTGATATGGTAGCGGCGATTGGTGAAAAAATCGGTTTGGAAAGTTATGAAAGACTGGAAGCGCCTCTGGTGGTTCCTTATATCCATATGGGTAATCGCGCCGGCGTAATCGTTGCACTGAACAAATCCGGTGATCAGTTTGTAGAGGCAGGCAAAGACGTAGCCATGCAGGTGGCCGCTATGAAGCCAATAGCCGTCACGGCAGCTGAAGTCAATAAATCCATTATCGAAAAAGAAATCGAGATCGGAAAGGAAGTAGCCCGGCAGGAAGGGAAAGCTGAAGAAATGCTGGAGAAGATTGCCCTGGGTAAGCTCAACAAATTTTATAAAGAAAATACCTTGCTTCAACAGGAGTTTGTCAAAGATTCAAAACTCAATATTGACCAATATCTCAAAAAACAAGACAAGGACCTGACCGTAGTCGCGTTCAAACACATTATGAATGGTTGAGGCAATTGTTGACACCATAGGATTTCGCCCCATGGTTTAATGGGTTATCCGGTATATACCGAGTGTTATTCACCCACCAGGGTTTACCTATTTTTTTAGTTGGTTGTTTCAAACACTTTTACGTTTGGGGTGTTGAGATATACTCAGGAGTTTATAATGCTGCTCAATTAATTATAATTTCGGATTTTTACACCAAATGGAACAAAAGCCTGACCGGCCCAGCCAGGGAAAACGAAAAAAAGACCATATCGATCTCGCGCTTAAATCGCAGATTGCAGCCCTGGATGCAGATTCCCGTTTTTATTATGAACCCATCCTCAATGGGCATCCTGAACGCAACTGCGTCCCTGAAACCGCCTGGGCAGGTAAAATATTAAAAAACCCCATCTGGGTATCTTCCATGACAGGAGGTGCAAAGGAGTCCGGCGTCATCAATTCCCGGCTGGCAAAAGTATGCAGGGAATTCGGCCTCGGAATGGGCTTGGGCTCCTGTAGAAGTTTATTGGATTCAGATCAATTTTTGCCTGATTTTAACGTAAGAAAAGACATTGGCGAGGATGCACCTTTGTTTGCCAACCTTGGAATTGCGCAGATGGAACAGATCCAGACGCAGCATGCCTGGGAGAAAATCGAGAAAATGATCAAAAAACTCGATGCAGACGGATTGATCATTCACGTCAATCCATTTCAGGAATGGCTGCAGCCGGAAGGAGATAAAATAATAAATCCTCCCATCGTCACCATCATGGGGGCACTGAAAAACCTTAAGGTACCTTTGATCGTAAAGGAAGTAGGGCAGGGTATTGGTCCCAAAAGCCTGGAAGCTTTGATGAAACTGCCATTGACCGCCATTGAATTTGCTGCCCTGGGGGGTACCAATTTTTCCACCCTCGAGCTGAAACGCCAGGACGATCATAAACGAAATCAATACGAAGTGCTCAGTAAAATAGGGCATACTGCGGTGGAGATGACCGAATATGTCAACAACCTTGCCATCTCGTTAAATGATAAAATTAAATGTAAAAGTTTTATTCTTTCAGGAGGAATAAAAGATTTTCTTGATGGCTATTATTTAATGCATAAACTCCATTTTAAAAGCATTTATGGTCAGGCTTCGGGATTTCTGGCTCCTGCCAGAAAAAGTTACGAAGCACTCTATGATCATGTCAAAGCTCAGGTCAATGGGCTGCAAATCGCCTATACCTATCTTCACGTAAGGTAAACTGAACAGGAATGAATTCACAAAAAACCATTTCCGGATTTTCCAAACTGTCCAAACTGGGCAAAATCAAATGGTTGGTTGAAAATTTCTTTAAAGACCCGGAAAGCGTGATGCATGAGCTCAAAAGCTATTGGCTGGAGAACGAGGCAGATCAAAAACTGCTGGACGGAATCAGTGAAAATACGATCAGCAATTACCCTTTGCCGTTGAGTATTGTACCCAATTTTGTATTGAATGGCGCGACGTATTGTGTGCCTATGGTAACCGAAGAGAGCAGTGTGGTGGCAGCTGCCTCGAGCGCATCCAAATTCTGGATGGAGCGCGGTGGTATCCATGCTGAAGTATTGAATAATTTAAAGATTGGACATGTCCATTTTTATTGGGGCGGCTCAGAAGAAAGGTTTGCTGCTCTTTTTGAACCTATGCGGATTAAATTGATTTCTGAATCCAAACCACTGGTCGATTCTATGGAAAAAAGAGGAGGGGGGTTGAAATCGGTTAGCTGGAAAAGTTTTATTGCTCAGGAACCGGGTCTGTTTCAATTGTTCGTTCAATTTGATACCCGGGATTCAATGGGTGCCAATTTTATTAATACTGTACTCGAACAATTTTCAGCTTCCCTCCAGGATTTTTTTAAAAATCAGGATGGCCTGAACCCTGAAGAAAGGGAAGTGGATGTCATCATGTCGATTTTGTCTAACTATACTCCGGATTGCCTGGTGAGGACCTGGGTCGAATGCCCTATTGATGCTTTGGGTAGCTTCCCCGGAAAAATGGATGCGCTGACCTTTGCCGAACGTTTTTATCATGCAGTGCGCATAGCCCAGGTAGACCCTTTCAGAGCCTGCACCCATAACAAAGGGATATTTAATGGCATCGACGCAGTAGCGCTCGCCACAGGCAACGACTTCAGATCTATTGAAGCCTGTGGTCATACATATGCTTCACGCCTGGGTAAATATCAAAGCCTCAGCCAGTGTAGTATCGATCAGGGTACGTTTCGTTTTTGGATGGAGTTACCGCTCGCGGTAGGCACTATTGGAGGGCTTACGTCCCTGCACCCTATTGCCAAACGATCCCTGGAAATGCTTGAAAATCCAGGGGCCAATGACCTCATGATGATTATAGCCTCTGCCGGACTTATTCAGAATTTTGCTGCCCTGAGGTCCCTGATCACCACCGGAATACAACAAGGACATATGAGAATGCACCTCAACAATGTATTGATCCAGTCCGGGGCAACAGAAGAGGAAAAAAAATCTGCAACCCTTCATTTCAGCGATAAAACCGTATCCGTCAACAGCGTCAAATCCTATCTGGAAATGCTGAGGAGCCAGCGTATAAACATATAACCCCGGGTATCAGGCTCCTTTATTTTCTGGGATATTTTCCGGCACCATTACCGGTGAAACGGTTTCAGTCTCTTCCAATTCTATCATATCCTCTGTAATCTTTTTTACTATTTTATATTCACTCAAAAAGGCACGGGCTATTACCCGGAGCACGGTATAAGCTGGAATGGCCAGGATCATACCGGTGATCCCGCCGATTTTAGCAGAAGCCAGGATGACCAGGAAGATTTCCAAAGGATGGGCTTTCACGGTCTTTGAAAACAAAAAAGGCTGTACCAGCCAATTATCTATGAGTTGTGCAATAAATACAGACCCTATTGCTTTCAGACTTAGCGGCAAAATCTCATGGGTAAAATCAAGACCAACATAACTGGTTAAGGTTAGAAAAGCGGCAAACACCATTCCGATCAGCGGGCCTACATAGGGAATCATATTCATCAAGCCACCAAAAAAACCGATCAGCAAGGCATTTTTTATTCCAAACAAACTTAAGGCGATGTAACTGATAAGGCAGAAAATGGACATTTGAACCAGGATTCCACTAAAATACCTTCGCAACAGCCTGCTGGAGTCATTGAGGATATGTTTGATTTTTTCTTCGTGGCGTTTAGGAACCACGGCGACCAGGTAATCCTGAAACAAACCCGATTCCTGCAGGAAAAAAAAAGTGATGAAAATGATACTGCCTATTGCCAGGGTAAGGTTGCTGCCGATCTGGATGATAGAACTGAACAGATTCGAAACTCGTTCAGGGCGGAACCATTTCTGTACCACTTCATTGATCTGGTCCAGGACCGATTGTTCCGAAGAGATCAACCCCAGGCTTTTTAATTCATTATTGATATACGTGATCGGCTCCTGAAGGGATGCTCCGATTTTGTTGTAATCCATATTGGCGAGATGCGAGCCTTGTTCGATAATGATCGGAATGAATAATATCCCGATCAGGGCAAGAAGCAAAATATATAAGAGAATAGTCAATACGGCACTAATCGAAGTTCCCCAGCCGAATTTGTTTAACCGGAGTTTTTCTAAAAAAAATTTCATAATGGGTTGTCCCAACATGGATAAGACCCAGGAGGCTAGAATAAAAAAAACCAGATTGGAAAAATAATAGAGTAAATACAGACCCAAAGCCGCTGAAAGGGCTATCCAAAAAGTACGTCCGGGATGTTGCATTAAAATAAGTTTTGTGTGGAGGTTTAAAAATGGATTCCGCGTTTTCCCCGGGGGCTAAAGTTAAATTATTTGTGAATGAAAAACATTTCGCCTAATTTTAAAGATTGGATAATAAAATCAGACCGGGAATTGTGTGGGTAATCGTCATTGCCTTCATGGTTCATTTATCCCTGAAGGCCCAGACCACGATCCAGCCCAGACAGATGGATTACAGTTATGGCGGCGTATTGTACAATGAAGAATATACCGTGCAGGTTGATCTCCAGTCTTCAGGGTACAAATTGGGTTACCGCAAAGGCACCATAAAAAAATATTACCTGACCAAATTTTATCAGTTGGACTTTGGCCACCTTAAACACCCCAAGGAATACAAACAAAGTTTGAGGACCCAGTCTATCCTGCACAACATCACCAGTGCCAATGGTTTTATTTTTGGCAAACAAAATTCTTTCTTCGCTCTGAGAGGTGGGATTGGCGCCAAACGGTATTTTTCTGAAAAGGCTAAACGCAAGGGTATTTCCGTTGCGCTGACCTATGAAGGAGGACCATCACTGGGCATCACCAAACCCTATTACCTCGATATCCGCAGGTACAATGGCGACCGTTATTTTGTGAAAGCGGAGAAGTACAGTGAAGCCAACAGGGAACAGTTCCTGGACCTCAATAGTATAGCGGGTTCGGCATCTACTTTAAGAGGTTTGACGGAACTGAATCTTATACCGGGCATTCAGGCTAAAGGTGCCATCAACTTTACGTTCGGTGAAGTTGAAGAATATATTAAATCGCTGGAAGCAGGTTTAATGATAGATCTTTATGCACGCAAAATTCCGATTATGATTGATGCGCCCAATTCGGCCTATTTTATCAATTTTTATTTGGGCATTCAATTGGGAAGAAGGAAATAAACGAATACCTGATTTTAACATTTTACTTACCCAATATTTTTTACTTTTACCGTTAATAGACTGGACAAGATGAGGAATTTGTATTTATGGCTCGTGCTAATGGTATGCTGTGTACCAGGGATTGCCCAGGATATACACTTTTCCCAGTTTTATATGTCACCTATTCACCTCAATCCGGCTATGACCGGAGTGATGAATTGTAATCAAAGATTTATTGGCAACTACCGAAATCAATGGGCCAGTGTTTTAAGATCCAATGCTTATAATACGTATGCTGCATCCTTCGAGCAAAAAATCGAAGTCGGACGTTACGATTATTTTGGAATAGGTGGAGGATTTTGGGGTGACGTAGCCGGACAACTCAACTTTGGAACCATCCAGGGTAAAATCGCAGGATCGTTCAGCAAAAGGATGGCTGGCAACCGGACCAATTCTCATTATCTGGCAGCAGGGTTTGATATAGGTGCTGCCCAGCGAAGCATAGACTTCACCAAAGCACAGTATGGAAGCCAACATGACGGTCAGGGGGGGTTTGATCCTACCTTGCCCGGAGAAGCCCTCGACAAAGACAATTTTATTTTCGCTGATGTGAATGTGGGTTTGTTATGGTTTAGCGTATTGGATAAAAATAATTTTTATATCGGTGCAGCCTATAGCCATCTCAATCAACCCAACCAGTCGTTTAGCAACGACCGTCTCGTTCCCCTGGCCAACAAAATAACCGCCCATGCCGGAGGAGAACTTGCCTTAAAAAACAACCTGAGCCTGGTGCCCGGTGTGGTGATGTTTAAACAAGGTCCTGCGTTTGAATTAAACGTGGGGTCCAGTGCAAAATTTATAACCCAGAGGGCTAAAGATTTTGAACAGTCTTTCCAGTTTGGTGCCTGGGTAAGATTTGCCAATCATTATGAGAAAACATTTACGACCGATGCGGTCATTGTGTCATCCCGGTTTGATTTTAACCAGTATGGGATCGGGTTGAGCTATGACCTGAATATTTCAAGTTTAAGGCCCGCCAGTAACGGCAATGGCGCTTTTGAATTATCTTTAATATACAACATCTGCAATGGATCTTCCGGGAGAGGGGTCTATTGTCCTACTTTTTAAGCTCCTGTTTACTAGTCCGGCAAATTATAATCTTATTGAAAAACAACTTGAACAGTTCCATGTGTTCCATTTGTTATTTTGTATGAGTTTAACTTTATTTGCATATCATATTAAAACCAAAAAAGTATGTTCGGATCAAAAAAAACAGAATCAACTACCAGTATCCCGATCAAAAGCATTACTTCCGGCGGCAGTTCTTCAGCACTCAACAGTATTGTCAGCGGTACCCGCATTGAAGGAAAGATCCATTGTGATCACGACATTCGCATTGACGGGACCCTGAAGGGGTCTTTAAATTGCAGCAATAAAGTGATCATAGGCCCCAGTGGATCCGTGGAAGGTGACATCGATTGTGAAAATGCAGTCATCGAAGGGCGGTTTACAGGAATACTTACTGTGAGGGACTCCCTCCAGGTCAAAGAATCCGCTAATATCAAAGGGGATATCAATACGGATAAATTGGTGGTCCACTCCGGAGCGGTATTTAATGTTTCCTGTCTGATGAAAAATGAGTCCCATCCGGTTCCGTCCAGCAACGGGGTTTACGCTGACTTGGATCAGGTTTGATACCAGGAGGTTATTGTAAAGAATGACCGGTCCAGCCAAACCGAAAAAAAATAATTCCAATGACGTTTTAAAGTACTCGGGTATGGCCTTTCAAATGGCATTTGCCCTGGCACTGGGTTGGTGGATAGGTCGATGGATAGATCGGTATTTACATACGGTAAAACCTTATTTTTCACTGGCCTTTTCAATTTTATTTCTGGCTGCCTACTTTGTGAAATTAATTCGCGATATTTCCAGAAAATAATGCAAATAAGGCAGTTTTATATCTCCCTGGGTTTTATTACGCTGTTTACCTGGTTTCTGCTGTGGCTGATGTCAGGTGTAAAATCGTTTGATACCGGATATTTTGCATATCTCGGACTCTGTTTTTTTGTTTTGTTTTCGATTCTGATATTTCACCTGGGGCTGCAGGCAGCCGGTCATCAGAATAAAAATAAATTTACAGGCGTTGTGATGGGCATGATTTTCCTGAAACTGGTCCTTACCCTCGGGATAGTAGTCGTCTACGATAAAAAAATAGCGCCATTGAGGATAGAACATATCGTAAGCTTTTTAATTTCTTATTTGTTTTTTACTTTTTTTGAGATTTATTTCATGTCAAAGCTGGCGCGATGGCATTTATAAAAAACGAGTCCATAGTTGTAGTCAAAACCGCTCTGGCCGAATTCACACTATCTGACTTGAAACAATGTGAAGTCAGATGGATTGATGATACCCGGCTCCAGGTGATCGTGAATCATAAAATTTATATCATTACACTGGACCAGGTGAGTCCTGATTTCCGGCAGTATAAATTACAATTGGGACCTGACCTATTTGAGGCTGAATTGATCCGCCATATTGACCGCCTTGTGCAGAAAATGGGACTGAGCAAGACGCTTCAAACCCGGATGGAAGATCTGAAAGCACCAATGCCCGGATTGGTAAAAAAAATTTTAGTAAACGAAGGGGACGAGGTTGCTATTGGTCAAAACCTATTGTTGCTGGAGGCCATGAAGATGGAGAATGTGATCAAATCTCCGCAAACGGGTAAAATTAAACACATCGCTATCGCCGAACACCAGACCGTGGATAAAGGCCAACTGTTGATAAAATTCGAATTGTAATTTTTGTTTTTATCTTTCTGGGGTTATGACCTTAAAGCAGTTTTTTGATTTTATCTCCCAAAACCCCGCACTCCTTCTTTTTTATTCCGTCGCCGCACCCCTGAGCGCCTTATTGACCGGGATATTCAGTAAAGGAGAGGGCCACCTTAGCCCATGGAAATACCTATACTCCTTCCTGATTTTTTTTGTTTGTATACCAGGCTTGTTCGCCGTGACCCTGAATGTTTATTTATTTTTATTTGAAAGGCAAAGTGTATGGGATGCCAATTTATACACCCAGGCGTTGCCCATCCTGGTGATGTTGCTTACCCTGACAATAATTAAAAAATCAGTCAACCTTGATTTTATCCCGGGTTTTGGCAAGCTGACAGGATTAATCGTCATGATTTCGGCCATACTGATTATCATGTGGTTTTTAGACAAAACCCATATTTATGTTTTTTCCTATATGCCTTTTTTCCAGGTGGTGCTGTTGCTGGTCGTCCTCCTGATCGTTATCCGACTGGCCTGGAGAAAATGGACTGGATAAAAGATTCTGGCGGGCCCTCCAGGAATATTTTTGAAGGATTTTAACTATCTTTAAATTACCAAATTATTCTCCCCCCCCTTACAAAGACTTACTCTTTGTACCCCTTCTTCAAACAACAAATCTAAGATATGAAAGCATTAAAGTACATTGGATTATTACTCCTTACGCTATTGGCCCTGTTTCTTATACTCGGCATAGTTAGTCCAAAGAAAACACACGTGGAAAGGACCACCACCATTCAGGCCCCGGTTCAGGCCGTGCAGGATATTGTCAGTAAGTTCTCCACCCAAAAAGATTGGAACCCCTGGCAGGAATACGATCCCAATATGCAATCCACGATGGAAGGTACAGATGGAACCGTAGGTTCAAAATATTCCTGGAGTGGAAATAAAGAGGTAGGTAAAGGTTACCAAACCATCACCAAGATCGAACCAGGTTCTGTGGAAACCGAACTGGTGTTTACAGAACCCTGGGAAACTAAAGCCCTGACCGGAATGAAACTCTCCCCGGCAGATGGAGGTACCCAGGCTACCTGGTCTTTTGACAACGAAAAACCCTTTCCCTGGAATGCTTTGAATTTATTTATGAATATGGATAAACTGCTTGGACCTGATTTCGAAAAAGGACTGAGCAAATTAAAAGCGCATGCTGAGTTAACTGCCAACAAAAAATACCGGGGCTACAGTGTCCAGGAAATTAATGAAGAGCGTAAATTTTATGTCGGTACCCGCAAAACAGTCCCCATACCGGACATTGTTCCATACCTGGGCGATCAATTTGGGAAAGTAGGGATTGCCCTGGGTAAAGCCAACCTTGAAATGGATGGAGCCCCAGCAGGATTATATTTTACTTTTGATGAAAAAACAGGTATGACCGATGTGGTCGCCGGAATGCCCATTAAATCAAATGCCAATGTACCCGGATTCACTACGATTGAAATCCCGGCCGGGATGAGACTGGTCGTCGATTATTTTGGCGCTTATGAAAAAGTCGGGGAGGCTCATTATGCACTCGAAGATTATATTAAAGAAAAAGGATTAAAAAGTCTTACACCAGCCGCTATTGAAGTTTACATTACTGATCCTGGTATGGAAAAAGATACTGCTAAATGGCTGACCAGGATAATTTATCCGGTATCCAAATAAGCTCATCCTTCAGTTATGATCAAAATTTGTAACCAAAAGTGAAAACCAACCTGTTCAGCTGGTATTTATTGTAAACCAGCTGAGGGTCGTTGGAACTGGTAGTATAAGGTAAATATCCTTCATCATAACGGGTATGGCGGATAGCGAAGTCAGTAAAAAACCGGCCGCCACGAATGCCCGCACCCAGGCTGTAAGTCGGAGTATATTCAGACTCATTGGCATAGGGTGAACCTTGAAGATAGACACCTCCCCGGAGCCGGATAATATCGAGCGCGATTTCAGCCCCGGCGCGGACATTGATCGCCGATTGAAACTGTTTGTCGATGTCCTGGTTGACCTCCTGCTGGTAGTCTTTAAAATCCCTTTCCATGATAAATCCCGCCTGGGTGTAATCTACATATTCCACCGAAGCACCCAGAAAGCCATATTTTCCAATCACCGATCCAAAACTGGCATTGATCCGCAGCGGCGTGGTGAGTTTATAATTAAATGCTCCGGTTTCCGGTGAAGAGGCATTGAAGGTCTCCAATTTGCCCTGGTCGACATAGCTATAACGGGCGGCGGTTTCGTAGGTTTCATCGACTTCAAGGAAGGTAGGTGTCTGCACCGATAGTCCCAGTCTGAATAAATCGTGGAATTTAATGATAGTACCTAATTTAAAATTAATCCCACTCCCTTCAGCCCGGAGAATTTCGGTATAACCTAAATTATCAAATACCGAATTGGTATTCTGAGGGTCGGATTCAGTATACGTTTTCTCCTCCCGGTACAATAACAAGGGAATACCTATAGCGGCACCAATCATGACCCTGTCCTTATAATTGCCTGCCACGGCAAAATGCAGTTCACTTTGATGTCCACGGGCAGAAATGGATTGACTTTTGGTTACCGGTACATTTGCATTCGAAATAAAATCACTCTCATAAACACCATTATCATCGGAATCATAAATCGCTCCGGTTTCATAACCCAGACCACTTGAAAAATCATCGAGGTCGTCGGAATGCAGGTTAAGCGCTTGTTCCCGCCAATGATCAGTAATGCTCCCGGTAGTTGCCCCTTCAAAATAGATGGATCTGTTGTAATCAGCCAGTTTATTGAATCCAACTGAAAAATTGACTTGTGACCAACTGGATCCTTCATATCCGTTGCGGACAATGACCAGGCCGAGGTTGTCAATTCCTCCGCTGTATTTATTTTCTTCTAAAAACGAAGACCCTTTGAGCGAGGATTGGGAATTATTGAGGTATAAAATGGGAGTGATTACAAATTCCGATAAATGATAAGCTGCCAAACCTGCGGGGTTGTGGGTGATGCTCCCAAAGTCTGCCCCGATGGCACCCATAGATCCACTGACTCCGACAGATCTGGCACTGCCTAAAGGGTCGAGCTTAGAGTACCGTAAAGCGTCGCTGGCATTCTGGCTTTGTGCGACAAATGCGGTAAACAACAGGGCAGATAAAATGAATTTTTTATATTGCATTTTATTTTATATGTTAATTTTTTTGATTAAGGGTATAAAAAATGGGTGTTTCTTAATTGAATCCACCCATATGTATTTATAGTCCGGTATGATCTCCGGATCAGTCTGGTAGTATCATTGATTCCGTGGTGATGATCGGGGGGAACTGGAATGTGAAGAACCCGAGGAACCTGAATGTGAAGAACCCGAGGAGCCTGAATGTGAAGAACCCGAGGAGCCTGAATGGTTATTGTTGCTGTTGCCAGTTGAAGGCGAACCAAAACTTCTTGGACTTGAAGAACCTGAAAAATTATCATTTCCCCGATTCCTTTCAGGCGCCCGATAACTATTATTATTATCATTTGACCTGAGCTGTGAAGCACCATCATTATTACTCCTGGGGGAAACGGATCTGGGGGTTTCAAAGCGGGGTGACACTTCCCGGGGTTGTTGCCACTGTTCGTTGGTCCTTGGTCTTGATTCTATCCTGTTGCTCTCCAGGTCGTTATTCCGGACTCTTGGACTGACACTCGGACTGGTACTGGATGGAGGGTCGTTGCGCGGAGTAGAAATATTGTCATTTCTTCTCGGGCTTTCCTGAACCCTTACCCTTTCCTGATTCGAATTATCTTGTAACCGGGGGGAATTCCGTTGATTCGTTCCGGGATTGTTGGGTTGGTTGTTGTCATCATAGTCCCTGAACGTTTTAGGCCGTTCAGTCGATTCTGCTTTTGTCCTTGGAGACTCGTTTTTGCTATTGTTCAGGCTTCTGGGATTGACCCTTTCCTGACTTCCATTAGGTTGGACAGGGTTATTCCTTTCGATAGGAAGATTTCTTTCTCTCACCACGGTCGTCGTCCCCGCATCACGAGGACTGGTGCGCCTCAGTGGATCATTTGCCGTCCTGTCTGTGGGATCGGAAAAGACTCTGGAAGTAGACCTTGTAGGGCCCCGGTCGCTGGTGGTGGTAGCGCCATAACGTCTTGGACCAAAATGAACATTATTATCGGTGTAATACCGGGGTTGATAACTACCGTTATAACTGTTGCCCCAATAGGTATTGTTGTTATAAAATCGATTGGTATACCAGCTGGATGGGCACCATGAATTGCCTGCCCAATAATAATTGTTAAACCGGTTGAACATAAATGGATCGTATGACCAATAGCTGTATGTCCAGGGATCCCAATATCTGAAACTGTTGTAACGTTGCCATCTGTTCCAGCGGTTAAAATCATTAAAGGAGAAAAAATTCATTCCTATACGTGGGGTGATAAATCCAAATCCCCGGGAATAGTAGTATGGATCAAAGTACCAGGGGTCCCAATAAAACGGATCATAAAAACTTCGTCCTTCCAATGGCCGGTGGAACCTTCGGATCCGATGGGTGTAATTATAATCATACTCATCGAGGTAACTATACGATTCATCATCAAATTCGTCGGAGGCATATTCATCCTGGTAAGTTTCCTCCTGTAAATTGGAAGAATAGTTTGAGTTGCTCGCTGGTTTGGTTCGGCTGCGTGAGGAAGATGATCCGTAGTAAACATCATCATACTGAGCCTGGATTGAACCGGACCCGAATAGAAAACCCAGGGTCATCACATAAAGAAAGCTTTTTTTCATTTGCTTTGTTTTAATTGTTTGAGCAATTTCAAGCACGCCTACATATATCAACATGCAAATTATTAAATTTGTCCCGGATATTGTGTTAAATACCTTTAATAATGGAATGCGGTACAGTTAAAAACAAGTAATACCACAATATTCGATTTTTCATACTTTATATCGACGAATTCTTTTCAAAAAAGTTACTTAAAAAAATATATGGCAAAAGAAATCACGCCTAGATCAGAAAATTATGCACAGTGGTATCTCGACATTGTAAAAAAGGCAGATCTGGCCGACAATTCTGCCGTGCGGGGCTGCATGGTGATTAAACCCAGGGGATATGCGATCTGGGAAAAGATGCAAGCCCAATTGGATAAAATGTTTAAAGACAGCGGACATGTCAATGCGTATTTCCCACTATTTATACCCAAGAGTTTTCTCAGTAAAGAAGCTGAACATGTGGAAGGATTTGCCAAGGAATGTGCTGTGGTAACGCATCACCGGTTAAAAAATGATCCCGGGGGCAAAGGGGTTGTGGTCGATCCGGAAGCTTTATTGGAAGAAGAACTGATTGTCAGGCCGACCAGTGAAACCATCATCTGGCACACATATAAAGATTGGATACAAAGTTACAGGGATCTGCCCTTGCTGATCAATCAATGGGCCAATGTTGTCCGTTGGGAATTGCGGACCCGGCCTTTTTTGCGCACTACTGAATTCCTTTGGCAGGAGGGCCATACTGCTCATGCGACTGCCGCCGAAGCGATCGAAGAAGCAGAAAGGATCCATGAAATCTATACCCGATTTGTTGAAGATTATATGGCTGTACCGGTGATCAAGGGTAGAAAAACGCCTTCAGAGCGGTTTGCGGGTGCAGTGGATACCTATACGATTGAAGCCCTGATGCAGGATAATAAAGCCTTGCAGGCAGGCACTTCGCATTTTCTGGGACAAAATTTTGCCAAGGCATTTGATGTTACTTTTCTCACTGAAAAAAATACCAATGAATTTGTCTGGGCTACGAGTTGGGGCGTGAGTACCCGGCTGGTAGGTGGATTGATCATGACCCATTCCGACGATGAGGGCCTGATCGTGCCTCCCCGGCTGGCCCCGCTGCAGGTAGTGATTGTTCCTATACCTAAACCTACCACCTTGTTGGATGAGCGCTGTGAAGCCATATTAAGCGCTTTAAAGGACAAAGGGATAAGTGTAAAATATGATCGGGACGAAAGGAACAGACCCGGATTTAAATTTGCACAGCATGAATTGTACGGAGTACCGGTCCGCATTGGGATTGGTATGCGAGACCTGGAAAATAATCAGGCAGAGGTTGCCAGAAGGGATACCAAGGAGAAAAACCTCGTTCCGATGGATGGACTTGTACCGTATATTGAACAATTGTTGCTGGATATGCAGCAGGATTTGTTTAATAAAGCCAAAAAATTCAGGGCAGACAACAGCCATTATGTCGATTCCTATGAAGATTTTAAAGAAAAAATAGAAAGTCCCGGAGGTTTTTTCTACTGTCATTGGGACGGTTCAGCGGAAACAGAAGCAAAAATAAAAGAAGAAACCAAGGCTACTATCCGTTGCATTCCAATTGATCAAACCATAGAGGCAGGCTACTGTATGGTCACGGGTAAACCTTCCAATGGCCGGGTGATTCTTGCCAGAGCTTATTGATTGCGCCATCCCCGGTCCGTTGAAAAGTTAAAAGTGTTGGTTTCAACGATAATAAAAGATTGCCGTACATTAATAGAGGTTGGTATTGTTTCGAATATTGGTTCAAATGATGTAATTTAGCCCAGGCCAACGGAACTTCAATTAAACATGAAAAAATTAATTCCTCTTTTTCTATTTGTTTGCCTTGCTGTTTCTTTGCCTGGCTTTATCAAGGCCTACAGTTTTTCCAGTAGCCACTCCATGTCAGGAAAGTATACTGATGATCAGATTATGCAGCTTATTCTTTTGTCGGACACCTTATTCCAACAAGGCAACCTGGGCAAAGCACTCAGCCTAACGGAGGAAGCCGAAAAATCTGCACGGAAATCGAAGAACGTCGAGTTGCAGGCATTGGCTTTAAACCGGCAGGGAAGAATTCTCATGGCTCAGAATAAAAAATCTGAACCACGTTTTGAAAAAAGCATTGAAATCCTGACTAAGGCGGGTAGTAAAAATCACGCTCTCATACTGGACAACCTAAACCAATTGAGGATACTGGCCAGTTTAAAAAACGATAAGGAAGCCCTCGCCGACATCGATTATTCCATTTCTAAAATCAAAAAAGGGCAATCCCTCGAACAATTGGGATCTCAGGCTGAAAACTTAAAAACAGAAATCCTCACTATTGAACACGAAAAAGAAAAACTGGCCACCGAAAAGGAAGACCTCAATAAAGCGCTGACCGAGCAATTGAGCTTGCACAATAGCCTGGTAAAAGATCAGGCCACCCTCCGGAAAGAAAGCCGTCAGATTCAAGCCGAACTCGAGATTAAGAAAGAAGCCATTAACCTCATGTCCCTGGAACAAATGAGGGCCGAGCTTATCAAAAAGGAACAACAGGAAGTCATCACATTTATGCAATCCCAGGATAGCCTCAATTTGGAGCGACTAAAAGTAGGGGAACTGATGCTGAGTGAAAGCCGTTCAAAAAGAAATTTTTATATCGCTACCTCATTGGCCTTATTGGGCTTGTTTGGTTCCAGCCTCTTTGGTTTCGTTAAGAGCCGGCAAAATGCTAAACTGTTGCAGGAAAAAAATGCCATGATTGAATTTGAAAAACAACGGTCGGATACCTTATTGCTGAATATATTGCCGGCCTCAGTAGCTTCCGAATTAAAAAATAATGGATTCACCAAAGCCAGTCATTTTGAAGAAGTGACGGTTTGTTTTGCCGATTTTGTCGGATTTACAACGATTGCCGGAGTAACTGATCCCCAAAAATTACTGGGTCAATTAAATACCTGTTTCAAAGCTTTTGATGATATCATCGCCAAATATGAATTAGAAAAAATAAAAACCATAGGGGACTGTTATATGTTTGCCGGTGGGTTGCCGGATGAAGGCAAAGGAAATCAAATCGTTGAGATGATCAACGCCGCCAAGGAAATGCAGGGTTGGCTGGATATCTGGAATAAAGAACGAGAATTGACCGGGCTGGCCAGAATGGATGTTCGTATCGGAATGCATATGGGACCGGTTGCGGCAGGGGTTATTGGAAGCAAAAAATTCGCTTATGATATCTGGGGGGATACTGTCAATATGGCTGCCCGGCTTGAACAATCCAGTGAAAAAGGGCGCATCAATATCTCCGGAGAAACCTATCAAAAAGTAAAGGATATTTTTAAATGCGAATACCGGGGAAAACTGCCTGCAAAAAACAAAGGCCTGGTCGATATGTATTTTGTAGAGAACTAATTCGACAAATACCTCACCTTATTTTTTTGTTTATTCCCCTCCTTCCTGTAATCAGGGGAGATCATGCTTTATTGCCAAAGTAATGCCCGAATACGTACGTTTACACTTAGGGGTAATCCTTTGACAATTTGCTGGAATTACGGCGCCAGGCTTCCATTTTTAGTTTGTTTCCCATCCGGTAATGGGCCAGGATCTGTAAATCTTTATCCACCCTTACCGTGCGTAATATTCTTCACGACAAAATAAAAAGGCGGTAAAATTTTCATTTTACCGCCTTTTAAAATAAGACCTAAGGAATAACTAAATTATTTTGCCGGAGCGACCGTAACCGGTACGCTTACTTTGGTTTTATCCCATAAGATGTCGAATCCTTTTGGATTTGCTTTGATGGTAAAGACTTCCTGGGCGTCATTCACCATGGTTGAGCTTACTTTAACTTCTGCAGCGTTTTTGTCTTTGATTTTATCATACCCATAAGCACCCCATTGTTTTAATTCGGAGTTGAGTATGATGGTCCATTCTGTAGCGGTTGGAATAGTAAACAAAGTATAAGTACCTGCTTTTACCATTTTACCGGCGAAGTCTACATCTTTTTTAAATGTAATTTCAGTGGCTTCATTGGCCCCTGTTCTCCATACTGCGTTGAAAGGCACCAATCCACCATAGATCTCCCGACCTTTTTTTGATGGGGCACCATAAGTAACTTTAAAAATATCATTTTCAGCACTCATTGCCGGGCTGGGTTTGGCATTTTGAGCCTGAGTTTGTAGTGCGAATACGCCTAACAAGGCAAATAATATAATTTTTTTCATAAAACTTTACAATTATAATTTGATAACAAAAATACTTTCAATTAAAAACACACCCTAGCCTTGTATTGTTATATTAATATTAAAATTAACAGGGGCAAATCACCCAGGGACAAGTCTTAAACGCGGCCTCAGATCACTTGGAGTCGATTTGTTCTACTTCTGACATGGCATAGATCAGACGGTTGACATCATCGGCATTGAGCTCCAGTTTGCCTTTAATCGTGATGGCTTCTGAGGTGAATTTAATAGGGGTTTTGGCGTAAATTTCCATCACGGTTTCCGGCCCTGCACCACCGCAGAAAAAACACATATTGTAGGGAAAAGCTGAAAGGATAAATTCAGTGTGGCTCTTGTAACCATCCGTAGGAATGATATATCCTTTGATCTCCACCGTTTTTCCGGACAATGCCAATATTTCTTCACTGAATATCGGTTTGTCTATTTTAAAGCCGAGTGCGGCATCAAATTCTTTTTTAAAGGTAATTTTCCCTAAGGTATTCCAGGTGGCGCTGCTGTTTTGAGCATCACCTGCAAGCGAAAATCCCACGATAAAAAGGATCAGAATGTATTTCATAAGCTGCAAAAGTATAGGTTTAATATGGTTGATGCCAGTATAATCCTGGCCGGTTTAATTCTTCAAACATCATTTGGCCGTTGTGAGTTCCTCATACGCTGCGGTAAGCGGCCTTGCAATGCCATCTCCTTTCCATTCCGGAGCCCCGGGTATGGAGGTTGTTTTGATCAATTCCGCCAGAGGAGTTCCCTGGGCTATCGATTTAGCAGTGTGTTCCATTAAGGCGGTAAGATAATTTTTAAACGCGGTCAGGTCTGATTTTGAACCTGTGACAGCGTAACCTTCCGCGGCATGACCAAAAACAAAACTGGTCCTGGAATTAAACGTTTTGTTTGTTTCTTCCAAAACATTTATCCAGCTTTTAATGTTGGCACCGGCAGTGCGGTCTACATTGGGATGCCTCCTATTGAACATAAGGTCACCTAAATGGACAATATTGGCTTTTTCAAAATGGATCAGACTGTCCCCATTGGTATGACCGGCCCCAAAATAGTGGAGGGTAACCCTCTCTTTACCTATTTTTTCACTCCACACGTTGTCGAAAGTCTGGGTGGGGAAAAGTTGAGTCGCTTCCATATTGCGCTCTTTGGCCACCTTCATCTGATTTATTTTTGAATTGGAATGAGCAAGTACCCTCTTTAATAAATCTTTAAACGCCATATTTCCGCCGGAATGGTCACCGTGGTGATGGGTATTGATCAATACTTCGAAAGGATAATCGTTTTTCTTTTGTATTTCGGAGATCAAATGGTCAGCTTGTTCAGGAAACTGGGAATCCACGACTACATTTCCTTTTTTGGAAAGATAAAAAAGTATGGTGCCTCCGCGTTCCGTAAATATTCCTATTTCTTTGGTCAACATTTTGATGTTCCATGGGTCTGTCTGCAGGGACTTGAGCAGATTGTCCACTGACCAAAGTGCAGGGATGAGGATGGCACCATTTTGAATAAAAGAATGCCTTTTCATGGATAATGATTTATTCAATAAATTAACTAAAATTTGAATTGGTATTCGGGGGTGGTAAATAATTTATTGCATTGATTATCAAAACTACCCTTAACCACTAAACCTCCTCCGTTTCG
>Ga0163153_10002420_pt1 | contig 27275 bp, 23 predicted proteins | sample OliLakLV19MP6IB1_FD_148629 | JGI IMG/M metagenome (GOLD analysis project Ga0163153, IMG submission 148629) | Freshwater microbial mat bacterial communities from Lake Vanda, McMurdo Dry Valleys, Antarctica - Oligotrophic Lake LV.19.MP6.IB-1 | ecosystem: Environmental > Aquatic > Freshwater >...
GGTCGGCACGATGTTGACGGTGGGTCCCTTGCCGTCGCCGAAGATCCGTGCGAGCACTCGCTTGAGCGACTCGGGTTCGGCCCGTTCGGCCTTGATCGGAAGGTCGATCAATCGCTGCACGGCCTGCAGCGCGCCGGAATCCGATTCGTCGACGCAGGCGACGAAGACGTGCCCGTCCATCGACGCGAACGGCAGCACCAGCCGCCGCAGGGCGAGCGTTGCCGGAATGCGCAGCGCCCAGGCCGGGTCGACTCGCACCTGGTCCATATTCAGGGGAGCGGAGTTCTTGGGAACCGATTGGACGATGCCGCTCATTTTCCGCCTCCCCCGGCGCGTGCCGGAAGCGTGGTTCGGGACGAGAGACGATTGAAACGGTCGCGAACGATCGCCGGACTGCGCGAAACGTTGAGCGCCGTGGTTTCGGTGATCCATCCCCCGGCCCACAAGCGGGCCAAATCTTCCTCCAAGGTCTGCATGCCGCCGGCGCCCCCTGATTCCATGACGGAATAGATCTGGGCCGCCTTGCCGTTGGCGATCAGGTTGCTAACCGCGCCGTTGGCCATCAGCACTTCGCTCACGACCACGCGCTTGCGACGTTGAATGCCTTCGGCCGTCGGCTCGAGCAGTCCGTGCCGGCCGTCCGCCACGAGCAGGTGCTGCGCAATGATCGCCCGCAGCACCAGCGACAACTGCCGACGGATGCCGGCTTGCTCTTCGGCCGGAAAAACCGAAACCAGCCGCTCGATCGTGCCGACGCAGTCGCCGGCGTGCACCGTGGTGAACACGAGGTGGCCCGTTTCGGCGGCGGTGATCGCCGTGCGAATCGTGTTGAGGTCGCGAATTTCGCCCACCAGGATCACGTCGGGATCCTGCCGCAGGGGAGCCACCAGCGCGTCGTTGAAGCTCCCTGTATCGAGCCCCACCTGTCGCTGATTGACCAAGGCTTTGGCCGACGGGTGCAGGTACTCGATCGGATCTTCGATCGTCACGATGTGTGCCGGACGCGTTTTGTTGATCCGGTCGATCAGCGTCGCGAGCGTCGTGCTTTTTCCCGCGCCGGTCGGGCCGGCCACGACGATCAACCCGTCGGGCAGCGAGCACAGATCGTACAGCGTTTCCGAAAAGCCGAGTTCGGCCAGCGAGCGGAAGCTGTCTTCCAGTCGCCTCAGCGCGATCGAGAATTCCCCTTGCCGCTTGAAGACGTTAAAGCGATAGCGGGTTCCGTCGGAGGCGGAAATCGCGCCGTCGACCGAGCCGGTGGTCGAAATCGTGGCCCGGTTGAAACCTTCGCAGAGTACGTCGGCCAAGGCCTCGGTCATGGCCGGCGCCAGCACGCCGAACTCGTGTTGCAGCTCGAGGATGCCGTGCACCCGCATGTGGGCCTTGAGATTAGGGGCGACGTGCAGGTCGGACGCATCCAGGCGGACGCATTCCGCCAGGAGTCGCTCCAGCATCGCTCGGGCGTCGCTCGCTCCCTTGAGCGTGGGCGGCCCGGCGTGCGGCATTGATCCGTTAGCGGGCGCGTTCCACGGCCCGTTTTGCGCGGCGGCGGCGTGACGCTCGGCCGGGTCGATGAGGTGTCCCTCGACGTTCTGCACGTGGGCGCCTTCAGGGGAGCCGACTTGATCTATAGCCATAACAACAGGGTCCAGCTTCGCCAGGTCGTCTCGCTGCGAGATTCCGCCATCGTGAGACTGACGGGAATGATCGGCAGGCCGGAATCTCGCAGCGATTCCAGGGCCGTGGCCACGTCGCCGTAGCGGCCGTAGAACCGAATCTGCCACAAGCGGCGCGATCCGGCCGTGGGTTCGCCGGCCGGGGCCGGGTTCAGAACGCCGGTCGTCGGGGTCGTCGGCGCGGACAGACCGCGAATGACCTCGTCAAACGACGGCGACATTTGAGAGTCGGCCGAATCGGCCGGCGATTCCTGGTAGGGGTGCAGACGGCAACTCCAGAGCATGTTCGAAAGTTGTCGCAAGGCTTCGGCCCGCACGGCAGGCGCGGTTTGCCGAATCGCGGCCAGTTCTGTTCGCCGCTCTTCGAGCTTCGCCTTTTCGGCCTTCATTTCGACCGACTCATCGCGCAAATCGGCGAGCTTCGTCCGTTCGACGAACACGGTCTCCTCGCCGACCTTGGCGCTCCGGGCCGATTCCAACGAATTAATTGCGGCTTTCAAATCGGCGTCGCGATTGAAGAACAGCATGTAGCCGCAAAGGGCGAGGATCGCCGGCAGCAGCGTGACGATGATTCGTTCGCGAGGTGTTTTGCCCATGGCCTGCTTCCGTAGTTGGAGATTCGACCTTCACGGAGTCCGAATGATCATTCTAGAGGGCCCGGGGCCGGCGATCGGGTTCGCCGGCACCGTCGCCGCGGGGGCCGCCGGCGTCTGCTTCCGATCGACGAGTTTCAGTTCGAACGCCCACGGTCCGCCGTTGGCACTGAGGTTGCGGGCCTCTTGCTTCGGCGGTTCGACGCCCCAGCCGAGCGATTCCACATCGACCGACAACTCGGAAGCGAGTTGGCTAATGTGCTCGGGGTGCATCGTCGTGCCGCCCAGCGTCAGCTCGCGGCCCGATCCGGAAATCCGCTGCAGAACCCAATCCTGCGACGCGCCGGCGTCGGCCGACAGTCGCCGCAGCAATTCGGGGAGCCGCCGCCGATGCGATTCGAAGAGCGATTCGGCCTGCGTGACTTCGATCTTCAGCTTGGCCGCCTCTTCGCGAATCTTGGCCAGGTCTTTTTCGAGGGTCGACGTTTGTTGCTTGATCGAAGCGACTTCTTTTCCGGGCGCTTCGATTTCGGCCTGCTCGGCGACGGCCGCTTCCGCTTGGTTCTTTACCCAGGCGTGGTGGCCGTAGCAGGCTCCCATGGCCAGCAAGCCCAGCACGGCGGCGGCCATTCCCTGTTGCCGCTGCGTCATCGGACGCGCCGGTGCCGTAACGACGGGCACCTCGGCCGTTTTGGCGCGAAGCGTCCGGTTCCAGGCGGTCAGCCAGCGGCGAAGCACCCCTTCGTCGGCCAGATTCAACGCCCCGAAGTCTTCGATGAATCGTCCGCCCCGCGCTTCCAGCGTTTCGACGGCCGCGACGGTCGCTTCTCTCTTCCAGGCTTCGACGGCCGCCTCGCGATCGGCGGCCACTCCCGAATCGTCGACCTTGGCGGCGGTAATCTTCCCGCCGTGATGAGCGATGCGGGCCGTGGCGCCCGACCAATACTCGATCCGGCCCCGCCCGACGGAGGACGAGCCGTCCCCGCCGACCTCAATGGATTGGGGAACGCCCGCGGCGTGCAAAAATCCGGCGAACTTGCCCCCCGCGGCCAAAACGGCGTCGACCATCTGATCGCGGACGGCCGTGTTGACCTGCGTCACCCAGTACGTCCGCATGCCCGCCGCATCGCCCAGTGTGAGCACGCCGGTGGCGGCTTCGAACGCGCTGAGGTTCGAGAGCGGCTCGGCGTCGAAGGCCAGCATCTGCCGCACGTCTTCGGCCGACGTGTTCCGCAGATTCACCAGCGAAACGGCCAACGTGTGCGTCCAGGCATCGCTCGACAAAACGTACGTCCGCCCCGGCCGCTTCGCGACGAGCGACAAGGCGATTTCCACCAGCGACGCCTGGTCGTCGATTTCGGGTCGCTCGCGCACGGCGAACTGCAACGGCTCGGCCGCGCGGGACGACGCGAAGTCGGCGCGCACCAGCCGGTCGGGCAGTAGAACGACGAGCGTGAGCGATTGGGAAAGCATGGCCTGGCGAACGGGACGCAAAAATCGACGGTTACGGAACGTACAAATCAAAACTCTGGGCGCCGGGACGAATGACCACCGGTTGCGGCGCGCCGGTGCGCGTGGCGCTCGAGGCGCTCCCCTTGGCCGCGCACAGCACGCGCGGTCCCACGTAGAGGGCCCGGGCCTCGATCGTTCCCCCCTCAAGTCGCGGCGACGAAGCGGTGATCGTATAGCCGGCGACCGGTTGGCCGGTGGATGAGCCTCCGCCTCCGGTCGTCGTGGTGACCGCGCCGGAGAGCGTCGCCGCCACGCAGTGCACGGCGATGCCGCTTTCCGCCGCCGAGCCGGGGCCGACGAGCATCACGCACCAGGGGCCGGCGTCGTCCGTGGCCGAGTAAATGTTGCCGCTGATCTGCGTGGCCGAGTAGTTGCCCGAGGGAATCACGGTTTGCGGCGGCACGCCGCCAGGCTTGCCCCGCGCCCGTAGCGTAATGCCGGCCGGACCAATGCCCAGCGTGCCGACCCCTTGCGGATCGAGAACCAGCGAGTAGCCCCAACCGTCGACCACGTCGTTCGTTCCCGCCGAGGGCTGCAGGTAAGGGCCGTGCCAACCTTGGTTCAGGCTGAAAAAACTCCCGCTCGTCCCTGGCGTGATCGCCCAGTTCGTGCCGTTCCAATCGGGGCCCGTCTGGACGTTGAGCACGCCGTACTCCGGCAGGTCGTTCGGTTGCAGCACGCCGCCGGGCGAAGCCACGCCCGTCAGTTCGACGAGGCTCGTCGGTAGCCGGCCCGTGTCGGCGATGAAGCCGGCCACGGCCGAGTCGTTGGTCGAAACGATCGAGTCGCGAACGTGGTTGAGCGTGCGATTCGTCGCCTCGTGACGGGCCCGCTCTTCGACCGGTCCCAGCGATTGCACGGCGATCAGCGTCAGGACCGCGAGAATCGTGATCACCACCAGCATTTCCACCAGCGTGAAGCCCGCCGCGCTCCCTCTCCCCGCGAGCAAGTGCCCACTTCGATACGGCTTGATCGGGGAGAGGGTGGCCGAAGGCCGGGTGAGGGCGATTCCCGTTCGCGGGCGCAGCCCGCGCCGCTTCGACTCCGCTTCCAGCGGCGCCACTCGTAAACCGGCAGTTGAAAAATGTCGCCGACGCCGGGCGTGGTCCGCATTCATGCGGCCGCTACTCGAGCGTCGTCGTTCCAAGGAGCGCGGCATCGAATCTACTTCCAGTCTTTGATCTTCTGCAGCAGGTCGTCGCCCGTCCCCGCCGTGCCGTCGTCCGTCGTATCGAGTTTGCGATTGAATCCGGCCGAAACCACGTACGCCGAGTAGGCCGTGCTCGAGCCGTGGGCGACCGTACGGACGATGATCACGTACGGGCTCCCCCAGGGGTCCATGATCGTCTGGTCGCCGGTCTGCCCGAACGTCGTCGTGAATCCGAAGTCGGCCCAGGTGCGGGTGTCGTTCGGGTCGGTCGCGAAGCGGCGGGCCGTGGGGTTCGGGTAGGTCGTCGCCTTAGGCATCATGTACGGCCCGTTCCAGCCGATCCGCGCTTGCGGGTCGAAGTCGTTGATCGCCAGGTAAGGAGTCGCCGATACCGGGTCGTACTGCCGCGGGTTGACGAACAAGAACTGCAACTGCGGCAGCTTCGTGAGCGAGGTGCCGGTCACTTGCAGCGTCGCCGCCAGCCGGTTCGCGTCGGTGCCTGTGCCGGTGAGCACCGGTTGCGGCATCTCCCCCATGTTCTCCAAGTAGCGGTTCGCGATCGTGTCGCGAACTTCCAGCATCGTGGCCCGGGCCACGGTCTTGCGGGTCTCTTCCGATTGGTCGGTCATCCCAGGCACCACCAGGGCCGTGAGGATCGCCAGGATCGAAACCACCATCACGAGTTCCAACAGCGTCAGGCCGGCGCGACGGCCGGCGCGGCGCGGGCGTTTTCGAACGAGCGGGAATGTTTGCATGGCGATATTCCGAAAAAAGAGGTCGTTTGGGTCGGTCGTGGGCGATATCGGTCAGTCGACGTTGTGGTATCGGTCCAAGTTGTTCCGTAGCGACGAGCCGTCGGGCAGGAAGCAGCCCACGTATTTGGCCGGAAAGGCCGTGGCGCCGCTGTCGGTGCCCGGAACCATGAACACGCACAATACTCGCGCATAGTGGTTGCTCGGGTCGGCCCCGTGTATCAACGGAACGTCGGTCATCACGCTTCCGCGCATTGTCGTGGCGGTGCCCAGGCCGACGACGACGTAGTCGTTAGCGGCGTTCGTCTCGGAAAGTTCGCGGACGCTGAACAATTCTCCGCTCATCGTCCCGCTCGACGTGAGCGACGTCTTATTGAGCGTCACTACTTGCGAGCCCGCCGCGATCGACCGCATGCCGGTGCCTGTCGTATTCGGCGATAGGGACCCTTCCACGTGATCGCGCAGCTGGTAAACGCCCATCACGTTCAGGCTGTCCGCCTGCAAGTCGCTAAGCGTCGCCGTCTGCAGGATCGACGGGCTCGCGTTCATCAGGTTCGGGTGCAGCTTCGAATAGATCCCGTCGCTCGCGTTCAGGAGCGAGTCCCACTCGTTGGGATACTTGTCGAACCGGGTGTGGAACGTCCCGACCGAGCCGTTGACGTCCCCGACCACCGCCGCATTGGTCGAGGCGTTGGTCTGGTAGCCCAGCCCCTGAATCAGCGGCACCACCATCCCCGACAACGCCACCAGAATCGCCAACACGACGATCAACTCCAATAACGTCAGGCCCCTGCGCGCACCAGCGCGCCGCAGCGCAACCGGTGCGTCGGGGCGGCTCGGCGTCGGGGGTCGGACCGTCATCGGAGTTCTCGAAACGAACGCTGGAAGGCTTGGAATCGGCCGCCGGGGACCCGGCGGTGCGAGTTCATTCTAGCTTTATGCAATTGTGTTGCAATAACAACTGTATTTTATCTTGGTGACGGTCCCGTGTGCGGTTAGTTGGTCGTTACGTTCTGGGCGTTGAACTTGTCCGCGTTGTTCCGCAGGCTCGTCCCGTCGGGCAAAAAGCTCCCCACGTACTGGGCCGGAAAACCCGTCGTCGCCCCGGCCGGCGGGATCATGAACACGCACAGCACCCGGGCGTAATACTTCGTCGGTTCGGCCGACTGCACCAGCGGAATCTCCGTCATGGTCGAGCCTTTCAGCGACGTCGGGCCGCCCAGTCCCACCACCACGTACTCGTTGGCGAAGTTCGACTTGAACTGGTTGATGTTGAACGCGTTGTCGATGAACGTGCTGCCGTGCCCCGACGAGATCGTGGGCTTCGACAGCGTGACCACCTGCGCCGAAGTCGCGATCGACTTGAACACCGTGCTGTTGTCGCTCGGCGCGCACACCCGCGCTTCGTCGGCGTCGTGCAGGCCGGTGATCTTGGCGTCCCTCAAGCTCTGTGCCTGAACGGCGTCCAGGGTCGTGATCTGGAGAATCGGCCTCGTCACGTCGGTGGTTTGCGTCAGGTTCGGGTGCAGCTTCGTGAAGTACGTGTTTGTCGCATTCAACAGCGAGTCCCACCCGTTGAGCCGCTTCGTGGGGTCGGTGCCGTAGCGGGCTTCGAACATCTGCACGGCCCGGTTTACTTCCTCGACCGTCGCCGCGTTCGTGGCGGAAGCCGACTGCGTCGTCAGGCCGCTCAATCGCGGCACGATCAGCGCCGCCAGGGCCGCCAGAATCACCAAAACGACGACCAGTTCCAATAGCGTCAGGCCGCGACGCGCAACCGATCTCCGAGAATTCCTATGCATCGCTATTTCCTCACTCCGATGAAAGATGATTCGCGCAATAAAAACAGGGCGCGTCTGACCTGACTCGCGCACTTCAAGTGCGGAGCCGAGCCGGCGACGCGCGGCGCGAAAGCCGTCGCTGAATGCGACGGAGCACGCCGTTTCCCAGACCCAAAACGGGGCTAGGCGGCGCGCGGAGGAGGAACGGGAGGAGCGGAAGTGAAGTGGGGCGCGGTCGGCGGCGACGTAATCGCCAGTCGGCACGCCACCGGATCGAAAGCCGGGCAAGCGACCGGCGGAGCAGGAGCGAGGCTGATCGCCGCGCCCCCCCAGGTCGGCACGGCGCCGCGGCAGCGCTCGGCCTGAACAAACGAAACGTAAACCAACGTCGACTTCGCAGGAGCCGTCGCTTTCGAGTTGCAAGCTTCGGACTTCGTCGCCGAACAGGCCGACGATTTCTCGCAGCAACTTCGTTTCGAGCGGCAACAAGCCGGCGTCTTCGCTTCGCCTGTCGCCTCGGCCTTCGCCGCCATGACCACGAACTCCGGCGGCGTTACGCCGTGCTCGGCGGCCCAAGCCAGCTTTTCGCTCTGGGAGTAGCAGCAGCACGACTTCCAGCACTGGTCGGCCGTCGCACACCCGCAGCGACGCGATTGGCAGGGATGCGGACCCGCCGACGAACCCGCAGCCGTCGAACTTGCCACGTACCTCGGCAGCGGAACTCCGGAAGCCGTCGTCGCGTAAATCGCCAGCAAAGCCCAAGCGCTGAGCCGCCGGGCACGCGGGATGAATCGCCCGGCAAGCGGCGCGCGACGAACGAGGCGGCGGATCGAGAAGCGGCTGGGCACGACGAGCGAAATCGACCTTCCAAGGCGGGAGCGGGCCGATGGACGTATGGGAGGGAGGCTTCACCTTAATCCCCGAACTGGCGACGGTAAACACCCGGCCTACCGGAAACGGCGTGCCGGCGGCGACGGCCGGCCCGAATTGCGGACCGCCGAGCCCCCATTTCCCTCGCAACGTCGATAGGGGCGAGTCCTGAGCCGGGCCTTCGACCGCCGCTTGCGGTGAGTTTCTCACCACGACCGGCGAAAAAGTCGTCGTCCGCGGCGGCGCCGGGCTTTGCCGCCCCGCCGCGGAGTTCGATTTCGAAATGGTTCTCGCCGCTTTCACTCGATCATTCTCGCTGGGCCGCTTCGTGGAACTGCCGCACATGGGCTTCGCCGCTCGAGGGGCCCGTCGTGTCGTTGCCGGCCATCGCTTCAAAGTTGGCGGTCACCGTGCCGGTCGCATCTGTGGCAAGCGAAAACACCGCCAGGTATCGCTGATAAACCGACGTCGGATTGATCGTGTCGTCCCCCGCAAAGTGCACCGGGGCCTCCTGAATTTTTCGCCCCGAGCCGACGGCCGTGCAGTTCGGCCCGATGCCGAACACCACGTAACGAACGTTCGCTCGGTCGTCGAACATCGAGCCGTCGGCTTGCCGCACCATGTGCCGTTTGAGTTGCAAGATGTTTCCGGCCGCTTCGTGGGCCGAAAGATTGAGCTCCGTTACGTTGCCGCCGGCGGCCAGAACACGGGCCGTTGCGCCGTACGGCGCGGCATCGTACGTGACGCTCTGCGTCGGAGTCGTCGTCTGCAGGTCGACCACCCGCGTAATGCCGATCGTCTTCAGCGCCGCAATGTCGGCGGCCGTAAGCGTGCCGGCCGTAACCTGTGCCTTCAGCCCCGCCGTCAGCCGAGAATCGACCGTGCTGCCGGAAATCAGCGAGTCGTAAACATCCGGGTAGCGAACGTTCGAGGCGAACGATTGGTTCCAGACGTTATTCAGGCTGGAGATCGTGTCGGAGCATTTCGCCAGGTGCGTCCGCTTCATCATGTTCGGCAGGTTCTGAACAAGCAGCCCTCCCAGGACCACCAAAATGGCGATCACGACGACCAATTCAATGAGCGTCAGACCGCGGCGATGGATGGGGCGAACCGGGGGACGAAGCATGGCATTTCTCCTGGCGATAGCCGGGCCGGGGGGCGGGTGGCCTACAGAGGGCCGCTATTCACCGCCGCCTCAAAAAACGGCCTACAGACCAGGATTTTGACTGACCAAAATGTTTATTTCAATGCATAAAATATATATTTTTGCCTAACCATATAGCTACTCCACGTATTATCCGCTTTTCGGTAATTCCGACCTGTTCCGGCGGTACGCAGCCGCTTTTACCCCTAACGCACGCTCGGCGGCGCGAGGCCGCTAAGGGCCTCGCGCCGCCGTGGCGCTGCGAATGAAGAAGCCGAGGGGGTGGCTTCTTTTCTCGTCGACCACCGAACTGCCGGCGAGCCCTCCAGTGACTCGCCATGGGACCGGCGGCCGCCGTGGTACTAAATGTCGCGGTTCATGTAGGTCGTGAGGTCGTCGAGCAAGTCGCCGTCGGCACCGAGAACCGCTTTGAGCGTGGCCCGCGCGCCACCCACCTCGAACACGACCAGGTTGCGCCCGTAGATGAGCGAATGGTCGACGTTCGGGTACAGCGGCGCCTCGTGCATCAGCGCGCCGATGACCTTGTTTTGCGGTCCGAAGCCGAAGACCACCAGTTTGCGTCCGGCGGGAATCGTTCCGGAGGTGCCGCCGGATTTCAGGTTTTCGCGGTAGATGTGATCGATAATCTTCATGCCGCCGCTGCTCGACGGATTGACGGTCGCCACCGTGTCGCCAGAGGCGATCGTGTCGGTGACGGTGAACATGTCGCCCGGACGAGCGCCGGCCGCTGCCGACGTGTTCACGTGATAGACCGTGTAAATGCCCGCGCTATTCAACTGGCCGAACTCACCGTCCGTGAGCGTGGTCGTCGATAGCTTGCCGCTCGAACCCACCAACTGGGAGTGCAGGCCTTTAGTCAACGGCGTGGTGCCCGGATTGGCGGCGTTCCACAAATTCGAGGTCGCCCCGTCGAGCAGTGAGTCCCATCCATCTGGGAACCGTTGCTTCATGGTTCGATACGTCTGGATATACCGGCTCGTATCGCTGGCGGAGGCGGCGCCAACCGCATGGTTGGCGTTCCCTTGAACGCCGTCGAGTTTCGGGATCACAATCATGGCCAGCACTGCAAGAATGGCGACGACGACGATCAACTCGATCAGCGTCAAACCGCGACGGGCGGACTTCAACGGACGGTGCATGAACTTCTCCTTCCAAAGGGGTCGAACTGGAAACCAAAACGAAGCAGCTTCAACAGCCGGAGTGCGTCTTAGGGCAGCGTTGAGAACCCGGCCCACGCCATCCGAACCCGACAAAGGGAGCCCGGGGAGAGAGGGGCAATACTGTTGAGATTGCTTTGCAAGACGAAAACACCGTGAATCGCGGCACTTTATTGCCTGGATAGGCTGAAAAGTACATGTTGAGACTGATTGTCAATAAGGTAGCATGATACCAGCCCGGATAGCCCGGTCAAGGGTCGGCTTGGCAATTCGGCGGTTTCCGCTCTTGCGATAGGCAACTCCTGGAAGGGCCGCATCCGGCGGCGGCGCGAAGGCCCGTCATGGCCGTGCGCCGCCGCGGCTGCGAATGAAGAAGCCGAGGGGAGGCTTCCGTCGAACCGGTTCGTCGGTGGGGCGACAAACGGGCTTCCTGCTTCGGCAGGCTCGTGGCGCTCCGTCGCCGCCGAGCCGTACCGAATCGGAAAGGCCTAACTGGATAAGGCTTACTGGATCTGGCTGCCTCGCTTGTACAGATCAACCCGAGCGCTGATCTGACGGAGACGGTGATCCGTGATCATCTTGAACTTGGCCGGATCGCCGTTCGAGAAAATCTCGAAGACCACGAAGTACCGGCAATAGGTCGTCGTCGACTCGTCCGAGCCCATGGCGCTCGTGGGGGCGGTGGCCACCACGTTGCTGATCAGGTTCGACTTCGGACCGACGCCGAACACCACCAGCTTGCTCGTGCTCGGGATCGTGCCCGCGGCGGTCTGGGTCGTCGTGGCCGTGGTTTCGTCGCCGCTGTTCGGCACGCCGTCCGGATCGGTGGCCGGAACAAACGTGGCCCCGCCCGGATAAATCGCTTGGCGCAGCGCCGTCGCTTGCGACGGGCCGCCGCTGCTCTTGATCGTCGCCAGCACCAAGCTGCCGTCGGCCGCTTGGTTCACCAGGTCGATGGCGTTGGAAGAACTGCTGCTGGCGTCAGTGGCCGACTCGTTGTGCGAGAATGCGTACTTGAAGCCGGCATCGGAGAGTGAGCCGTACCAGCGTTCGCCGGTCGAGGCGCCCGGAATGGTCGTCGCGTCCATGGCCGCCAGGGCGGTTTGCGTCTGCAGTTTGGTGAAAAGCGCGCCGCTGGTGTTGATGAGCGAGTCGAACGAGGGATACTTGTTCGACGAGGCTTTGAAGGTCTGGATCATCGAACCCAGGTCGGCTTGGGTGCCGGCCGACGACGAATGTTCGGCTTGGGTTTTCAAGAAGTCGAGCCGCGGAATGACCATCACGGCCAGTACCGCGATGATCGCCATGACGACGACCAGTTCAATCAGCGTAAGTCCGCGACGCAGCGTCGGCCGAAAAAGCAACGTCGGGCAAGAAAGACGAGGCATTGTGGTAATCTCCTGACAAGCAATAAGTGAGTCCGGGTGGATGCGGGTCGGTCCGTCAAACGGAAGCGGCCAAAGAGGCTGCCCGACGCTGGACGAGGCCGATGAACGAGCAGCCGCCGGCGGCGAATCGGGGAGGAAGTTGCCGGCCCGCACGTGAATAGGCACACGGCGGGCGGTAGGTACCCGAAACCAACAAGGCGGCAAGAATGCTTCGCGCGGGCGGTCAATACCCTCCTTTCGAACCGGAGGTTGACACACGAGGTGTCGCCGCCGGCGTAAGGCTTGCATTGACCTAGCGAAGTGAGCCCGCCCCGCAACTAACCCAGAGAGTTAATTCGTCGGACAGGGGGCCGCATCGGGACATGCTTGTTGAGATTTGCTGTCAACAAGAACGATATTACCAAGGTTCTAAAGTGCGTCAAGGCCTCGTTGGGAAGAACTCCAATTCCACTAACTACTGACTATCAGGCATTTTAAATCATTGACAGCCGCCCTTCGCCGCTTAGGATGCTAGTCTTGAAAACTAGTCTCAACTGCTTGTTCCACCGCATGACACCTCTCCTTTCCGTCATCTTCGTGAGCTTGGCTTCGGCACCGGCAATGGCCGATTGGCCCGCCTTCCGGGGCGACGGTACGAGCATTTCTCAAGTCTCCGATCTGCCGACCGAGTGGAGTGACGAGCAGGGAATCGCCTGGCAGCACAAGCTCGACGGCTACGGACAATCGAGCCCGGTCGTGCGGGGTGACCGTGTTTACGTCACGTCCGCCAGGGGCGAGCAGAAAGAGCAGGGGATCGTCACGGCCATCGATCTGGCGACGGGGCACCGGCTATGGCAGCAGGAGATCGCAGCGACGCAAAAAGGCCCGGCCAACGATTACACGAGCCGCGCCGCGCCGACACCGGTCGTCGACGAGGCGGGGGTCTACGCCTTTTTTGAAAGCGGCGATCTCGTGGCCTACTACCACGACGGCAAGCAACGCTGGATCCGCAAGCCGGCCGCCGAATATGGCGAGTTGAAGGGAAATCACGGCATCGGCGGCTCGCTCGCGCAGGCGGGCGACTTGCTGTTCGTGGCCGTCGATCACGACGGCCCTTCGTACTTGTTGGCGATCGAGAAGAAAACTGGCGCCAATCGCTGGAAGATCGACCGGCCCGCGAAAGTATCGTGGAGTTCACCCGTGGTCACCCGCGACGCCGATCCGCAAGTCATCTGGAGTTCGGCCGGCTCGGTCGAAGCGTTCCGCGCGGCTGACGGCAAGCTCCTCTGGTCGCTGGAGGGGATCGAAGGAAACACCGTCCCGTCGGCGACCGTAACGGACGACTTCGTGATCGTCGGTTCGGGGGATGTCGGCCAGAATATGGCGATTCGCCGAGCCCATTCCGGAAAACCGAGCTCCGGCAAACTCGGCGACGATTCCATTGCCTGGCGATTGAAGGACGCGGCCGTCTCGTTCAGCTCGCCGCTGGCCTACGAAGGGCGGGTATACCTGGTGAATCGTGCCGGAGCAGGCTTCTGTGTCGATGGGGCGACGGGTAAAACCTTGTGGACCGAGCGCCTTTCCGGCTCCTGCTGGGCGTCGCCGATCGGCGCCGCCGGCCGCGTCTATTTTTTCGGTAAGGACGGCGTGACGACGGTCGTGGCCGCCAAGCCGACATTTGAAAAACTTGCGGAAAATCGGGTCTCCATCGGAGACAAGGATCGTGTTTACGGCGTCGCCGCCGTGCCCGGCGCATTCGTCATGCGTTCGGGTGAAAAGCTAATCTGTGTTGGAAGCCCGCTCGCCGCCGCTCGCGGGAAGTGATTTGACGTTTGCGCTGCTAATGGCTCTGCGGCTCCCGTCGGAAGCCGCGGTATCCGGCCGAGCATTGCTCGGCCGGGGCTCATTCGTTTTTGCAGACGTGGAAGCGTTCATGCTTTGCATCAAGGATCATTTGCCATGCGTTGTCGAAATTGGATTGCGGCGTTGTTGTTGGGCGGATTGGGAGCGGCGTTAGTCGTGGCTGCTGAAAAAGCTCCCCCAGAAAAGAACTCAGCTAAGAGCTTGGCCAAAACCTCCGCGGCCCCCGCCGAGAAGTCGGCGTTGCCGGCGTTGCCGGAAGGAATCTCGAGCTTCGGCGGGGCCGTCGACGGCCCGTGGCTCTACGTTTACGGCGGGCACACCGGCACGGCCCACCAGCATTCGATGGAGAATCTTTCGAAGCATTTCGTTCGGCTGCGTCTCGAGGCGCCGAGCGCGTGGGAAGAGTTGCCGTCGGGGCCCGGCCTGCAAGGCTTGCCGCTGGTGTCGTACGACGGCGGCGTCTACCGCGTCGGCGGCCTGACGGCCCGAAACAAGGCGAAGGAAGAATCAGACACGGTTTCGGTCCCGGACGTCGTCCGGTTCGATTCCCAGTCGAAGAAGTGGACTCCGTTGAAGCCGTTGCCCGAAGGTCGTTCGTCGCACGACGCGGTGGTGGCCGACGGCAAGCTGTACGTCGTCGGCGGTTGGACGATGGGGGGCAAAGGATCCGAACAGAAGTGGCTGAAGACGGCCTGGGTTCTCGATCTCACGAAGGAGGGCGCCGACTGGCGGCCGCTGACCGAACAGCCGTTCGAGCGCCGCGCCCTGTCGGCCGCCGTGCACGCCGGTAAGCTCTACGCCATCGGCGGTATGACCCCCGAACAGCCGAGCCTCGAAGTCGACGCGCTCGACCTGAAGTCCGGCAAGTGGGAGAAGGCTCCGAGCATTCCGGCCGGCAAAAAATTGCAGACGATGAACGGTTTCGGCAGTTCGGCCTACGCCGCCGACGGCAAGCTCTACCTCAGCACGATGGACGGCTCGGTCTTCCGGCTCTCGGCCGACGGTCAGTCGTGGGAAACGGTCGGCAAGCTCGAGATCGCCCGCTTTTTTCATCGCCTGGTTCCCGACGGACGCGGCGGCTGGCTGGCCGTCGCCGGCGCATCGCATGAGTACGGTCATCTCGATTCGGTCGAACGCGTGAAGCTCGACGCGAAGTAGAAGCTTTTCCTGGTTCGGCATGGCCCGCTCGCCGGGCCATGCCGAACTTGTTTCGTGGTCACATCCGAGTGACCCTCCGTGCCGGTCGACCGTTAAGCCGCGACCCCGCCGCTCTCCATCCGTTGGTTCTCGCCGTAGCTGCCGCCGGCGCTCGTCTGTTCCAAGACTCCGAGCTTCGAAGGTACGCGCCGATGTCCGACCATCCTGATTCCGTCTCCGAACCGTCGGACGATGAGCCGGCCTCCGGGCCCGCCGCCGACATTCCGCCGGCGGGCAATTCGCGCGCCACGGGCGATTCGTACTCTTCAGGCGGCCCCTATGCGGCGGCACCGCAGGCCATTCGTCTCTATCGCTCCGAAGAGCTCTTCGCCGGCGGCCGCATCGTCTGCATCGAGCACGCCGGCTCGACGTACCGCTTGCAGATCACCTCGCGCGGCAAGCTGATCCTGCAGAAATAAGCGAAAACTCCCGTGGCGCCGCACGAGGTCCGAGCCGCAGCAGGGTGCAAGCACCGAGCTATCCCCTTTGCCCTGGAGAACGCCCCCTAGGCGGGTAGTCCATTCGGCTGCGCGTCGGACGCGCCGGACGCATCGGACGCATCGGACGCATCGGACGCGTCGGACGATGTGGACGATGTGGACGATCGGATGATCGGATGATCGGATGATCGGATGATCGGACGCGTCGGACGATCGGACGATGTGGACGATGAAATCCGACATTCTTGCGCTGTGCACCCGCCATCAGATGCCCGCCCCCGCCAAAACAATCCGTTCCCCAGGCGCCGGACGCATTCTCGGACGCATCTGGACGTTCCCCCGGACGCACCTGGACGCTTGAAACGCTACACAGGACGCACAGGACGCACTGGACGCTCTTTCCCCGGCAACCTTCTGAGAGGCCCGGTATCGATCGATTACAATCGGCGGCCATGGCGTAGGGCCGGATTCACCGGCCGTTGTTGCGCCCGAATTCCGGCTGAGGTCCCCGCATGCCCCACCGCGTCGATCGTTCGCAAGCCTTGTTCACCCGCGCCGCTCAATTAATTCCCGGCGGCACGCAGTTGGTCAGTCGCCGCCCCACTCGGTTCGCGGCCGGGGTTTCACCCGTTTATTACGCCCGGGCCAAGGGGGCCCGCTTCTGGGATGTCGACGGCAACGAGTACGTCGACTGGGCCAGCGGCATCGGGGCCATCATCCTCGGCTACGGCGACGAGGCGGTCGACGAAGCGGTCCGCGCAGAAATCGCTCGCGGCCCCACCACCTCAATCAATTGCGAACTCGAAGTCGAGTTGGCCGAAGAACTCGTTCGCACCTTTCCCTCGGCCGAAATGGTCCGCTACACCAAGTGCGGCGGCGAAGCCTGCGCCGTCGCCGTGCGCATCGCGAGGGGGACCACCGGCCGCGAAAAAATTCTCTTCTGCGGCTACCACGGCTGGCACGATTGGTACTTGGCGGCCAATCTCGACCGCGAAAGCTCGCTCGATGCCCACCTTCTCCCCGGCATCGAGCCCATCGGCGTGCCCCAGGGGTTGGCCGGCACGGCCCTGCCGTTTCCCTACGGCGACGTCGCGGCGCTCGGCGAGCGGTTCGACGCCCATCGTGGCCAGGTCGCGGCCGTCATCATGGAGCCGCTCCGCAGCGAAATGCCCCCGGAAGGATATCTGGCGGCGGTCGCTCGGCTTTGCCGCGATCACGGTGCGCTGTTGATCTTCGATGAAATCTCCAGCGGCTTGCGGTTCGGCATGCAAGGCGTGCAGGGGGCAGTCGGCGTCACGCCCGACATGACCGTGCTGGCCAAGAGCATCTCCAACGGCTTTCCGATGGGCATGGTCGTCGGCTCGCGGGCCGCCATGGAGCCGGCCGGCCGCATGTTCATCTCCAGCACCTACTGGAGCGACTCGATCGGATTGGCCGCGGCCCTGACGACGATCCGCGAACTCCGCCGCCGCGACACGGCGTCCTACCTGCGCGCGTTCGGCGAGCGCTTGCAGAAGGCGATCAACCTGGCGGCCCGTGAATCGGGCTTATCGGTTCAATGCGGCGGCCTGGCCGTGCACCCGCACCTCCACTTCGAAGCCGAGACCGCCGCGACGCGCAAAAAGCTGGCCACCCTCTACATTCAGGAAATGGCCAAGCGCGGCTGCCACGGCTACGCGTCGTTCTATCTCAACGGCGCGCAAGGCGACGCGGAGCTGGAGCAAACGGCCGGCGCCGCCCGCGAAGTCTTCGAGATCCTCCGCCGCGGCCAAGAATCGAACGCGCTCGACGCGCTTTTGGAATGTCCGCTTCAAGACGAGCCCTTCCAACGCCTGGTGAGGTAGGGTGGGCCAAGCGAACGAGAGAGTCGCCATCGGTACCGGTTTGATTGCGCGCGGACCCGCCGTCATTCGTCATTTGGGAATTCGTCATTCATTCGTCATTCGTCATTAGACATTAGAAATTCGCATCGTCATTGGGAATTTGGGATTGGGAGTTTCGCGAAGCAAGTTGCTTGCGGCTCGCGCCCCGGCCATAATCGCTCCCTCCCGCCTCGGCAATTCCTCGCGCCCACGACCCACGCATGCCCGAAGCCGAATCCACGCTCGCCGCCGGACGGGGCCTCCAGCTGCTCGACTACGGGCTGATCGCGGCCTACATGGTCGGCACCTTCGGCATAGCCTGGTGGTTCGGCCGCAAGCAGAAGAACACCGACGACTACTTCGTCGGCGGTCGGAGCATGCCCTGGTTCGCCGTCGGCCTGAGCATCTTGGCCACGCTCTTCTCCACGCTCACCTACCTCGGTATGCCCGGCGAGGTCATCAAGCACGGCACGCGAATCTATTTCGGCTATCTGACGATTCCGTTCACGGCGTGCGTCATCACGCTCCTCTGGATTCCGTTCTTCATGCGGCTCCGGTTGGTGAGCGCCTACGAGTATCTCGAACGCCGTTTCAGTTACCCCTTGCGGGCCGTCGGGGCCTCGCTGTTCATCCTGCTGCGGCTGGGCTGGATGAGCATGGTCATCTACGCCGCCTCCGACGCGCTGAACCGGGTCAAAGGCCGCGACTTCGAATCCCTCGCCGGCAACGACCTCTATTGGATCATCGGCATCATCGGCGTCACCGCGGCCGTCTATACGGCCATCGGCGGCATCCAAGCCATGATCTGGACCGACGTCCTGCAGTGCCTCCTGCTCCTGGCCGGCGTGCTCATGGCCGTCTTCTACGTCGTCTGGGTCGACGGCACCGGACCGATCGATTGGTACCACTCGGCCGCCTCCGTACGCGAGACGGTCGTCGATCCGAAGACGGGGCTTCGCCTTGCCGATAGTACCAGTCCGTGGTACAGCCTCGATCTGACCGCCCGCATGACCGTGCTGACGGTCATGATGAACAACTTCTTCTGGACCACCTGCACGCACGGCTCCGACCAGGTCGTGCTCCAGCGATACTTTTCGACCTCCTCGCTCAAGGCCGCTCGCAAGAGCTACTTCATCAACCTCGGCGTCGACCTGACGATGGCCTTCCTGCTGGCTATGTGCGGCCTGGCCCTGGCGGCGTTCTACGTCTCGCGGATTCAGTTCGATGGAAAAGTCTTCGCAACCGGGGGCGTCGGAACCCCGCCCGACAAGCTCTTTCAGCACTTCCTCGGCCACCAGCTTCCCGTCGGCTGCGCGGGGCTCGTGATCGCCGCGTTCCTTTGCGACGCGATCCAAACGCTCCAATCCGGCGTCAACGCCATCACGGCCGTCGTCACCAACGACTTTATCCCGCGGCTTCGCTCCGGTAAGCCGCGGATCTTGAGCGATCTGACGTTCGCCCGCATGGCCGCGTTCGGAATCACCGCCTTCGTCACCGGTAACGCCTACTTCGTCAACTACATCGCCACGAAGAACGGCTGGACGCTCGTCGACATGATGCCCAAGTTCTTCAACATGTTCATCGGGCCGCTGGCGGGCATGTTTGTCGTCGGTATGTTCTGTCGCCGCGCCCGCACGTTCTCCGTCGCCGGCGCCGCGCTGGTCGGAATTCCGGTCGCCGTCGGCTGGAGCTGGTGGCCGGAAATTACCGGCTCGTTCCCGCAGATGGGGATTTGGTGGCCCCGGATCGCCGGGCCGGACGTCAAGCCTGCCTGGGCCCTCTCGATCGCCGTGCCCTGCGTAACCACCATTGCGGTCGGCTTCCTCCTCTCGTTCTTCGAACGCCGTGGACCGCACGCCGGCGAAGCGTACACTTGGCGATCGATCATCCGGCGCATTCCGGCCGAAGGGCCGCCGGAAAACCGGCCCGCAGATTCGCCGGCGCCCGTCGCCCCATAGCCGATGGCGCCCGCTCCGGCGCAGGGATAGGTGCTAAAATGGTTGAACTTTCCGCCGTCGAAATCAACGACGTCGATCGACGCATCTGGCAGGATGAACTCGACGAGTTCGTCCCCCGGAACATCTACGACGTTCACACGCACCTCTACCGTTGGGCCCATAACCTCGACCCGGCGAAAGAGACCGGTCCCTATGCGAAATTCGTCGGCGACCGCTGGCGGGAAGTCACCCGCGACGTGGCCGACGGCGTGGACGCCGCGCTGATGCCGGGGCGGACGGTCGCCCGGCTGGCGTTCCCGTTCCCCTTTCCCAAGCCGTGCGCCTTCGACGCGGCCAACGCGCACGTCGCCGAACACGTTCGCGGCAATCCGACGTCGGCGTCGCTGATGCTCGCTCATCCCGGCACGACGGTCGACGAGGCCGAGGCCGAACTCGAGCGAAACGGGCACGTCGGCTTCAAGCCGTATCGGTTCTACTCGTCGACCGGCGACGCCGTCGAATGTCGGCTCACCGACTTCATGCCCGAACATTTGATCGCGCTGGCGGATCGTCGCCGCCTGATCATCATGATGCATCTCTCGAAGCGTGACGCGATCGCCGACGCCGACAACCAGCGCGACCTCTTGGATCTGGCCCAACGTTATCCGAACGTCCGCTGGATCTTGGCCCACTGTGCCCGCAGCTACTCGAACTGGCCGGTCGAGCGGGCGGCAAAGACGCTGCGCCGTCTGCATAATGCCTGGTACGACACCTCGAGCGTCTGCGAGAGCGACGCGATCGAGGCGCTGATGAACACCGTCGGACCCGACCGAGTAATGTACGGCAGCGACGACGTGCCGGTCGGGGTGCTCCGGGGCAAGTACATCGCCTTCGGCTTCGCCTGGGCCTATCTCTCCGAAGCCAATCAGTCGCTGAGCCTCGTCCACTGCGACCCGCGGATGACGTTCACGCGCTACGAGCAGCTCCGCGCGACGCACCGGGCGACCCGGCGATTGGGTCTCTCGCGCGAACAAATCGCGGCCCACTTCCACGACACGGCGGCCAAGCTGGTCGCAAGCTGCCGGTAGGGCGGGTCGAGCGGCGAGACGGGTAACCAACACCTAAACGGATGAAGCCGCGCTGACCCGCCGTGGAGGGCATACGGCTACCAGTATCGACGGCTCGCTACAAAATCGGTCGATCTCCAGTTCTCAATTTCCGAAGGGTGGACCGAGCGGCGCAAGATTCTCCACAATCCGACCGGTACTGCCCCCGGAGGCACACCGTCCATTCGTCATTTGGTCATTCACGCTTCTTTCGTCATTCGTTATTCAGCATCTTGCATCTCCGATAGGTTTGCGTGGCCGTGCGGGGCCACTTATCATGCTCATCCCCGCTGTTTCGGAGATGACTCGATCATGCGTCGCATTCTCTTCCTCGTGTTTGCCGGGCTCGTCGGTGCCGCCGGACCGGCCGCTCGGGCCGACGACTGGCCCCAGTTTCGGGGCCTGAACTCTTCGGGCGTGGCGAGTTCCGAAAAGCCGTTGCCGGCCGAGTTTTCGTTCGAAGACAAAGTCGCTTGGTCGGCCAAGCTGGGCGACGGAATCGGCTCGGCCGTCATTGCCGAAGGGAAAACCTTCGTCACCGGCATGACGGGCGACGAGCAGTTCACCGTCTTCGCCTTCGACGCCGCCGGCGGCAAGGAACTCTGGCGACGCGATTTGCCCACCGGCAAGCTTCCGCGGATCACGCCCCCCAACTCGCACGCCTCGTCCACACCCTGCACCGACGGCAAACGGCTCTACTGCTACTTCAGTACCGTGGGCCTGGTGGCCCTCGATGCCGCCGACGGTCGCGAGCTCTGGCGATTCAAGCTCCCCAAGCCCGCCTACCTCATGGACTGGGGCGCCGCCATGTCGCCCGTGGTCCACGAAGGGCTCGTGTACTTTTGCCAGGACGACGACCTGGCTCCCACGCTCTTCGCCGTCGATGCCGAAACCGGCGGCGAGCGCTGGCGGGCCCCGCGGCCCGACATGCTGGCCGGCTACGCCGTGCCGGTCATCTGCGAAGCCGACGGGCAGACGGACGTCGTGATCGCCGGCTCGGGCCGCATGAAGGGCTACGATCCCAAAACCGGCAAAGAGCGCTGGACGTGCAACACGATGCCCCGCACGGTGATGACTTCGCCGGTCGTTCGCGACGGCATCATCTACGTTTCGGTGCAGAGCTACGGCGACGAAACGCGGACCTTGAAGTTCGCCCTCTTGGAGTGGCTCGATACCAACCAAGACGGCAAGCTCGCCAAGGCCGAGGTCCCCAAGGAGTTCGTCCCCCGGTTCGAGCAGTCGGACAAGAACCAGGACTCCGTCATCGCCGACGCCGAACTCGACACGGCCTTTCAATCGCCCGATAACCTGGTCGGCGGCGGCACCACGATCCAGGCCATCCGCGGCGGCGGCACGGGCGACGTCACGGCGACGCACGTGCTGTGGAACGTGAAGAACAAGGCCCCCTCGAATCTGGTCTCGCCGCTGGTCATCGATAAGCAGCTATTCGTGGTGAAGAAGGGGGGCATCTCCAGCTCGTTCAGCACTGAATCCGGCGAGGCTCTCTGGGAGCAGACCCGCATCCGCAACATCGGCGACTACTATGCGTCTCCCGTGGCGGGCGACGGCAAAATCTACGTCGTCGGCGAGAACGGTTTTTGTGTCGTGCTCAAAGCCGGAACCCGGCTCGATATTCTGGCCAAAAACGACCTGGGTGAATCCTGCCTGGCGACCCCCTCGATCGCCGACGGCCGCCTCTACTTCCGCACCCGCAACACGCTCTACTGCATCGGGGAGAAGTAACGTGGGAACTAATCGTTTCGAAGCCACGGAGTGGCGCCACTCCAATAGCCTGGGGCGTAAGCCCCGGGTCACGACACCAACGAATACTCTCCGAAGCCCCGGCGGGGCGGCACTCCGAATCTCACGCGTCGTCGTCACGCTCCTGGTGTTTTGCTCGCTCACCGCGTTCTCCGCTCCCGCCCAAGCCGCCGGTCCCAAAGTCCACATCGTCATCGCCGCCGAGGCGGACCCGCTCGAAAAATTCGCCGCCGAGGAAATGGCCGGCCAGTTGAAGAAGCTGTTCGACGCCGAAACGACGATCACCACCGCGTTGCCGGCGGATGCCGAGCACGTAATCCTCTTGGGCCATCCGGCGACGCACGCCGCGATGAAAGACCTGAAGCAGGCGTTGCCGAAGCTTTCCGACCAGGGGCACGCGTTGAAGAGCCTGAAGATCGGCGAGCGAACGATCCTCGTCGTCACCGGCGGCACGTCGCGGTCAATATTGTGGGCAGCTTACGAACTCGGCTGGCACTTCGGCGTGCGATATTTTTTGTTTGGAGATCTGCTGCCGGCGACGACTCGTGAGTTCACCCTGTCCGGATTCGACAAGGTCTTGGAGCCTGTGGTAAGGGCCCGACGATGGAACCCCTGGAATGGGTCGCCGGTCGGGGCCGGCATGTGGGGAAAAGATGAGCATATCTCGGTATTGCGACAACTTGCCAAACTAAAATTCACGCACGTATTGGGTGACCAGGCGGAGTCGGAGGCGCAGGATTCCCCGCAGGGGCCGCAATCGTTGCGCATCGGGGTGTCCGGCGATACCTTAGGCCGTAGCGCGTTTAAGGGGGCGAAGTTCTTCGAGCTACCGGAGCTGGCCGGCGCCGCGACGGAGGTAGATCGGGCCAAAGCATCGCAAAGTCTCCGCTCGGCAATCTTGGACGAAGCGCGCCGACTCGGTTTCATCATCTCACGCACCAAGGCTGACGGCGCATCCTCCGGTGACTTTGTTTTCGTTGGCGGCGGTTTCACGATGGTGCCGGCGGCCCCCCCGCGCTTGCTGTCGCATTTCGTCGACCTGTTGATCGCTAAGCCGCAAGTCTATCTCTGGATCGACGCGGGAGTCCGCGACGACATGGCCGTTTCGATCGCCGTATTCGGTCGCCGGGCGGTCGATCCGTCTCAGTCGTTTGAAGCCGTGTTTACGGATCTGATCGATCCGATTTGCGGCGAGGGAGTTGCTCCCCGCGTGCTGCTGGCGATCGATCATTGTGCCAAGGCAGATTCGTTTTTCCTCGATGAGGGCTCACCGTCGGACTTCGCCAAACCGGAGGAACGGATGTTTCTGCGGCACTATGAGAGCGACGAGCCGCCGCCCGCCTGGTGGGCCGAAGTCCGCACGAACTATCTCAATGCCATGAACGAGATGTACCGGGCCAACACGCGAGCCCGCGAAGGGGGCCGCCAGTTCACGCTCTGGTACGCTCGGCGGTTCGAGTTCGGCTACGAGTACATGAACGTCGTCGAGGCCCTCCGCAAGGCGGGCATCGCCAAGCGCGAAGGAAACAAAGACGAACAGATCGCCGAGTTGGAAAAAGCCCTCGACTCGCTCACCGGTGCCTGCAACGCCATGGCCGCCGTGGCCCGCAGCCAAAGCGACCGCGGCATCATCGCCGTAATGAACGAATACGGCTACCGCCCGGTCACGAAGTTGTTGGAAGAAGCCGACGCCTCGAACTAACCCACGCTCGTCTTCCGCCGTTCTCATCTGTGTTCATCTGTGTTCATCTGTGGTTTAAAAAGTCTTCTCTGTGCCTCTGCGACTCAGTGGTAAATCGATTCCGTGTTATCGGTTCTAAGAATAAGGACGCCTGAATGCAGCCCGCTCGCGATTTGATGGACAAGGTTCGCCGCAACGAGGTCGTCGTCGGCGTCCTGGCAACCGACCATGTCTGGACCGACCTGGTCGAGATTTGCGTTCGCGCGGGGCTCGACTATTTGATCGTCGACATGGAGCACGGGCCGCATAACACCGAACTCGTCGGCGAGGTCTGCGCCACCGGACGCCGGCTCGATTTTCCGGTGCTGATCCGCCCCCGCTCGAACGATTACGCCACGCTCCGCTTGGCCGTCGATCTGGGCTGCTGCGGCTTCCTCTTGGCCTCCGTTGAAAGCGCCAAGGATCTCGACGTCGTGGCCGACGCCCTGCACATGCCCCCCCGCGGCCGCCGCCGTCCCGGGGGCTTGGGCAACCGTTGGGTCGACGACTACGGTTACGATTCCTGGCGCGGGACGATCGAAGACCATTTCATCATCCTCCCGCAGGTCGAAACCAAAGTTGGTCTGAAGGCCGCCGCCGAAATCGCCGGACACCCCGTCACCTCGGCCCTGGCGGTCGGGCCGTTCGATCTCTCGGCCGAACTCGGCTGCTGCGGCGAAATGCAAGCGCCGCCGCTTCGCGACGCGCTCGCCGGGCTGCAGCGGACCGCCACCGCCGCTTCCAAGCCGATGTGGATGATCGGCTCGCGCGGCGAAGATCTCGTCCGTGACGGCTGGCGATTCATCTGCGTCGGCGAGCCGACCTGGATCTTGGCTTCGGCCATGCGACACAAAGCCGAAGAGGCCCGCGCCGCCGCCGCCAAATAGCCGTTCGTCATTACCTCATTCGTCATTCCTTCGTCATTAGTCATTCGTCATTAGGTATTAACCAACCCATGCGTCCCAGCGTCGTTAAAGCCAAGCTCCGCGCCGGCAAGCCGGTCGTCGGCGTCTCATTACACATTCCCGATCCGGGTCTCTACGAGCTGACGAGCCTCTACGGGTTCGACTTCATCTGGACCGACCTGGAACATCACGGCACCCACTTGGAGTCCGTCTCGCAGATGATCCGCGCCACCCGCGTCGGAAACCGGACCGACGTTATGGTTCGTCCCGGCAAGGGTGAATTCATGCGCATGGGCCGCATGCTCGAACTCGGCGCGCACGGCGTTATGTATCCCCGCTGCGACGACGCGGCGGAGGCCCGCGAGGTCGTCCGCTGGTCGAAGTTCGGGCCGCTCGGTTGCCGCGGCTTCGACGGCAGCGGGGCCGACAACCCCTACTGCAACACGCCGTTCGCCGACTACATTCGCGAGGCGAACGAAGAGACCTGGGTCGTTATCCAAATCGAAGACCCCAAGGCCTTGGAGCACGTCGACGAGATCGCCGCCGTCGAAGGGGTCGACGTGGTGATGCTCGGCCCGGCCGATTTTTCGATCCTCGCCGGCGTCCCCGGTCAGTTGACCCATCCGAAGGTGTTGGACGGAATCTCGCGGGTGAAGGCCGCGGCCGACCGCCACGGCAAGGCCTGGGGAACCCCCGGCTTGAACCCCTCGCGAATGCGCGAGCTACTCGACCAAGGGGCCCGCTGGCTCGCCCTCGGGGCCGACCTGATCTGGGTCAAGCAGGGCCTCGAGCGAACCGCCCGCGAGCTGACGGAACTGGGCCTCGAAGGCCACTCCCTCACGCCGAGCATGGGCGGAAGCTATCTAGCCGGCGGCAAATAACCGCCGTCGGGGCGGCACGAGCAACTAAGGCCGCCGACCGATCGGATCGGCGCCTGCTACTGCTGCTGTTGCTGCGCGCGGCGCCCCGGCGATTGGTCGCCGTGGGCCGCCATGCGCCGCCGCATCTCTTCGACGCTGACGTCTTCCTGGTGCGTCGCCACGGTCCAGATGTGGCCGAACGGGTCTTCGAACTGCCCCGAGCGGTCGCCGTAGAACTGGTCCTGGATCGGACGCTTGATTCGGATGCCGGCCGCCACGGCGCGGGCGGCGAACGCGTCGCAGCTTTCGACGTACACCATCAGGCTCACCGGCGTGCCGCCCAGCGATTGCGGGCTGCGAAAGCCCATCTCGGGCATCTCTTCGCCGAGCATGATGATCGAATCATTGATTCGGACTTCCGCGTGCGCCGTCGTGCCGGCGGGTCCTTCCAGCCGCATCAACTCGACCGCCCCGAAGGCCTTCTTATAGAACTCGATCGCTCGTGTCGCATCGCGCACGATGAGGTAAGGCGTAACGCCGTGAAACCCTTCGGGAACCGGTCGAACCATAATGCAAAATCTCCTCCTCTGCGGCAAACAATTCAGGCCGCACTGCGGCAAACAAACCCGCGGCCGGCAAACTTCTCGCGACGGATCGCCTCACGTCGCTCTATTGGCCCCACTCCTTGAGCCGGCGTTGCAGCGTGCGAATCGATATCCCCAGCGCCTCGGCCGTTCGCGTCCGATTCCCCTCAAACCGCTTGAGCGTTTGTAAAATCACCGACTTTTCCAACCGATCGAGCTGCGACGCATCTTCGACGGCCCCCGATGACGGCGCCAGCCGCGCGGCCGTTCGCAGATCGGCCGGAAGGTCATCCAGCGTCAATTGCGTATCGGTCGCCAGCACCATCATTCGTTCCAAGCAGTTGCGCAGCTGGCGAACGTTGCCGGGCCAGACGTAGCCGGCTAAGAACACCTGCAGGTCTTCGGAAATTGCGGGCATCGGCTTATGCAATTCCCGCGCCAACATCCGCACGAAGTGCTCAATCAGTACGGGCACGTCTTCGCGCCGATCGCGAAGCGGCGTCAGGTCGATGGTGACGACGTTCAGTCGGTAGTAGAGATCTTCGCGGAAACGACCCTCGGCGATCATTTGCCGCAGGTTTCGGCTGGTTGCGGCCACCAGCCGCACGTTCACCGGGCAGGAGTCGTTACCCCCGACCGGCTGCACGACGCGGTTCTCGAGCACGCGCAGCAGCTTGGCTTGAGAGGGGAGCGGGAAATCTCCGATCTCGTCGATGAACAGGGTTCCGCCGTCGGCGGCTTCAAATCGACCGATCCGGTCGGCCGTCGCCCCGGTGAACGACCCTTTGACGTGGCCGAACAACTCGCTTTCCACCAGCGCCTCGGGAACCGCCGCCATGTTGACGACGATGAACGGCTGCTCGGCCCGCGCGCTATGGACGTGCACCGCTTCGGCCACGAGTTCCTTGCCCGTTCCCGATTCGCCCAGTACGAGCACGGTGCTGTCGGTCGGAGCGACGCGGAGGATTTGCGCTCGGACCCGATCGACGGCGGCCGACATGCCGACCAGCTTCGCGA
>Ga0163153_10002429_pt1 | contig 27199 bp, 22 predicted proteins | sample OliLakLV19MP6IB1_FD_148629 | JGI IMG/M metagenome (GOLD analysis project Ga0163153, IMG submission 148629) | Freshwater microbial mat bacterial communities from Lake Vanda, McMurdo Dry Valleys, Antarctica - Oligotrophic Lake LV.19.MP6.IB-1 | ecosystem: Environmental > Aquatic > Freshwater >...
TCAGCCATGGACAGTACTCCTCAAACGTGTGACTCACTACGCGATCACCCTTTCAATACGGCAGGCGTGATTTCCCTTTGAGACCCCAGGGCTCCCTTGGAATTTCAAGTATCCTTCAACAAAGCAATCGAGTGGATCGCCGGGCCGTTGATCTAACATGATGAGATCTCCCGGAGCGAAATCCACCACGTCCCGTACCTTGACCGTGGCGGTTCCAAGCCGAACTGTTACGCCAAGCTGGCATTCTTGTAGCTTTTCATGAAACCTGGTTGCCCAACTTCCATCTTGCTCGAGTTGATCCGAGACGATCCCTGAATAGAGTTTCTCTTTAATAGGCTCGAGCATCGAGTAGGGATACACAAGAAAGAAGTCGCTGGTCATCTCACCGAATTGCACTTGAAGAGTAGTGACGAAGACGATCTCCGATGCGGAGACCACCATGGCAAACTGAGGATTGACTTCAGAACGGACCAGTCCGGTCTTGACGTCGAGTGCGGCGCGCCAGGCTTTCTCCAAGTCCTCAAACGCCAGCTGCACAAGCTTCTTAATGATCCGCAGCTGAATCGGCGTAAAATCTCGGCCTTCCGGTTTGACATGCGTTTGCGCCTTGCCACCATAGAAATAGTCCACCATGAGGTAGACCAAGAACGCATTGATGACAAACAGACCATTTCCCCGCAACGGGTCCATGCGAAACACGTTCAACGAAGAGGGAATCGGAATGGTCTTCATGAACGCGCCGAACTTCATGATTTGCGTGCCGATAATATTGAACTCCACCTTCGTATTCAGCAGAGCGCTCCAGGACAAGGACAGGTGTCGTGTAAACCGGTCGGTAATCAGCTCGAGTGTCGGCATGCGCCCGCGAACGATGCGTTCCTGATTGAAGAGGTCAAACTGCCTAATCCCGCCGGCCGGCTGTCCCTCTTCTTCCGCTTGGGTCTCAACCTCCCCGGAGACGACCCCTTTCAACAGCGCATCGATTTCGTCTTGTGAGAGTATTTTCTCCATAATGACGAGATAGTCTCGCGCCTATTGCACGACAAAGTCCGTGAAGTAAGCGGCCCGCACACCCGGTTTGGGAAGCAGGCTGTTGACGCGCTGAGTGATCTCATCGCGCAACTGGAACTTGCCCTGAGGGGTACGGATCGATGCCGCATCCTTACTGGTCAGCAGCACAAGTATCGTGTCGCGTAACTGCGGAACACGGCTGGCGAGTTCGGCTGATGCATCTGGATTCTCGAGTTCCAATTTCACGGTCAGTTTCAAATAGCGCACCTCCGGCGTATCCGCTAAGTTCACGATGAAGGGCTCGACATCGTAGATAGCGCCGGGACCACTGCCTTTCGCGGCGCTCGGTTTTGCTTCCGCCTCACCATGCCCTGCCGCCTTCGCAACCGGCTCCTCGGCTTTGTGATCATCTCCGCTGTGTCCTCCCGCCATGAGCTTAAAGAGCCCGAACGCCCCTCCCATGCCAAGCACGAGTGTTCCGGCCACGATGATGATGACCATTTTCATTGAAATTCCCGCCGCAACCGGCGCCGGCGCCGGCGGCGCACTCTCTGGCTCTGCCATAGACACCTCCTCAAATCGAACGCTGGAGACGAATGGGAAGTTTGCAATGGCTGTGCCATCAGCATTGCACATGATGCAGACTACACATCAACCGCAACACCGCATTTGGCGTGTACATTCGTGCCCTATGTCCGGGAAAACGGTGCGTACTCCTGCCAGAGGCTTGACGATGTCAAAAACATGACGCGTAGGAACGGCGGGGAGGGGAGGAAAAGAGTCAGCGATCGGAGCGCCGTGAAACGGCGCCCCGATCCTATCCGAATGCGGCCATTACCGTTTGAGGTTCACCAATTCCTGTAGCATCTCATCGCTCGTAGTGATGGCACGGGAGTTGGCTTGAAACGCGCGCTGGGTGATGATCATATCGACGAATTCTTTGCCGAGGTCTACATTGGACTGCTCAATCGTTTGGGAAATGAGCCGCCCCAACCCGTTGTTCGTCGGAGCCCCCGCCAATGGGGCGCCAGAGTCTACCGTTTCAGCGAACCCATTCTCACCGGAGCGTGTCAGTCCATTTGGATTCGTGAATCGATTCAGCACCACCTGAGCAAGGGTTCTCGTTTGCCCGTTGCTAAACTGCGCCACAACTCGTCCTCCCGAATCGACCGACAGGCTCTGAAAAGATCCGGACGCAAACCCATCTTGAATCTGGTTGGTCAAATTCGATGCAGACCCATATTGCGTGATGGCTGAGAAATCCATCGCGACACTCTGTGGCGTGGCCGCCCCGCCGGTGATGGCCAACGAGAATGTCTGCGCGCCGCCAGTTGTCAGTACGCCGCTCGAATTGAAGACTAAGTCGGTTCGTGCTGTCGTGGCGCCTCCGTCAATTTGAGAATGGAGGTCCCACGTGTTAGCCGTCGCAGTTTTCACATAATACAACCGAAGCTGGTGTTGCGCTCCGAGCGAGTCGTAGAGGGTCATACCATTTGAGAAGTTGTACGTTGTCGCATCGGTCACGTCGAACGCAGCCGCCGGAACGGTCGCGGCTGCATTGAGATTGGCCTCCACATCTGCCGTGCCGGTCGCCTGTGGAGCGATCGTGGCTGTAGACAACGTAATATTTCCGACTGTTCCCAAAATGACTCCTGTCGCCGACGCTTGATAGCCCTGCAAGAATCGACCGCTCGGGTCCACAATCTCTCCAAGGCTGTTTACTTCAAATTGGCCTGCGCGAGAATAGGACGCCGTTCCCGTGTTATCGGCCAGCTGGAAAAACCCATCCCCGTCGATCGCTAAGTCCAAGGTGTTCCCCGTATTCGAGAGGGAGCCCTGGGTAAAACTCGTCTGCACATCGTTGAGAAACACCCCTAGTCCAACCTGGCCGGTACTTGACCCACCGCCAAGTGAAGCCGAGACCAGATCGGCAAACGACGCGCGGCTCGATTTGAATCCCACCGTCCCCACGTTCGCGATATTGTTCCCAATCACGGACATGGCATTCCCGTAAGTATTGAGTCCGCTGACCGCCGAAAAGAGCGAGGTCAAAATCCCCATAATCTGTCTCCTTTACTCATTGGAATATCCCTACAACCGATTGATGCCTGTCTCTTCACCGCCCGGCACAAATCACACCTACGTCTCTACGCCTGTTGCACACGCGGCGTCTGTTTCGACACAAGGGCTGATTCCTGCAGTTCAACGCTCCGCTTCATCAATTTGACGAGATCGGTCATCTGGCTCAGTTGACTAAACTGCGCCGTCTGCGCAATGAAATCCTGGTTTTCGAGGGGTTTGAGCGGATCCTGGTACTGGAGCTGGGTGACGAGGAGTTTCAAGAACTCGTCCTGGCCGAGTTCTTTTGGGCCGGTGGTCGGCGGGAGGGGGGTTGTCGTCGAATTGTTTATCGCCGCGAAGTCGATCATGACTCTGTCCTTTCGTTAAAAGAGATATCTGTGAACGTCTCAATCGCTATGCAAATAGGCTCAACGCACGTAAGGGCCGATGATTGGGCCGTTCCTGATCTTGAGGTTCTTGATTGTGGCCCTGGGACGATGTCTGCTGTTCCAACGCTTCGCCGTTTCGCCGCGACTGTCGGTCGGGAAATGCCTCTTGCTTGCCTTGCTGATCGACATGCACCTGAAACTGACCGAGCTCTAACCCAGACTTAGCCAGGTTGTGCTGAAGCTGATCCTGTCGCGTAAACAGGAGTGCACCCAGCTCGTTTCGATCGGTGGTGAACTGTGTGTGCACCGTCTGGTCCGTCATGAAGATCCGCACGCTCAGAGGGCCTGAGTCATGAGATGGAAGCTCCACATGGACAGTCTGAGTCTTTCCAGATGCCGACGTGATCATCGCCGAATGATCCTCCCCAAGAAAAGCCTGCGCGGTCTTAAGCTGATCCGTCGGCGGCGTCACTCCAGAGGATCGCTCTCCATCTATCGTCGACTGTACCTGCCGCGCTGGTGCGAATTGGCTGTTAAACAAAGAGGACTGGTTGTCTCGTATGACCGATTCAGGAGCTCCGGTTTCTCTGTAATCAAAGAAAGCCCCTTCTCCCGCACCCTGTGCATCAGCCTCGAATGGATTTTGTCCCTTCCCCTCGCTATCGCCAATCACAGAAGCTGATACCGGTCGACCCGTCAACGCAGGCTCTTCAATGACCTGCTCTTGGAGCTTTGCCGATAGCTGCACTTCAGTCGATGGGCGATCGAGAGAGTAAAGGACCTCTTTCACAGAGACGGCGGAAAGGGGATTCTGCTCCCCTTGGCCCTCCAGTAAAGGAACCGGCGTCTGACCGGAAACCGAGGAACCCGGCGGCGGTATGCTGGGAAGAACCAAAATATCGGGCGATTGGTTGGGAAGAGCAGGAGGAAGGTCGGCTAGCGTGCCCTGATCATTCCGAATAGGCGGCGCATCCAACGCTCGAGAGGGTGCGTGTGTTGCAGCGATCTCGCTCAACTGAACATGATCGAGGACTGGCGGCAGCAGCCGGCCAGTGGAAGAGTCCGTGGTCCTGGGCTTCGGTGAATCAGTTAACGCAGGCTCAGGTCCCTGAGGGCTCTCATCATGAGGCGCAACCAGACTCAGGTCCTGCGAGAGGAGAGGAGCTGATTCAATGCTCTGTGCCGTAATTCCCGTGGGATTCTGTACGGGCTCGCCTGTGTCTGCTGCTGGCCACACCACCTCATGAATGCCCTGCGCTTGGGAAAACGCCACGACATCGATACCACTCAACATGATTCCCATGGCATGGTTGCGAGCGTCCGTCGACAACGCTGGCTCTATCGGATCGTCGGCAGTGAAGAGTGCGGTGAGCGGCTCTTCAGAGAGATCTTGCGTGAGGTCCTTGAGAACGGCAGCAAACATTCCGCTCTGAGCCGATTGCTGATGCTGACCGTTCTCGCCCAACGCGTTCACACTCGCTGAAGCGGCAGCATAGTCGACCGATGAAATGAATAGCCCATTACCCATGATGACGACTACCCTCATCAACTTGTGTTCGGAAGATCAGAATGCTCCCTCTAGGCATCTTCAAGCTCTATGCCAACTCCAAATTTACGGGATATGTCATTCGGCGTAGGGTTGGTGCGAGGAGTGAGAGCTGATGAAGAGACGCAGGGAAAAAGATGCAGGGTGGGCAGGAAAAATTTTCCGTGTCGACGGAATGATTCAGCCTAGGAATCCATGTGAAACGATACCTATTAGACAGACTCTACGGAGTGGTGAGAAATTCTTCACTCAATTTAGCCGCACGATCGACTTTTACCTGAGCCAAAATTGCTCCCGCCGACTTGCTCTTCAGGAGACGGAGAATCTCCAAGGCTTTCCGATTGGTCATTCGCTCGATGCGCTCAGCCGCCTCTTCTGCAGGCATACTTTCATACATCTTGGCGAGCTGTCCCAGTTGCTGCGTGCGTGTATCGACGGTGTGTTTCTCCGGTGAAGCCTGTTGAGCCACAGCGGCTTTCTCTTTTGCAAGACGGCGCTGTTCTGCGGCCTCAACCTGGCTCAAGATCTGCTCAACTTCAGCCTTGAGAATCGCAAGCTTCGCCTCTGCCGCCCGAACCCCGTTTTCGCGTCGCTCCAAGTCCTGCTTACGCTGCTGGAACATGGCCACCATTTCCTCTGGCACAGTGAGCGCTGGTCCTTGAACCGGTTCTGCTGCCGGCGTGAATGATTCGCTTGCTGATTTCTTGATTGGATCGGCTGACACCGATCCCGGCGAACCACCTTCGGCACGCGTAGAAACCGGTTTCAGGCCCTGCTCAGCCGAAGCGTGAACACGTTGAACCGTTGCCCATGACAGCGCCATGATGACACTCATTCCGGCACCGACAGCCCGCATCCGAAAGCCGTTATTCGTGAAACGTGAAACGTGAAACGTTTCGGAAGAAGAGCACTCTGACATTCTACATTTCACGTTTTACTTTTCACCTTTCACGGTTCCTGGGAGCAACTTTTTCAGCGTCCTGCTGCGATCACATCACACTCCTACGACGCGCCACCTCATCCATTTCCATTTGCTCGACTCTGTGCTGCACATGACGATGTTGTTGCCGCATGCGTTCAGCCAGGCAATCGAGTGTGCGGCGATCTTGCATGGCTTCGCGCAATTCTTCCTGCTTCTGATTCCATGCCTCACGGAGTTGTCCTTCCACGTGCATCGCTGCCGTCAGACTCGACGTCTCGGCGGCCACCAGAGCCTGCCACACCAGAAATTCGTCCAACGCGACCCCTCCGCCTGCCTTTGCCAGAGACGCATCTGCTGTGAGTTTCATCTGCTCATCAAGCAGATGAGATCGCGCTTCGGCATCCTGGAGCTCCTGACGCAGACGAACAAGGTCCATCCGCACGACCTCTTCCAGCTGTGCACGATAGCGTCGCAACACATCGAGTTTCATCCTATCGACTTGACCAGAGCGAGCAAGTCTTGGATCGAGGCGCCCATGGCGACAGATTGCTCAATGTCCTGGCGAAGAAACGCATTGATGCTGTCTTGAGCCCTCACCGCTTTGTCGAGATCACGATTGGTGCCCGCCTTATACGCACCAAGCAGGATGAGATCCTCAGATTGTTGGTACCGCGCCTGGAGTTCGATCATGGACCGAACCGCTGCATAGTGATCCCGCCCCACGATATCTTTCATCACCCGACTGGTGCTGTTAAGCAGATCGATTGCCGGAAAATGGTTGCGCGCAGCCAACTGCCTCGAGAGCATAATGTGGCCGTCCAGGATCGATCGGACCGATTCTGCGATGGGATCGGAGAGATCCTCGCCCTCCATGAGCACCGTATAGAGCCCCGTAATCGCACCAGAACCTGAACCGGTCCCGACTCGTTCCAAAAGCTTGGGCAACATCGTAAAAACCGAGGGGGTATACCCTTTCGTGGTCGGCGGCTCCCCGATGGCGAGCCCGACTTCGCGTTGGCTATGGGCCAGGCGAGTGAGTGAGTCCATCATCAGAAGGACCTGCCTGCCGCAGTCACGGAAGTACTCTGCAATCGTTGTCGCAATCAATGCCCCGCGTAATCGCACTAACGGTGGCTGGTCCGACGTGGCCACAATGACCACCGAGCGACTGAGCGCCTCAGGCGTCAGATCGCGCTCCAGAAATTCGTTGACTTCACGCCCCCGTTCGCCAATGAAGGCGATGACATTCACATCGGCCTTTGTGTAGCGGCTGATCATCCCCAGTAACACGCTCTTCCCGACGCCTGAGCTGGCAAAGATGCCGACCTTCTGTCCACGCCCACACGTCAGGCACGCATTGATCGCTCGGATACCCAGATCGAGCGGCTCCGCGATACGCATTCTCTTCAGAGGATTGATCGGCGCGGCATGCAACGGGTATCGTTTTTCGGTCATGAGGGGGCCGCGGCCATCCAATGGTTCTCCAAGCCCATTCAGCACACGACCGAGCAGTAGTGGGCCGACCGGAACTGAGGCACAGTGCCCCTTCATGAGCAGCCGGCTACCGGGTCCGATCCCCCGCATCTCACCAAGCGGCATCAGCAACACACGATCGCCACGAAACCCCACCACTTCCGCCGGAACAGTCCCCTCTCCATCCTCACGCGTGACGTCGCAGAGCTCCCCGACCGATGTCATCGGGCCATAGCCTTCGATCACAATCCCCACGGCCTGCGCCACACGACCCGAGACTACGAGAGGGTCTGTCTGTTCAATCAGCTCAACGAGATTCACAGCGGCCTCGCTTTTGTAACACCTCGCCAAGCCGCAGCAATTGCTGGTCCAGCGAGGCATCAACCAGTCGATTTGTGGATTGCACAACACAACTTCCCCGAGAGAGAGACGAATCGCCTTCGACATGTAACGCAAAACTTGAAGGCCGATCTCGACACAATTCCACACGAGCTGCTTCAAGTACCGGAGCGTCAGACGGATGCGATCGTACAGTGACGACCCCCGCCTCTCGAACCGTCGCCAAGGCCGACTTCAGCAACGTAACCACAGCATCCTGGCGCTCCATGATGATGTCTCGCAGGATACGTGTCGCTAAGCTGAAGGCCAGCGCCGTCACGTCATCTTCGACGGTCTGATACAACGATGCCCGCGTGTCATCGAAGCGCCGAACGGCGTTGGCCAAAAGCGTCTGCTCCTGTTGCCTCGTTGCTACGACTCGTGCGCCGGCTCGGCGCTCACCCTCCGCAATGCCTTGATCGTAGTCCGAGGGGCCCTGGTCGCCGATAAACCGATCGCCGGTGCTGAAGTCGGTCAGCGCAAGACTTCGGCAGCGAACCCCGGAGGCGCGAATCACCGCCTGTTTAAGGACCGTATTTTCAGAACGCAGGTGATACAGGTCAAGGAGACGATTCACCACCAACTGTAACGCATCGTTTTCGAACGGCTTCATCAGAAACTCTGCCGCTCCTGCCTTCATCGCCTGAACTGCGAGATCCACTGTGCCGTACCCGGTCATCACCAGCCCCATCATACGGTGATCGACATCACAGGCCTGCTGGAGCAGTGCGAGGCCGTCTTGGTCCGGCAGTTTGACGTCGGTGATCAGGAGCGAAACAGGAGACTCTTTTAACGCCACATGGGCTTCCCGTGCAGACCCAACTGCACGCACACGATGCCCTGCCGACTGCAGCAGCTTCACCAATAGTTCTCGAATCGCCTCCTCATCGTCGACGACTAAAATGGAACTATCTCGTTGACCGTTGCGACCGACGTATGGCTGGACGAGTGCTGTATGACCGGTCGAAGCCCGTTCCATTTATAGCATCGCCTCCGACCCACCCGCACCGGCGACGACAATACGGCCTTCCTCTTCCAACTTCCTGCAGACTTTGAGGATATTCTGCTGCGCCTTCTCGACATCTGCCACCTTCACCGGGCCTCTCGATTCCATGTCGTCTTTCAACATTTCCGCCGCTCGACTCGACATATTTTTCAGGAACTTCTCCTTGGTTTCAGGGCTCGCTCCTCGTAATGCCACGGGAAGATCCTCTTTACTGACTTCTTTCATGAGCTCTTGCATACCACGGGCATCCAGTTTGACCAGGTCATCGAAGACGAACATCAACCCTCGGATCGTGTCGGCCAATTGCTGGTCGCGTTCGGCGATTTTCGACATGATGTTCCCCTCCGTGGCTTTATTGAGGGTCGTCAGAATATTGGCAACCGCCTCAGCACCTCCGACGCTTGTCGCGCGAGCGCCGGTACTGGCGATGAGTGAATTCTGCAATGCGTCACTGAGTTCTTCGAGCACGCTTGGCTGCAAATCCTCCATGGTCGCAAGGCGCAAGGCGACATCAGATCGAAGCGCGTCGGGTAAGTCTGCCATGACCACGCCGGCCTGATCCGGCTCCATGTGCGCCAGGATCACGGAGATCGTCTGGGGATGCTCGGTCTTGACCATCTGTGAGACGGCCTTGGCATCGACCCATTTCATGGCGTCGAGCCCCGGATACACTTTGCTGGTCATGGACTCAAGCATACGGTTGGCTTTTTCAGGACCGATCGCCTTCGACAGAATAGTTTTGATGTACTCTTTTCCGTGAAACGTGATCTGACCGTTCGCGCTGGCTTTCTCAAACTCATCGATGACGCTCGATTCCTCTTCTCTGGTGATATTCGCCGTCGCCTGCATGGAGGCCCCTAATCGGCGGATCTCCTTCGGGTCAAGGCCCTTCATCACCAGCGCCGCAGCCTCCTCTCCAATAGCTTTCAGGAGAATAGCCGCCTTTTGTTCACCGCTGAGTTGAGTTGCCATCGCAATTACCGCCTCACGAACCCGTCTTCAGCCATTGCTTGACGACCACTGTCGTCGCATCAGGATTGCCACGCGCCATGTCCACGATCTGAGACCGAGGCTTTCCTCCCGCTATTGACGCTTCGACCTGACTCACCGAAGCAGGAAGCTGCGGCGTGGGTCCCTCAGACGATGAGCCAACCGTTCCCAACATCGCCATCAGGGGACGCACAACCATGAAGAGGATCAGGAGAAAGAGACCTCCTCCAACTCCATAGCGAATATAGGGGGTAAAAGAATTGGTCGGCTCTGCCGCAGCCTCGACGCCCTGCGCGGGAGGTTCTTCAGTCGCAATATCGAATTGCACGTTGGTCACTTGGACTTGATCTTGCCGTTCTGCTGAATAACCCATGGCTTTTTTGACGATCTCTTCGATACGCTTCATGTCTTCTTCAGACCGTGCCGCATACTTTTTAGCCGCGCCGGATGAAGTTTTCTCACCCTCAGCGGCCTTGCTGCCTTCGTATATTCCATCCACCAACACCGCCACGGATAGTTGCTTGATGCTGCCGGTGGATTCCACGACTCGGGAGACCGTCCGACTGATTTCGTAATTCACGGTTTCATTCTTCGTCTGATTGGCGTTCGAACTCGTTTGAGCCGGCTCTTGGGCCGCCCCTTCCGGGACATTTGACTGGACACCCGGCACGCCACCGGATACACCGTTGACCCCATTAGCCTTTTCCTGACCTCGCTGTTCGCTTCGAACGACTTGACTATTCGGATCGTACTTCTCTTCAGTCGTTTCCACTTTGCGAAAGTCTAGAATACTAGACACCCGCACCACGGCTTTATTCACCCCGACGATTCGTTCCAACATCGATTGAATGCGTGTTTCGATATCCTTTTCAACCGTTCGCTGGTATTCCAGCTGCGATCCGGTGAGCCCCGCGGCATCATCGCTCCCGGCTGCGGATGAAAGGAGCCGCCCATGTCCATCCACCACAGTGACATCCTTGACTTGCAGGCCTTCGACGCTGCTCGACACGAGGTGGACGATTCCATTCACTTGTGATTTGGCCAGAGCTTGTCCATTCCGCAACGACACGACAACGGAAGCACGCGCCCGATTCTCATCATTGGAAAATAGGCGCCGTTCAGGAGTGGCAAGGTGGACGCGGGCTCGTTCAATCTCCGGCATCTGCGCGATAGTCCGTGCCAACTCCCCTTGCAGCGCGCGTCGATAATTGAGCTTTTGGACGAAATCGGACATGCCGATCGACGATCGATCAAAGATTTCAAAACCCACCCCACCCCCATGGGGAAGGCCCTGGGTGGCCAACTGCAATCGCAACTCATGAACTTGTGCACTGGGAACAAGGATGGTGGTGCCACCGCCGGTTGTCTCATACGGTACTTTCGTCTCTTTCAGCTTATCCACAATCCCAGATGCATCCTCGGGATTGAGGTTCGTGAACAAGACCTGCATGTCAGGCTGTTGTGTCCACAAGGCAATGGCGATGAGACCGGCAATAGAGCCGGCAAGCGCAACCAGAATGATCATGCGCTGATTGATGGAAAACTTAGATAGGATGGACAACGCTATGCCTCGCTACGAGAAAGAGGTCTACAGGCCAAGGAAAAACTACTCACGTGTGCTCCTCAAGCAGGATGCTCAAAAAGGCCGTCCAGCAAGGCCGCAAGGGAATCGAAACCGGCGGCGTTGCATTTCTCACCCGCCCACCCCAAGCTGCCAAGACAGCTTGTTCTCCACGCGGGGTACGTTGAGGATTTCGATGAAACGAGAACGATGCTGGCGGACTTTTTCAGCATCCGACTAAATCTGCATCCGTTGAATTTCCTCATACGCCGACACCAACTTATTTCTGATTTGCATCATCAACTGGAAGGACACATCGGCTTCCTGTAAGGCCACCATCGCCTGATGAATGTTCTGTGTTTGGCCTGTCATCAGCGCCTGAGTCTCCTGGCCCGCTTCCAATTGAATGTCGTTGACCTTACTGATCGCGTGCTGCAGCGAATCCATAAATCCGTTGGAGGAAGCGCCACCCGCCACATGGGAGGCCGCAGCGTTATCCACCAACGGCACGGTTGGGAATGTAATTGCCTTGATCTGATCCACGACTACCTCCCGATCTCCAGCGCCTTATTCCACATGGCGCGGGTCGCGTTAATCGCTTGAACATTGGCTTCGTAGGAACGGGATGCCCCCATCATGTTGACCATTTCTTCCATGACGTTGATATTCGGCATCTTGACGAAGCCTTTCTTATCGGCGTCAGGATGGCGCGGATCATAGATCACCTGCCCGGGCCTTGTATCTTCCTGCACCCGGAGCACCTTGACGCCATCAAGCGCATGCGCCCCTGGTCCCGTCGACACCTGCCGGAACGTCCGTTGGAACGGACTAGCGACCGGCGTAGATTGAAACACCACATCCCGACGCTTATACGGACCACCTCCTGGCGTATGTGTGGATTGTGCGTTCGCCAGATTGCTGGAGATCACGTTAAGCCGTTGACGTTGTGCATCTAATGCCGTCACGGACACTGCCATACTGTCGGTCATTTCCATAAAAGCCTCCTTAAAAGAAGGTTACGGTTAAGTTAAAGACGAGATCGCCTCTCGCGCAGCCTCGACCTTCGCTTCAGCCTGGTTGTTTACCGCCCCTCGCGGATGGCATTGAGTAACCCTCGAAACTTCTTCGCGAGCAACTCCGCAGCCGCATTGTACTGCATGGCATTATCCGACATTTTTGCCATCTCCAGCTCGATGTTCACCGAGTTGGCATCTAACGGAAGGTCCCCCGCAGGCACGGGACCGAGCTTTCCCACCACCCGCTGAATCGAGTCTCCGCGTGGGCCAATGTGATGACCCTGAGTCACCGCGAGTGAGACGAAGCCCCTCCCTCGATGCGCAGCTTGTAAAGAATCCTGAAAGTTGAGATCAGCGGCTCGATAGCCCGGCGTTTCTTCGTTGGCAATATTGGAAGCAATCACTCGTTGTCTGGCCTGTCGCAAATCCAGCGTGCGATTGAGCAATTGCATGGTGCGATCAAAAATCATCATGTGGCTCCTCCTCTGGTTTCCCGTCTACCGATACCGCTGCAATCGAAATGCCATTGTCGACATGCACAGGGACGCTGTGCGGCAAAGTCTGCCGACAATCTCGTACGACTCCATCTGCCTATCGGCAAAACATACCGGATATTTTTTGCCCACCACTTGCTGGATAGCCGGACTACGCGGAGGCCTGGCAATTGCCTTCCCGATACTCTCGAAGCTTATTCCGCAAGGTGCGAATGCTGATGCCCAGTTCCTTCGCTGCATGCGTGCGATTTTCCCTCACTCGCGCCAGGGTTTGGAAAATCAGGTCCCGTTCCATTTCCCACAACGACCCATTTCCAGATGGTTGCGGCACAGATAAGGCTGAGGCGGGAATCACCGGCTGGCCACCGGACTCCAGCAACAAGTGGCCAGGAAGGATCGGTCCATTTCCGGCCAAGAGTACGGCACGTTCCACGACGTTCTCCAGTTCACGCACATTCCCTTTCCATCGTCTGTCCTGAAGCATCGCGTAGGTCTCCGCCGACATCATCGGTGACGGAAGGCCATTGCGTGCCGCGGACACCGTCACAAAATGCCTCGCGAGCAATGAAATATCGGCGGGCCGCTCCCGCAACGGAGGCACGGTAACGGGGAACACATTCAAACGATAATACAAGTCTTCCCGAAACCGTCCCTGCTCCACTTCGGAGTAGAGCGAACGGTTTGTCGTGGCAATGACTCGGATATTCACTGAGACAGGCTCACGACCTCCGACTCGATCCACCTCTCGCTCTTGAATCACACGGAGCAATTTGGCTTGTAACCCCATGTTCATTTCGCTAATTTCATCCAGAAGTAACGTCCCAGTATGGGCCATCTCGAACTTACCGATTTTCTTCATGATGGCTCCGGTAAACGCTCCACGCTCATGGCCAAACAGTTCGCTTTCCAGAAGTCCGTCCGGCAAGGCTGCGCAATTCACCGCAATAAACGGACGGTGTGCACGGGGGCTTCTGCTATGGATGAAACGGGCCAGCAATTCTTTTCCTGTGCCACTTTCTCCATTAATCAGAACGGTCGCTTGACTCGCGGCAACCCCCTCAACCGTACTGAGCAGGCGGACCATGCCAGGGTCTTGCGTCAAGATAGACCGCTGATCGATCGGTGTAGGCGACGGCATTGAGGCATCCACGTCACGAGCTTTCAGATTGGCGATCACTCGCTCAAGCAAATCGGTGGAGAATGGTTTGAGGATATAATCACTCGCTCCATATTTCATTGCCTCCACGGCCGTCTCCACCGTTCCGTAGGCGGTCATCAGTACCATCAACGTGTGTGGCGAACGACTCTTGATCTCTTTGATGAGATCCAGTCCACCAAGACGCGGCATCTTCAGATCGGTCACCACCAACCAGGGTTTGTAGCGGCTGACACGTTCAACGGCATCGGCTCCGTCGACTGCGCCCTGCACGTCAAAGCCCAAACGACGGACAGACTCCATTAAGGCGGTCCTCATGGATGAATCGTCATCGACGATCAACACTCGCTCGGCGTGCTCAAGAATATCCGCCGTTTGACCTCCTCTGTCCTGTTCGCTCATGCAGAGGTCTCCTCTTCAACAAAGTGGTCCTCGCCGATCATGACGGGGATGCAGACCCCGCCTCCGCAATCAGGCGCAGGCAATGTTGCTGTCTCGACGCGATCCGCCTCACAATGATGCGGGAGCACCATCGTAAATGTGGTACCGCGCCCTTCCACGCTTTCAACGTCGATCCGTCCCCGATGCCCTTCAACAATCGCGTGGACGATGGCTAACCCTAGCCCGGTCCCTTCGTCCCTCGTCGTGAAAAATGGGTCGAAAATCCTTGATCGCTGTGCAGCAGCAATGCCGACGCCGGTATCTGAGACCGAAAGACGAAACGCCACCCTTCCTGGCGCCTGCTCCTCTGTGAGGGTGGCCGATAGGGTCAGCGTTCCACCCCCTGACATGGCATGAATGCTGTTGAGGATTAAGTTCAAGAGCACTTGTTTCATTTGCCCCGCATCGCACCACATCCGAGATGCCTGAGGATTCACATCCAAACGAATGTCGATTTTGGTCTGTGCAACAGCATGGGCCGCCAGCGTCAACGCATCGACCATCAGTACTTCCGTCTCATGCCACTCCCCATGTGAGCAATCGGGTTTGGTATAGAGCAAGAGATTGGTCAAGAGACGATTCATCATGTGGACAGACGTTGAAATATGTTCAGCGTATCCGCGCAGTGAAGGAAGGCCGTGCAAATCACGGCGCAACATCGATGCAAACAGTTCGATGCTGCCAAGGGGGTTTCGAATTTCGTGAGCAATCCGCCCGACCATCTCACCCATGGCCGCCAACCGATTACGACGCTGTAGCCGATCCTCCAGTTCTCGAACCGCCGTGACGTCCTGAATCAACAGCACACTTCCGGCATGACGCCCTTCGCTCGTGTGCAGGGCACGTTGGGAGAGCGCCACAGCCGAGCCCTGTCGCGTCGTCAAGGGATACACATCACCGTCCAGTTGCGCGTCCTTGAGGCAGGCGAGTAAGGAGCAGCCGACAACCTGCTCACGCGGTAGCCCGAGGAATTGCTCACCCGCTTGGTTACACCGTGTAATCATTCCTTCGGTATCCATCACCAGTAAACCCGTCGAAAGGGACTCGACAATCGCCGTCAAATGCTCACGCAGTTCTTCATTTACGCGCAAATTTTTGCCAAGCGCCTCGTTGCGATCGGCCAGTTCGACATCAAGCTGCTCCAATCGAGTGGTCAACGTCTGATAGGACTGTTGCAAGGTCACGGCTGCATCGTCGAAACTCTGAAACGCCTGCTGCAATAAATCGCTATCAGTGGTCACTGAGACATGGTGTGCGTTCATGAGGTTATCTCCCTTTATCCCCAATGGCCGAGTTGAGCCCTATCTGCATAGCACCAGCGGCACGTTGGAATAGCGGGTCTTGAAATGGAGCGTTTGCAAGCACGCCCGTCGGGCGGCCATCTGCACGGTTCTTGCCCCCAGAGTTCAGCATGATTTGTACCTGCGCCCACTCGGCCTCCATGGGATCAGGTCTGGACTTCAGTACCTGTCGGTAAAGATCCGTGGCCCGTTCAGGCTTGTTCAGTTGCAACAATAGATCGGCATACCGTAGAAGATCTTCCGGCCTAGTGAGTGCGTTGTTTTTCAATGCGTCCTCGAAGGCCGCGGCGGCCTCCTCTTGTTTCTGATCTTCCGCCAACGCCCGCGCAAGGGCCACATACATCCAACGATATGCGGGATCATGGGGATGCGCCCGCGTCCAGCGCCGAATGATACGGATGGCGGTCCTGCGATCTCCCTGCTCCAGCAATGCCGTCGTCAATTCGCGCGAGACTCGCGTAGAACGTGCGCTCTTGGGATAGTGAAGCCGGAAACTTTCAAATACGTTCCTGGCAGCCTCAGGGTCAGACTGGTCCAAATAACTTTCTCCCAAGCCGACGAGCGCCGCCTCGTGGAGGGAAGCCACCTTCCGATTGCGAACCAACGTTTGATAGAATCGTACGGCTTCAGATGAAAAACCAAGCCGGCGATGCGTGTCGGCCACCTCCAATAATGTCTGTGTCCCGACATAATGTTGCTCCGGATCCCGCCCGTGACTATGAAAGAGCGTGAGCACCTGAACATCGTTCTTGTTCTTGATGGCTGCTTCCAACTTGGGTTTTAAGATCGTGGCCAGATGGAGCCCCGCCGCAGACGGCCAGGGATCATGTGGAACGACACCCGCTCGACGAGTGACGTCTTGATACACATGGATAGCGCGTGGTGGGTCACCGCGCAATTCATAGTGCTCCGCCAAGCGAACGAGCGCCTCGCTGCCGAGCATGTCACCCTGATGCTTGAGAGCGATCGCCTGATAAAGCCTTTCGCCCTCTGAAGACTCCAAATACGATAGGCTGCTCCCCCGAATCAGGCCTTCCACCTTTTTACGCAATAAGCTCTCTCCTGCCGACGCCGCAATTTCCTGCTCTTTCCGTGCTAGGCGCATGCGGGCAACAACCGCTGCCGCCGTATCTCGATACTCTGTCTGAGCGAGGGTATAAAAAAGCTCTGCCGGTGTTCGCAGACCAAGTCGGCTATGACTATCGCCAAGGCGGATGAGAACCGTTCCCGCATGTCGGTGCGACGGAAAGAGGTTAAACAGAAGCAGATCGATTTCGCGGCCTCTTTTCAGCTCCTGATTATCAAAAAGGGCATCGCCATACTGCTGCAAGGCATCAGGATTGTATTTCAGTGTATTCGGCCAACGCCGATACAAGAAATCGTACAGTGGCAATGCATCTCGCTTGCGTTGCTGGGCATATAGGACGTTGGCCTGATCCAACGTGGCCCTCACGACAAAACGATCGTCAATCGCGCGTTCCCGCACCACACCGAAGGCCCGCTCAGCTTCTGTCAATCGGCCCAGCTCCCCAAGTGCGACACCCAACGCGAGCAACGTCCGATCCGCATCATGCCGGGGCAGCTCACGGGAAAGCGCATATTCATACGCGGCAACGGCGTCCTGGAGCCACCCCATGTCCGCATACAAGTCACCGACCCGCCAGTGTGCCCGGAATGCATTGGGATTCTTCGGGTATGAGCCAATGATGCCACGATAGAGCGTAAGCGCCTCTCCTCGCGCATGGTCCGAAGGGTTCTCGAGCAGAGTGAGTTCGGCTAAGAAGGCCTTCATGGGCGGGATCAGCGCACTGGAGGAATCGAGTGTATCAAGCGCAGAAAATCCTGCGCGAGCCGCATCATACTGCCCACGGGTAAAGGCCTTCACCGCTTCTTGGAATTGTACGACGCCAGGCCCCTCCATGGTTCGATCATAGATGGGCCCATCATCAGGCAATGCGATCCGTGGAGAGATTGTCCGCGAACTCACTTCTGGAGGTATCGCATGGCTGGAGGCTGGAGGTGTTGCCTCCGACAAGTGCGGCTCAGCTGCACACGCGACATCCCATGCGAAACTCTGCACACACACACATAGGGTCAACAAAATATATGACGCGCTTCTTCTCATAGACACATTGAGGTTCAGCAATTTCCGTGCCCTTTGAACTGCGAGAATAATTGTGTGCCATATGAGAAAACGTTCAACAGGGGCGCGATACCATGCTCAAACTAGTCAAACATCCGACGCATCACCGCTGCGTTCGTCAATCGATTGACGGAGGGACGCATCGTGCTCACATGATTCATGACGGTCCGTCGAGAAGTCGATTGAATTCCTGGCAAGAGGCGAGAAACACTACGGGAGAGAGAACAGCGATCGGCGCCTTGCCTCACGCCTGAACATCGGAGAGTGAGGCCCGTCCATACTATTCGGCTAAAAGGCAGGGCAACTCTGATTCTTCGGAGCGAACCCTTTTCGCTTCATCTTCTCAACCAGAGTTGTGCGGTTTACGTGGAGCAACTGCGCTGCCTTGCTCGTAATCCCATTGGCCTGTCGAAGCGCGCCGACGATTAACCGATTCTCAAACTGTTCGATCTCTTGGGACAAGTTCACCCCTTGATCGCTAAAGCTGATCAGATGAGGTGTCATCTGTTCAGCCGCGACTGAACGGCGCTGGAGGCGCTCTGGCAGGTCTGACACTTCGATCGTCCCCGATTGACTCAACACCGCAAGGCGCTCAATCATGTTCTCCAATTCCCGAATATTTCCGGGCCAATGATAGTCCGTCAACCGGGCCATGGCATCCGGGGAACAGCCTGCCGCAGCAACCTGCTTGCCGTGATTCAATCGCTCCAAGAAATGGTGTACTAATTGCGGAATATCGCTGCGCCGTTCTCTCAGCGGTGGGACGGTGACCGGAATGACATTCAGGCGATAATACAGATCTTCCCGGAACCGCTTCTCCTGCACGGCCAACTCGAGATCCTGATTGGTCGCCGCAATGACGCGAACATCCACATCGATCGTTCTCGTACCTCCCACCCGTTCAAACGACCGCTCTTGCAGCACCCGAAGCAGCTTTACTTGTAACCCGAGGCTTAATTCACCAATTTCATCGAGGAAGATTGTCCCGCCATGCGCCAACTCGAAGCGGCCAATTCGCGCATGCACTGCACCGGTAAACGCCCCCTTCTCATGTCCGAATAACTCAGATTCGAGTAGATTCTCGGGAATCGCGCCACAATTGACCGGAACGAGCGGGCGGTCTTTAGACTCACCATGAAAATGCAGCATCCGCGCAACCAGCTCCTTGCCCGTTCCACTCTCTCCTTGAATCAAGACGGTGCTGTTGCAGTCTGCGACCTTCTCGACAAACTCGATGACGCGCCGGATTGGTTCACTCGTGCCGACAAACTGCTTCAACCGATAGTGCTCGCGGACTGTCTTCCGTGACAATTGCACGGTATGACGACAGCGCTGCACCTCCAAGGCTTTGTTGATCGAGGCGACGACGTCGTCGTTCTCAAACGGTTTCGTCAGGAAGTCGACTGCTCCGGCCTTCATGGCCTTGACGGCACAGTCGATCGACCCATACCCGCTCATCATAATCCCGATTACCTTGGAGTCGATCTGGAGAATGCGCTCTAGAACAGCCACGCCATCGATATCAGGTAGCTTCAGATCCGTCATCAGCACATGAACGGGAACCTCTTGGGCCACACGAATAGCCTCCTGTCCACTCCCGACAACCGTAACCCGATGGCCTTCCCGAGTCAGCAGTCTCCGAAGGAGATTCTGCAGGCCTTCATCGTCTTCAACCACAAGAATAGACAACACATTCATACTGCATCCCCTATATGAAATTCTGAAATATGAGTCTGAAACAAAACGAGATGATAGAATCGGCGCAATTGCAGGCTCCCCATAGCCATCCACATCACATTCGCAGTCGTGAACATACACGTCGCATCGCTACTAAGCGTATAAGAGATCCCCATTTCTGAAAGTGCCTAATGGCTCTCACGGTGCATGACATTTCAGGCCTATTAACATAGGTCAACTATACCCTGCACTATAGGACCATTAGATTCTATCCAGCCCTATCATGCGGACTACATACTTCCAGGAATAGCCCGACTTCACTTATGGCGTACGTATGCATCGACGCGTCCCTCCGACGACCAAGAGTGCTCCGCCAATGCGCAGACCGTGGCGGGACCACACGAGGCCAGCGGGACAAGCAAGGGAAGTGATGGTTCGAGGTAAGAAGTTCGAGGTTTCAGGAATTTTCGATTGTGGCAGTGAGAAGACTTTACTGATCCTTACGGTAGTCAACTGATCGTTTCACCGATGCGGAATCGCGGATGAACATGGCTGCAGCCTGACCGCGCCTGGTCACTTTCATCTTCTGAAAAATGAACCGAACATAGTTCTTCACAGTCTTATCACTCAGTTCGAGCGATGAGCCGATCTCCTTATTCGTTTTCCCCTCGGCGATGAGTGCAAGGACACGCTGTTGCTGAACAGAGAGGGTCGTCCGCTGAGGCTCTAATGCCTGTTCTTTCTGCAACCGCATACGGGTCAGGATAGGCTGAGTGATGGCCGGATCGAGAATCGACTGCCCTTGGGCCACGGCTCGAATGGCTAGCATTAATCCCTCAGCGGTGATCTGTTTCAACAGGTAGCCGGATGCCCCTCCGAAGACCGCGGCGAGCACCGCCTCATCGTCTTCATAGGAGGAGAGAAACAGTACACGTGTGGCGGGACAGGAATCCCTGATCACGCGGCAAGCATCGACTCCACTCCCGTCGGATAAACGGACGTCCATCAAGACCACATCCGGCTTCAGGCGGCAGGATTCGACTACCGCGCCCTTCATGGTACCCGCTTCACCGACCACAGCGATATCATTGTGTCGACTCAGCATCGCTCGCAATCCTTCTCGAACCACTTCATGATCGTCCACGATCACGACGCTGATTGATTTCTTATTACGCTTGCTCACGAGCATCCTCTCTAGCGAACATTGTCCGGCAGTACAGACACGATCTATAGTCGTGCTTCAACGCACTAGCCAATCGTCGCAGCAGAGGACATCTTGAGGCGATGCACACAGAGAATAGAGATGACGCACAGCGATATGAATGAGGGAGGAAGAAAGCGTCATCAGCCTTTAGACCTCAGAATACGACTTTTGGATTCTTGTTAAGAAACCATACTATCCCCCCCCTGTCATTATCAATGAGTTCAATTGGCCCTATGTCATCCTGTAAGCAATACAGGCAGACAGATAAATCGAATAATGCCACAAAAATGACACAAGATAGCTTACGTATAGATACCTTGATAAAGCCGCACTGAAAAGGCTGACTATTCCACTCCCCGTCTCACTGAGGCGCCTTGTCAAAACATGGTTACTATTTCTATTCGTCGCTCGGACAACAATTCATGAACCCATTGAATATGTGAAGCCCATCAAACCGTCAGATTCATGTCTATGTTCCATTGCCCGATTCACAACTCATGATCAAGAGCCATAGGTCGCCGAATGCGCGGAAGTATTGATGAGTCATGCGGGTAAAGGTTTCTAGACATCCTACCGACAAGAGAGTGTACTGACCTACGTTGAACACCGATCTGCATCAGAGAACGACTGCAATATGGACACAGCCATACATAACCCACACAGCCTGGAAATGCCTGAACAGATCGAACAGGCCTTAGTCGAACGGATCAATAAGGATCGAATCGAGCTTCCTGTCCTGCCACAAGTCGCTGGCCGGGTCATGGCACTGGCCCATGATCCCTCTGCAGATGCAGCCCGTTTGTCTGCTCTAATCCACCAAGACCAGGCCCTGGCTGCACATGTGCTACGAATAGCCAATTCGCCCGCGTATATGCCTCGGACTCCGATTGCCTCACTCCAACATGCCGTGGCCATGCTCGGCGTGAATCAGCTGTCCGAGATCGCCGTCACGGTTTCTCTGAAGAGCGGGGCCGTCAAGATTCCAGGACATGAAGCGGACATCCGGCAGCTCTGGCGGCACGCGCTGGCCAGCGGAGCCTACGCGAAAGAGATCGCGCGCATGCGCCGCTATAACGTAGAAAGCGCCTACCTCTGCGGACTCCTGCATGCGGTGGGAAAGCCGGTCGTGCTCAAGGCCGTCACAGCCATTGCCGCAGACCTACATGTCCCCCTTGGGCCCGATGCCATCCACGCATTCCTTGACGGCTATCACGCTCGCGTAGGCAGCGTGATTGCGGCTGAATGGGCCTTACCCCCACAGGTGGCCGAAGCCATCGCCTACTATGGGGCCTATGAACACACACCTGCACACCGCCAGGAGGCGATGATGACTTGTCTGGCCGACCGGTTAGCCACCTACCTACTCGTTCCCGATTCCTACGAAGACAGCACGCTTCGTGACCATAGCGTCTTTGCCGATCTCAATCTTTACCCCAATGACATCGACAACTTGCTCAGCTTGAAAGAGAAAATCCTCAATCTCGTGGACACGATGGCACAATGAGTACAGTGCTTCACTATGACATTGTCGTGATCGGAAGTGGTCCAGCCGGCCAAAAATCTGCCATCCAGGGCGCCAAAGCAGGCAAGCACGTTGCAGTAATCGAACGCGAGCCAGGTGTCGGCGGAGGCTGTGTATACCGGGGAACGATCCCGAGCAAAACGCTTCGCGAGAGTGCACTGCAACTGGACCGAATGAAACGATCTGCGATTACGCCGAACGCTGCAATCCCATCGAACATCTTGGTCGCCACACTGATGCAGCGCTTGGACGAGGTTGTGACATCACACGGCGACTACATGATGAAACAGCTGACGCGGAATGGCGTGACATTGTTCCACGGCCGAGCCCAATTCCTCTCCGACAGCCAGATCGAAATGCTCACGATCGACGGCATGAAACAAACCCTCACTGCCGATACAATCGTCATCGCCACAGGGTCCCGGCCTCGAGCGCCGGTTGATATTCCAATCGACCATGAACATATCCTGGACAGCGATTCGATCCTTTCCATGATCTACTTGCCACGCTCCCTGACGGTATTGGGCGGGGGCATCATTGCGTTGGAATATGCATCAATCTTTGCCGCGCTCGGCGTACAAGTCACTATCATTGATCGGGCTGATCGTCCTCTTCAATTTTTCGATGCGGAACTCGTTCGCATGTTTGTGCAAAGCTTTGAGCACGCTGGCGGTTTCTACTGTGGGAAACAGGCCATCAAAGACATCCAGTGGGATGGAATCTCTCAGGTCGTCACGACACTCCAGGACGGGCAGATATTCACAAGCGATAAAATGCTCGTGGCCTTGGGGCGACAAGCCAATCTTGAGGATCTCAACCTCAGCGTGACCGGCTTGATCGTCACTGAAAAGGGAACGCTGGCCGTCAACGAACATTGCCAGACGGCCATTCCTAATATTTACGGTGTCGGCGACCTCATCGGCCCCCCCGGTCTGGCCTCTTCGGCCATGGAACAAGGCCGCCGGGCTGTATGCCATGCCCTGGGTCTCCCTGAGGGGCAATCAGCCGACATCATTCCAACGGGAGTGTATACCATTCCAGAGATGGCCAGCATCGGACTGGATGAAGCAGCAGGCAGGAAACGATATCGAGAAGTCATGATTGGCCGGGCAAAGTTTAATGAGATTGCCCGCGGCCAGATCTCAGATATTCGCGACGGCTTACTGAAGATGGTGGCCGATCCAACAGGCGAATACCTCCTTGGCGTTCAGATTATCGGAGAAGGCGCAACGGAATTGATTCATGTCGGCCAGATGGCGCTTCAGCATGGAGCCACAGTTGACTCATTTGTCGAGAACATCTTCAACTTCCCTACACTCGCTGAAACATACCGCGTCGCAGCGCTGGATATCGTTGGTCAGCGCCAAAAACGTCTCAGCTCAACTGCCGCATAAGTTCAGACACTGAGCGTGCTCCCCCGCGCTGGCATCGCACATCGCCCAATATTTTGAGTTCCCTGCCACCTGAGCTACCGGCCAACCCGACTTTCCTGGCAGGTGTCCCCGCCGTGACTCAACCGGGGTCGCCTCACAACGCCTTGTTGCTGTCCTGATAAGCTCCAGTGTGAGGACTCTTTTCAGATTCTCATCTATTCATTCCATTTACTCATCGGAGAACATAGAATAATTAATGATCGGACTTCGTCGTTGACTTCCCTCGATTCGTAAAGGACATCCTCCCTATGCGCCGTTTAACTTCTGTCTCACTGCTTGGCATATTGCTCACCCTTACCTTGAGCAGTTGTGATGGATTTTCTCCTGAATCTAAAAAAGCTACGCACCTCCAACGAGGGCAGACGTACTTCGAGAAGCAGCAATACCGCGAAGCCTTACTTGAGTTCCAAAACGTGGCGCAACTCGACCCGAAAGACGCTGATAGCCATTACCGCTTGGCCTTAACATACCTCAAGTTGGGTGGGGCAATGAATCTTCAGGGGGCATTCGCCGAATTCAGCAGAACGGTAGCGCTGGACAAGACGAATCGGGATGCCCACCTCAAGCTGGGCGAACTCTTCTTGCTCGGAAACGAACCGGCGAAAGCGCGCGAACAAGCTGACATGGTCTTGGTGTCGGCGCCAAACAATGCTGAAGGACTCATTCTCAAAGGGCGGGGGCTGATCAATGAAAAGCAGTATGCCGAGGGAATCGTGGAGTTCAGGAAAGCCATTGAGGCCGATCCCAAGAACATGTCCACATACATTGAACTGGCGCGGGCCCATATGTTTGTGAAAGACGCCACCTCGGCTGAAGCGGCACTCAAGCAGGCGTTAATGATCGACCCGCGCTCTGCCGAAATCTTGCTCGCACTCGGAGACTTTCACGTCACGACTGGCAAGTCGGACCAAGCAGAGAGCATGTACAAGCACGCGCTCGAAATCGACCCGGACAACGAAGGGACTTACCTACGACTCGCCAGCTTCTATCAGCGCTACGGCAAATGGGCCGAGGTGGAAGTTGTGCTGCAGAAATCGGCGGCACTCAAACCTCAGGACGAAAAACCGCACATCCACCTGGGAGATTTTTTCACCGGGTTCGGGCAGCGCGACAAGGCACTAGCGAGCTACCAACGCGCAACAGGGGTGAATCCCGGTTCGATCATTGCTCGGGACAAGTTGATTTCAAGCTATCTCGATAGCGGGAAGGTGGATGAAGCAGAGGCCCGCACTATGGCGATTCTGAAAATGAATGCCAAGGATGTGAGTGGACGCTTCTTTGACGCGAGATTACGCCTGGTTAAAGGCAAGGTGGATGAGGCGATTTCTCTCCTCCAGGGAGTCGTAAAAGATGAACCGCAGCTTGCAATGGCTCATCACTTCCTCGGCGTGGCATTCATGCAAAAAGGTCAGACTGTTCAGGCTCGCGGGGCATTCACTGAAGCGGTGAAGTTCAACCCGAACATGTCTGAATCCCATACTGCGCTGGCCGAGACCTATTTAGCTGAAGGCTCAACGGACCTGGCAATCGAACAGGCCCAAGCGGCCATCCAACTCAACCCACGCAATGTCCAAGCAGCCATTATTTCTGGCGATGCATATCTTCGCAAGGGAGACCTTATCAAGAGCAAGCAGGTCTTCGAGGCTGTGGCACAGGCCCTGCCGGCAGAAGCCATCGGTCTCCATCGTCTCGGCCTTGTGGCACGTGCCGAGAAAAACGATGCCAAGGCTCTAGCCTACTTCGAGGATGCGCTCACCAGGAAGCCCATGGCGATTGAACCGTTGGCCCAAATCGCCATGATCAAGATCGCGCAAGGCAAAGGGAATGATGCCCGAGAGCGGGTGCATAAACAAATTGCGGCTTCTCCGAACGACCCGAAACTCTATACCCTTCTGGGACAACTCTGGATGAAAGGCGAGGACCCTGGGCAAGCGGAAACAGCCTTCAAGAAAGCACTCGAACTCGACGATTCCCTCCTGTCTGCCTACATGAACCTCGGCCTGGTCTATCATATAGCGGGCAAGACGGATCAAGCCGCTAAGAAATATGAAGCCGTCCTTGCAAAGGACCCTAAGGTCCTACGAGCCCATATGATGTTAGGCATTATTCATGACGGTCTGAAAGAACACGAACAGGCACAGGCCCATTATGAGGCGATCCTGAAACTCGACCCTCGGTTCGCTCCAGCAGCAAATAACTTGGCTTGGATCCTAGTCGAACATGGCGGCAATCTTGACGTAGCACTCTCACACGCTCAGATGGCGCGTGAACAGCAACCGAATGATTCCTATATCGCTGACACGCTCGGATGGGTCTATTATAAAAAAAATGCGTATCTTCTCGCCACGAGCTTCCTCAAAGAAGCAGTGGAAAAATTACCCCATGAACCGGACATCCACTTTCATTACGGGATGACACAGCATAAAAATGGTGACCAGGCTGGAGCAAAAAAGTCGCTCCAAACAGCCCTGGAACTCAGCCAAAGCTTCAGCGGGTCTGATGAGGCCAGGAAAATACTGGCAGGACTATGAGGCGGGGAACGAACCAATCTGGACCGCAACAGGGACATACGGACACCTCTGCGGAAGCCCTCATGCTCGAGACATCATTCGCACCAGCAACTTAGGTTGAGGTTGACCATACGACGAGAAATTTCACACGTCACCACCGGACGAACAACACCGTTCCTGTCGTAACACCGGCATGCCATCCAGCGGTGGTTTCCTAAATCCGACCATTCTTAATTAATGGAACCGAGAGTTGACAGGCTAGGACAGCCCATAGATAGAGCATCTGCTAGCAGACATCATGTATTACGTTAAGTTGAGGGACTGAATGCGTGCGACCGACATTCCCCGGATACGTCGTGAAACTAATTCAGAGCGTATTCCAGCCAGCGCCCGCTCATTGACAAGGATCAACTGATCACCTGGCAAGAACACACCAATGCGTGAGGATCGACTTAGACGTCCGACTCCCGACCCTCTCCCTCTGATTCTATCTGCCCGTTGGACAGCGCACTCTCCATGATTAAGAATCCATCACGCACCAAGCCGCTGGCGCCGTGAGAAGAAGAACGGCCACATCATGCATCGAAGACGTACCGATTCCGTCACTATGAATCCCCCTGACATCTAAGGCGATGCGTCGGCTGTACGCCACCAATACACACAGCCATCAGAGAAACTACTCGACAAGGAGTCTTCCTGAGATATTCAATGACAGCATGTTCACCCTGCATGAACTACCACCGACACAAGGCAACAGTTTCCAATCTTCATTGCCTATATGGGACCATTCCGAAGGAGCAAAGAAATCCAGAGTTCCCATCATCAATGCCTTGTGAAACTCTGCACCCCAAAATACAAAGGCTCTTCGCGTGGTCGAGTGGGTGGAAGTTGACGTTTTCAAAGGGTTGGCAACATGCAGGTCAGTATCTTAAGTTTCAAGTATTCTTCGTCGCGCAGTCCGTATG
>Ga0163153_10002430_pt1 | contig 27190 bp, 24 predicted proteins | sample OliLakLV19MP6IB1_FD_148629 | JGI IMG/M metagenome (GOLD analysis project Ga0163153, IMG submission 148629) | Freshwater microbial mat bacterial communities from Lake Vanda, McMurdo Dry Valleys, Antarctica - Oligotrophic Lake LV.19.MP6.IB-1 | ecosystem: Environmental > Aquatic > Freshwater >...
ACTTACAATTCAACAATCCGATTATTCGGATCAACAATTCAACAGTTCAACAATTCTGCCTTCTTAGGTAAGGCGTGACTTACAATTCAACAATCCGATTATTCGGATCAACAATTCAACAATTCTGCCTTCTTAGGTAAGGCGTGACTTACAATTCAACAATCCGATTATTCGGATCAACAGTTCTGCCTTCTTAGGTAAGGCGTGACTTACAATTCAACAATCCGATTATTCGGATCAACAATCCGATTATTCGGATCAACAATTCTGCCTTCTTAGGTAAGGCGTGACTTACAATTCAACAATCCGATTATTCGGATCAACAGTTCTGCCTTCTTAGGTAAGGCGTGACTTACAATTCAACAATCCGATTATTCGGATCAACAGTTCAACAGTTTTGCCTTCTTAGGTAAGGCGTGACTTACAATTCAACAATCCGATTATTCGGATCAACAATTCAACAATTCAGCCCCCTTCATGCCTTGAGTTCTTCCTCGATCCGTTCTTTCTCAATTCGTGCTTCTTCTTCCTCCTCCTCTTTTTTGGCTCCTCCCACAAACCATGAAGCCACGAATCCGGAGATTGTCCCAAACAAACCCACGCCGACTATCATCAGAGCCATAGCTATCAACCGTCCTTCAGTCGTCACCGGATACCGGTCACCGTAACCTACTGTGGTGATCGTGACTACAGCCCACCACAGGGCATCTTCGGCACTTTTGATATTGCTGTTTGGATCAGTTTCAACCTGTAAGATGGCAATGGCAGAAAATATCAGCATCAGGACGGCGACAATCAATACCGTAGAAAATGCACCTTGTGACCTGGATTTGAAGATATGGGATACTAGGTGCTTGGTGGATCGATAGGCCCTTAATATGCGGAGCAGACGAAATAAACGTAATGCTCGTCCCGCTCTGAAATAATCTATGGTCGGTATACTGGAAATGAGATCTATCCAGCCCCATTTCATGAATTGCAGCTTGTGTTCTGCCCGGTAAAACCGGATACTGAAATCATATAAAAACACCACACAAATTCCATTGTCAATCATATCCAGCAGATTGGATATCTCGGGAGGTAATTTGAATACCGTGGAGATAAACAATACCACCAGCACATAAATGGATAAAGCCAGAATCACCAGGTTTAAGGGGCCGAGTTTTTCTTTGACTTTTGATTCAACTTCTATCATATACTTTTAAATCAAACCAAAGGTAGTAAGAGGAATGAACAATGAACAATGAACAATGAACAATGAACAATGAACAATGAACAATGAAGAATGAACAATGAAGAATGAACAATGAAGAATGAACAATGAAGAATGAAGAATGAACAATGATCAATGAACAATGAACAATGATCAATGAAGAATGAAGAATGAAGATCCGAAGCATCGGATGAAGAATGAGGAACAACTATAATTTTTCTATTACCTCTTTAACACTGCTGACCAGTTCGTTCCATTTCATTCCAGTAGGCTGCCCTGCATAGATCGATAACTCGAATTCTTTAAATAAATTTTTAATGGAAGCCTTTAATTCCGGGGATTCCGGCTGTTGATCGATTATGTTTTGCCATTCCTTAAGCGTAAACGGATGATCGCCCAGGTCCCAATAAATGCGTAAAAACCCTGAAAGAATAGTATTGATTTCGTCAATGTGATGAGCAGGCAGGGCTTCATTATTTTTTATCAGCGTTCCTTCCAGCACATGGAGGGCTTTGGATTTGCCCTGTTTTTTAATCCGTGCTGACCTTCCGAGTAAGTCTTTTCGCTGCACTTGTTTTTGATAAATATATTGTCCGATTAATAATAGCCCCGGGAACAACAACAAAAGATAAAACCAGGTGGATCCGATAAAGGGATGAGTACTGCCCAGTCTGGGATTGATGATCAAAGGCAGAATTTCAGAGGCACTGAGATTTTGATTGTTCTCTTTGGACAAGACAGCTGCTTTGCCGGTGACAGTGACATGGTATACTTCAGAGGACAGGGTCAGGTAGGTATTGCTGTCAATATCAAAATAATTAAATGCGGGGATGATTTTATGAGATCCGGGTACCAGCGCCACAAGGGGATAATTAAATTCCCGCATTCCAATAAAACCAGACGTCTGATAGTCCGTATTTTCTTTTGTGATCTTAGGCTCGTATACCTGGAATACTGAAGAATCCAGTTGCAGATAGGGTTTCCCCACCCGGTTAAGATCACCGTCTCCTTCCAGGTAAACAGAAATCGACGCGGCTTCATTGGTTTTCAAAGCCAATTGATCTATTTCCGATACCATTTTAAATTTTCCCACTGCGCCTGAAAAATGCGGTGGTTGGGGTTGCGGAAGGGTTTTAACCAAAATGGTCAGCGGGTTGCTGATGATATTGACCCCTTTGGTATTGGGTAATAGAAAAAAGGAGTTGGAATTGCCACCTTCATCTACCACTACACTGACTTGTGTATGCATGGGATCTATGTTAAACGTTCCGCTTTGAATAGGATAAATGGAAAATGCCTGTATCACTTTGGTGACATAGGTCCGGCCATTTATTGTTTCCCGGTTGGTGGGAAAATTAAATTTAGGAATAGGGCTGGAATGAAATCCTTTAAACTCCGGGGAATAACTGATATTATAATTCTCGACATCCAGGGTGGTGTAAAGTTTGTATTCGATGTGAATTTGTTGGCCTACGAATGCTTGTTCCGGATTGGCTTTCACCGACACAAACAAATCCAGTTTACTCAGGGCTTTAGGGTCTCCGGCTACGTTTTGTCTCCCGGCTTTTAGCACCTTGATGTTGATGGGAGCCGAAGTGTAGGTCTTGCCTGCCACCTCGACATTGGCTGATCCGATGATCAGCGTTCCAATAGATTTAGGTGACAGCGTGTAGATATAAGATAAACTGGAACTTCGTGCTCTATTTATGATGCTGACCTGAGACGAGGTACTCGGACCGCTGATCACTGCCCATCCCTGGAAATTGGGGGGCAGGAAGGTTTTAGCTTGAGCATTCTCGAGAACGAATTCAACCTCGACATATTGGTCCAAAGCAATTTCAGCGTGGTCAGCCCTGGCCGTAAATCTTACCTGTTGTCCCCAGGCGGACGTATTAATCCACAAGCCAATAAAAAGGAGGAAAAACAACCTCATATTTTCTTCGTTTTCCGACTGGGGTTAACGTTTTTATTGATGAGAATATCTTTGTTTTTCCATTCGTTATCCTCTTCGGGGTCTTCCTCCAGATTGGAAGGATTTTCCTTTACATAGACTTCAATGGATGGTACTTCAACATCTCCGGAAGAACTTTTTATGGTAGTGGCAGGAATAGTAAACCGGCCGGCATGAGCAGGCTGGATCAGGTATCGTTGAGATGATATGGCCTTCATTTGTCCATCTACAAATGAAGTATTGTTCATCATACTTTGACCCAGGATGGTGCCATCCTGGATATCCGGTGCTTTAAAAAGGGCCTCTTTTAATTCAAAGGTATAGATAAGGTAAAAAGCATTGCCCAGTAATACGGTATCCCGGCTGATGGCAATTTTTACAGTTCCATTTTGTGCCCTGACGGCGAACGTGATCAAAAACAAAAGTGGAGCAAGTATAAACTTCATGTTAATTCGTTTAGGATTTCATTGACGTACAAAATTAATCCAAAAGCGCATTCAGGTAATCCTTAAAAAGAATAGTCTAACCGGAAATTCTATCATTTTCACCCGTCCCGCTACCTTCCCACCCATCACCAATCTTTTTTTGGCTTTGCGGTTTTGCTCTCTTTGTTCCGCAATTTTGCTTGCACCTTTTGATCCTCCCGTTCGGTATATTGAAGCAGTTGTTCCGCTTCCTCTTTAGACATTTGCTGGGGTTGAGATGGACTTTCTTTTTTCTGTTCCTGCTGACCTTTTTGGTCTTCCCCGGATGAAGGTTGCTGCTGCTGGTCCTGATTATTCTGGTCCTTAGGGGGGTCCTGATTTTGTTGTTGCTGTTGTTGTTTTAACAATTGTTTTTTAGCCAGCACCAGGTTTTTTTTGGTGTCGAGGTCGTCTGGGCTGATTTTGAGGGATTCTTTATAGGCTTTAATGCTGTTTTCATACTCTTTTTTCAGGTACAGTGCATTGCCGAGGTTGTGCCAGGCTTTTGATTTTAAGGACTGATCATTTTGTTTTTTGGTGGCGTCTTCATAAAAAGTCACTGCTTCGTCGGGCCTGTTTTGTTCCATGATCGCATTGCCCAGGTTATATTTGGTGGTTTCAGTGGATTTTTGTTCCAGGGCTTTGCGGTAATTTTCTTCGGCTTTGGTAAAGTCCTGCTTGATATAGGATTGATCCGCTTTTTTCAGTAATCCGTGGTTCGTTTGGCCCTGACCAGGAACAGTAAAAAATACAAATAAGCACCACGCAGTGATTCTTAAACATGGCTGATTTGACCATACCTGAGTGATGGTGGGGGACTTGAGATTCATACGGCCACTTTTTTAAATCGTTTAAACCATCGGATGGCCAAAAGGAATTCAATCAGGAGCAGCATCAGGCCAGGAATTAATAAATACTGGAAATAACTTTCAAATTCAGAATATGACCGCTCGGCGATTCGCTGTTTTTCCATATTGGCCAACTCTAATTTAATTTCACTAAGCACTGCATCTCCATCCTGTAAAGAATAATATTTCCCATTCGTCAACCTGGAAAGATTTTGCAGGGTGCGCACATTAAGTTTTGTCACTACAGGTTTACCGGTTTCATCTCTTTTGTATTCTTCCATACGGTTGGGTGTAACCATCGGAATCAGCCCACCAGCAGTGGTACCGGCGCCAACCGTAAATATGGCGACGTTTTTTTCTTTTGCCTTATACGCTGCAGCTATGGCCTGAGGAGCGCTTTCTTCAGCCGTGGTATTGTCTTCACCATCGGATAAAATGAAGAGTACCCGCTGAACATCTTTTTCATTGGAAAAATTTTCAAGGGCTGTTGATATGGCTTCTTCCAGATTAGTACCCTGGGTGGTAATTAATTCAGGATGGGCACTCCGGATAAACATGGTCACCGATCCATAGTCCGTCGTAAGAGGCGATTGTAAAAAAGCATTCCCGGCAAAAAGTATGGTACCTACGCGGTCGCTGGCCAGGTTTTTTATCAGGGATTCAGCCCAAAGTTTAGCTCTTTCAAGCCTGTTGGGTTTGATGTCTTCGCAGAGCATGCTATTGGAAATATCCATAGCGATGTAGATATCAGTGGATTTAATTTCTACTTTTTCTTTGCGTATACCCCATTGAGGATTGCTCATAGAGAGCATGAGCAGGGTCATTCCACTGAGCCAAAGTACGGATCGCCAGGCCAGTTTCTTTGGATCATATCCGGGGATCAGGTTTGACCATAAAGATTTCCCGGCCAATTTGTTTATAACCTTTAGTCGTTTGTGCTTAATCAGAAACTCCAGCAAAATCAATAGCACCGCAAGGCCTAAGCCATAATAGAGAAAGACGGGATGTTCGAATCTAAACATATCAATCCAATAATTGCCTGAGTACAAAATTGCGCACTAAATATTCAAGGAACAATAAGCTGATGGCTGCTCCCAGAAAATAGTGAAAAATCTCAGTATACCGGGTAAAACGGGTAACCTCTACTTCCGTTTTCTCCAATTTATTGATCTCGTCGTAAATTTTCTGGAGTGCGGCTTCATCGGTAGCCCGGTAATATTTTCCCTGGGTCATCTCACTCACTGCGGTCATGAGTTGTTCATCAATTTCGACCCTGGCCATGGCAAACACATATTGTCCGTCACCCCGGCGGGTTACCGGAGTCAGGGCTTCTCCCATACTACCGACACCGACCGTGTATATCTTAATTTGAAATTCTTTTGCTATCTGTGCAGCAGTGAGCGGATCGATATATCCCGAATTATTGACCCCATCTGTCAGGAGAATGATGATCTTACTTTTCGACGTGCTGGATTTGAGCCGATTGACGGCGGCCGACAAACCCATGCCTATAGCTGTGCCATCTTCCAGTTTACCCACACTGAGTTCATTTAAAAATTTTATCACCACATCATGATCTGTGGTCAAAGGGCAACGGGTATAACTTTCGCCGGCAAATACGGAAAGGCCAAGACGGTCAAATGTTCTTTTATTGACAAAATTTTGAGCCACCTGCTTGCTTACGGTTAACCGATCGGGTTGAAAATCCTGAGCCAGCATAGAGCTCGACAGATCCATCACCATGAAAATATCAATTGCATTGGCTTTTAATTTTAGTTCTTTCCAGATGAGCTGAGGCCTGGAGGCTGCCAGGATGATAGCAATCATAGCCATCAGTTTCACCCACGGCAACAAATAATGCACCGTACTTTTCCAGTTTCTCAAAAAGCCTCTGGAAATATGGCCGAAATGAAAAGATTGTGAATCTTTTAGTTTGGTTTGGCGATAGAGATAAAAGACGAAGGTAACCAGCACAAATAGGCCTGCGATCCATATCCAGGGATAAACCAACCTATAATTTGAAAACATTTCCATCTATGAAGTTGTTTCTATTGCTGATGAAGAATTATTGCCTGGGATCGTCATGGTCACCAGGTCAATGGCCTGATCCAATGCCACACTATTGGCATTTTCTTCCGGCTGGCCTTTTGCAAATTTGACCCAATCGGCGACATGGAGTAAATTATGTACCTGGTTGATCTGGACAGTATTAAGCCCCAGCGTCTGAATGGCCTTTTCTATTTCGTTAGTGGTGGATTCCAGGGCCGGGAAATTAAAACGGCCTTCGAGGTATTCTCGCAGGATATAAGTCAACTGTACATGAAATTCTTTTACTTCATCGTGTTCCCATAAGCGGCTTTCTTTTAAGCCCTGGAGTTTTTGAAGGGCCAGTTCATGCGGTAATAAAACGATCTCGGGAGTTTCTGTTTTTTTCCTTAGTTTATCTGCCTGTACTTTTTTATAATAGAGGTAGATCAAGTAACCTAACAAAAGTACTCCTGCTCCAATGATCCAGGCCAGGTAATCTGTCCAGGATGGTTTTTCAAGTATTATGCCTTTGATTGGCATCAGGCCTGTGCTGTCCGGTTCTATCCCGCTCACATCGATGGATATAGGATAGGTCCAAAAAGTATCATTTCTATGTAAGGCAAAACATGCCGGGATAACAAAATGGCCTTCATCGAATATGCCAAACCTGATACTTTTCTCCTGGAGGATAAGTTGATCTCCTTCAGACCGGGACCAGTTGGATTGATTAATGATTTCCAGGAATTTACAGGTGTCTAGAAATTCGGTGTGGATATCTGAGGGGTTGATGCCGGCAGGAGAGGTAATATTGAATAACAGAGTTTGCTGATCTCCAATCATCATATTTAAACTATCCACCCTGGCTGTAAACTGGGCTTGTCCATTGGCGGAACAGCACCATAAGCAAAAACAGAATGTTGTTATTTTCTCCATGCTCCTTTCGTTCTGTTTTTGAAAAAAGCCATCAGGGCTTCAATATAGGAATGGTCGGTCCGGAGTTGGATCAGATCCGAAGCACTTTTGGTAAATAATTCCCTGGTGGTTTGGAGGTGTTGTTGAAATCTGGCCGCATACTGAGCCCTTAAAGCAGCGCTTGAAGTATCCAGCCAACGATAACTTTTCCGCTCTTTATCGAAAGTCCGGATAAATCCAAGATCCGGCAGGCTTTCCTCGGCAGGATCGTATAGTTGAATACCAATCAGATCATGTTTGTTTCCCAGGATACGCAATGGAATTTCAAATTGGTGGTCCCAGAAGTCGGATAAAATAAATCCAATGCTCCTTTTCTTAATGATATTACTGAAAAACTGAAGGGCATCACCCAATTTCGTCCCAAGGCCTTTCGGTTCAGCATTGATGAGTTCCCTCAAAATCCTCAGGATATGTTGTTTGCCTTTTTTAGGGGGTATGAACAACTCGATCTGGTCGGAAAAAAGGATTAACCCCACCTTATCATTGTTGCTGATGGCTGAAAAAGCAAGCACGGCGCAGATTTCCGTAGCCCATTCTTTTTTTAATTGCTGGTAGGTCCCGAAATAAGAAGAGGGGCTAATATCGACCAGCAACATCAGCGTCAGTTCCCTTTCTTCTTCAAAAATTTTTACAAAGGCCTCATTTGTCCGGGCGGTCACGTTCCAGTCGATGTTGCGGATATCATCACCGTATTGATAAGGCCTCACTTCACTGAAGGACATACCCCTGCCTTTAAAAGTGCTGTGGTATTCACCAGTAAACAGGTGTTTGCTTATACTCCTGGTCTTAATTTCGATTTTGCGTACTTTTTGCAACAGCTCCGTGGTATCCATATTCAAAATTAAAGAGGGAAATATTTAGGATTCAAGTAGGGCTTTAATTCTTTATACGGGATGATCACCGGCCTGAAACCATAAAGGATACTGAAAGGGGATGAATAAACTAACCCTTCTTTTTTCAGGGTGACATATTTAAAATCTTCTACGGACAGCATTTCATAATCCAACGCTGACTCCGTTTTGAGTTTTTTTAGTTCTTTTTCAATCAGCCCGGATTTTATTGCTTGGAATTCGGTGACATCCTGAAACAAATCCGTTTCTTCGAGTTTTATTCCCCTTCGCAGGTCAAAAATAAAGGCTTCAGTCATCAACTCGTCGTCCCAGGAAGATTTTACATGGATCATTCCTGAAATACATTGTTCATTGAGAAAATCGATCTGCGGCCAGATGCTCAGCCGGAAAGCAAGCCTGGTTTCAGGTCCGGTTTCATGTTGTTCGAAAATGATGGCCTTTTTGGTTTGAATCAATACCTGGAATGAATCTATAAATTTTCTAAACCATTGATTGATGGCATTTTTATCGGTTTCAGGATATACAAAATCCACGGCCATCCAATGATCGGTATAGGTCTCCTGGACCATTTTAAACTCTTGGGATAGATCCAGGGTTTTGGAATATTCCATACTTCCCAGTTTAAATAAAACATCCAGTTTTTTTTCGCGGAATTGCCAGGTACTTAATTTGCCTGCTTCGCGATGCAGGTAATCGGTGAGTAAAGTCACCTGGTAATCATTGACGGCGTCTCTTACCATACAGGTGCCCTCCAGGGTTTTATTCAACGTTTGAAAGTAGAATCGCGTCTTAATCTGGTCATTGAATTCTTTTTGTTGAATAATGGTAGCTTCGGCCGGATCATTTTTGAGGGTATAAGATCGCACCCAATAATCCAGGGGCAGGTTCAGGTTGCCTTCCAGAAAATTCATCCTTACATTAAAATTCCGGGTGGCATTATACCAGGTGCCCATCATACCTTCCGGAGCAAGCTGGAGTATCAGGTACCCGGTAATATTGCCATGCAGATCCTGTTCCTCTAATTTGAGGTTGTTATTCAAGATGGGACCTGAAACGACAAAACTGTTTTTGCCTTCGCCAAAATAAAAATAACCGCTGCAGGTAGAGCCGTCAGATGCCAATTCTAGTTTAACCGGTATCACATCATCCCAGACGCCTTGATACGTTTTTTCCCAAAGGACAGTTTTGTTTCTGAAGAATAAATCAGACAACCTCCCGGCAGGGATTTGACCCGATATCCAGGCGGGCAATAACTGAATGATGACTAGGAATTTAATCAAGGTACTTCGACTTTGGCTAAAATCTCCGATATAATTTGATCTGAATTTTTATTTTCCGCTTCTGCTTCGTAAGTCAGTCCGACCCGGTGGCGAAGGACATCTTTGGCAATATACCGGACATCATCCGGAATGACGAAACCGCGGTTTTGAATAAAGGCAACTGCTTTGGCAGCGAGCGCCAGGTTGATACTCGCCCGGGGAGAAGCTCCATATTGGATAAAATGTTTTATATGATCCAGTTTATATTCCACCGGTTGTCGGGTGGCAAATACAATATCCAGGATATATTTTTCTATTTTTTCATCCATATAAATGGCATTTAATACTTCCCGGGCTCTTAATATATCGGCAGGCTGCACCACAGGATGGATGATTCGTGAAGCTTCATCCCCCAGGTTCATTCGGATGATCTGCCTTTCTTCTTCTATGGTTGGATAACCTATGATAACTTTCAGCATAAACCGGTCAACCTGTGCTTCCGGTAATGGGTAGGTGCCCTCCTGTTCAATCGGGTTTTGTGTGGCCAGGACTAAAAAAGGCTCCTGCAAGTGGTAGGTTTCCTTACCAATAGTGACTTGTTTTTCCTGCATAGCCTCCAGCAAAGCACTTTGGACTTTAGCAGGGGCGCGGTTGATTTCGTCGGCAAGTATAAAATTGGCAAAAATAGGGCCCTTTCTTACGTGGAAGTCATTGGCTCCGGGATTGTAAATCATAGTCCCGATAATATCCGCCGGCAGGAGGTCCGGTGTAAATTGAATGCGCTGAAAACTGGCATTGATGGCACTGGCCAACGATTTGATTGCCAGTGTTTTTGCCAGGCCGGGAAGGCCTTCCAGTAAAATATGGCCTTTACACAACAAACCGATCAACAGGCGTTCGACCATGATATCCTGACCTATGATGGTATGGGCGAGCTGTTCTTTAATCTTGTCGACAAATCCTGATTCCTGCTGGATACGGGCTGTGATACTCTGCAAGTCGATATAACTGTTCATAATATTGGGTTGAAAGCGGGGCAAATTTCGTCAAAATTTAGTGTAAGTGGGCGAATGGGTTCAATAAATTATGGAGGTTTAACCTCTTATTAACCCTGGATTGACCTGGTGATTTAGGATCGATTTCGCTGTTATTTTGACAAAGATTGTGATATTTGTTGATGGTAGAAATGACCGTATTGTGGGTGACCAGAACGGACGACGCTAAGGATTCATGCAATCACTCTTATCTTTTTAAATCCCATTTTTTGCAACATTGGCGGCAATTTTTTCCGCTGATCTCCTTGTAATAATATCAACCCCTGGTCAATGCTGCCTCCAATACCACATTGAGTTTTGAGTTTTTTTGCCATCGATTCCAGCTCCAGCGCTGTCAGTTCAAATCCCTCTAACAACGTTACTTCTTTGCCTGCCCGGTGTTTACGATCAAGACTGATCCTTATAGTTTGTTTAGGGTAAGGGGTACCTGCAGCAGGTTGGTCCGGTTCGCGTTCCTGTGGCGAAATGGCCTCTGGGTCAGTTGAAAAAACCATCTTCAGTTCAGACAGGTCGTTCAGGGTTTTCTTTTTCATTTTCTTTTCCAGTTTTGGTTCATCATGTTCAATATACTCAGGCCCAGGGGGTCGGTGCCGTAGGCTGAATTGGAAAGGATGATCACGGCCGTCCCGGTTTCCGGCAACAAACCTACAAAACTATGATGTCCTTCCGTCCGTCCTGTATGCGCATACACAAATCGGTTTTTAGGAACCGGTAAAACCTGCCAGCCCAGCCCTACCCAGCCTTTATTTTTGCCAATACGCATAGGGATTCGCTGCAGCAATGGTTTAAACAGAGGTTGTTTATTGAGTGTCAATCGGCAAAAAAGGATAAGGTCTGCGAGACTGGTTTTGATACCGATGGAACCGGAATAGGCCAGGGATGTCCAGCTTGGTTTTTTTTTAATATCATAACCATATCCCGGTACTGTAGGTTGCATTTCAGTGGAAGCAATGAGGAGGAAGGGTTGAAGAAATTGCCGCAGGTGATCTTCATAAGGCAGACCTGTTATTTTATTCAGGATCCATTGCAGGACGACAAAATTAAGATGACTGTAGAGGTATTCCTGTTTTGAATTAACCGGGTGGTGGTATCCATTTAAAAATGTTTCTAATTCTTTTAAGGCGAAGTGTGCAAAGGGATTGTTCGCTTCTTTTTCAAAATCACCCCAGTTGGCTGGAAATTTGGGAAGTCCTGAGGTATGGGTCAACAGGCGCAATATGGTACAAGAATCCAGGGCAGGATTGGGGGTATCCATAAAATGAGGGACAGATTGATTAAGATCCAGTCGCCCCTGGTCAATTAATTCCATGACAATGAGGGCAGTATATAATTTGGTAAGGCCTCCAACCTCAAACAGGTCATTTTGGTTTATTGGCAGCGAGTCTTCCAGGGATCGACGCCCAAATGAAAAGATAAAAGTGGTGTCTTTTTCCAGCATGGCAATTATAAATCCAGGAGTACGGTCATATCGGATATTGGTTTCATACCGGATCAGTTTTTGGATTTCACGTCTCACCGGGTCTTCCTGGGCGGATAAAACCACGGCTAAAAAATTAACCAGACAAAAGAAGGTCGTTTTAAAATTCAAGTCGGATGTGTTTAGTGGTTTTTATATCCTTCAGATTGCTTTGGTACCCTGGAGCGCTTTACCGATATTGATGTCCAGCATACGGTGGGCAATGGGTGCACTGAACTGGTTGAGTTCTTCAATGAACTTAATTATAGCATCTTTATTGTTGGTGGTGCGGGCTGATTTTATGTTATCGGCCTTTTTTGTCAATTCTTCGATTTCGAGGCTGGAAAGGTGAACAGAATTTTGATTGATAAAACGTTCAGTGGCTAATAGGATCATGTTGGCTTCATTGATGGCATCGAGTAAAGCCTTGGCTTGCATATCTTGCCGGGCATATTTTACAGATTCCAATAACATCCTTGCCATTTCCTCTTCGGACAAACCATATTGAGATTTGACTTCGATCGCTGTACTTACACCTGACCTCAATTCCCTGGCTTTTACGGTAAGGATGCCGTCAGCATTGATTAAAAACTGGATTTCAATTTTAGGTAATCCGGCCGGCATAGGAGGGATTCCCGACAATATAAATTCCCCTAATTTTCTATTGTGAGCCACCAATTCCCTTTCACCCTGAAATACGCTGATTTTGAGTTTTACCTGGCCATCGACGGAGGTGGTATATTGTCGTCCTGCTTTAGAAGGTATCTTGGAATTGCGGGCAATAATGACATCCATAAGCCCTCCCATGGTCTCAATTCCAAGGGATAAAGGGGTAACGTCGATCAGCAAAAATTTCTGGTCCTTGCCGGAAAGTATATTGGCCTGCACTGCAGCGCCAAGGGCCACTACCTCGTCCGGATTAAGATCATCATATAGTTTATCCCCAAAAAACAACTTTATCGCATTTTTTACAGCAGGAACACGGGTTGATCCTCCCACCAATACCACTTTTTCAATTTGGTCTATCTGTAGTTTGGCGTCTTTCATAGCCTGGAAACAGGAGTCGATAGTTCGTTGTATGAGGGGCTCAATCAATTTTTCAAAACTGGTTTTGTCGATTTTAAGCAAGTATCCATTCCAGGTTAATTCAACCCAATCCTGTCCTGAAAGTGTTTTTTTGGCGTGTTCTGCCAATAGACGCAACGCCTGGGATTGGCTTTTATCCATCAATACAGTAGCCTGGTCCAGCTGAAGTTGTGCCATCCAATATTCCATAATAGCCCGGTCAAAATCATCTCCGCCTAAAAAGGTATCTCCATGGGTAGACAATACTTCAAACACTCCATCCTGGATATGGAGGATAGAAATATCAAAGGTACCTCCGCCAAGGTCGTAGACTGCGATGATTTCTTCAGACCCTTCTTTCATGCCCAGACCATAAGCCATGGCGGCTGCAGTAGGTTCATTGATAATACGCAGGACATCCAGGCCAGCCAGTCTGCCGGCATCACGGGTAGCTTGCCGTTGTGCATCGTTAAAATAAGCTGGAACAGTGATCACAGCCTGGGTCACATTTTTTTTAAGGTGGTTGACTGCCATGGTCTTCAGTTGCTTCAGGATTTCGGCACTCAACTCAATCGGGGTAAAATAACGCTCGCCTATTCGGATGCGCACCAAAGCATCCGGTTCGTCCAGTTTGAGGTCAAATCCAAAAAACGATTGAACCCCGGTTATATCCTGCACACTTTTGCCCATCAGCCTTTTTACAGAATACACGGTTTGCACCGGATTGGAAATCAACCGTTGTTTGGCGGCTTCTCCAACATACACTTTTTCTCCTTCAATGCTCAGGATCGATGGGACCAGAGCCTGTTGGTAATGATCTGTCGTGATGGTCGTTGCTTTTCCATCCTCCATGTAAGCCACCAGGCTGTTGGTGGTGCCCAGATCGATACCGATGATGGTGTTTTCTTCGTGCACCACATTACCTTCTTTCATATTGATCTGGACTTTGGCCATGCTGTCTAATTTTTACAAAGATCGAGTTTATCTTTATAACCATAAGGGTAAATAGGGCTATAGGTCATTGGATAAATAAGGCTAAGGTATTTTTAAAACCCAAAGAGCTGTGCGAGCCATTAATTTGGCGTTACATCGAGTTGAAGATCAATAATAAATGTTGTAAATGCACTTTGGATAGCAGGTGCACGAGCTTTAAAAACACGATTAACCTTGATGTTTTTTACGAGGTCCCGGGTGGCGATTTGTAAAGGCGGCTTTTCATAGGTTTCAGGGTTGGTTTTAAACCAATTTTAATGTTTTTCCGTGCGGGGTATGAATTCCATACCTCAGATGATGTGATTGTCCACACCATTTATTTCAGGAATTGCCTTTTTATTCTTTCCTTCGGTTTTGTAAATAAATAATCTATTGTATTTTCGGACACTGTGGCTCTCTTCATATGCAATAATTCATACCGGCTTTTTCTGGTATTAGCTGGCTTTTTTATAACGAACGCTTTGACGGCAGAATTTATCGGCGTCAGGGTATTTTCATTTGAAAAAACACTGGACATCCAACCTTTTAACCTCAATTTTTTTGGAATGGATGGTTTATCCTTTAATAGGTCATCCCGGGTTTTATTGCGGCCATTTGTTTTTGTAATCGTGTGGATTATGATACCAGTCCTGGTCGTGGTCCACCTCTTGATAGATTGCAACCTCGGTAAATCCCTATCCATTCAACAGAAGAAAGAATCAAGACCCCTTTGAGATGAAAAAAGAAAACCAACTCACGGATAAGCTCCTCATGATCCGCCCCGCTGCGTTCGGCCATAATACAGATACTGCAGATACTAATGCTTTTCAAAAAGTCGGTAATATGGAGGAAAATTCAGTAATCCATCAACAAGCTGTAAAAGAATTTGATACCTTGTTGGGAGTGATCCGTAATGCCGGGATCGAAGTCCTGGTGTACCCTGACACCTTGCAGCCCGTCAAACCGGACGCGGTCTTCCCCAACAATTGGATCACCACCCATGCTGACGGCAGCCTGATCACCTTTCCGATGCTTGCACCCAGCAGGAGAAGTGAACGGCGCGAAGATATTATTCAGGACCTGGCCACTAAATTCAGGGTCCATCATCGTTATTCGTTTGAGACTTATGAAGAGGAAGGATTGATCCTTGAAGGTACAGGCAGCATGGTGTTGGACCGAGTCAATCATATAGTCTATGCCTGTCTCAGCCCACGTACCCATATTGAATTACTTGAAAAATTTGCTTTGCTAAAACAATACCGCAAAGTGGTTTTCCATGCCACTGACCCCCTGGGACATCCGGTTTACCATACAAATGTCATCCTGGCGATGGGCAGGCAAAGCGCTGCAATTTGTTTGGATTGTATTGATGATGAAGAAGAGAAGGATCAGATCCTGTCAACTTTCCAGGCTACCCATAAAAAAGTAGTAGAACTTCAATGGGAACAAATCATTGAGTTTGCCGGCAACATGCTGCAGGTGGTTACAAAAGATGGAAGGCCTGCGTGGTTGATGTCCGAAGCGGCAAAAAGAAGTCTTACGGAAGCACAAAAAATCATTCTGGAAGAAGATGGGATTATCATCAGCAGCCCGATTCCGACTATTGAAAAATACGGCGGTGGTAGTGTGCGTTGTATGCTGGCAGAATTATTTTTGCCTGAAAAGAAAAAATGACTATAATGACTTAGAAACTGGTGGTTTCCACCCGCTTAATCGCAATCAGTGTACCAACAGAAATAATAGATCCCACAACCAAAGCTCCAATAACGGGAACATACGACAAGGTAAGACCGGCGGCACCCATAAGTAGCGCAATCCCGGAATAATAATTCAAAGAGTGTTTGATGCTTGCTTTAAAGGACCAACCTCTGACTTCATGTAAACCATCAATGATAACAGCCCCAAAGAAAAAGCTTTGGATCATAAATTTGAATACAGGCTGAAACCAACCGATACCAAAAGAAGATAACAAGCCCTGGGCGACCCCGGAGATCGTACTTTCCAATATATAACATACAAATACCAAGATGAAAGATCTCAGCTGAGAATGGATAAATGTTTTAAAGGTTGGGCGATATGGCACACGGTATAGTATCTCCAGCGTCCGGCCACCAAAATGAAAGACCAGGGACATGGAAAAAAACAAAAAAAGGTATTTGTACATATCGGAATCAAAAAAAGTAAAATCCGACTTGAGAAATCCTCCGGTAAAACCTAATTGGACCTGATCCATGTGTCCTGTGACCAAATTGCCCAGATTAGAAAAGGCAGCTCCGATTAATCCAAACATTTTGATGCCGAAAAAAATGGCAAACAGTACTGAAGCATAATGGATCCACTTCATCGATCTCCAATTTTCCCACAAACGGTGACGAACTATAAAATCTTTGCCGATCCGCAAAGCGCTGATGGCAATAATAATCTGCTTTAGCATAACATTAAATATATCAGTTAAACCCTCTAAACCGGGCACTTAATTCCCTGTCATGAAGGAAATTCGATCAAGCAATAGAAAACCCGGACTAAATTTCTGGACAATCAGAGGAGTAGGGAGGGATCCATATGGTCGACGATCTCTAAATCAAATGCTTTGAGACCGACCCGTCGTTTGGGTTGGGAGGTGATCAACCTGATTTTATGAATACCGAGATCCTTCAAAATCTGGGCACCAACCCCAATATCCTTCTGATTTTCATTAAACTCAACCGAGTTCGTTTTGGGTTTTTCCTGATGCATCAGAGTTTCCAGCAGGGTAAGTTTTTTTTCACCATGAAACAGATTAAGGAAGACTCCTTTACCCTGCTTTTGCATATATTCCATGGTTTTCTCGATTTCGCGGGCATAACCTTTAAATAAAACACTGTAGATGTCGACGGATTCCGACGAAGAATGTACTCGTACCGGCACTATTTCATCCCCGTTAAAATATCCTTTGACCACTGCCAGATGCTCATCCCCGTTGGCTTGACGATAAACCATTGCCCTGAAATCACCGCAGGGGGTCTGAATATCCCGTTCAAATATCCTTTCCACCAGTCGTTCTGTTTTTAACCGATAGGCAACCAGGTCTTGTATCGTGATAATTTTGAGTTGGTGCAATTTGGCGATTTCGATGAGTTCAGACAAACGTGCCATCGAGCCATCCTGATTTAATATTTCTACGAGAACACCGGCAGGGTAGAGGCCTGCCAATTTAGCCAGATCAACTGCGGCTTCTGTATGACCATTTCTACGCAGGACACCTCCGGATTTAGCCCGAAGCGGGAAAATATGTCCGGGTCGCGCAAAATCAGTGGATTTGGCATTGGGGTCGGTAAGTGCTTTGATACAGGAAGCCCGGTCATGGGCTGAAATCCCGGTCGTACAACCATGTCCGATTAAATCAATGGATACGGTAAAAGCAGTTTCATGATAAGCGGTGTTGGATGAAACCATCAGATCCAGATTAAGTTCATCCGCCCTTTGTTCGTCTATAGGTGCACAAATTAATCCCCTGCCGTGCGTTGCCATAAAATTGATGATCTCCGGTGTTATGCTTTCGGCGGCACATATAAAATCACCTTCATTTTCTCGGTCTTCGTTGTCTACAACGATCAGGACCTTTCCCTGCCGGATATCGTCCAGGGCAGATTCAATAGTATTTAATTGGATATTAGTTGGGCTCATTTACGTTACAAAGGTAAACATATCAAGGGGCTTGCAGGTTTATAACCATCCTTCAAATCAGGTCAATAAAACTAGGTATTTAGGTGGGTGTTTTTCTCTGGGATGGTTCCAGCTATCAACTTTTCTAAAATTTGAGTGTTTTTTTCCCAGGAAAAGTATTTACGGATGTAATCCTGGGCTTGCCGTGATTGGGAGATGAAGGCTTCCGGGTTAGTGAGTATCTGATCTATCTCCCAGGCAAAACCTTCAGCCGTTTGCTGGACGTGGATCAATTCAGGGGTCCGTATTCCCAGGGCAGCCTGTACATCCGGGGTACATAACACGATGCAATTACTGGCGATGGCTTCCAGGATCTTATTTTGCTGGCCGGTACCTGCAAAAATGGGAGCTACAAATAATTTGGCCCTTTGATAAATCTGCCTTGTGTCTACGGGGTTTTCCATCAATTCCATTTGAGGATAACGTGCAATCAATTTTTTCATCCAATCTGGTGGCTGTGCCCCGGCAATTGCGATTTTTCTCGACTTATTCTTATCTAATTTTGGCAGGATCTCCCGGACCAGAAAAAGTACGGCAGCGATATTGGAAAAATAACTGAGGTTGCCCAAAAAAAGCACATCTATATTACGTATAGGAGTTGGCTGGATTTCAAAATAATAGGATTCATTCAATCCATTCGGTACCAGCGTCATAGGTTTTGAAACACCCAGCCCCATGGATTGACGATCTACGGGCGAAATAATAGTGTGATTATTAAAATAGCGGTATATAGAGGCTTCATATCTCCTTACTGCCCGGCTTTCCAGGTTCCAAAGCAACTGTCTCCATCCCCTGATGTGCTGGGCTCTTTTGAACGTGCTGATGTGAAAACAATCCATGTAATCCAGGGTTTTGGACATGGTAAAGTGTTTGCCATATTCCGAGGTTCTGATGAGTTGACAATACAGATGATCGGGCTTTTCTTCCCCGACTATCTTTGAGATCTGGCGGTCAATGCTGTTTTGATAAAAATAGGATACCTGTGCCGGCAAACCCCGGAGCACTCCTTTTACGATATTCCATAGGATACCTGTTTTGGAAATGTAAAATGTATAAATTTTATGGCAATAAGCCTCTAATGCGGCCTGCTCTTCTGACGATATTTTAGATTCAGTCAGACTGATTAATACAATTTGATGGTGGGCGGAAAGTATACGGATTTGATGATACAACCTGAGTTTATCTCCTTTATCCAGCGGATAAGGGAAGCGGGAACTAATGATGACAATTTTCACGCTTCAACCATCCATCTATTTATATCCCGTATCGATGAGGGATTGGTATTTATGCAAAAGTCCTGCAGCTATTTTATAGGTATCATACCTTTCGGATACGAACTGAACAGCCCGGTGACCCATTTGAATCATTTCTTCCGGATGGGAATAAATGTATTCAAAACTGGTTATAAATTCTTCCGGGGTATCAGCTATCATAATATGTTCTTTATGGATAGCAGGTATACCTTCCAGGCCAAGAGACGTGGTAATAATAAGTTTTCCCAGTGCCATGCCTTCCAGGATCTTAACGCGCATTCCACTTCCGGAAAGTAAGGGTACGACCATGACGGGGTGTTGACTGATAAATGAATTGGAGTTCTCCACTTCACCGTGCATGATCACTCCGGGCAGTCTGAGGTTTTTTAAATTTTCCGGGCAATTGCGGCCAGCTACGTGAAGTTCAAATTCTGAGTGCAGCATGCGCAACCTGTTCCATACTTTATGAAGAAACCAGTTTAAGGCCTCAGAATTGGGCATCCAGTCGAGAGCTCCAATAAATGTCACGGACAATGGTTTTGGGGGTGAAACGGATGCTTTGTATTGATTGAGTTCGATACCGATCGGGGAGGTGATGGCGCCATTATGGTACCCGAGTTTCCGGAATTTTCCCAGATCACGGTCGGTAAAGGCAATCAATAAATCATATTTTTCAAACTGATCGAGTTCGTACTTTTTTAGCTGCTTGGTCAGGTGTTTGAGGTACCATCTCCGGAGGTTATTGGGATGGTGGTCGATGATCCTTTCCCAGATCTCATGTTCAATATTGTGCGCCCGCAGGGCAATGATCGCGTTGGTGTATTTTTGGATGGTAGGGATATAAGGGGCCAGATACAGGGTCTCCAGCTGGATCACATCAAATACATTGTCTTTAAGGAGCTCGATGAGTTTTTGATTAAATTCATCGGAAATGAAGCGGGTTACATGATACGAGGTACCCTTGATGAGGTTTACAAATGCATCCCAGTTATTGAGGGAAATATTGACATCAACCGAGTGGATCTGCTTAAAATAATTATAATCCAGGGGGAGCTGTTTAGTATCAAAATGATGTTTGTTGGTGTTCATCGAGAGCAGCATCAATTCGCACCCCATTTGGTGCAAGGCTTTACTCAGATGTGTTACGGCGATGGATTCGCCATCCTTCAATGGGTAGGGAAACTTTTTACAAAGCTGTAATATGCGCATATATTGTTCTAGCGACTCGCAAATATGGTTAAAAAAATCGAATTGGTTGCTTATTTCATAACATGTGGCATTGAATTACCTTAAACTTACCCTTCTGGGAAAAATCGTGGGGCTCAAGGTCCATCTTGTTAATTTAAACGTAAATACCTACCAGAATGGTGGATGAGTATTCAAAAAAATACCGAATTCCTTCATTTATTTTCCTGCACTGTTAAAAAAGAAGAGATTTGCATTCGATGGGTGAGGAAATATTAAAGGCGAAACATATCGATAAATCCTTTGAAGGCAGAATCGTGTTAAATGACCTCGACCTGACCGTCAATCAGGGAGATTTGATTGCTATTATGGGTAAATCCGGTTCCGGAAAAAGTACGTTGTTGCATATCCTGGGCACCCTGGATGCTGCAGATCAGGGTGAGCTTTTGATCGCAGGTCAAAATCCTGCGAAAATGACTAAAAATCAATTGTCAGACTTTCGCAATCAAAGGATAGGATTTGTGTTTCAGTTTCATCATTTATTGCCTGAATTTGACTTACTCGAAAATGTGCTCATGCCTGGTTATATTGCCAAAACGGAAAAACAAACCTTATTGAGAAGGGGCATGGAACTGATCGATTATTTTGGGTTGGGCGGAGTTTTACATCAAAAGCCCGGGCAACTTTCGGGAGGGGAGCAGCAACGAGCTGCCATCTGTCGGGCTTTAATCAATCAACCTGGGCTGATCCTGGCGGATGAGCCTACCGGTAACCTGGATCAGGAGGCTTCTGAAGAACTCCATCGAATGTTCGGTAAGTTAAGATCGACGTTTAATCAATCATTTGTAATAGTTACCCATCAACAAGATCTGGCATCCTTTTGTGATAAAACCTATATCCTGCACGAAGGAAAACTGCACCTGAAAGTTTAAAGGATGGCTATGGTTTGATAAAACGGGCATTAAAAATTTTATCCTTTTCAACCAGTTTGATCAGGTAAACCCCTGGTGTCAGGCCCTCTATTGTAATTTCGGGATTGCGACCATAGATTTGTTGCTTCTGAAGGACCAGTTGTCCCCGCGTATTATAAATCTCTAACCGCGCAGGATTCTGAAAAAAATAATCAATATAAAATGCCTGATCGACCAGCGTTGGATAAATCTTTATTCCGGTCACCTGATGGGTGGACAAAACAGGTGTGGTAGCCTGATCAAACCGGGTACCTGAATTTATGATTTCTTTATTGGTGTAGTTTTGCACGAGGGCCAGCGCGTAGATTTCTTCCGGTTTCCAACCAGCAGTGTCTTTAAAGTTGAACGTAAAATTTTGTTCCCCTGCCTGGGTTATCGAGATTTTTTGACCACCTGCCGGGGTAAGGTATTTACGCATCACATTGTAATGGTCCAGTTCCCCGTTTGATGCTGTAAAACGCAAGTTGCGCTCTGCCAGTAAAACGATTAAACGGAGATCACCTGCGATCGAAGCACTGGCTTTAAGTTTAATAGTAGCAGACCGGTTATTCCCTTGGCCGCTTTCAGCGACCAACACGGATAAAGGGCTGGTACGGGCTATCTCTTTGGTAATCTGGTCCTTGGTGACCAGCGGCGAACCACCCATAAGGTTTCCCCCGTTCAGGATTACGGTTGGCGTGCCGATGACCCCGTAAAAGCCTGTTCTTTCCTGATTATCAGTTTTATTAAATTGGTAAAGAGGGCACCCGCTGTATGGTATGGGCGGATGGAAAGATACATGATGTACATTTTTAGGGTATTGTTGAATCAAAGAAAATAAAGAAGGATTGCGACTGGCACAAATAGGGCACCAGGTGTTGGTAAAATGTTCAATCAGGACATATCGTGGCACTTCCTGGCCTTTAACTACGAGGCATCCGAAAAGGAAAATCATGGAACGAAGGAATCTTAACATAAATCTCATTTTTTACGAGCGTCAAAAATATAACGAATAATAGTACCCTGTTGATTCAAATCGCTGGATTTTAATATTTGGTGTTGCCGGGGATGAAAATCAGGCATAATCCAACAGGGTTGGAAGGATTGATGCTTATGTTTGCATTTCTATTTATTTTTAGCCCCTAAATACGTTTAATGCATTTTCCTGATTTAAGTTCTGGTGATTTTTGGGTCAGTTTGCTCACGCTCACATTTCTCGAAGTCATATTGGGTATTGATAATATCATTTTTATTTCAATCGTATCCTCGCGATTGGCTAAAGAAAACCAAAAAAAGGCCAGAAACCTGGGTTTGATTATCGCTATGGCATTCCGGATATTGTTGTTATTCGGGATCACGGCCTTCATGTCCATGCAAAAAGCCATCCTGACCATAAATGGTGATTTGTTCTCGGCCGCTTTTTCCATTCAAAGCATCATTCTGATTGTGGGAGGGTTGTTTTTATTATATAAAGCGGCCTCTGAAATATTTGAAAAGCTGGAAGGGATTGAGTCAACGAGTTCCCATATCCCGGGTAAAAAGCAGACGATGAGCAATGCGATCATTCAGATTTCAATTATCAATCTCGTCTTCTCTTTTGATTCCATTCTCACTGCGGTAGGCTTGACCAAAGATTTGACTATCATGATCCTGGCTGTAGTCATATCCATCCTTATTATGATGGCTTTTGCCGGTCCGGTTGGCAATTTTGTCAATCAGCATCCCAGTATTCAGATGCTTGGACTTTCATTCCTTATCCTCATCGGCTTTATGTTGATTGCTGAAGGAGCTCATGAGGCAGACCTTCAGATATTTCATTCGGAGGTGGGTAGCATTCCGAGAGGTTACCTTTATTTCGCCATAGCTTTTTCCCTGTTCGTGGAAGTGCTCAACCTTAAAATGAGACAACGAAAAAAACCGATCCAACTGCACGGAGTAAGCAATGAAGCGATCAAGGCCGGTTTGATGGATAAGGTTACTGACAAAATGGATGGAAATGAATAAGTCAGCAACATCATTAATGTTCATGGATAGTTAAACTGTGAAAAAGACCTTACTTGTTCTGAAAGGATTTTTAGCGCTGTTCATTTGTGCTTCAGTCCTGTATTCTTTTGACTTCCAATGGCATAGATATAAATGAATTTAAAATTTTGTTTTTTGATTTGGTTGTTCGTCCCGTTAATATGGGGTGCTTGCCTTGCCCCGGGCAAACCGCTTGTCTATTACCAGGGTTCTACTATGGGTACCACATACCAGGTCAGGATTTATCCAGAGGTGACAGACCGGGAACTTGAATTTAATCTTAAACAAGCGACAGATTCACTATTGCACAGGATCAATCAGGGCATTTCCACCTATGATAAAAATTCGGTCATCAGTATATTTAATCAAACGTTTAAATCCGCTATTGTATTTCCGGAAGCGGACTCGGTACAAGCAGCCCTGCCACACTTTTTTAATAACCTCCGGGTAGCCAAACAAATATATACCCTGAGCCAGGGATTATTTGATCCGACAGTAATGCCGTTGGTTAATTATTGGGGTTTTGGATATTCCGGGAGACATCAGGTCACTAAGCCGGACACCAATATGATCTACGGTTTATTAAAAAGGGTTGGTTTGAATAAGATCACCTTTTCATACGATAGTCTTACCCGGGGATATCAATTATTCAAATCGGATTCGACCATGGAGCTTGATTTTGGAGGTATCGGGCAGGGGTATGGTGCAGATGAGATTGCGAAGTTGCTGGATACCTATCATTTTGGTCATTACCTGGTTGAATTAGGAGGGGAATTAGTCGCCAGGGGGAATAAACCCGATGGGAGCCCCTGGATTGTTGGCCTTAATACTCCCCTGGAACAAGCAGGCACCCAGGATGTTTTTTCTAAAGTCCGGCTAAAAGACCGAGCTTTGACCACTTCAGGTAATTACAGAAACTTCTATAAGTCAGGTGAAAACACCTATTCACATACGATCAACCCAACCACGGGATTTCCGGAGCGGTCTAATTTATTAAGTGTGAGCCTGATCGGCCCTGACTGCACCACTATTGATGCTATGGCAACAGCCTGTATGATCATGGGGATGGCCTCTTCCCGGGAAATAGTAGAAGCCCAGGGGATGGAAGCTTATTTTATCTATCGGGATGCGGATAGCTTGCTGGTCGATATGACCCCTGGATTTAAAGCCTATTTATCAAAATGATAACCCTTGATTTTATAAAAAATGACCTGGTTTTCCTGGATATTGAAGCGACTGGGGCTAATTTCCTGAAGGATCGTATTATTCAGCTGGCCATGATAAAATACAAACCCGGAACGGATGAACCGGAGGAATGGAATGAACTCATCAATCCTGGTATTCCCATCAGTGCGGAAGCCTATGGGATCCACCAGATCGATGCCCAAGCTTTGGCCAGGAAGCCAAGTTTTGGCCAGTTAGCTGAAAAGATTATAAAATTTATCGGGGGTGCTGACCTGGCAGCTTACAATTCGTATAAGCTGGACATCCCTATATTGATGGAAGAATTTGATCGGGCGGGTATCCAGTGGGAGATCAAAAACAGGAAAATCATTGATATCCAGCGGATCTTTCATAAAATGGAACCCCGGACCTTAAAGGCCGCCTTAAAATTTTATTGTAACAAGGACCTGGAATCAGCTCATAATGCACTGGCCGACACGCGGGCAATTGTAGATATATTTAAAGGTCAGATCAAACGGTATGAAAATGCCATCCTGGAAGACGAAGACGGAAAAGAAATCCCTGCTCCTATACAACGGGATATTAAAATGTTGCATGAGTTTACCAATGACCAAAACATGGTCGATATAACACACCGCCTGAAGTATAATGCGGAGGGTGCCATGGTTTTTAATTTTGGTAAATACAATGGCCAGCCGGTGATTGAGGTGTTCAAGCGGGACCGCCATTTTTACCATTGGATCCAAAGCAAGGAATTTTCTGTTCAGGTTAAATCGATCCTTCGCAAAGTATACCAGGAGAATATTGATCCCAAAGGTTAGTCCGCCTTTTTTTACCGTAACTTTGTAGGATGACAACGTCCTATGATAAAATATTCCCGGTTACTAAACGTTCTGCATTCATGGATTTCACGATAAAGAGTTTGTCTTTTCTGGCTATGGTTTTTATGGTTAGCGGATGTGATAAACCGGAGACAACGACGGAAAGCAGTCAATTGAACCTTAGTTTTTCAGGGCGGTATGGAACCGTCCCTTTCCAGACTTTACAGCCGCTTCCAATTGGAACAGTAAAATCTATTAAAATTAGCAAACTCGATTTTTATCTGACCGGGTTTACTTTATTGTCCCCAACAGGAAATATTGAATTGACTGATGCAGCTCTGGTGGATATCACGGGCAACAGTGATCAGGACAGGACGGTGATTTTAAAGGGTTTAAAGAGGGGGGATTATTCCGGGATTCGATTTCAGGTTGGGGTAAAGCCTGATCTCAACAAAAAACTTCCTAAAGATTTTAAAAGCAATCATCCGCTATCCTCTACCAGCCATTATTGGGAAGCCTGGAATTCTTATATCTTTTCCAAGATAGAAGGGGTCCTGGATCCCAAAGGCGATAAAGTATATGACCTTGGTTTTGCAGTACATACGGGCACGGATGTTTGTCTGGAATCAGTACAAATTGACAAATCATTTACCTTAACTGATCATCAAACATTCTCCCTGAATCTTGACCTGGATGTTGAAAAAATATTTTTACAAGGCGGGCAATATTTTGATCTGGAATCCAGCCCGTTGAACCACAATCCCTCCAATATCCCCACACTTAAATTGTTTGCCACGTCGCTGGCTGGAGCGATTCAATTAAAAAACTGAAATGGGTCAATGGAGGAGCCTGGCCATTGGGTGTTTGACGGCACTTATCCTGTTTATTGCAGGTTGTGATTTTGATCCCAGTGAGCCGATTGAAGGGGACCTCCTGCATATTCCTTATCAGCCCGAATCCGTCACCCTGACTGCTCCCGAAACTTATCCTGAGCTTGAAATACCCGGTGACAATCCTTTGACTCAGGAGGGGATAAAACTGGGGAGGAAATTGTTTTTTGACCCTATAGTATCGCGGGATTCCAGCTTGTCTTGCTCAAGTTGTCATCAACCTGATAAAAGTTTTACAGATGGTTTGGCCACCAGTCCGGGGGTAGATAAAATCAATGGCAGGCGCAGTGCAATGAGTTTGCTGGACATCGGATTTCAAAACCGCGGTTTGTTTTGGGATGGCCGTTCCCCATCACTGGAAATACAAGCCTTCCTACCCGTTGAGGATCCCGTTGAAATGCATTTTCAATGGCCCGGGGTGGTGGAGCGACTGAAAAGGCACCGTGATTATCCTATGGAGTTCCGCAAAGCTTTTGGAATACCTGATGTAGATTCCATCACCAAATTCCTTGCTGTGAAAGCTATAGCTCAATTTGAAAGAACCCTGATCAGTTCGGGTAAATCAAAATATGACCTGGCTATCACACCCGGGTCAGGAGTATTTTTTTCAGAAAGTGAATTAAGGGGTTTTGAAATGTTTTTTGATCGCTCCGGGGGGCGCTTGCCCGATGCGGAATGTTTTCATTGCCACAATGCTCCGCTGATGTCGTCCCTTGATTTTTTCAACAATGGGATTCAATCCGTGAGGGCCGGTCAGGTGTTTGATGACAATGGCTTGGGGGATGTGACCGGGAATCAAGCCCAGAATGGCATGTTTAAGGCGCCATCCTTACGCAATATTGTCATGACTGCGCCCTATATGCATGATGGAAGGTTTAGCAGCCTGGAACAGGTAATCGACCATTATGATTCGGGTGGGTTTCCATCCGATAACAAAAACCCGTTTATCAGAAAACTGGGTTTGACGCCGCAGCAAAAATCCGATTTGCTGGCTTTTTTACATACCCTGACGGATTCCAGCTTCACTAATAATGCCTCTTTCAGG
>Ga0163153_10002434_pt1 | contig 27155 bp, 27 predicted proteins | sample OliLakLV19MP6IB1_FD_148629 | JGI IMG/M metagenome (GOLD analysis project Ga0163153, IMG submission 148629) | Freshwater microbial mat bacterial communities from Lake Vanda, McMurdo Dry Valleys, Antarctica - Oligotrophic Lake LV.19.MP6.IB-1 | ecosystem: Environmental > Aquatic > Freshwater >...
AGATCTACCAGCGCAGCGCCGACGTCTTCCTCGGCGTCCCCTTCAACATCGCGAGCTACGCGCTCCTGACCCACCTGCTCGCGCAGCAGTGCGACCTCGAGCCAGGCGACCTCATCTGGACAGGCGGCGACTGCCACATCTACGACAACCACCGCGAGCAGATCGAGACCCAGCTTGCGCGTGATCCCTTCCCCTACCCGACCCTCCGGCTCGCCCGCCGCCCTGCGTCGATTCTCGACTACGCGTTCGAGGACTTCGAGGTGCTCGCCTACGAGCACCACCCGGCGATCCGTGCGCCGGTGGCGGTGTGAGGGTCACGCTCGTCGCTGCCATCGCTCGCGGCGGAGTGATCGGGGACGGCACGAAAATTCCCTGGCACCTACCGGAGGACCTCGCGTTCTTCCGCGACCTCACGATAGGCCACCCCGTGGTGATGGGGCGCCGGACGTGGGACTCGCTTCCCGAGCGGTTTCGGCCGCTCCCGGGCCGTCGGAACATCGTCGTCACGCGGAACCTCGCGTGGGCTGCGGACGGCGCCGAGCGCGCAGCGTCACTCGACGAGGCGCTGCGGCTCGCGGACGGAGCGGGCGAGGTCTTCGTCATCGGCGGCGCGGAGATCTTCGCTGCGGCATTGCCTACCGCCGACAGACTCGTGCTCACCGAGATCGAGCTCGACGTCGAGGGGCAGGTGCTGTTCCCCGACTGGGACCGCGACACGTTTGCCGAGGTGTCGCGCGAACAGGTCGTCGCGGCAGACGGAACGGCGCTCTCCTTCGTGAGCTACGAGCACCGGGCGGCGTAGGGCGCTGACGGGCTGACGGACCACGCAGTCGCCGAGACGTCGACGACGTCCCCGCCACCGTCGACGAGCAGCTCCACGCCGCTCACGTAGGAGGCTTCGGGCGAGAGCAGGAAGGCGACGACGGACGCGATCTCCTCCGGCTGGCCGGGGCGCCGCAGGGGGACGTGCGCATGTGTGAGCGCGTACGCACCCTCGCGGTCGGTGCCTCGCAGCTCCGCTAGACCGTCCATCGCGGCGTCGCCCATCGGCGTCCGGACCCAGCCGGGGCAGACCGCATTCGCGCGCACACCCTGCGGACCGTAGTCGTTCGCGATTGCCTTGCAGAGCATCGAGAGGCCTGCCTTCGAGGTGGCGTACGACGCGTCGTCGGGGCTCGCCCGGAGCGCGCTGTTGGACGAGATGCCAACGAGCGCCCCGCGCCGCTCGACGAGAAGGGGAAGGCAGGCTCGTGCAACGAGGAAGGCGCCGGTGAGGTTGATCCCGATCGTGCGCTCCCAGCCCTCGAGGCTGTCGTCTGCGGCTGCGGCCGAGTTCCCGACACCTGCATTGAGCACGACGGCGTCGAGGCCGCCGAAGTTCGCCCGGGCAGCCTCGGCGAGGGCCGTGCCGTGATCGGGGTCGGTGACATCGCCCGGAACAACGATGGCATGCTCGAGATCGGCTGCAACGTCGTCGAGCAATTCGCGCCGTCGGCCCGAGAGGATAACGCCGTAGCCGTCTGCGCCGAGCCTACGGGCACACGCCGCACCGATACCACTCCCCGCCCCGGTGATGATCACGGCTTTCATCAGCGCCACCCTACGAGATAGAGTCTTCGCGTGGGCACGTACCCTGTGAGTCATGCGCCCTGACGTGTCAACGCTGCCCGGCGGCAACCTCGTGACAACAGGTCTGCGAGACCTTGCCGATCGTGCCGTCACCGACGAGTCGCTGCTCGTCTCGATCGGGCGGCCCCGGCTGGTTCAGCTGGGTCTCGACGTGGCCGAGGGATTCGACGACCCCGAGCACCGGTTGTACGACCGGCTCCAGGGACGTTTCGGAGACGCTGCTCACGGCCGCTACAACGCGCTCGTACGGCAACTCGTGTCGTTCGAGCGGGCCCTCGCGTGCGCCGCCTCGTAGACATCGAACGGCTTCGCGCGTTCATGCGCGCTCTCGGCTCGCGCACGGATGTCGAGACAACGTGTTACCTGGCCGGAGGCGCGACCGCAGTCGTCGTCGGCTGGCGGGAGATGACGGTCGATGTCGACGTTCTCTTCGCACCCGAGAACGACCAACTGCTCCGCGCCATCCCCGAGCTCAAGGAGACCCTCGAGCTCAACGTGGAGCTGGCTTTCCCCGGGGACTTCGTTCCGCTTCCGGAGGGCTGGCAGGACCGAAGCCCGTTCGTCGAGCGCATCGGACCCGTGACCTTCCGGAACGTCGACTTCTACGCGCAGGCACTCGCCAAGCTCGAGCGCGGGCATGATCGCGATCTCTCCGACGTCGCTGCGATGCTCGCTCTCCAGCTCGTCGAGCCGCTCCGCCTGCGTGCGTTTTTCGCCGAGATCGAGTCCGATCTCTATCGGTTTCCCGCGATAGATCCCGCAGCCTTCCGGACGGCCGTCGAGCGGGCGACCGACGCCGCGTCCTGATCTGCGAACCGTCGCGTCTCCGGCGTGCGCAGCGCTAGGCGGCGCGGATCGAGACAACCGTCGCCCGCCAGGAGCCACGCGGCGCCGGTACGTCGACGCCGTCTCCTACCGCTGCGCCCATCAGAGCGCTCCCGAGCGGTGAGTCCGGCGAGACGCCGCCGACGCTCGAGATCTCGACCTCCATCTTCTCGCCCTGCTCGTCCTGGACCTCCACGATCGAGCCGACGCCGACCGTGTCCGTCGAAGTGTGCTCGACGATGACGGCGTGCTGTAGCTTGCGCCGCAGTCGGGTAATGCGCGCCTCGAGCAGGCCCTGCTCGTTCTTCGCGGCGTGGTACTCGAAGTTCTCCGAGAGGTCGCCGAACGCCCGCGCCGTTGCGATCGCGTCGACCGCCGCCTTCCGCTGTGGCCCCTCCATGTCGGCAAGCTCCGCGTCGAGCGCAGCGCGCTGCGCCGCGGTCAGTTGCTGGCCCTCGAGATCGCTCATGGGTGGAATCTAGACGAGAATCTGCGAGCTCCGTGGAACGACGACCCCAGAGGAGGCTGAAGCCTCCCCCGAAGAGCCGCTAGAACAACCCGACGGTCTCGCCGTTCTCGTCGATGTCGATCGCGTAGGCGGCAGGCTGGGCGCCAAACCCCGGCATCTGGAGCATGTCCCCGCAGAGTGGCACGAGCATCCCGGCGCCCGAGTAGACGCGAATGTCGCGGATCGGCACCGTGAAGCCCCGGGGGCGGTTACGCGCAAGCGGGTCGTGCGAGAGCGACAGATGTGTCTTCGCCATGCAGATCGGCAGCTGCGCGAGCCCCTGCTTCTCATATCGGGCGATCGCGTCTTTTGCGGCCGGTGCCAGATCGATGCCGTCTGCGCCGTAGACGGTCTTTGCGATCTTCTCGATCTTCGTCGCGATCGGCTCGTCGTCGGTGTACAGCATCTGGAAGTTCGACTCGGCCTCTGCCGCAGCCGCAACGATCTCGGCGAGCTCGATCGCGCCCTCCCCACCCTGGCCAAAGCCGTTGTGGATTGCCGCGCCGTACGCACCGGCCTCGAGCGATCGCGTCTTGATCAGCTCGAGCAGCTCGGTCTCGTCATCGGGGCGCGTGTTGATCGCGACGACCGGCTGGATGCCGAACGCGCGGACGTTCTCGATGTGCTTCGCGAGGTTCGCCATGCCGGACTCGACCTCTGCTGCCATCTGCGACATCTCCGCCGTCTCGCGCCAGTCGCCACCGCCATGGTGGCGCAGCGCCCGAACCGTCGCGACGATCACGACGACGTGCGGCTTCAGGCCGCCGACGCGGCAGACGATGTCCATGAACTTCTCCATCCCGAGATCGGCCGCGAAGCCCGACTCGGTGATCACGAACTCGCCCAGCTTCAGAGCCATGCGGTCAGCGATGATCGAGTTGTTTCCGTGAGCGATGTTTGCGAATGGGCCCGCGTGCATGAAGCAGATCTGACCCTCGAGCGTCTGAACGATGTTCGGCTTGATTGCGTCCTTGAGCAGCACGGCCATCGCGCCCGCGGCTTTGACGTCCTCGGCCGTGATCGGATCACCCGTCGGCGAGTAGCCGACGGTGATCGCACCCAGCTTCTTGCGGAGGTCAGCGAGGTCGGTCGCGAGCGCAACAATCGCCATCACCTCGCTGGCCGCCGTGATATCGAAGCCTGACTCCGCCGGGGTGCCGTTTTTCGCGCCGCCAAGGCCACCGACGATGTTCCGGAGCTGACGGTCGGTGACGTCGATCGCACGCCGCCAGGTGACGGTGGCGATCTCCGGCTCATGCCGGTGGAATCGGTGCGCGTCGACGAGCGCCGAGAGAAGATTGTTCGCCGCGGTGATCGCGTGCATGTCGCCGGTGAAGTGCAGGTTGATGTCCTCCATCGGCACGACCTGCGCGTAGCCGCCGCCGGCCGCTCCGCCCTTGACCCCGAAGACCGGGCCGAGCGACGGCTCACGCAGCGCGAGAATCGCCCGCCGCCCGATCTTGCCGAACCCCTGCGTCAGCGACACGGAGGTCGTCGTCTTTCCCTCACCCGGAGGGGTCGGCGTGATCGCGGTGACGTTGATCAGTTTGCCGTCGGGCTGGCCGGCCAGGCGATCGAGAATCGAGAGATCGACCTTTGCCTTGTAGCGGCCGTAGAGCTCGAGCTCGTCCGGCTCGATGCCCACCTCCGCTGCGACGTCGGCAATGGGGCGCATGGCGGCTGCCTGCGCGATTTCGAGAGAGGAGAGCATCAGTACACCCTTCCGTTCATGGTTTACATCCCGTGTTCATGGTTGATTCCGGTCGTTTGCCCGAATCCCGTAGGGGCTATGCGCACCCGCGCGGTAGCGCGGGTAAGCGTCGCCCTCGACGGGCTGCCCGCGGACTTCGCGCGCAATTCAATGGCTCACAGCAGCGGCCGCGAGCTCGGAAACGAGATTGTCGATGTAGAAACGCTCGAGCTTGAACGGCTCGATCAGCTTGGGCGTCTTTCCCGTCGCGATCAGCTCGGCGAGCGTCACGCCCGTGATCGGCGCGGCCTTGAAGCCGTACGTCCCCCAGCCGCAGTCGACGAGGAAGCCGTCGACCTCGGTCTCGCCGATGATCGGGCTGTAGTCCGGGCTCATGTCGCACAGCCCAGTCCAGTGACGCAGGATCTTCGTCGCATGGAGCTGCGGGAAGAGCTCGAGGATATGGCGGGAGGCGTACTCGATGAAGGGGAACGTGCCCTTGTTGGAGTACGTCGGGTACGGCTCCACCTCGGCGCCAATCAGGAACTCGCCACGATCGGTTTGCGAGCAGTAGATGTGCATCTGGGCCGAGACGATGATCTTGTCGAGGAACGGCTTCACGGGCTCGGTCACGAACGCCTGCAGGATCGACCCGGTCAACGGCAGTGGCACACCCGCGAGTGCGGCGACAGGCGTCGACCAGCCGGCGGTTGCGCTCAACACGACGCCCGCGGAGATATCGCCCTGGTTGGTCTTGACGCCGTAGACCTTGCCGTTCCGGACATCGAAGCCGGTGACCTCGACGCCCTGGTGGATCTCGGCACCGCGGCGGCCGGCCTGCTTGGCGTAGCCCCAGACGACCGCGTCGTGGCGGATGATCCCGCCTGGCGGGTGGTAGAGGGCGCCCTGGATCGGCCAGGTGACGTCCTCGCCGATCGAGATCTGCGGGCACAGCTTCTTGACTTCCTGGCGGTCGATCACGCGGCTGTCGATGCCGAGCAGCTTGTTGACCTCGGCGCGCTCGTTCTGGACGACGAGCGACCGGTCGGAGTGCGCGAGCGTGAAGTGCCCGTGCTGCGAGAACATCATGTTGAAGTCGAGGTCGGCGGAGAGCTTCTCGTAGAGCTTGACGCTCTCCGTGTAGAACGCGGCGCCCTCGGGGGTGCGGTAGTTCGAGCGGATGATCGTCGTGTTCCGCCCGGCCGCGCCCGAGCCGATGTAGCTCTTCTCGAGGATCGCGACATCGGTGATGCCGTGGTGGATCGCGAGGTAGTACGCCGTTGCGAGGCCATGAGATCCGCCTCCGACGATGACGACGTCGTAGTGCTTCTTCAGCGGCCCGGGCCGCTTCAGGATCTCCTTGCGGAAGAAGATGTCCTTCATGCCGCTCCTCCACCGAGTGCGTCGACGCCGACAGGTCCTCCACCGAGAGCGGACGCACGGTCGACGGCGACCTCCCAGACGTACTGGCCGAGCTCCTGCGCGCAGAGGACCCAGTAGCCCCCGCCGCGGCGAAGGACGTGCCCCTGCACATGGGCGATCTCGCCGCCGGAGGGGAAGTGGTGGATGTGCGTCATCCGGCGGAGCACCGTCTCGGCCTCGGGGCCGACGATGGCGATCACCGAGTAGGCGCTCGTCACGTCGAGCGAGAACCGCTCTCCGACCTGCTCGCGAACCGAATCGCCGACCGACGGAGCGCACATCACGAGCGCCCGCCGCGGCGAGATCTCGTACCAGATGACGCCGTCGCCCTCGATCGGCGCGCCGGCGGGGCGCAACTCGAGCTTCGTCAGGTGCGAGACGTCTGCGATCTGGACGGCGGAGTGCTCCTCCTCGCCCGGGATCGCAACCGGGACGAGCCAACCTCCGCGCTCCTCGAACGTGGCACCGAGATCGCGCTGCGCGCGATCGATCGCCGAGGTTGCAACGGGGTGAAAACCCCCGCGGTCGGCTGCGGCATCGACGGACATGAACGCGTGACTCACGACTTCACCTTCTCGCCGGCGGGATCGTAGAAGGCACCGAGATGAACCGTCATCGGTGTCGGACGGCCGTTGACCTGGACGTCGAAGCGTCCGCCATCGACGGCCAGCTCGTTTCGCACGATCGCGAGCCCGATCACTTTCCCGAGCTCGACGCTCTTGCGCACGCTCGTGACGCGACCCGAGGAAACGCCGTCGACGACGACCTGACCGCCCTCGACGGGAATCGCGCCCGAGGGGCTCTCGAATCCGACGAGCATCCATTTGAGCCCGCGGTCGGCGACCTGCTGCGTCGCCCACTTGCCGACCCACGCGAACTCCTTGTCGTTCTTCACGAGCCACGGCATCGCGGCCTCGTGGAGGTTCGACTCCGAGTCGGTGTCCTGGCTCACGATGACGTGGCCCTTCTCGAGGCGGAGGATGCGCTGCGGCTCCAGGCCGAAGGGCTTCGGGTCGAGATCCGCTGCCTTCTCGAAGATCTCGTCCCACACGTGCTCGGCGAGCGAGCCCGGGAAGTGGAGCTCGTACCCGAGCTCTCCGACGAAGCCGATGCGGAGTGCGAGTGTCGGAACGCCGGCGACGGTGACGTGCTTTGCGTCGAGGTAACCGAAACCCTCGGAGGAGAAGTCGTCGTCCGAGACCCGCTGCATCGCCTCGCGCGCATGCGGGCCGGCAACGTTGACTGCCGCGAGCGCGCCGGTCATGTTCGCGAACTCGACGTCCATGAACCAGACGGCGTTCCACCAGGTGAACCACTGGTAGACGCCGTCGGCGCCGGTCGAGGTGGCGGAGACGTAGAAGGTGTTCTCGTCGACCCGCGCGACGACGCCGTCGTCCATGATCCGGCCGGCGTCACCGGTGAGAACCCCGTAGCGCGTGCGCCCGACCTTGAGGTCGGAGAAGCGGTTCGGGTAGACGCGGTCGAGGAATGCACCGGCGTCGGGGCCGGTGACGAGGATCTTGCCGAGCGTGGAGACGTCGATCAGGCCGAGCGCCTCGTGCACGTGTTGCGCCTCTGCGCCGGCATCCGGGCCGTAGGAGTGCGGGCGGCGCCACGCTCCCGTCCACATCATGATCCCGCCCATGTCCTTGTGGCGGTGGTGGAGGGAGGTGCGTTTCTTCGGTTCCTGCGGCGGACCGGCAAGAAGCCCCATCGAGATCGGTGTGTACGGCGGCCGCGAGGTGGTCGTGCCGATCGTGTTCTCGTCGAGGCCGGTCGTCTTCGCGTAGACACGGATCGAGTTCGTGTGGCAGAGCCGCCCCTGGCACGGCCCCATCGTCACTGTCGTGTAGCGCTTCGAGAGCTCGATCGAGTCGAATCCCTCCGCGATCGCATACTTCAGGTCCTTCGTCGTCTGGTCTTCGCAGAAACAGACAAAGCACTTGTCGCCACGGTGGTCGAGGATCGGGCTCGGCACCGCCGGTTCACCGACATCGCCGGTCACTGCACCCACGGCCTCGACATTGGCGGGCAGGTCGGTCGGAATGAAGACGCCGCGACTCTCGTCGTAGGCGACCCGGGCCCCGGCCTGCGCGAGGAGCTTGTAGTTCGGCTGCGGACTGCCGGACATGACCAGAAGGTCTGCTTTCACGTGGTAGCCGCTGATCGAGACCTGGGCGACCTTCCCGCCCTTGCCCTGGGCCTCGATCGTGGGGCTCTCGTTGCGGAAGTCGACGATCTTCGCGATCTCGACCCCGGCGGCCTCGAGATCTGCGGCAGCCTGATGGCCTCGATCGTCGACCGTGAGCACGACCGCGCGCTCGGCCGGCTTGATCGAGAACCCGTTGACGAGCCGACGGACGGCGTCCGGCAGCATCACGCCGATGAGGTCGTTGCCCGGGAAGACGAGCGGCTGCTCGACGATGCCGCTCGCGACGATCACACGGTGCGCACGGTACTTGATCAGCAGGTTCCCGTAGGCGACCGGCACCATGCCCTGCTCGAAGAGGCCAATCGCGATCGCCGGTGCGAGGATCTCGACCCCGGCCTCGCTCGCGGCGCGACGGAGCTCGGCAGCGGTCCCGATCCCGTCTCGATCGGCCAGAAGTACACCTCCGACGTCATAGCCCTCGTCGATCACGACGACGGAGTTACCCGCCTGCGCTGCCGCGATCGCAGCCTCGAGACCGGCCTGGCCGCCGCCGATCACGGCAACGTCGGTGTGTCGGTTCTCGACGTCGACGCGCTCCTGGCGCGAGCCGTTCGGGTCGAGCGGCCCGAGGCCGGCGGCGCCACGGAGGAACTTCTCGTAGAGCGGCCAGAGCTTGCGGGGGCGAATGAAGGTCTTGTAGTAGAAGCCGGGCGGCGTGAACGGGCCCGCGAACTTGTCCGTCGCCTGCATGAGGTCGTGCTGGAGCGAGCCGATGTAGTTCTGCCCCTTCACGGCGGAGCCCTCGCGTAGCGGCGTCGTGCACACGCGGACGCTCGGGATTCCGTCGACCGTCATCTGGCAGTTGGCGCAATGGCCCGAGCAGCAGACGAGGCCGCGTGGCCGGTGGTACTTGAAGCTCCGTGAGAACACACGCTGCCCGGACGCGTAGAGCGCCGACCCGATCGTGTCGCCGTCGAAGCCCTGCATGTGCTTCCCGTGGAACGTGAACGAGAGGGTCTTCCCTCGATCAATCCGCTCCCCCGGACGCTCGGAAAGCCTCATGTCGCCCCATCTAACGTCTTCCGCGAAGCAGAAGACTTCTCCGGATGCCAGGTCTTCTCGACCTCGTTCGTGTACGTGTGCCGCTCGGCCATGAACCAGTCCTCGCACGTGCGGCAGAACCACCACTCCCGCTGCGTGCCCCAGACATTGCGTCGGAAGTAGATGTACTCGTTCAACTCGCGCACCGTCGGTGTCGAGGTCGGGCGCTTGGTCGTCTCACCGGCGCAGCGAAGCTCCTGCACCTCGCGCGGGCCACAGTTGGGACAGGTGACGAGCATGGACACGGTTTTGGGTACCTCGTTTATTGCGCAAGACGGGATAGCGTGCTACTAGTGGAAACAGACTAGCGCGATGCCACGTACCGGTCAACCCTCCACCCGAGATGTCGAAGCGACGGTTCGCGCCGTCGAGATCCTCGACGCGCTCGCCGACGGTGGTGAGCTCGGGACGAGCGAGGTGGCGCGGCGGACGGGGATCAGCCCGAGCACCGTCTCGAGGCAGCTCGGCACCCTCACGCGCGTCGGCCTCGTGGAGCACGTCACCGCGACGGGGCGTTACCGGCTCGGCGTGCGAACGCTTTCGTACGCGAATGCCGTGCTCGGTCGCCTCAACCTCCGCGACCTCGCGCGCCCTCATCTCGAGGAGCTCGTACACGAGGTCGGCGAGACGGCGACGTTGTCGATCCCGGGCGAAGCCGACGCGATCACGGTCGACTTCGTCCCCACCGACCGCTACCTCCAGGGCGTGACGCGCCTCGGCCGACCGAGCGTCGGCCATGCCTCCTCGGCAGGCAAGGTGATGCTCGCCTTCGGCGCCGTCGTCACGCCACGAAGCAAGCTCACGGCATTTACGCCCCGCACGATCACCGACCCCGCCGCCCTCGCGGTCGAGATCGCCCGGGTTCGCGAGCGAGGCTACGCCGAGGCGATCGAGGAACGCGAGGTCGGCCTGAGCGCGATCGCGGCACCCGTCTGGGGCGCCGACGCCGAGCTCGCAGCCGTCGTGGCGCTGCAAGGGCCGACGAGCCGATTCGACGGCGCGGCGATCGCTGCGGCCGTTCCACTTCTCGCCGTCTGCGCCGAACGCATCTCCGTCGCACTTGGCTGGCATCCCGCTCTTGGCAATTGAGTCCCGCGGGGTACGATTCTCGCTTGACAGCGACCCCCCAGCAAGCGTAGACACCTAGTGACACGATACGCACCCCGTGTCGTCGCACCCACACTGTTTTCGATCGTTCATCTGAAAGAGGAGGCCTGCGTGGCAACCGATCTCGACCGCTTCGTCGCCGCCGAGGGTCGCGACAAGCTCGTCGCCGACGTCCGACGCCGCATTGACGCCGAAGGAATCACCTACATCTACTACCAGTTCATCTCGGTGACCGGCCGCATCATGGGCAAGGGCGTTCCCGCGCCCCACTGGGAGAGCATGGCTGCGAAGGGATTCCAGCTCGTCTACGGCTCAACGGCAAACCTCTTCACGGACCGTCACGGCAACTACATCGGCTACGGCCCGGAAGCGGCCGAGCTCGTCGGCATCCCCGAGCCCGAGACGTTCGAAGTGCTCCCCTGGGATAGCAAGGTCGCCCGCGTCTGGTGCACCCTCTTCCGCAACCGGGAGGAGCAGGAGGACCCGGCGTCCTTCCTGAGCGCCGACTGCCGCGGCAACCTGAAGCGCATCCAGGCCGAGTTCGAGGCGGCGACCGGGCTCCACCTGCGCGCGGGCACCGAGCCCGAGATGATGTGGCTGAACATGAAGGAGGACGGCACGCCCGACGTCAGCGGCGTCACGAAGCCGTACTGCTACCACATCGACCAGTTCAGCCAGCTGCAGCCGATCATCCACAAGGTCGTCGAGTACGGACAGGCGCTCGGGCTCGACATGATCCAGGGCGATCACGAGGACGCACCCGGCCAGATCGAGCTCAACTTCAACTACGACCGTGCCGAGCAGACGGCGGACAACCTCTCGACCTACCGCCAGATCTGCAAGCAGGTGGGTCGCGAGCTCAACGTCTTCCCGTGCTTCATGCCGAAGCCGTTCATGGGCGTCTCGGCGAACGGCTGCCACCACAACATCTCGCTCTGGCGCGGCGACGAGAACGCGTTCCTGCCCGAGACGGACGACCAGCGACTCCCGAGCCAGGTCGGTCTCTGGGCGATCGGCGGCATCCTCGAGCACCTCGGCGCCCTGACGGCGATCTCGTCGCCGACGGTCAACTCGTACCGCCGGCTCTGGGACACGGGCTTCTGGGCGCCGGTCTTTGCCGACTGGGGCTTCCAGAACCGCACGACTGCGCTACGCGTGTCGGCGCCGGGCCGGTTCGAGTATCGCTCGGTCGATTCGGCCGTGAACCCCTACCTCTCGATGTCCGCCTTGATCATGGCGATGTGGGACGGCATCGAGCGCAAGCTCGATCCGGGCGAGCCGGAGGAGCGGAACATCTACGCTGCAATGGAAGCGGGCAAGGAAGTCAAGAAGATCCCGATGACCTTCGGTGATGCCCTCGACGCACTCGAAGCCGACGAGGTGATCAAGAAGGCAATGCCCGGCGAGATGTACACCGTGTTCATGCACTACAAGCGCGACGAGTGGGAGCGCTTCTGCGCAACCGTTACCGACTGGGACGTCAACGAGTACCTTGACATCCTCCCGTGATCGACAAGGAGAACTGAATCGCTCATGTGTGGCATTGCAGGAATCATCTACAAGGACGGTGAGCATCCGATCGGGGCCGAGATGACCCGGATGCTGCAGTCGATGAAGCACCGCGGCCCGGATTCGACGGGGTATGCGCTCTACGGTCAGCCGTCGAATCTCGTGATCATGCGCTACAAGCTCGCCGACGCGAACACGACACGAGACTTCGAGTACGAAGACCGGCTTCGCCGGCACCGGGCCGAGGTCGAGCGACGGCTGCACTCGATCGGCGCCAAGGTGCATGAGCTCGTGGAAGAGAACGAGTACGCCTTCAGGGTCTCCCTCGAGTACGCCGGCGATCTCAAGAAGCTCGCCGACTTCGTCGAGGACGTCCCGGACGTCGAGGTGCTCTCGCTCGGCAACTCGCTCGAGATCGTCAAGGATCTCGGCGACGCCGAGACCGTCGCGGGCGGCTACCAGCTCAACGAGTTCACGGGCACGCACGCGATCGGCCATGTTCGCATGGCCACCGAGTCCGACGTCGATATCTCCGGAGCGCACCCCTACTGGGCGTACCCGTTCTCGGACATCGCCGTCGTCCACAACGGCCAGCTGACGAACTACTTCCACTGGAAGCGCCGCCTCGAGCGCAACGGGCATCGCTTCCAGTCCGAGTGCGACTCCGAGATCATCGCGGTCTACCTCGCAGAGAAGATGAGCGAGGGTGCGTCGCTCGAGGAGGCGATGCGGCAGAGCCTCGATGAGCTCGACGGCGTCTTCACCTACGTTTGCGTGACGGGCGATGCGCTCGGCGTCGCAAAGGACGAGATGGCTGCGAAGCCTCTCGTGCTCTACGAAGCCGACGACCTCGTCGCTCTCGCGTCCGAGGAGATCGCAATCCGCGCGATCATCGACCACGAGATCGACACCTACGACCCTTACGAAGGTGAGGTGCTGGTATGGCAGCGCTAGGCGAGCATGCGATCAGCTACGACGCGCGCGGCCTCTCGGAGCCGAATGCCGATATCCCCAGGATCTCGGAGATCGACGGCGCCGCGGCCGCATTCGACGCACACGACCTGACAACGAGGCAGATCAACCTCGAGCTGCGCTGGCTGCTGAACGAGCAGGGCGTGACGGACGTAACGGTACGCAACCCCGGCGCTAAACACTCGCTCGGTGTCGGCATCCTCACGCGTTGCAAGATCACCTTCGAGGGCAGTCTCGGCTACTTTGGCTGCGGCCTCATCGACGGCCCCGAGGTGCACATCAAAGGCCGTGTCGGCTGGTCGGCCTGCGAGAATATGATGTCCGGCGTCGTCGTGATCGACGGCAATGCCGGCTCGCTCACCGGAGCGGCGTTCCGCGGCGGCGACCTCGTGATCAAGGGTCGCGTCGGGGCCCGCACGGGGATCGACCAGAAGGGCGGCACGATCATCATCCTCGGCAGCGCCGGATCGATGAACGGGTTCATGATGCAGCGCGGCCGCCAGATCATCCTCGGTGACGTCGGGCACGGCCTCGGCGACTCGATGTACGACGGCACGATCTACGTCGCAGGCAAGGTACGGTCACTCGGGATCGACTGTGTTCCGGGAGAGTGGACTGACGCCGACACCGAATTCATCGAGCGGAAATTCCGCATCTACGACCTTGGTACACCCCCCGAGCTGCAGAAGTTCGTCTGTGGCAAGAAACTCTACAACTACGACAACCTCGAGCCCGCCGAGCGCAAGCTCGTCCTGTGAGGAGCCCCATGGCAGACGAGACCGCACCCAGCAGCAAGACAGTCCTCGGACACAGCCGCATCTTCACCCCCGAAGTGATCAACGACATCCACATGAAGGCCGAGCTTGGCCGCTACCGGATGCGCGGCTTCTCGATGTTCAAGCCGATACCACACTGGGATCAACTGATGTTCATGCCCGGAACGCTTACGCGTTTCGTGATCGAGGGCTACCGCGAGAAGTGCTTGACGAAGACCGTGCTCGGTGCCCGCTTCGCGAAGAAGCCGATCGAGCTCGACATCCCTGTGTACATCACCGGGATGAGCTTCGGGGCCTTGTCGCTCGAGGCTAAGATGGCCCTCGCCAAGGGCGCGTCGATGGCCGGTACCGCGACGTGCTCGGGCGAAGGTGGGATGATCCCGCCGGAGCGCGACCACTCGACGAAGTGGTACTACCAGTGCATCCAGAGCCGGTATGGGTTCAACCCGCACCACCTGATGCTCGCGGACGCCTGCGAGTTCTTCATCGGCCAGGGCGCGAAGGTCGGCCTCGGCGGCCACCTGATGGGCCAGAAGGTGACCGAGCAGGTTGCCGAGATGCGCTCGCTGCCCGCGGGCATCGACCAGCGATCGCCGGCCCGGCACCCCGACTGGCTCGGCCCGGACGACCTCTCGCTCAAGATCCAGGAGATCCGCGAGGCGACCGACTACCAGATCCCGATCCAGCTCAAGCTCGGTGCCTCGCGCGTCTATGACGACGTGCGCATGGCCGCCAAGTGCGGGCCGGACATCATCTACCTGGACGGCGCCGAGGGCGGAACGGGCGCAGGCCCGCACCTCGCGACCGAGGAGACGGGCATCCCACTGATGGCGGCGATTCCCGAGGCTCGGCGCGCGCTCGAGGACGTCGGCCTCGCCGACGAAATCGACCTCGTCGTCGCGGGCGGGATCCGGAACGGCGGCGACGTCGCCAAGGCCCTCGCACTCGGCGCCAAGGCCGTCGCGATCGGCCACTCCGCGATGATGGCGCTCAACTGCAACAAGGAGATCCCCGGCGTCACCGACTACGAGGGCACCGTCGGCGTTCCCGCGGGCAAGTGCTATCACTGCCACACCGGGCGCTGCCCGGTGGGCGTCGCAACGCAGGACCCGGAGCTCCGCAAGCGCCTCGTCGTCGAGGACGCTGCCGAGCGTGTCTACAACTTCCTGCATACGCTGACGCTCGAGGTGCAGATGCTGGCGCGCGCGTGCGGCAAGACGAACATCCACTCGCTCGAGCCGGAGGATCTCTGCGCCCTCACGGTCGAGGCGGCCGCGATGGCAAAGGTGCCGCTCGCCGGCACGACGTGGATCCCCGGCGTCAGCGAGGAGCGAACGCTCGCCAAGATCGAGCGGATGCTCGAGAAGCACCTCGAATATCCCGTCGATTATCTACCGTCACACGCGGAGGTGGAAGCCCAGTGAGTGACCTTGCCTACAAGGAGCCCGAGAAGATCATCGGGATCGATGCGGAGTTCCTCGCCGGGCACCGGTTCCCCTACCAGGAGGACATCTCCCTGGTCGAGAGCGTCGATCTCCTCGCCTCGACCCCGGGAGAGGACATCAACTGGCTCGAGGACATCGAGCTCCTCGAGGAGGACGGCACCCCAGCGGTGTTCGACCGCTACTCGAACTCGTTCATCAAGATCTACTTCCCGATCCCCGAGGGACGGGAGAACGAGATCGCCCGGAAGGTGCTGATGACGCATCTGCAGACCGGAAACTCGTACGGGATCCAGCTGAAGGAGAAGCACTGCAAGTTCCCGCAGCCGGAGCTCGGCCCGTGGGTCGCGAACTCGAAAACCGTCGGCACCGACTGGAAGCCCCCTGTCCTCGAGGGCTGGGAGCCGCCGACCCACTGACGCACCATGATGACACTCGTCGAATCGTTCACGCACCGGCAGATCGAGGACTTCAACCGCGACGGCTTCCTGATCGTCGAGGAAGGCCTCGTCTCGGAGCGCGCCCTCGAGCTTCTGCGCGGGCGCTACGAGGGGCTCTTCGACGGTAGGTACGAGACCGGGATCAAGCCCGATGAGGTGAACTGGGTCCCGGGACGTGACCCGGAGGACCGAACGCGCCAGATCTGCAATGGCTGGCGCGCAGACTCCGTCATTGCCGCGCAGGTGCTGAACGCTCGCACCGGGCGCCTCGGGGCGCAGCTCGGCGGCTACCGCGGCACGCGGATCCTGCAGGACAACGTCCTCTGGAAGCCTCCCGGGACGAAGGCGATCGGCTTCCACCAGGATTCGTCGTACGCCGACTACCTCGTGCCCGCGGAAATGCTGACATGCTGGATCTCCCTCCACGATACGACCGCCGGCGCGGGCCCGCTCGAGTTCGTCCGTGGCTCGCACCAGTGGCCCCGGACGCCGCCCGAACGGTCGCAGTTCCACGCACCCGAGGATTGGCTTTCGCCGGCGCGTAACGCGGCCCCGGAACGTGCGGAGTTCGAGGTCGTGCCGGTCGTCGTGAAGGCAGGGGGCGGCTCCTTCCACCACGGGCTCACGTGGCACGGCTCATCGCCGAATACGAGCGCCTCCGTGGCACGGATGGCACTCGTGACGCACATGCTTCCGGTCGAGGTGCGCTTTCACGAGCACAACGTCGACCTGATCTATTCGCGATACAAGCGGTTCGGCGACCTTTCCCTCGACGAGTCGTTCTTCCCCGTGCTGTGGGACGAGAGCGGCTACCGAACGCCGTGGCTCGCCGGCCTGCCGGACATCGACTAGAGCCGAACCTGGTCGGATGGGAGTTCTCTTCGGCCTCGGCGCGGCCGTCACCTGGGGGTCTGCGGATTATGTTGCCGCGATTGCGGGCCGGCGGATCGGCTCGCACCGCGTCGTGCTGGGCTTTCACGTCGTCGCGACGTTCCTCCTCGCACTCCTCGTGCTTGGAACGGGCTCACTCGAGGGCGTGAGCACCGCCGACGTCGGCTTCTTCGTGCTCGTCGGCGCGATCGGGTGGACCGGGTATGCGTGCTTCTACCGGGCGCTCGCGATCGGGCCGATCTCCGTCCTCAGCCCGATCGTGTCCGGGTACGCGATGGTGACGCTCCTCCTCGCGATCATCCTCCTCGACGAGCGGCTCGGAGTGGCGGCGGCGTGCGCCGTCGTGGTCTCCGTCGTCGGCATCGTGCTCGCCTCGTCAGGGGTACGCCACATCTTTCGGGTCGAACGAATCGACGCGCACGGGCTCCTGTTCGCGCTCGCCGCGATGGTTCTGATCGGCGCCTTCGTCCTGGGCGTGTCGGCGAAAGCGGACGACCTCGGCTGGCTCGCCCCCGTCTTTCTCGCCCGGCTCTTTTCCACGGTCTTCGTCTTCGCCTCGCTGATCAAGGGCGGTGGCTGGCGTTTTCCCGACCGCTCACCGCGCGTCCTCTGGGCGGTCGTCGCGCTCGCACTGCTCGACACGGCCGGGTACATCTCCTTCAACCTCGGGACGGAGCACTCCGACACGGCGATCGTCGCCGCCGCTTCGGCGCCGTACGCCGTGATTCCGGTGATTGCCGGCGTGATGTTCTTCCACGAGCGCCCGACGCCCACCGAGTGGGTGGGCGTCGGGTTCGTGATCGCCGGCCTCGTTCTGCTCGGGCTCGCGGTCGGGTAGCGCCCCGCGACCTACGCGCGCGGGCGGGCCTTCTCGGGGTCGTAGATCGGCAGCGTCGCCACCGTCGCTGCGGCCGTTCCGTCGCCGACGGCCGCCTCGACCCGCTCACCGACCGTGGCGCAACTGGTCTCGAGGACGGCCATCCCGATCACCTTGCCGAGCGTCGGGCTCTCGCACGGGCTCGTGAGAGTGCCGACCGGAGCACCGTCATGGGTCACCGCGGCACCGTACTCGGGCACGTCGTCGCCGTCGAGCACGAGCGTCACGAGCCGGTTCGCCGGGTTCGCCGACTCGGCCTCGAGCGCCGCCTTACCGCAGAAGTCGGGCCCGTCGAACCGGATCATCTTGTCGAGCGACATGTCGTAGGGGCTCGTCTCGCCCGGGAAGTAGTCGTATCCGATGAAGATCAGCCCCGACTCGATCCTGATCGTCTCGACCGCGGCGAGCCCGTAGGGGCGAGCCCCGGCGCCGACGACGGCTGCCCAGAGCTGCTCCGCGCCACCCGGTTCGCAGAAGAGCTCGAAGCCGAGCTCGCCCGAGTAGCCGGTGCGCGACACCCAGCACGGTACGCCGCCAACCTCGACCTTCTCGGGCCAGAAGCGGAAGTACCGGAGCGAGGAGACATCGGCCTCGCAGATCGACTGCAGGAGCTCCGGAGAGCGGGGGCCATTGATGCCCACCTGAGGCGTCTCGACGGTGGAGGGCGTGATCTCGACGTCGAGGCCCGCGACCACCTTTCTGAAGTGATCGAGGTCGGTGTCGAGCGCCGTCACGACGATGCAGAAGGCGTCGTCGACCTTGAACACCGTCCCGTCGCCGACCATCTTCCCGTTCTCGTCGCAGAAGGGCGCGTAGCGCACCTGTCCGGCCACGAGACCGAGCATGTCGTTCGTGAAGATGCGGTCGGCTGCGGCGAGTGCATCGGCGCCGCTGAAGCCCCACTTCCGCAGCGGTGAGGCGTCCCAGACGCCGACGTCGTTACGAACCGCGTGATGCTCGGCGACAGCATCGCCGAACGTGCTCGGCCAGTACCAGCCCTCCCAGTCCATGAACTCGCAGCCGAGCTCGCGCTGCGGACTGTCGAATGCCGTGCGAATGATCTCTGTCGATCCCATCGGGGCCTCCTTTGACGTCAACTGATATCGGAACTATCTCACTGCTGACTTCGACCGGCCTGTCAACGTGTCAGGCGCGTATCAGCAGCCCGCCATTCTGGGTTGCGCCCTCGAGAAACACGAGCCAGTCGATCCACAGCTGCCCGTCGGAGATCCCGAGTGGAGTCTCCCGCGCAGTGGCGATCGCGCTTTCCACCTCGTCGGCCGTGAGGACTACGTCCGCCCCGGGCTCGGGCAGCCTGTCGCCCGGCCAGGGCATTCCCTGCAGGGTCATTTCGACGGCGAGCGCATCCATGTCACCCGCGCTCAGCCAGACATGACCACTGACGCCGTCGTTCCGCCGCCAGTAGATGCGGTAGCTCAAGCGAGCTCCTTGGCCTTGCGGCGCTCCTTCTCGTAGACCGGATGCTCGACGACCTCGCCGGGAACGTCCTCGCCTTCGACGCGCGCGACAACCTTTGTCCCCGTCACCTTCAGAGCCAGCGGGATCTTCGCAAGCCCGAGCGTCTGGCCATCGAGGAAAGGTGACTCGACCGCCTGGGTGACGAGGCCAACCTCGACACCGTCGACGAAAAGCGGCGCGCCACTCGCGGCGGCTCCACCGGAATCGAGCACGACGCTTCCGAGCCGGAGCGACGTCGCATCACGATCGCGGACGATCCCCTCACGCCCCTGGAAATCTCCCTTCTCGAGGTCGACGGACCAGCCAAGCGCGCATTCGTACGGCGACACCGTCGGGTCGTACTCGACCCCGCCGATGATGAAGCCACCCTCGATCCGGAAGAGATCGAGTGCGTCCATCCCGATCACCTTCATTCCGAGTGGAGTCAGCTCGCGGAGCAGCGCGTCCCACAGTTCGAGGGCGTGCTCGCGGTCAACCCAGAGCTCGTAACCGAGCTCCGCCGTGTAGCCGAGTCGCGTCATGAAGACGGGCACACCGGCGATCTCGACGTCTTCGCGGAACGTGTAGTACGGGAACGCTGCGTTCGAGAGATCCGAGGCTGTCAACGACTGCAGCATCTCCCGGCTGAGAGGACCCTGGAGGCAGAGGTGCGGCGTCGCATCCGTTACCTCGGTCACCGTGATGCCCTCGGGCGCCAGCTCGTGGAAAAGGTGATAGTCACGGTCATTTGCGCCGCAAAACCGGATGTCATCGGCCGAGCGCACCATCACGGTGCAGTCGTCGATCATCTTCCCGTTCTCGTCGCACAGTGCGCCGTAGCCGATCTGGCCGACACCGAGCTTCGACACGTCGCGCGTGACGATGCCGTTGACGAACGCGAGGGCGCCGGGCCCGACGATGTCGACCTTGCGCAACATGGTGAAGTCCATCAGCGCCGCCGTCTCGCGGCACGCGCGGTACTCCTCGAGCGTGTCCGAGACGACAGCGGGCGCCCAGTACCCGAACAGGTCCATCCACTGGTCGGTCATCGCCTGCAGGCGCGGGTAGAACGTGGTCTCAATGCTCACTCGGGCCACCTCTCTTCGTCGCGGTCAAGCTCTAGAGTACAAAGGGATCGACGGCGCTGTGACGGGTACTGTTCTGACATGACCGGCCCCTGGAAAACGCACGTCGACGCGGACGGCTGGGAGCCGATGGATCTCGCCGGCGAGACCGTCGGCGAGGTGCACTCTCTCCGCTTCGATGACGGCGAGCGGCCCTACGAAGCAGGTCTGCGCCGGACACAATAGACTCTTCCGGATGGTCGACAACGCCGATCTCCTCGGACAGGTCTCGCTCTTCGATGGGCTGACGCGCGACGACCTGGTTGCGCTTGGCAGCCACATGAGGGAGACGCATTTCGCGGCCGGTGACGTCGTCGTCCGCGAGGGAACGAGGGGCGCCCGGGTGCTTGCCTTCTTCGTGATCCTCGACGGCACGGTGACGGTCTCTGTCGAGGGCGAGCCTCGCGCCACCCTGTCGGTGGGGGACTACTTCGGCGAGATCGGGCTCCTTCTCGACGCTCCTCGAATGGCGACGGTGGTCGCGGACACCGATCTGCACTGCAGCGCGATGAGCGCGTGGGACTTCCGTAGCTTCATCGACGAATACCCCGCGGTGCACTCAGCTCTTGCACGGACGCTCGAGGCACGGCTCAGGGTGTAGTAGGTCGCTCGTCCCCTGCCGCGGCGCTTCCGTCCGCCAGGGCGGCAACCGCAACGGGCTCGAGGTCGAGCGACTCGAGCACGAGCTCCGTGAGCTCGCGGACTTCGATCTCGCCCTCGTGCCCCGACGTCTTGACGGCGTCCTCGTACATCGTCACGTCCTTCGGACAACAGACGACGAAGGTCGAGACCCGGTCGAGCGCGGTTGCCTCGTGCATCCGCGACTCGGAGGGCCGCGGCGCGTCCGGGGCCTTGAGCTCCGACATCCAGATCCTCCCGCCGCCGGCGCCGCAGCAGAACGAGTTGTCGCGAACGCGCTGCATCTCGACGAGCTCGCACCCCGTCGCGGCGATCAGAGCCCGCGGCTCGTCATAGACACCGTTGTATCGCCCGAGGGTGCAGGGATCGTGGTAGGTGACCCGTCGGCCGAGGCTCCTGCCGGCAATCAGCACGCCCGACTGGAACAATTCGAGCAGGAACTGCGAATGATGAACGACGTCCCAGCTGCCGCCGAGTGCCGGGTACTCGTTCTTCAGGGTGTTGAACGAGTGCGGGTCGGAAGTGAGAATGCGGTCGAATTCGCACGCCGAAATCGCCTCGATGTTGCTTTCGGCGAGGTCGGTGAAGAGCCCCTCCTCCCCGACCCGCCGCACGTCGTTCCCTGCGTTGCGCTCTCCCTCGTAGAGAATCCCGAAGTCGACTCCCGCGTGGTGAAGGATGCGAGCGAGCGCCTGGGTAACACGGATGTTGCGCGGGTCGAGAGAGGCGAAATCACCGACAAACCAGAGGACGTCGACCGGTTCCTTGCGCGCGTCCTTGACCTCGAAGTCGAGCTCCTTCGCCCAGCGGCCGCGCTTGCGCTTCGGCTCGCCGAACGAGTTGCCAGATTCGTAGATCGTCTCGAGCGTGGTCTGGAGCTGGGAGTCCATCTCGCCCTTGTCCACGAGCCGGCGGCGGAGGTTGTTGATGATCGGGACGTGCTCGATCCCGACAGGGCAGATCTCGACGCAGGCCATGCATTGCATGCACGACCACACCGTCTCGGGTCTGATCGGGTTGCCGAGCAGGTTCTCGTCGGAGTGGAAGAGCGGCGGCACCGTGAGCCAGCCGCGGATCCCTAGCGCCCCCTCCGACTGCTCGCGGAGGTCGAGCACGAGGTCGCGCGGCGAGAGCGGATACCCGGATGCTGTCGCCGGGCATGCCTCGTGGCACTTCCCACACTTCGTGCACGCGTCGAGTTGCAGGAGGTGTGCCGGCGTCATGTCGGTCACGACGCCGTAGCCGACCTCCTCGGGCTTCGCGTTCGGCGGCAGGGCCACGAGCTCCTTGTCCGCCCGGTCGTTCCGGGTGGCAACGCTCGCGGGGGCGGTCATCATGTGCACCGCCTTGGTGAACGGGATCGCCGCGACGAACGTCAGCGCCGCGACGCCATGCACCCACCAGCTGCGAAAGTGCGCTGCCGAGGCGGTCTCGCCATCGACCCCGATTGCGATCAGCCCCTGTCCGACGACCCACCCGACGGGCGACCACTTCTCGAACGACGGATCGGTCTCGGCGATCCTGAGCGCCTCGAGAAGAAACCCCGTGACACCGAGGAACAGCAGTGAGCCGACGAATGCCCAGTCGCCGACCTTGTAGTGCCAGCGGGCATACCGACTCGTGACGCCGTCGACGCGCGTGTAGTCGAGACGCTTCGGCTTGCGGGCCCGCTTCACGGCCAGGATCACGAGACCGACGATCAGGAGCGCTCCGAAGACGTCCAGGAACAACGAGTAGCCGAGATAGAACGGCCCCTGCCAGAAATCCCACCCGAGGATCGGCCTGGCGAAGTCGTCCTGGAACGCGAGGATCCCGGTGCCGATGAAGAGCACGACGAAGCCGTAGAAGATCATCGCGTGTGCCAGCCCTGCGACGCCGTCCCGCCGCTTGATCCAGGCGTGCGTGAACACGATCCAGGCGGTCCGGCCCGCACGGTGCAGCGGCCTGTCCACCGGGAAACTGCCCCGCCCTCGCCGGTACTTGATCACGAGCCGGATGACACCCCACGCGAAGATCGACGTCGAGATGACGATCAGCGTGTACCAGAGCGCGATCTGCCAGGTGGATAGGCCGGCAAACGTCTCGCGCGTCTCCATCCGTTACTCCCTCGTCCCGAACAAGTCCACCGGAAACCCGCAGGGGCGGTGGAACGTTGTGACACGGCGCACTAGTACAGCTTCTCGAGCTCTTCCGCGACGTCGAACAGGTCGGCCTTGACGCCGTACTGCGCGACGTTGAAGATCGCTGCCTCGGGGTCGGTGTTGACCGCGATGATCGTCCCCGACGCCTTCATTCCCGCGAGATGCTGGACCGCGCCGGAGATCCCGAAGGCAAGGTAGACCGACGGTTTCACCGTCTTGCCCGACTGGCCGACCTGTCGTGAGGAGGGCATCCAGCCCGCGTCGACGAGCGGACGAGAGACCGAAAGAGTGGCACCCATCTTCTCGGCGAGTTCCTTGAACATCTCGACGTTTTCCTTGTCGCCGATACCGCGGCCGATCGAGAGCAGGAAGTCCGCCTGCGTGATGTCGACGTCAGAGGACGTACTCGCCTCGACGAGTTCGCGGTGTCGTGCGCGAGACGCTGGAGCGGCCACCTCGAGGGACGAAACCGACGCACTGCCCCGACCTTCTGCAGGAGCCCAAACGGTCGGGCGCAGAAGCAGCATGACGCCGTCTGCCCCCGGGAATTCGAGCTCGGCGTTCACCTTTGAGCCGTAGAACGACCGGGTCGCGACCACCGCGTCACCCTCGAGGGCGATGCCGTGAACGTCGCTCGCAAATCCGAGGCCGAGCTTCACGGCAGCCGCGGGGCCGTAACCCATGCTGTTGACGGTGAAGCCGAGCAAGGTCACGCGGGGTTTCCGGTCGGCGATCAGCGCCTCGACGGCCGCCTGGTAGGCGTCGTTCTCGAACTCGCCTGCACCGATCGTCACGGTCACGATCTCCGCGACGCCGTCGATGTTGGCCGCATCGACGAGCGAGCCCGGATCCTGTCCGATCACGGCGACCGTCACCGGACCGAGCTCGCGCCCAGCTGTGACAAGCTCACGGGTGACGTCACGGATCTGACCGCGGAGATGCTCTGCAACGACGAGAACGCTCATACGAGCCGCTCCTTCACGATCGACGCGATCCGGGCCGCGATCTCCGCGGGACTGCCGTCGATCATCTCTGCTCCCTCACCTCGGTCGGGGACGAACATCTTGCGGACACGGTATGCGGGCGCACCGCCTCCGGCTGCGTTGCGTACGTCGATCTCGACCTGCTCCGCTTGCTTGATCGCGCGGAGATTGGCATAACGGGGCTCGTTGATGCCCGTCTGGATCGTCAGGACGGCGGGGGTGTCGATCTCGACACGATCGACGAGACCGCCTTCGAGCTCACGGTCGACGACGGCTGTTCGCGCACCGGCGTCGTAGTCGACCTTGGTGACGACCGCCGCGCACGGCAGGTCGAGCAACTCGGCGAGTGCCGTACCTGTCGCTGCCTGGACGGCGTCACTCGACTGCACCCCGCAGAGCACAAGGTCGGCATTCTCGGCCGAAACGACCTCGGCGAGGGCGCGCGCGACCGAGAAGGGGTCACGAGCGACCCCTTCGATCCGGATCGCCCTATCGGCACCCATAGCGAGGCAGCGCCGCAACGCCGCTTCGGAGGCCTTCGACCCGCACGTGACGAGGACGACCTCACCACCGAGGCGCTCCCGTAGCTGGAGCGCCTCCTCGGTGGCGAAGCTGTCCCATTCGTTCAACGCAGGGTCGAGATAGTCCGGGTCGACGTCGAGCCCGTCGTCTGTGAACTCGACCTCGTCCCCGAGCTGCAACACCTGCTTGATGCACACGACGGTTTTCATTACGACAGCGATGCCTCAGCGTACAGGGCCGCATACTCGGCCTTCTCGGACGCAACCGACGCGTCGTCCACCATCCGTCGCTCACGCTTGAACGGCAGCGGCAGAGACGGATCGGCGGAGTCGATCTCGCGGGCGAGCCGATGACCCGAGAAGACGGCGTCGGCGGTGAGCCGCGGTGCCTCGCAATCGCCGATCCGGTAGAGCGAGTCGACGCCTTCTGCCTTGAGCTGGTCGAGGCCGATCGAGTCCTTGAGCTCGCGGAACAGCGCCTCGTTCGAGCGGCGCTGTGCCACCCAGACGACGCCGTCGGCCGCGAACGACTTCTCGTGCCCTTCCTCGTCGTACACGTGGGTTGCGACGACAACGCCTTCCTCGACCCGCGACGGCAGGTGGTAGGGCACGATCTCGACGCCGAGCCTGTGCAGTGTGCGGTGCTGATTCGGCGCCTCGAGCGTGAAGTGCATGTATGGCGCAATGGTCCCGAGCGGCGTCATCAGAGTGACCTTCTTGCCCTCCAGTGCGAGCTTCTCCGCCATCGAGACGCCCGTATAGTAGCCGTCGTTGTCGAAAACGACAACGCTATCACCTGCGAGCTCCTTGCCTTCGCCCATGATCTGGTCGGGAGTCGCCTGCCAGGCAAGGCTCGCATCTGCACCCTCGATGGTCGCGTGCGAGGCACCGTTGAGGCCGTCCGTCGACCAGTAGGAGCCGGTGGCGACGATGACGATCTCGGCACCGTATTCGGCGACGTCCTTTGCGGACAGCTTGGTGTTCGGGATGAACTCGACGTTCTTGAGCTTGTCGATCTGGATCTTGCGGTAGTTGACGATCCGGGCCCATTCACCGAGGCCGGGAAGCTGCGGGATCCACCGCATCGTGCCGCCCATGTCGTCCTGCTCCTCGACGAGATGCACGCGGCGCATGCCGCGCTTGCCGAGGATCATCGCGCACTCCATGCCGGCCGGGCCGGCGCCGACGACGAGCACGTCGTTGTCGGCGTTCTTCGCCTTCGTGAAGCGCTCCGGATGCCAGCCGCGACGGTACTCCTCGCCGGCGGTGGCGTTCTGCGTGCAGATGAGCGGTGGACCGCCGATCTCCCAGCGGGAGATGCAGACGTTGCAGCCGATGCACTCGCGGATGTCGTCGAGCCGGCCCTCGTCGATCTTCTTCGGCAGGAAGGGATCGGACGTGGACGGACGACAGGTGGCGATGATGTCGAGCTTCCCGTCGTTGATCGCCTCGGCCATCAGGTCGGGATTCGTCCAACGGCCGACGCCGAGCACGGGCTTCTTGGAGATCGCCTTCACAGCGGCCTGCCACGGAAGCGCGCGACCCTGCGGGTAGAACCGCGACGGCGTCGCGTCCTCGCCCCACTCGGCGATGCCCGAGAGGTTGATATCCCACACGTCCACGAGGTCGTCGCAGAGCTCGACGAACGGCAGGCAGTCGCGCTTGAGCTGCGTTCCTGCCTCGCCCATGAACATGTCGGTCGACATGCGGACGCAGATCGCGCAGTCGTCACCCACGGCCTCCTTGACCATCTCGATCGTCTCCCGCCAGAAGCGGGCGCGGTTCTCGAACGAGCCGCCGTACTCGTCGGTGCGGTGGTTGTAGTACGGCGTCAGGAACTGCTGCGGCAGATACGAGTGCGAGCCGTAGACGTAGACGATGTCGAACCCCGCAGTGCGCGCCCGCTTCGCCGCTGCGACGTAGAGGTTCTGGAGGTAGCGGATGTCGTCCTTGTCGGCCTCGATCGCGTAGGTAAGGAACTCGAAGTCGCTCGGGATCTGCGACGGGCCGCGCGCTACGCAGCGCGACTCCATGTTCGGGGCGTGCGGGCCGCCGTACCAGAGCTCGCAGGCGGCGAGTGCGTCGTGCTCGTGGAGCATGTCGCACATCAGCGACAGGTTCTTGATGTCGCCGTCGTCCCAGATCCGCGCCGACATGCGATGCGTGTCGTCCGACTCGGGAGAGATCGAGCAGTACTCGGTTGAGACACCGGCGAACCCGCCCTCGGCCTTCAGCGCCCGGAAATACGCCTGGCTGAACGGTTTCTCGGAGCCGAAGCCGTTGCAATGAGGTACCTGGTAGAAACGGTTCTTCATCACCTTCGGTCCGATCTTGATCGGCTCGAAGAGTATGTCGTGCTTTGGGTCGCGCGGCATCTGGGTCTCCTCTGGGTGGTTGAGGTAGGACGATTCTCGCGACTCCGAGACAGATATGCAAACGACAAACGACGCGCGCCTGCTGCTCGCCCTCCCCGTGCCCCTACCATGATCCTCGTGACGGACAGGAGCCGGAGGAACTGATGGCCGAGAAGATGTGGGGTGCCGAGCCGTTCTGGGGACTCGGCTACGACTGGGACCCCGACTGGGTTCTCACCGACCGCCAGAAGGCCCTTCGGGAGACGTTGATCAAGCTGTGTCACGAGGAGATGCGCGCCAACGCGAAGCGGTCCGACGACGAGTTGCTGTTCCCGCGCCGCAACCTGGAGTTGCTCGGCGAACACGGGTTCCTCGCGCTCTGTGTGCCCGAGGAATGGGGTGGGCTCGGCGAGAGTCACGTCGCCTACGCGATGGTCGCCGAGACGATTGCCCGCTACGGCTGCGCGTCGACCGCGATGTGCTGGATCATGCATATGGGCGCGGTCGCGGCGCTTATGCTCCGGCCGACACCAGAGCTCGTGGACAAGTACATCCGCCCGCTCAACTCGGGTGTGATCGGCACGATCTCGTACT
>Ga0163153_10002438_pt1 | contig 27089 bp, 15 predicted proteins | sample OliLakLV19MP6IB1_FD_148629 | JGI IMG/M metagenome (GOLD analysis project Ga0163153, IMG submission 148629) | Freshwater microbial mat bacterial communities from Lake Vanda, McMurdo Dry Valleys, Antarctica - Oligotrophic Lake LV.19.MP6.IB-1 | ecosystem: Environmental > Aquatic > Freshwater >...
CATAATAAGTAACACATCTTAATAAAATTTAATATTTTGCAATTAATTTCATACCCCCCGATGAAATTTTTTTCAAAATATACCTCGATTTGGATTTGCAGCTGGCTGGTCCTGGGTGGTATTGGTTATTTTACCAATTCTTCCTTGAATTTTCAATACAAGTCCAGACGCACTCAATACCGATTAGACAGTCTTCATTCGAGGGTACAGCATCAGCTGCAACCAGGACTAGAACATACAGACCGGATTTTCCAGGAGGAAAAAATAATCCTTTTTGCCTATGAACGGGATTCCCTGGTATTTTGGAATAACGTCAATTTTGAAACTGACCTGGCCGAAGGGATGCATGCCCCGGGGTTTGTCGATTGGAATGACCAGGTATATTATTTTGATCGGATAACAACGGCAGAGCGGATCACCTGGGCTGGAATTCCATTGTCCGGAACCTCCCGAATTAAAACAACGACCCAGACCAGGGCTATTACCTTATTTTCTCCAGATAAAAAACAAAGCAGCCTGCTATTTATTGGACCAGGCCTGCCGGCGTGGATAGAGTGGCTGGCTGTATTTTTCTGCCTTTTGGGATTGGGTTTCGGGATTGCGGACATACTGAAAAGGTGCCTTCAACTGCTCGCACAACAACAGATGGTGAGGTCCTTACTCGTTTTCACCCTGGGCATATTTCTCTTGAGGATAACGAGTCTGGTTTTGTTGCACCTGGCCGATATTAACCGTATCCCCCTCTTTGATCAATCCGTGGCTCCCTCTTTGCTGAGCCCTACACTTGCAGACATGATCATCAACATCATTCTGTTGTGTTTATTGATCTGGTTTATTCGAGCCCATATACGACCTGCGTATTTCAGAAAAGAAAAATCCAAACTCTCCTTTGTTATTGCTCTGGCCAATTATTGGATGGTTTATGTCACAGCCTTTCTGATGGTTCATATCTTTAAACAATTGGTCATGGGCTCTGGTTTGTCCTTTGATTTTGAATACATCTTTTATCTCGATATAAAAAGCCTGATAGCCCTGGCAGGAATACTGATATTGGCTATTGCTTTGTTTGTCCTGGACCTTCATTTATTGAGGATCATACGCCACCTGGGCATGTCCCCTGCTTCCCGTCTGGTAGCCAATACCTTCGCGTTGTTCGGCATCATCCCATTGCTTTACATTTTGCCGACCCAGCTACCTGCCTTGTTATTATTGGCCTTAGCGGGTTATCTCAGCCTGCTCGACCTCTTTGTCGACCAGATCAGGCCGCACGCCGCCTGGTATCTGACTTGGATGGTGACGGGATCTATCCTGGTCTCCTCTTTACTTTATCAATTTCATATCGACAAGGAGTTGGATCAGCGGATCACCCTCGCGCGTCAATTAAAAGAAAAAATCCAGCAACTCAACCCGGCAAAATCCCTGATAGAACCTGCACTTCAAAATCAATTATACCGGTTGGAATCGAACTCAGCCTATCTGGCTTTGTATACTATCCGCTATCAGCCCTACCGTTTGCCAACTCTGATGACACCGGTCGGTGACGGAATTTCAAAATTTAATGATTCCAAAGCAGGCACACCAACTTTATTTGTTGCACTGGATCCGGAATCCGGCTTCTATCTGACTAAAAAATCCAACCAGTTATTTAAGGCCTTTTCCTTTTTCTCCTACATCTTCGTTCTATTCAATGTGTTGCTGATCGCCTTTACCGTGATCAATAACCGGATGCGTTGGATTGCCTTTCCCGTCTTTAAGTTTTTTCCATCCAGGTATACCCTGCGTTACCGCATTCAGGTCAGTATGCTGGGTATGAGTTTTTGTTCCTTTATCCTGATTGGATGTGTCATTGTTTTTTATCTTAAAAAGACTTCAGAAGGGTTACAAACTCCCTTATCCTCCATTTCCTTGCAATCCCTTCAATATGAGATCGGAAAGGCAGTAAGCTCTAATATTACTTATAACCCCCATTTTAAAATTTATACGGCCGGAGGGCAATTGATCAACAGCCCGGTTGCCGAACGGATGCCTTTTAATGAATTCCATCAAATCCACGTACTGGACCGTCTTCCTTACCATACCAACGTCTATCATGGCTATGCCAAAGTCGAGTATGAAGGCAAACCTTATTTTGTTGGGAAAAACAAATCCTATTAGGAGAGCAGTGCTAAACGCAGGATGAATGATTTTTTGGGCACCCTGCTCAATGTGTACGTCTTTTTGTTGATCCTGATCGTGCTGATCTCTATGGTCGTAGCCAATTCCATCACGCGGCCGCTGACTATCCTGAGCGACAAACTCAAACTCATTCAAATCGGGGGCACCAATCAAAGACTGGAATGGAACCATCAGGATGAGTTGGGAGGCTTGATCCGCAACTATAATGAGATGATCCAGGAATTGGATCGCAGCACCCGTATGCTCGCTGTCACTGAACGGGAAACGGCCTGGAGGGAAATGGCCAAACAAGTGGCGCATGAGATCAAAAACCCGTTGACCCCGATGAAATTGATCACCCAGCACCTGCAAAATTCTATAAGCCGTGCGACTCCGGAAGAAATCAACCAATTGGTAAAACGGGTGACTCAAACCCTCATCGAACAAATCGAAAATCTTTCGAAAATCGCTTCTGAATTTTCAAACTTTGCTAAACTACCTGCCCCGGAAAATGAAAAGCTGATCCTGAATGAAGTCGTGACCTCCACCCATGATTTATTTCGCAAAAGAGAAGATATGGATATCCACCTCCGTGTACCTATTGATGAGATCTATATTTTCGCCGATAAAAACCATGTCATTCGGGTGCTCACCAATCTGATTAAAAACGCTATCCAATCCATTCCGATTGGCCGCCGGGGTAAAATTGAAATCGTATTGTTTAATAAGGAAGATAAAGCGATCGTCCGGGTAATGGACAATGGCTGTGGAATCCCCGAATCGATGAAGGATAAAGTATTTTACCCCAATTTTACCACTAAAAATTCAGGCACCGGCCTGGGTTTGGCAATAGTCCGGGACATTGTGGATTCCTGTAATGGACATATCTATTTTACCACGATTGAGAATAAAGGCACAGAATTTTTTGTCGAATTTCCGCTTATGCATATGGAAGACAATTTTAAAATCGTCCAGCACGTAAGTCTTTAACCACCTCCGACGTTTGATTTAAAGCAGCATAAGCTCTCCAAAAGATGAAGGGATATGAAAGTCCGGGGAAGCACTATCCGGTTTCACCCAACTGATCCATTTAAATTCGGCAATTTCATCCTTCAATGAAATACACTTCCCCCGGAATAACCCGGCTTGCAATTTGTTTTTTTTCAAAAGATTCAATTTATTCAGCAGCGGTTTGCCCAGGGCAAACTCAAGGGTATATCCAGCCTCGCTGAGATCCCCTTTTACCATCAACTGATCCTTAGGCCAGGACCAACCGGCATTAAATTTCCGGTATAAAGAAGCCTCAAAATCATAAGTCCGTCCAAGCGGATCCATTTCCAGCCCAAAATAGGGGTTCATGTGTTCATCGGACCTTAAAAAAATTTCAACTCTGTCGGATTTTAATACTGCTGCTTTGAGGTTTTCTTCCATACTTAGGTTCAATGCATCGGCATCCCTTACCCGGTAAAGTCCATAAATCCAGTCCGGGTCGTGCAAGGCTTTAAATGACATCGGAGGTGGATCTCCCTCATTCCAGGGGTAAACAAAATCAGATAACCTGTTGGCCTCGTTCCAAAGGGGATGATCACCGAGACCATTGATTGACATTGATCCTGATTCAATTGAATGAACTTCATAAACTGGGTCAGTTTGTCGTTCCATATCTTGTACTGTTTGACGGGGCACATAAATAGGTATCTCCATCCCCTCAACCTACCTTGTAATTATTTAATGGCAGCCTGGGATAATAATTCCTTAATCCTCCGGGATACAATCCATTCTTCTCCCGGGATCATCATCCAGGTCGTAATCTCCACTGTATCGGGACCGCCCATGGTCTCAATAGAAGGATGGCCTGCACGGAGGGCAACCCGTAATTCTTCACCAGTGATTTTCGTTTTTGAAGCATCCAGGTGTAATCGCAATGAAGGCACATGGTTGGCGATCAAGGGTACATGCTTTTCTGCACGCACGCCGGGTACTGAAGCTGCCGCATCGTGAATCATGGCTACCTGGCCTTCCCACAATTTCCAATCTTTTTGATGATCCCTGGCAAGGTAAACTTCAATGGCCGCCAGTAAGCCCAGGATCTCTTCCTTATTGACTTTCATTCCACGGCCTACCGTATTGCCATTAGGAGGTGCATTTCTACGTGCAGCCTGAATCAGCGATTTTTTCCCCAACAGCATTCCTGCAGATTGAGGTCCGCGAAGGCCTTTTCCTCCTGAAAAACAAACCAGGTCAAAACCCATTTTGGTATGTCTCCACAACATTTCAGCAGGTGGGACGTCAGCAGCACAATCAATCATTGTCGGAATGTGAAATTTCTTTGCAATGGCTACAAATTCTTCATCCCTGATTTTACCCGCAAAATTGCTGTAATTGAGAAACCATAAAAAAGCAGTCTTCTCATTGATCGCCTCCTCCAATTCCTTGGCAGTTTCCACCTCGATGATTTTAACTCCGCAATTACGCATGGCATGATCATAGCCCACCCGGTGTGTTTTTTGCGCAATGACTTCTGTTTTCATCCCGGTCATGTCCCCGGGAATCCGGTCAATTTTATCCGGATCACCCCCGGTGAGTATAGCAGCAGTACCCAGGGTGATCGCTGATGCCGCTCCCGCGGTCACCATAGCCCCCTCACACTGCAATAACTCCGCCAGACGCTCTCCTACTTTGTCCTGCAAATCCTCCAATCTGACAAATTGCAGGGCGGCATAATTAATTGCCTTGATCACCTCCGGGTGAGGCAGTGAAGCGGTGAGTGCAGTATACGTGCCCGCGGCATTGATAAATGTACGAACCCCCAACTCCTTAAAATAATCGCGATCAAAATCACTGAATTGTTTTTGCTTAGCCTTTAAAGCTTCTGTGGGTATTATAGTGCCCAGGAAAGGCAAACCAATGGCCCCTTTGATAAGATCTCTTCGTTTTGACATAATTTTATTTTAATCGATATAAGCAATACAATCTATTTCCACCAGGGAATCCCCGGGTATCCCACCTGCTGCAGCAATAGTCGTCCGCACAGGAGGCTTATCCCCAAAACGGCCTTTGTAGGCGGCGTTCATAGCCTGATAATCTTTAAGGTCATTGAGGTATACGTTACATTTAAGCACTTTATTCATGGATGACCCGTTTTTTTCGAGTTCTTTTTGAACTTCATCCAGTACATGTTTGGTATGCGCTGTGATATCTCCGTCAAAATGCGCACCCTTACCTGCAATAAATAATAAGTTTCCATGAGTCCTGGCGCCGGAAAACAAGGGCACACCCTGGTCCATTACCACATTATCCATAGGTTCTTCTTTAGCAGCTGCTACGTCAGATTTTGAGCCAGTGGCCTTTGCTGCGACCAAGCCTAACATGCCCGCCAGACTAAGCGAAATTTTTTTAAATACTGACCTTCTGTTTGTATTCATAATTTGTATGATTTATAATTATTATAAAATTATTTGCTGTTTAAATCTCTTCGGATTTTAACCTCTTCGGGTTTGATTTCATCCGCCCGATTACCAAAACTGGAACGAATATAGGTCAGGATGATTGCGATATCTTCATCTTTAAGAAAATCGTGTTTTGGCATAGTTCCGTTGAATACTTCTTCATTTACCTTGATATCACCTTCCAGCCCGTTCAAGGTCAGATCAATCAGCCTGTTTTTATCTCCGGTAACCCAATCGGAAGCCAGGGGTGGAAACCGCCCTTTTGCCCCCAGACCATTTTTTTGGTGACATCCGCCGCAATAAACAAAGTACGCTTTTTCACCGTCGGTCTTTTTGCCTTTATCCAGATTGTCATCCACTTCATGAGGAGTACGGATATGGAGTTCATTTTCCCTTTTAACCATACCGGCCATCATTTTGGATGAATATTTTTCTTTGTTTCCGGTATACTTCACCCGCCAGATCCGTCCTTTCTCCGTTTCAGCAAAATACATGGAGCCATCGGGCCCCATTGCAATCCCCATGGGTCGATAGACCGCATCGCTGACATTGATGATCGTATCGATTTTGGCAAACCCGTCAGCAAATACCTCCACAGGTGCTTTGAAACTTCCATTGGCATGAGGTACAAATCCTATAAAATAACCGGATTGAGGATAAGGCGCTCTGTTGGTGGATCCATGAAAAGCAATAAATGCCCCTTGTTTGTAATGCTCCGGAAATTGTGCACTGGAATAAAAAAGCAAATCGTTGGGTGCCCAGTGTCCCGGAAAACCAATAATTGGATTGAGGAAGGTGTCACATCTGCCAATAATTTTACCATCTCCACCGTACTCAGGAGCGAGCACTTTTTTACCCTGGATCTGATCATAATAACAATAGGGCCAACCGGCATGGCTACCCTCCTCTATTCTCAAAAATTCTTCGGCGGGCAACACCGCACTTTGCCAGGGTGAAAATTTATTTGGCCATAGCCGAAGCAAATCATCCCGTCCGTGCATAATCGAATACAATTTATTATCCAGGTGGTTCCATTCAATGGCTACCAGACTTCTCAAGCCGGTTGCATACTTGTAACCGTCTTTTTGTGTTTGTTTGGATTTATGGGCATCAAATCGCCATACCCCGGCATGATCTTCAAACAATGGACATGGATCTTTTCCAATAGAAAAAGGGGTACGGTTAAATTCCTGGCAGGCATTGGAAGGTGCGCCGAAAGGAATATAAATATGACCGGAATCGTCGAAGGTGACCGGTTTGGCATTATGTTCATGTCCCCCGTGGGCATGGTCGTCAATGACTACGGTATCAAGTGGCCCTTCCGGTATGAGCTTACCCGGGGACAATTTCATCCGGTAAATCGCCAATTCCGTACTGAAATATAAATATCCCTGGTAGATCCGCATGGCCGTACCATACCGGCCTGTCTCCTTATAATTTCCAAAAGGGGCAATGATGTCCGCTTTTCCATCACCGGTGGTATCTCTTAAAGCCAGGTTACCACCATGTCCGGGGGACAATAATTTGACATAGATATCCCCGTTGTCATTGACCGCTATATGACGGGCTCCCCCTTTCAGGCTATCGACGACCACAGTGACCTCGAAGCCATCCGGCACATACAACTCAATATCTTTTTTCTTACAGCCGGCAAGCAGGATAAATGACCACAAAAGACAGGCACCTACACGGGCAAGTTGCTTAATAGACATAGAGGAGGCAAATTTCATGAGAAGGGGATCAATCAACAAACGATAAAGCGTTGAGGTCATATACGACCGCGCCATCTATCAGGGTCATCTCGCAAACAATTCGTTTGTCCCCTGTCATCCGTTTTTGCCTCACATCATAAAATCCAAAATTCCCCTTTTCTATTTTTAATACAGCGATATCTGCAGGAGCCCCGGGGCTCAGGTGGCCAAGCTCAGTTTTTTGGATCACCTGCGCGGGTTTCCAGGTACTGGCGACAATGAGTTCTTCAAAACTCATCCCAATATTTAAAAGTTTTGACATCACGGTAATCATATCTTTCATTCCGGCATTCATACTGCCGGTATGCAGGTCCGTACTGATCGTATTCGGTTTTAAACCTTGTTGGATGGCTGCAATTGCCTGATCATATACAAAACTACCTCCTCCGTGTCCGACATCCAGGATAATCCCCCTTTGCTGGGCTTTAAAAGCAAATGGTTGAACCTTGCCATCCTGCACTAAAGGTTCACGACCATTTACATGGCCAAAACAATGGGTAAGTATATCGCCTGGTCGCAACACATGATTGAGCAAGGTATCCATAGACAGCGGTGGATTGCAGCCCCCGAAATCGATCATGACGGGGATATTTGCCAATACACCAGCTTCTGCGGCTTTTTTTGCAGGGGTCCAGTCCCTGGAACCATAATGGGCCAGTTTAATGCCTACTATATATTGTTTGTTTTGCCGGGCTACCATGGCGGTTAGTTTGGCATCCATATCCGCCAGGTTTTGTTCATAGGCACCACCACGCATACCTGCACCTACAATATTGAGCAGAGCAAACACTTTGGTCTTTGAATTATCGATGGTCTGGTCTTTAAACTCCTGAAAATTTCTCCAACCTGAACCTCCTGCGTCCACCACCGTGGTAACTCCGGATCTAAGCGTGAACCCGTCGGGGGGCAAAGCGGTAAAACTATTGCTCAGATACGCATTGGACAGGGTACCAAAAAAATGATGGCCGTGGATGTCAATCAGTCCGGGAGTAACGTATAAACCGGTTGCATTGATGGTCTTTTTTGCTTCCCTGGTAATGGATTTGCTGACTTCTACAATTTTTCCGTCTTTAATCCCCACATCCATGATCTGGTTGATATTGTTTTTGGGATCAATGACGTGACCGTTTTTGATCAGTATATCCAGGGGTTGTGCAAACAAACCAGCTGCCAAAAACAATCCTGTTAATAAAACTAACAAACTTTTATTCATACACATTCTTTAAAGGTTCTGTTTAGATTGGTGTTTCCACAGGATGCAGGCCTGGAAAAATGAAGGCTTAATTTTCAAAAATAAAATTAAACTAAATTTTCAATAGACCACTAGCGGACCTGAATATATCTTCATTAGACTACTAGTAAACTTAATTTATTCTGAAAACCCTATTGCTGCGTGTGTTCCACTCGGAACAACCAGGGATGGATGGCCCAATGGGGTAAATACCAAAAAAAATTCGAAATAGTTGCCGGCTTGGACTTACCAGGTCTTAATAACTAAACCCCAATTTGGTTAAACCCGATTGGATATCCTTGTTTTTCATGGTGTACTCCCAGATCATACCGGACCGGTAATTTTCAATCATGATGATTATGGGCCCCTGATCAATAGCCAGAAAAGAACTGGCAAACCAGGGTTCGCTGAGGTTAAATGCGTCTACAAACCCATATTGTTTGTATAATTTGTCGCCCAAGGTATAATAGAAAAAACGTAAAGCATCCATGGAAGGTTTAGGGGTAAAGGGTAACGAAGCCAGGGCAGCTGTAGGCGTGATCACCCCTTTGTCATTGGTCGGGCTATGGGCATCGTAACCATTTTTGGTATCACTGGCCGTCAATCCCCAGCAGGATGCACTGTACCCGTTAAATTTTTTCGGATTAGCCTTGCAATACTCGTAATTGATTTTAGTGTGGTTGACTACCTGAGACCAATAGTCGGCGTAAGGATCTTTTAGTTTCCCCGGATCTATACCCAGAAAGGTGTAATGGGCAAAAAACAATGGGCCTCCTAAATCTGGTCCCAATGGTAAAGGAATGTTATAAAATGTTTTATTGTTTTTCATAGCTCCATTCCTGGCCCAACCCTGATCATACGTTACTTTGGAAATTGGATAGGTCGGCGAAGAAGCTGCGAGGACATAGGTGATCAGGGCCTCATTCCAGCCTCTTAATTCATGGTTCATTTCCCAGTTGTATTTGGGGGACCAATGCCAATACAATACCTGATCTGATCCCTTGGTATGCCAATTCCATTCTACAGTTTCGAAGATATTCACCATGTCATTTCGCAATTTGGTTTCCCCGTCCGAAGGGCCGTCGAAATATTCTTTAGCTGCTAACAATCCGGCTATGAGGTAAGAAGTTTCTACCAGGTCGCCCCCATCATCTTTCTGACTAAAAGGAATGGTTTCTCCGGTTGCGCCATTCAACCAGTGTGGAAAGACCCCATGATGTCGTTTGGTTTTATTTTTTAAAAAATCAACTATTTTCGAAAGCCGCTCCAGCCCTTGTTGACGGCTGATAAATCCTCTTTTTATACCCACCAGGATACACATCACACCAAAACCGCTGCCCCCGGAGGTCACGATATCACCGGAGGTATTTCTTTCCCGGGCCAGACCGGAGACAGGATGTGCAAAGTCCCAGAAGTATTTAAAGGTTTGTCGTTGAATCAGGTTCAGCAATGAATCATCCGGAATCCGGCTAAATTTATCTGAGGAATCAATTCTGGTAATAAAGCTGGCTTCAACAGAAGAAGATAAATTTACTCCTCCAGCCGAGCGGAGTTGATTGGTGACCTGCAGGGTATATTTGGTAATGTGTTCAAGCTTATCCCTGGGTACTATCCGAATGCTGCTATCCGAATTAAACAACGTGGTGGTGATGGGTACCTGAATTCCCCCGGTATATAAATGAACAGACCCGTCGACAGCATTGGGGTCAGCCCTGCTTGTAAAACTCAGTGTAATAACCGGTAAGGCGGACGCATTGGAGTAGTTAAAATTATCTTTTACCCCGTCAATACTATAGGATTTAAAATTTAACGGATCGGCTTCCACGGGTGGCTTGGAGCAACCCATAAAACAGAACAAGGCTACTATTAAAGAAAGGTGCATGTATTTCATTTTTTCAATTTCCGTCTTTCATAAAAAAGGAGGAAGTTTTCACCTCCTCCTCTATATTAATACTTTTAAAATAAAATTACCGGCCTGCTTTTTCCAAAGCATACAGGGAATTGATTTCAGCATCGGTAAGCGCTTTATTGAATACCCGCAATTCATCCACCGAACCTGTGAGCGGAACTTGCCAGGCATCGGCTGTGCCTCCGGGAAGGTTGGGCAGCCATGCACCAATAATGAGTCTGGTCGGCGTAGTAAAGCTCAAAGGACCTGTTGTGCCTCTGAGTTCCCATTCCGGGTTACTTATTTTTACGCCGTCCATATAAATTTTATAAGTAGATGTTGCGCCATCATAGGATGCGACCAGGTGGTGCCATTGATTGGTCCCCTTAGCTGCTTGTACTCCACCTTTAGAGGGTTCATTGCGTGAATCCTGAAACGATGGGTTGCCAGCTATTTTTGTAACGAGCAATCCTTTAATAACAAGGGTATCGTTTCCAGCTGGTTTCCATCCTGTTTCAGACATCAGGTTGAGATTACCAGCCCATTCGTTGGGCCTGGTCAAAGAAAAAAATACAGATGGATTCGTTCCATTGTTATCAAATTTAGCCCATAGACTTATTGAATTACTCGGTAAGCTGTTTAATGCGGCAATCTCGTTGTAAGAGAGGTATCCCTTAACAAGCTTAACTGCTTTGCCTTTAATTCCACCTTCGTAACTCGCATTGACTGCAGAGGCTGTGGTGGCAGATGATTTGGTTTCAGTGCCATTATTTTCGAAGCCAAAATGGGCAACCAGATTGCTGGCCGCTACTTCATTGGCGTTGTTGAATCCACCGATCGGAGGCAATACTTCATCATCATCTTTATTACAGGAAGCAACCCCCATAAGCAAACTTCCCATTATAGCAGAGAAGATAATTAACGAAAAAACTTTTGATTTCATGGTTTTAAAAAATTTAATTGTTGATAATTTGTTTAATTGTTTATCAGGACCTAATAGCCCTGGTTTTGAATAAGTTTATTTCCACTGAGTTCGATTTGTAATGCCGGAACAGGCAACAGTTCATGTTTACCTGCTACAAAGTTTTTACCTGCTGCTCTTAACACCTGTGCAGCCCTTCCTTGCCTGACCAGGTCAAAAAACCGATCATGCTCCATAGCCAACTCAAATCTTCTTTCTTTCCATATGGCTTCGCGCAATCCTTGTCCGGCCATAGCTGCAGTATTCGACAAACCTGCACGTGTCCTGATCGTATTAATATCATTTATTGCCTGTCCGGCCTGCCCCAATTCATTGGATGCCTCTGCATGCATCAGCAGGACGTCCGCATAACGTAACAGGTGAATATTTTTTTGTTTCTTATCCCGGTTGCCCAGAAAAGATTCCACATTTTTATTTTCACTGTGGTAGGCTTTATAATTGTAGTAGAAATTTTCTACTGAATCTTTGCTGGGGACCCGGAATCCATCGTATAAAACAGTACCTCTTCGCTCCGCCGTACGATCGATCTCAATGATTGTAGGCCCTCTGCGTTTATCTCCCATTTCATAAGCGGTTACCAGATTTTCACTGGGAGTACAAAATCCAAAGCCCAGGTCGGTCCAGCCGCCTTTGCCGCCAACTCTGGGCCCCTGCCAGACACAATAGCCATTGACCCCAAAATCAGAATTATTAAATACACCTGTTTGGATCTCGAATATGGATTCTGAACTATTGTCTCCGGCCTGCCTCCAGATTTGTTCGTAATCTGGTAATAAGGCATACTGACCGGATTGAATAACCGATTGCGTCAGGTCAAAAACTTTTTGCCAGTTTTTTTCATACAGATAGACTTTAGCCAATAAAGACTGGGCCGTTCCCCGGTTTATCCTGCCTTTCTGGGTTGCATTTCGCAAAGGCGTATTCTCTACAGCATACAGCAAATCATCTTTGATAAATGTATAAATTTCTGCGGCAGTTGCCCTGGTTTGAAATTTGGGGTCTGTATTGGCATCTTCCGCACTGAGCGGTACCCGCGAAACCAAAGGTACTCCTCCAAAAAGCCGGACGAGATTAAAATAATAATAACCCCGTATAAACCGGACCTCACCAATCCACCTTTTTTTGGTGGCATCATCTGCTGTTGCCGTTTCTAATGCTTGCAGTGCCTGATTGCATTTGGCTATCCCTGAAAAATATCCGCTCCATAAGGATGCAACGAACGTGTTGGTCGGTGTTTGGAGAAAATTATCCAGTTCACCAATAATACCGATCTGGTCACTGGGGGTGCTGCCTTTATCGGCATCATCCGACATAATATTAGTCGCGGATATAAATGCAATGCCATGGGTATCCCCTCCTCCAAAAGCATCGCCGGATAATAAACTGTTGTAAACCCCGACTACCAGGTTTTCGGCTAAAGCGGGATCAGTAGCAGCGGTGCCTTTACCCTGTAGCGGTACATCCAAAAAATCCGGTGAACAGGCATTAACCATCAAAATGGCCATGGCCAGCATGATCTTGAAAAAAATATGATTGTTCATTTTTTTCATATTAAAAAGAAACATTTATACCACCAGCGATGGTTTTTGTTGTAGGATAGGCATTGGTCTCTATACCCGACCGCGTAGGTGAATCATCGGGTAATTCAGCGGTAAACCCGGTATATTTTTTCCAGGTAAATAAGTTTTGTGCCGTCAGAAACACCCTGGTATTTTTGATTCGTGCAACTTTCAACCAAGCTGGTGACAGTGCATAACTCAGGGTAATATTGTTTAACCGGATGAACGAACCTGATTCAACATAATAGGTAGATGCTGGAAGATATCCACTATTCGCCGCGGGTTCAGTTTGGATCCCTGACCCGGTGACCCAGCGGTCGTAGGCCAGCGAAGCTTCTATATTATCAAAGGGAGATAACCTTAAAGCCTTCTTCCCATTGTACACTACATTCCCGGTATTACCATAGATATCAAAACTGAGACTGATGCTTTTGAAATTCACTTCACCATTAAACCCAAAGTAAGCCTTCGGTTGATAAGAACCCACAAATACCCTGTCATTGTCATCGATCTTACCATCGTCATTGTCGTCCTGATAGATAAAATCACCGGGTGAAGCATTCGGCTGCCGGATTTGACCATTGCCGGATTTATTAGATTCAATTTCGAGTTGATTCTGAAAGACGCCCAATACCTGCAAGACATAAAAACTGCCTACCGGATATTCATTATCGGTTTTGGTAGTATAGATCTGGGCGCCTCCAACACCGCCATCCAGGATGGGTTGCCCCCCATTGAGCCCGATGACCTTGTTTTTATTCAGGGTAAGATTAGCACCAAATTTATAATCCAGATTCGTGTTGACCCTTGTTCTCCAATTTAAAGCAAATTCTAATCCTGTATTCTGGATGGAAGCGGCATTAGTCAATACCACCCCATCTTCATCACCCGTTACCGAAGGGACTTTCACATTGATCAAAAGGTCTTTCGATTTTTTATCATAAAATCCAATTTCACCGAACAGTCGTCCATTCAACAAAGAATAATCGAGGCCCAGATCGAATTCTTCAGTGGTCTCCCACTTGAGATTCGGGTCTTTAATCTGGGTAATAGCGCTTCCTGGTGTGGCGATGCCTCCGCCAAACGGATACGCCAGATTGGGTTTTATCGTGGTCGTAAAGGCGTCTGAAGGCACCCGGTCATTACCTACTTTTCCCCAACTGGCCCTGACCTTTAATAATTCAAAGAGGGTATTGTTTTTCAGGAAGGGTTCATTGCTGAGAAGCCATCCCAATCCGATTGAAGGAAAAAGTCCCCATCGGTTGGCGGCTGCTATCCTTGAACTGCCATCTGCCCTGACGGTAGCTGTAACCAGGTATTTGTCGCTGCGATTAAAATTTAATCGGCCGAGATAAGAATTTCTGGTCCATTTGTCTCCTTCACCTGCATTGGTGGAGGTGTTGGCATTACCGGTATTGATATACCACAGGTCCCTGTCTGCCGGTACATTCTGCCGGGTAGCTTCGACCCAGGACAACGTATATTGCTCAGCGGTAGTACCCGCCATCAGATTAAAATGGTTTTCGCCAAGGTCAAACTTATAGGAAACGATATTGTCCCAAACCCAACGCAAACTATTTTCGCTTTTAACCCGCAACGAACTATTTGGATTTCTTTGATTCCCACCGGAAGTAAGAAAAGTGGTGAGGTCATTGTTGAACTGAAAATTGTATCCCCTGTCCGCCACGTTGGTCAATTCATTACCAATACTGCTTCTAAAAGTCAGGCCGGTTATAGGTTTTAATTCCAGAAAACCGGAAGACTGGATCCGGTGATTGATCAAGCGGTTATTGTTGTTACTAAGGTCCAGGATAGGGTTTCCTACATTTTGATACACCGAAGTATTCCCATATCGACCTTCTTCAAAACCCGGTATGGTAGGCGCTGCACGATAGGCGTTGTTATAGGCCGTCCCGAGATTGACATCCCGGGTATTGGCATTGACGTATGAAGCCGTAATACCCATGTTGACCCTGGAGTTGAGCCGGTAGTCGGTATTATACCGTACAGCGAATCGCTGAAATCTATTATTGATGACGATGCCTTCATCATCAAAATAACCCAAACTCAGGTAGTGGGTATGTTTATCAGATCCACCTGAAAATGAGAGATTGTGATTTTGAGTCCATGCTCTTCGTAAAATTTCATTATACCAATCTGTTGATGTACCACCTGCAGTGACTGCAGTGCCTGTGGCAGCAGATGCATAGTTGGCATATTCTTCGGCGTTAGCCATCCGGATCAGGTTAGAAGCTTCGCGAAAGCCAATGGAATTATTATAATTTATCTGAGTGGGGCCTGATTGTCCTTTTTTTGTGGTGATTATCACGACTCCGTTTGCGCCTCTCGCGCCGTAAATAGCGGTAGAAGAAGCATCTTTTAAAACATCCAGACTGACAATGTCGGCGGTATTGATATTGCTGATATCATCAGTCAAAATTCCATCTACTACAAACAAAGCTGATGTTCCTGCCAATGCGGTACCGGTACCCCTGATCCGGACATTGGGTGAGGACCCCGGCTTGCCGCTGCTGATGATCTGAACCCCGGTTACTTTACCTTGTAATGCCTGAGTAGCAGTCAATACCGGTTGTTTAGCCAGTTCTTCCCCTTGAACACTAACCGTTGCACCTGTGATATCCACCTTTCTTTGGGTACCGTAGCCAACTACCACAACTTGTTCAAGTAAGACCGTTGATGTGGCCAGTTCGATGTTGAGCGTAGTATCATTCCATACGGTGATTTCCTGAGAAGTATAACCAATGTAAGAGATCGCCAATACCGATCCGGGTGATACCATAAGGCTGAATTGGCCATCGGTATCCGTGACTGTTCCTGAAGACGTATTCTTAACCATCAGCGTTCCCCCTATAATGGATTCCCTGGTAGAGGCGTCAATTACAGTTCCTGATACCCTGACCTCTTGTCCCTGAAGGTAGAGGACAACAGCGGAACTCAAAATAGCACATAACAATATTCGTTTCGACATAACGACAAATTAACTCCGGGTACATCGTTGATAAATTTCACTCCATATGAAATAGCACGGTCCTGCACGGGGCATTGCCCGAAGTGTTATTCATTTAATGAGTGATTAAAACTTAATTATCAATACATCACTTTATCATTGACAATTATAGATAGATCGGCAAATCAGCGCAAATCGGAAACAGACCTCCGGCTGATGTTACTCTATAACGTATGATATAGGGTAAAAGTTTTAACGAAAGGACTTAGGGAAAAATTAAATGTCAAAATAAAATGTCAACGACGAAAGCTGTGCGGTGAATACAAGGTAATGCATATCGTAATCCTGCATAAAAAGCGACCCGTAAAATTTTGGAAATGCCTCAACGCAACAAGGTCACATCACCTTTATATAACAGGCGGGCCCCGTCTGTGAATTCCACTTCAATCACATATACGTATACCCCTGATTCAACTTCAGTACCGTTAAAACGACCATCCCAAATCACCACCCCTCCCGGATCGGGGCTGAGGTTTTGCACCTCCGACATCAGGTCGCCCCAACGGTTAAAAATCTTGCCAGAATGTATGGCTACTACACCGGATCCTGCAAAAAATTTAAATTCCTGATTGGCACTCAATTGATCAGGCCTGAACGCATTGGGTATAAAGACGGCGCGTCTAAGATCAACTGCAATGGCAATCTGATCAAAAGCAATACATCCTGATGCATCATAGGCTGTGGCCTGAAAGATTGTATTTTTTGTTGGATGCAGGCTGAGAATAGAACAATCAGGGCTTATACAATTAATGCCCTCAATATTTTTCCAATCGATACGGCTGATCGGGTGATTACTGGCGGTAGTTACCCTCAAGCTATCGCCAAGACGTATGGTCCGGTCAGGGCCTAAGTCAACGGTAAACCTAACCGGATCAATGACCTGAAACGTGGTGTCCAACGCACATCCTTTGCGATCGAAAACACTCAATTGGTAATTACCGGCTTTGAGTCCGATGCGATTGGCTATTGGGATACTATTTCCGTTATTGACGCTATAGGAGTAACTGGCTCCATTTCCTCCGCTGACTCCGGTGATCAAAACACCAATGGTATCACCTGCACATACCGGACTATAGGTCGCATTAATATTCAAGGCTAGTGGAGGAGGATCAGACACTATTATATTGGAAAGGGTATCGCGGCATCCTTTGATATCAGTGACCACCACCTGGTAAATACCCGGGACCACATTTCGGATAAAATTGGTATCCCCCAACGAGGCAGACCAGGAAAAAGCCAAATCACCGGCATTACCACCAATCGTCAGGACTCCCAACTGGCCGTCAGCTGAACCCGGACAGGTGATGGCCTTGGTTCTTACCGAGTCCAGAGAAACTAGAAGTTCAGGAGGTTCAATGATCCGGATAGAATCGATGAAGGCACAATTATTGAGATCTGTCACGGTAACCGTATATCTTCCAGCGGTCAGATTGGTCAGGTTATTTTGTGTGCTATTGTCACTCCACAAATAGGTAAATGGAGAGGTGCCTCCAAAAGCTATATAATTAATGGATCCATTGTTTTGATTAAAACACGTGATGTCCTGCACCGCTGTCCGGACAACATCTCTGGATATAGAATCCGGAGAAGAAATGGAAAAGGTCTCCGTGATAGAACAACCATTGCCATCGATGATTTGGACTGTTTGAGTGCCTGCACAAAGGCTATCGGCTATGGATACGACCTGATTATTGGTTTGTTCACCCGATTCCCAAAGGATCAGGAAATTATTGTTTGGGTCAGTACCACCGGATACTAAAATCCTGGCTTGTCCACTACAATCGTCAGGAGTAGCACATTTGGTAGGCCTGAATGCAACGGTATCGAATGCTGCTGCAATGCGTGGAGGTTCGCGTAGAGTAGCATTTATAATTAAACCTGGACAATTATTAGCATCGGTAATAGAGACCGTATAATTACCTGCTCTTAAATTGGGGAAAACTCCAAAAGTCTGTGAAGGTCCTCCTGCAAGACTATAGGTATATGGGCCAGTACCACCAGCTGCGGTGTAACTGATCCTTCCAAAAAACCGGTCACCCGGACAAACAGGTTCTATTAACTGTGAATCAATAACGCTGATCGCTAAGGGTTGAGAAAGGATCACGGTATCACTTCCTTTGCAGCCGAGTGTATCGGTCACTTCGACCCAGGCAGGGATATTGGCCAATACATTTTGCGCAATTACGGTCGTATCTCCATTGCTCCATTTATAACGGGCAATTGAAAACCCGGGAGCTGGCCTGGCGGTTAATCTGGCTCCCTGACCATTACAAAGGATGGCTGTGGTATCAATAGACACCGGAATAGAGGGTAGATTAAAGTTGATCGTAAGAAGATTAGAGGCGTTAAAATTGGCTACACAATTATTGGCATCCGAAATCGTCACCTGGTAATTGCCATCAGATAAACCGCTACGGGTATCCGTATCCAGCGTGGTATCGTTCCATGTATAACGGTAAGGTGCTGTGCCTCCACGCATTCTAATTGTTATGCTGGCATCATTACCTGGAAAACAAGTTTCTGGTGACACCAATATCAAAGCAGTATCCAACAAAGAAGGTTGAGTCAACGTCAATGCCGTATCCAAAAAACAACCCGATCGGTCGGTGATCCTCACGGTATACACTCCAGAAACAATATTATTAAAACGCGCTGGGACTGAATTATTTGGTGGAAAGGGTATACCCAGGGGGTCTGCAAGAAAAACAGTATCATTTACCATCAGTGACCCATCCGAGAATCGCCGGCCTATCTCAAGTCTCCCATCATTCCTGCCAAAACAGGTTGGATTGTCGATCACATGCTGCAATTCAATCCGCTTTGCCGGATTGAGGGAAATAAAGGCCGTATCGGAACAACCTTTAAAATCGGTAACTATCAGTCGACTCGGATTGGTACCTAATCCTGCAAACGAATTGCCGATTTGTACTCCATCTCCCTGCCATTCGATGGAAAAAGGGGGAATACCCGAGATTCTTGCAAAGTCAGGTAAAATGCGACCATCGGATATCCCGGAGCAAGTTGGATTTCTTTGAATACTTATGGCAGCGGTGGTATTGACCTGACTTATGGTTACACTATCGGTGAGACTACAACCTTGTGCATCCGTTACCGTTAAAAAATAAGAGCCTGCATTTAACTGGGTAATCCTGTCACTGACCGATCCGTTGCTCCATTGGTAGCGGTAATCCCGAGTCCCGCCATTCGCTGAAACAAATATGCGGCCATCATTATTTTTACAACTGGCAGATTCACGCAGATCCAGATTAAGGCTGAGATTGACGAGTCCTGCTATTTGTGTTATGGTATCTTTTATATTGACGCCCAGAGAATCTGTGACGGAAATGAAATAAATTCCGGGAGGCTGATTATTCATCAGGGTATCCTGTAGCCCAGCTTGATCAAATCTATTAAATACTACATTGGCCGAATTTCCTTGTTGTTCCCATTTGACGGTATAGGGTCCAGTTCCGCCAAAAATATTGATAAACATCGTTTGTCCACATTGTGAAAAATAAGCATCCAGGTTTGATCCTGGCGAAATCATACTATTGCATTTAAATACACTCCCGTTGCCTTCGCCTAATGGATATGGATTTCCACCGATGTCAGCAAATTCAAGGGTGACCGGTGAGCCAGTAATCCTGAATTCATGTGGGCCGGGAGGCCCTTTAACATTAAAACAGAATTCGACCAATACACTTTCTGCTGTAAAATCTTTGGGCAATAAATTAAGGTCGAACCACAAAAATTTGATGATACCGACGTTTTTTTGATTATCAAAAACAGTTTGTGACAGATCTGAGTTCAGTATTGGACTGAGGTTTTGTGCACGTACATATTCAAAGGCCTGAGGATTAAATAAAAAAGTAAACTGACCGGCTGCGAGTTCTTTCATTTTTCCAATCGTGATCGGAATACAAACTGTTGCACCTACCTGGGCATCCCTGCAATTCAGTTTGACTAATCCGCTGTCAGCCGCTACGGTGACCAGGTATCGCTGTGTATGAGCACACCCGGTACCATCTTCAACCGTGATTCGATATCGGCCAGGCTCCGGGACGGTAAACGTCATCGGTTTGCCATGGAGGGCCGGTGCATTGGTAAGTCGTCCGATTTTATTGGGGTCAAACAGGTTTTCAATATGTACAGTGGGATAATTACTCCTATCGTATTCCGGCAGCCCTCCGGTAATAGTCATGGTACCGGTATAATTGCCCGAGCCTCCATTGCGGCCTGTAATATTAGATACCTGGACTTCATTGAGATAAACGACAGAAAAAGCAGAGTCAGTATTGACATCTATACAGGGCCCTGGTACTCCATTGACATCTGTTTCGAATTGAGGTTTATTATCAAGGGTAAACTGATCCAGGGTGATGGGCGCAAACCAAAACTTAACAGGCTTACCATTGTTATATGTATTTTGGAGATAACCATCATTTCTGAATTGGTCAAACCGGACATCGCCATTCGCATCCCCTTTAAACAACCACATTCCCTGGGTCTGAGTGACTGGTATTCCATTGATGATTATTGGTGATTTTTTATTCATACAGGGATCATTGACGACTGTGGCAAGGTTGGGACCGTCTATGGTAGGTTTACAATCATAAAAAACATATCCCGTACCCGGTGTGGTCAATGGTTTTGGATCCCCTGAAAATCTAGCGTCACGGTTATGGATAATGCTCAACTCATCTCCATGACACAGGTACCTGATATTCGGACTGAGATTGGCGGGATTGCGGGTCAGTTTAAAGGTCCCCGCTTCAGTGCCCGGGCAACCCTGAGACCTCAATTTTGAAGAGGTAGAATTGAGATGGCCTTCCAGATATATTTGCTCAGGACGCTGAGCAACCAATGAATATAAATTAAATAGAAAAAAAGTGAAAACTTGCGCTTTTAATTTGAAATTCATCGGATTATAAATAAGTAAATCGTCTTATGGGTTTCAGATCGCAAAGTTAATCAAGCCCCTCAATCTGATCCAACTTTAACACATTTATCGAATGAACGATTACGGCCTCAGGCTTAGTATTGCCAGATCGAAGATTAACCGTTTTATAGCAAGGTATGAGGTTTGAGGTTTGAGGATTGATCGCTGTTACCTGGTACCTGATACCTGCTACCTGATACCTCATACCTGCTACCTGATTGCTGCTACCTGATTGCTGAAACCTGATTGCTGAAACCTGATTGCTGAAACCTGATTGCTCATTTTTCCAGCTCAGAAATGTGTTTTATCACACCAGTGATGCCCTGGGATTTGAGGGTTTGGGCAAACTGTGCAGCTTCTTCCCGCGAACCAAATTTTCCCAACGTGATCCGGTATGAAATCGAATTGGTTTCTTTATTTTTTAGATTAAACACCTGTACAATTTGTGTAAAAGATTTTTTTAATTCACTGACCCGGTTGGCAACATTCACAGGGTCAGAATACACCCCAACCTGCACTCGAAATTCGTTTTGATTGCCGGTTGGTTTGGCCTGGGTCTTAAATGCCACTGTGGCGGCCGGGGCGGAGGGTTTTGAATTGACAGGAGTAGTCGATGTGGGTTTTGTACTTGCAGCTTTTTTAACCTCTGATGCCTTGGGGAGACCGGGTTCATTATGTACACTGATAAATGCAGCCGATGCGGCAGAACTTGGATTGGTTTTAACAGGTTTTACTGCTGCATTTGCAATTTCAGTGTTTTCAGACACCGCCTCCCCGGGCAACGATCTGTGATTCTTAAGTATCCTCATCAGGTCATCGGCAGTCAGGCTTTTTTCATATTTTCCCAGTATAGTGCCATTTGCATTCAGCACGACTATGGTGGGCAGGTATTGTACTTTATATTTTTGTTTCCAGATAAACCCATCCAGGTTTTCAACATCCACCTTCACGGGTACATAATTCTGCGCCACATATCCGGATAAGCTGGTGTTTTTAAAGGTGTACTCATCCATCCATTTACAGGGCTCGCACCATTTGGCGTAAAACTCTATAAAATATAATTTAGATTCTTTCCGCGCTTTTTCCCTGGCCCCTTCTACCGTGCCCTCAAAAAAAACAACCTCCTCCGCTACTATAGAATGTGTTAACGATGTTAAGGCATTTGAGGAATTCTGACCAGTCGGGGTTGGAATACCGGAGACCATGTCATAAGAATGGAAAAAAATGAAGACCAGGATCATGATCCCGGTTTTGACAATTGAAGATTTCATAAATACCTCCTGAATTTTAGTGAAGAATGGATGCATTTTGTTACAACTAATTAATAACAATTCCTGTACCAGTTTTAGTTATATCTTATTTAATGAAACTGTATTTATTTGTATATTAATTAGTTATGAGTTAAAAATATTTTTAATATAAAAAATTAGGATAGTACTTCCAAACGAATATTTTTTACATTTGCGTTATGAGTGGAGACATTACGGTGGCGATCACGGGCGTAGGTGCCTATTTACCTCAGGATATATTGTCCAATGCAGATTTGGAAAAACTTGTAGAGACCAACGATGCCTGGATCGTGGAAAGAGTCGGGATTAAAGAACGACGGATACTTAAGGATCCCGAAAAAGCAAGTGCTTATATGGGTTCAGAGGCTGTCAAGGAGCTGCTAAGAAAAACAGGGACTCCACCCACCGATATTGAGCTTTTGATATGTGCCACGGTCACCGGTGATTACGTAGTGCCTGACACCGCCAACCAAATCTGTAAACTCAGTGGACTAAGCCGGGCTTATGGATTTGATATCAATGCTGCGTGCAGTGGTTTTTTATTTTCTTTGGCGACCGGGGCTCAGTTTATTAAATCCGGCACCCATCGCAAAGTGATCGTGGTGGGTAGTGATAAAATGTCCACCATTACCGATTATACCGATCGCTCTACCTGTATCCTCTTTGGTGATGCAGCTGGCGCTGTATTACTTGAGCCGTCAATTAATGAATTTGGCATTGAACAAATAGCTCTTTATGGCGATGCTGCCGGTAAAGATATGTTGCGGATCAAGTCCGGTGGGTCTTTGAGGCCCCCATCAGCGGAGACGGTGGCCAACAAAGAACATTTTGTCTGGCAGGATGGAAGAGTGGTCTTTAAAGCCGCTGTCAAAGGCATGTCTGAAGCCGTCAAAGAAGTTATTTCCCGCGCAGGATACCAATCGGCCGATATTGATTGGATCGTCCCCCATCAGGCCAATTACCGGATCATCAAATCGGTGGCAGATATGCTGGATTTTCCACTTGAAAAAGTCATGATCAATATTCAAAAATATGGCAATACTACGGCTGCCACGATTCCGCTGTGCCTTTGGGACTATGAACCCAAACTCAAGGAAGGGGATAAACTCGTATTGACTGCTTTTGGCGGAGGATACACCTGGGGGGGGATCCTCCTGACCTGGGCTTATGATGGGAAAGGAAAGTGATGCGAGTAGCGAGTTGCGAGTAGCGAGTAGCGAGTAGCGAGCAACGAGTAGCGAGTAACTGAGCCATTTAAATCTGGGAGGCGCGGTGCCGCAATACATGATCAGCCAGGGCTAAGGCAGCCATAGCTTCCACAATAGGTACTGCACGCGGGACTACGCAAGGATCGTGTCGACCTTTACCGGTTACGGTGACCGACTCGCCTTCCAGGTTAACGGATTCCTGGGCGGGAATAATAGTAGCGACAGGCTTGAATGCCACCCTGAAATAAATATCCATACCATTTGAAATACCCCCTTGTATTCCTCCAGAATGATTGCTCCGGGTCTTAATCGTCTCCCCTTCTTTATAAAAAATATCGTTGTGTTGCGAACCCCGCATAGTCACACCCTGGAAACCAGAACCGATTTCAAATCCTTTACAAGCGTTGATGCTTAACATGGCGTGTCCGAGTTCTGCATGCAATTTATCAAAAGCCGGTTCCCCCAATCCCGGAGGACAGCCTTTGATCAGGCAGGTCACCACCCCACCAATGGTATCCCCTTCTTTTCTGACTTCTTTGATCAATTCGATCATTCGATTAGCCATAGTTTCATCCGGGCACCGGACGGGGTTGGACTCAATGAGGTCAATTCTGATTTGTTCCATATCCGGATGGTATATAATATCGCCTACCTGGCTGACAAAAGCGTGGATATGGACATCGAGCTGGTGGAGAAAAAGTTTGGCTACGGCACCGGCGGCCACGCGGGCAGCAGTTTCCCGTGCGGAAGAGCGTCCGCCGCCACGATGGTCTCTCCATCCCCATTTTTGCTGGTAGGTAAAATCTGCATGGGATGGCCTGAATTTGTCTTTGATGTGATCATAATCCGTGGTGTGCTGGTCGACATTTTTTAATATCATGGCCAAAGGGGCACCAGTGGTCTGAGATTCAAATACCCCCGAGAGTATTTCTATGGTATCCGCTTCCTTGCGCTGGGTGACTATACTCGATTGGCCGGGCCGGCGTCGGTCCATCTCTTTTTGAATAAATTCGGGTAGGATCCTGAGGCCAGCTGGGCACCCGTCAATAACCACCCCGATGGCGGTACCATGTGATTCCCCAAAGGTGCTTATCCTGAATATTTCGCCAAACTGATTTCCGGCCACTACATTTTATTTTAAGTAAAATTAAACAATATGCTTCCAATCAACCTTTATCCTGGGCATCCCCTACGGCAATGGATACCATATTGACGATTTCACTGACGGTACTTCCCAGGGATAAAATATGGACAGACTTCTTTAATCCTGTCAATACAGGACCTATGGAATCCAGATTGCCTCCCTCTTTTAAAAGTTTAAACGCAATATGAGCAGAAGCCAGGTTAGGGAAAATAAGCGTATTGGCCGGTCCATCGACCAATTTTGAAAAGGGAAATGCTTCTTTCACCATATCGCTGTTGATGGCAAAATTGCCCTGGATATCCCCATCGACCAATAGTTCCGGATAATCGCGATGAAGGATAGCGACCGCCTCTCTCATTTTTAATGGAACGGACCCCTTGACTGAACCAAAATTGGAATAAGATAATAAGGCAATTTTTGGTACGACATTAAATTTGCGTACTGCATTTGCTGTTTGCAGAGTGATATCTACTATCCCTTTGACATCGGGGTCAAGGTTGACCATGGTATCCGCAAAAAACAAAGGTCCTCGTTTGGTCAGCAATATATCCAGGCCTGCCACGATATGGACATGATCTGCTTTACCAAACAGCCTTAATGCCGGCCTTAAAAATTCAGGGTAATTGGCAGTCAGTCCGCTCACCATGGCATCTGCCTGACCATGCTCAATCAGACTTAAACCAAAATAATTCCACTCAAACATGAGGTTTTCTGCCGATTGTTGGTTGACTCCTTTACGATTGCGTTTATTAAAATAGCTAGCAGCAAACAAGGAGCGCCTCTGAGATTCTTTATCGGAACGGGGATCTATGATGATGGCTTCATCCAGCGATAAATCAAACTCTGCTATTTGTTTTTTGATTTTATCTTCATTGCCGAGCAATATGGGTTTGGCAATGTTTTCGTCAATACAGATCTCCGCAGCTTTTAAAATTTTATAAGAAGCGGCTTCTGCAAATACCACACGTTTTGGATTTGCCCGGGCTTTGGAACGGATTTGCCGGATCAGGGGTTTGTACAAGCCCCTTCTCTTAGTCAACTCCACCGCATATTGATCCCAGTCTTCAATAGGTTTACTGGCAACCCCGGTCTCAATGGCTGCCTTGGCGACCGCAATGGCTACAGTCGTGATCAACCTGGGATCCACCGGCTTGGGAATGATGTAGTCAGGTCCAAAATGTAATTTGGTACCTCCATAAGCAGCATTGACTTCTTCCGGGACCGGCAGACGGGCGAGCTCTGCCAGAGCATGAGCGGCCGCTAATTTCATTTCTTCATTGATCACCCTGGCTCTGACGTCGAGGGCTCCCCGGAAGATATATGGGAAACCCAATACATTGTTGACCTGGTTTGGAAAATCGGATCGTCCGGTAGCCATGATGACATCCTCCCGGGTTGAGGTGGCATCCGGATAGCTGATTTCCGGGTTGGGATTGGCTAAGGCAAAAACGATCGGGTTTTTGGCCATGGACAACAACATTTCAGTTTTCATGACCCCTGCAACACTGAGACCTAAAAATACATCGGCACCCACCAGGGCTTCTTCCAGGGTATTGATCTCCCGATGTGTGACAAATTCTTGTTTTTGTTTATTCAGATCCAGTCGTTTGGTGTTTAATATCCCCGTGCTGTCAAGCATCACAATATTTTCTTTATTTGCTCCCAATTTTATATACAAGCGTGTGCATGAAATCGCTGAAGCTCCAGAGCCACTCACCACTATTTTTACCTCTTCGATTTTTTTATCAACGACCAGTAAGGCATTAATTAAAGCAGCGGAGGAAATGATGGCTGTCCCATGCTGGTCATCGTGCATCAAAGGGATATCCAATTCATTCTTAAGTCGGTCTTCGATATAAAAACACTCCGGAGCTTTAATATCCTCCAGGTTAATACCACCAAAAGTGGGTGAAATCGCTTTGATAGTTTCCACTAGTTTATCCGGATCGGTTTCATTGATTTCAATATCAAATACATCGATATCTGCGTAGATCTTAAACAACAGGCCTTTCCCTTCCATTACCGGTTTGCCGGCTTCGGCCCCGATATTGCCCAGGCCCAGGACGGCCGTACCATTGCTGATCACTGCTACCAGATTTCCTTTGGCCGTATATTTATAGACATCTTCCCTGTTTTCTTTAATGGCCAGACAAGGTTCGGCAACTCCAGGGGAATAAGCCAGGCTAAGGTCTCTTTGTGTGGCATGGGGTTTAGAGGGGATGACTTCAATTTTACCCGGCCTGCCTTGTTCGTGGTATGCCAGGGCATCCTTTCTCAGATCAGACATTTTAAATTCTATTTTTTTGGTTAGGTACGCAAGTGCGCGGGCGCTAAGGTATGACTATTCGGGAAGGGCAAAAAATGAAGGGTAAATCGACCTATATGGATAAGGGTTGTTCGGACATGGATAGCTTTGGATAAAAACAGGCGGACATTCCAACACAAATAATGTAATTATAATGTATAT
>Ga0163153_10002439_pt1 | contig 27088 bp, 21 predicted proteins | sample OliLakLV19MP6IB1_FD_148629 | JGI IMG/M metagenome (GOLD analysis project Ga0163153, IMG submission 148629) | Freshwater microbial mat bacterial communities from Lake Vanda, McMurdo Dry Valleys, Antarctica - Oligotrophic Lake LV.19.MP6.IB-1 | ecosystem: Environmental > Aquatic > Freshwater >...
ATAGAATACTATTCATCGAAGGGAGCTTTGAATATTGTTAATTTTTAAACTAAATGAATTTCATTGTTATGAGATTCACACTTCCCTGTAATATTTTACTCACGAAACAATTTCAAAAAGTAATCTTTCCTAAAACTTAATTTTCATTATGAAAAAATTACACAACCCTGAGGGCAAAAGTAATAAAACTTACTATTTGCTTGCAATAGTTCTGTTTACTGTTGTATCTGTTTCATTTGTTTCCGGTACCTTCAATGAAAATACAGATCGTCAGATCATATCACCTGAATGGAACCAGTTTCAGACAGTTTCAATACAGGATTCAGTAACTACAGCTTTCCCAATTAACGGAGAACCGGGAATAACAATGACAGTACAGGAAATAATGGATCAGGAAGCGATGCTTCCTGCCGATCATTATTCCAAACCAAAACCCAGAACCAATCCCGAATTTGAATTGGAAAGAAAGGAGAAGATGCAGAACCCCAATGCACCCGATGTTTCACAGTGGCCTTTGCAATCCGATGACCAGAAAAAAGTGATCCAGGGAGAAACTGATGCTCCGCAAACTGTTGGTACAAACTTTTTAGGCATGAACATTTCCTCTTCAGGTTATATACCGCCTGATTCACAGGGAGATGTCGGACCCACTCAGGTCCTTGTTTGCGCTAATGGAAGGATCAGAGTCTACAGTAAAGCAGGAGTACTTGGAGGGTTGAATGCTGATATGGATGTTTTCTTTAATTCAGTCAGAAACGGGTCAGGTACTTCTGATCCTCATATCAGATACGACAGACTTACTTCAAGATGGTATGTCGTCATAATAAATGTTCAGGCTGCTCCAAACAGAGTATTGATAGCAGTGAGTTCAGGTCCCATAATAACATCTTCATCCAGCTTCACTTTCTTTCAGTTTACTGTTAATACAGGCGGAGTGCTGAATGGATTCGCTGATTATCCAACACTCGGAGTTGATAACAACGCATTGTACATTGGAGTAAATATGTTTAATGCTGCGCTTACTTCATTTATTGGAACGAATGGTTATGTGATCAACAAAGCAAATCTAAATTCCGGAACATTAACTGTTGCTTCTTTTATTCTTATGAATGGTGGTGGAGGAGCAGGAATTTTAACTCCGCAGGGAGTTGATAATGATGATCCATCCGCTAATCAGGGATTTTTTATCGGCGTTGATAATCTGGCTTTCAGTTTGCTTGTAATCAAAAGAGTGTCAAATCCAGGTGGCGTGCCTTCAATTTCCGGTAACTTAAATATTACTGTACCTACAACTGTATTTCCGGAAACAGTGCCACACAACGGATCAAGCAACCGGCTTGACGCACTGGATGACAGACTTTTCGCTGCTATGATCCACAGGAATAAAATAACTAACACGGTTTCATTGTGGACCGCACATAATATTGAAGTAAACACTTCAGGTGTGGGTTCCACTTCAGGTAGCAGGGACGCCGGAAGATGGTATGAGATCACAAATCTGACGACGACACCTTCCTTAAATCAATCAGGAACATTATTTGATAATGCAGTTACAAATCCCAGATATTATTTCATACCGAGTGTCGCAATGACGGGACAGGGACACATGGGAATTTCGAGTTCGACTGCAGGTAATGGCAGGCGTGCGGAAATTTATGCAGCAGGAAGATTGAGAACTGATGCTTTGGGTACTACTCAATCAGCTTTATTGGTACAAAGCAGTTCTACCGGTTATAATGTCGAGGCAGCCAATCCGCAGAGATGGGGTGATTACTCGCAGACTTGTGTTGACCCAAATGATGATATGACCATTTGGACCTTCCAGGAATATTGTGACGCTGCGAATTCCTGGGGTGTGAGAGTCAGTCAGTTAAAAGCTCCATTGCCTGCGACTCCCGTATCTTCAAATGTTACAAACATTCTTACAGGTCAGCCGTCAGTAAATATTATTATAACAGGGACGTCAGTTTCGGGTTCTGAGTTTTTTGATCCGGGTGCAGATGCAGGAGGTCCCGGATTTGCAAACCATATAGCAGCTTCGATATCCGGTTCAGTCACTGTTAACAGCATTACATTCAACTCTCCTACACAGGTTACATTAAATATTTCTACAGTCGGCTCTCCTGCCGGATTTAAAAATATTACTGTCACAAATCCTGATGGTCAGATTGCAACAGGCAACAATCTTATTAATGTACAGGCATTACCTGTCCTGAACATCACTGCTCTCATCGAAGGATTTTATACAGCTTCAACAAACCTGATGGTAAGGGATACTATGAGAGTTTATTTACACACTAACTCCTCACCTTATTCAGTAGTTGATTCCGCGTTGACATATTTATCTACAACAGGTACCGGATCAGTTACTTTTGCAAATGCAGTGAATAGTGTGAATTATTACATAAGATTGAAACACAGAAATGGACTGGAAACATGGAGTGCTTCACCCGGTCAGCAATTTACAGCATCAGCTCTCAGTTATGATTTTACAACTGCTGCTTCTAAATCCTTCGGAAGCAACATGAAACAAGTCGATGCAGCGCCGGTTGAATTCGCAATTTTCAGCGGCGACGTAGAGCAAAGCGGTGATATAGATGTGTCAGATCTGATCGATATAAATAATGATCAGATCAATTTTACTTCCGGATATGTTCGTACCGACTGCAATGGTGATGACTTTGTTGATTCACAGGATATTGTCATTGCTTATAATAATTCGATCAATTTTGTTTCTTTAATAAGACCGTAGATCTTTTTTTGTTTGAGCTTTGGTTATGTAAAATTTCTTATAACCTCTTTCATTTTTTTTGAAAGAGGTTTTTAATTTAATTTAAGTTAATTTGGAATGAAGCAAATTTTCTTCCATTAACAAATTCAATAAGAATCCGTAACCGAGTCTATTCTTAAAATTAAATTAATATTATATGAAATATGCATTACTCATTTCAATTTTCATAACAGCCATGTCATTTACCTTTAATTCCGAACCTGAAGACTCAAATGATCAATTAAATTCACTCTTCAAAAAATATGACGAGTATAATCTCCGTTCAAGTCCCGAAGGTGCAACCTATGAAGGAGACCATCGCTACGATGATCTGCTTTCTGACAATTCCGAGACGGCGATCCTTGCATCATACGATACTACAAGACAATTTTTGCAAGAGCTTCAGACTATTGACTACGCTTCTTTGAACTATGATAACAAGCTTAACTACGACTTGTTTAAATCCAGTCTTGAGGAATCGATAGAGAATGAAAAATTCAAATGGTATTATATGCCAATGGGTCAGCAGTGGGGTGTACACATCAATTTTCCGCAGTTAGTTTATATCCAGCCAACATCGACCTATGATGAATATCAAAAATATTTCAAGCGGTTAAACGCTTTTCCGGGAATTGTTGACAATGAGATCGCCAACATGAGAAAAGGTATTGCCGCAGGACAAATGCCGCCTGTGTTTATTATGGAGCAGACGCTCCCGCAGATGGAAGCAGTGATGAATGTCGAACCGGATAAATCAATATTCTATTCAGTCATAAATAATGAGAACAAGCTTTCTCCTGAAGAGAAACAGATCGTATCAAAAGAGCTTAAGGAAATAATTGAAAAAACTATTAATCCTTCATTCAAAAAATTACATGAGTTTGTAAGAGATGAATATCTTCCGAAGTGCCGAACTGATGCAGGTGTGTGGTCAATGCCTGATGGAAAGGAAAGATATGAGAACGCGGTGAAGGATTATACATCGCTGAACCTTACAGCGGCGGAAGTTCATGAGCTTGGACTGAGTGAAGTGAACAGGATAAAGGCGGAAATGGAAAAGGTGAAAGAGAAAACCGGATTTAAAGGTACGATAGATGAATTCAATAATTTTCTTAAGACAGATGAACAGTTCTATTATAAGAACAAGGAAGATCTTATGAATGGCTTCAGGGAGATATTAAAGAAAGTCGATAGAAAGCTTCCGGAGCTTTTTGGAAGACTGCCTGAGGCAAAGTATGACCTGAGGGAGATGGAAGAGTTCAGAGCTCCGTCAGCTCCGGCAGCTTATTATTACAGCGCTCCGGAAGACAGATCACGTCCGGGATATTTTTATGTGAATACATATAATCTATCGGCGAGACCGAAGTACACAATGACATCGCTAGCAATGCATGAGGCAGTTCCGGGGCATCATTTACAAATATCCATTGCGCAGGAGCTGAAAGACATGCCGAAGTTCAGAAAGAATCTCGGAGAGACTGCGTTCGTTGAAGGATGGGGATTGTATTCGGAAAGTCTGGGATATGAAACCGGAATGTATGACGATCTTTATCAAATGTATGGTGCGCTGACGTTTGAAATGTGGAGAGCTTGCAGACTGGTGGTTGATACCGGAATTCACGATATGAAATGGACGCGTGAACAGGCATTTGAGTATATGAAAAAATATACTCCGACATCAGATCAGGATCTTCAATCTGAAATTGACAGATATATTTCCTGGCCCGGTCAGGCGCTTGCTTATAAGATAGGTGAGCTTAAAATTAAAGAGTTAAGAAAGAGAGCTGAAGACAAGCTCGGTGATAAATTTGATGACAGAGAATTTCATGATACAGTTCTAAAGAACGGCGCGATATCGCTTCCGCTGCTTGAGAAGGTTGTGAACGAATGGATAGCAACGAAGATCAACTAGTGTAATTAGATTTTAAGAAATTATATAATATGCGGTAGATTGAAGAATAGAGTCTTTGATCTGCCGCAGTTTTTTAGATATCATAAATCTTATGATTCTTATGAATTTTAAGCAGTGCTGTCCAAAATGTTTTTGAAAAAATTAAACGATTTTAAATTCAATCTGTTTTGGTAATTTTTTTGCACCAATATCGAATCTTTAAAATCAACCTTTAAATAACCTTGAAGATATACTTATGCTGACCAAATAAATTTATGTTAATTCTGTTTTTAAAATTAGTGATAATATTTTTAATTCCTGATCATTCGTTAAATTCGTGGCAAGTTTTTTCCTTATTTTTGGACGGATGTGAATCTTAACTATCACAAATCTAAATTAATCATTTGAAAACCTTATTTATAAAAAGTATTTTTGTCTTTCATAAAAAAATCATACAAAATAAATATGAAGTTTAATTTCGAAGAGCCGGAATTGAAGGAAACAAGGCAGGGCTTTGCTGACGCGCTGGTTGACGCGGGAAAAGAAAACACTGACATTGTAGTATTAGGTGGAGATGTTTCGGGATCGGTAAAGACAAACCTTTTCCGTGATGCATATCCCGACAGGTTTATTTCAGTTGGTGTAGCTGAACAGGATATGATGGGAACGGCTGCCGGTCTTGCATTGGTCGGTAAAATTCCAATCGCTTCTACTTATGGTGAATTTGCTACGGGCAGACCGTTCGATCAGATACGACAGTCCATTGCATACAGTGAAATGAACGTAAAGATATGCGCTTCACATTGCGGCATTACCGTAGGACCTGACGGCGCTACGCATCAATCATTTGAAGATGTTGCGATAATGAGAGTACTTCCGAATATGAACGTAATTACTCCGTGTGATTATAATCAGACATACAGGTCAGTAAGACTTGCCATTGATACAATGGGTCCTTTTTATATAAGATTTTACAGAGAAAAATCACCTAACTTTACTTCAATGGATGCTCCGTTTGAATTCGGAAAAGCCGATACACTTGTAGACGGAGATGATGTTACATTGATTGCAAGCGGACTGCTTGTGTGGGAAGCGATAGTTGCATCTGAGAAGTTGAAGAAAGACGGCATAAAGGCGAGAGTCGTGAATATGCATACTATTAAACCAATAGATAAAGAAACAATAGTAAAGTGCGCGAAAGAAACCGGACTTATAATCACCTGTGAAGATCATCAATGGACATGCGGCTTGTTTGGTGCTGTAGCGGAAGTTCTTGCGATTGATCATCCCACCAGGATGGACCATATTGCTATCGATGATACCTTTGGTGAAAGCGGCATCATTGCTTCGGAGCTAATGAGCAAATTCAAGATCGACAGGGAAGCTATTTATCAGAAAGTAAAGAAACATTTGAAAAAATAGAATCGTATAGCTTAATAAACAAAGATAAAATTTGATATGAAATCAGAAAACATTTTTAATTTAACAATGGAACAGAATAATTTTCCGCAAAAAAAATCAATGACCGGTAAAAAGATCTTAATAGTATTATCAGTATTGCTTGTTTTGACTTCAGGTATGGTTCTCGGAAAATATTTTTTAAAAGGAAGCAATCCGGGACCTGACAAAAACATTGCTCAGGTACAGAATAAAATTGATGAGAGCAACAGAAACATTTCCGAAACCAGAGAGACTGCAATAACAAGGGCAGTAAAGAAAGTTTCTCCGGCTATCGTCGGAATAAATGTTGAAGAAGTAAGGGAAGTTCAGGATCCGTTCAATGATCCTTTCTTTAAACAATTTTTTGGAGACAGACCACCTCAAAAGCAAGTTGTGAAAGGACTTGGCTCCGGATTCATAATTTCTCCCGATGGATACATACTCACAAACCATCACGTAGCAGGTAATGCGACAAAGATCTCCGTTACAATGACTGACGGTCAGAAAGTCGAAGCAAAGCTTATCGGTGCGGATCCCAACAGTGATATTGCATTGCTGAAGATAGATCGAAATAATTTGCCTTATGTGAATTTAGGAAATTCAGACAATGTAATTATAGGTGAATGGGTGATAGCTTTGGGAAATCCTTTCGGGTTATTTGAAATAAATGACAAGCCGACTGTAACGGTAGGTGTAGTCAGCGCTACCAATATGAAAGTAAATGCAGATGGGAAAAAGGTGTACAAGGATATGATCCAGACGGATGCTTCAATCAACGCGGGTAACTCAGGAGGACCACTTGTCAACGCTGAAGGAGATGTCATCGGTATGAATACGATAATCTTTACAGGCGGCGGCTACAGCAACGGCAGCATTGGAGTTGGATTTTCCATCTCGATCAACAGAGTTAAGCAGATAATGGAGGAGATCAAGTCCAATGGAAAGGTTGACAGAAACTTTAATGTTGGATTCAGGATCCAGGCGATCGATGAAAGGATCGCAAAGTATCTAAAAATGGATAAGGTGCAGGGAGTAGTTGTCGTAGATGTTCAAAGCGGAGGTCTTTCTGACAATGCCGGTCTCAGACCTGAGGATGTAATAATAGAAGCTAACGGTGAACAGATAGACAATGAGCAGGATCTGTTATTTATTGTAAATGATATGCGAGCAGGTGAATTGCTGAAGCTGAAAATTCTCAGGGGCGGCTCGGAGAAAGATATTGAAATGAAACTTGTAAGCAGCTAAAATTTTAACTGTGTTAATTGGTTGATTTGTATATCAGAAAGAGTGAACAAATCAACCAATGAACCAATTAACAAATCAGTTAATGGAACTTAAGGACAGGTTTTTCCTTTGGTTTATCGTTTGAATGAATTAATATTTCATTATCAGTTTCATTCTCTTTCATATCAACCTTCATATCAATTATGTTACTTTTGGTTCTGTCACCCATTTTGGAAGTCCCATTGAATTTTGAACCAGATTCAGTTAACAGCTCTTCAATACTAACATCACCGTCGAGTGTGCAGGTTCTTTTAAGCTCAAGCTTATGAGCTTTAACATTGCCTTTAACAGTACCGTAGATGATGACATCAACAGCGTTTACATTACCTTCTACGACACCTTTTTCTCCGATGATAATTCCGCTTTCACCCCTCAAATTACCAACAACATGACCGTCGATCTTAGTGGTAGAAGGTGAAGACAAATTACCTTCAAACTTACATCCTTCACTGATCAACGTCAGGATTTTTTCCTGAGGCTGAGAGGTATTTCTCGATGGAGTTTTTACTTCTTCGGAATAAGATGGTTCCTTATAAACCGGTTCTTTGGATTTATTTCCAAACATATCGTTTAGTTTTAATTTCACGAAAAATTGGGTTAATTAAATTGGTTTATGCAAGTTACAAAAATTAAATTTTAAACTCAATCAGAATAGATTATCAGACTGGCAGATTTTGCCACATCCAAAATAAGAAAAAAGCTTGCCACGAATTTCACTAATGATCACGAATTAAAAATATTATCACCAATTTAAAACAGAATTAACATAAATTTATTTGGACAGCATAATTATATCTTCAAAGGTTATTTAAAGGTTGATTTTAAAGATACGATATTGGTGAAAAAATATTACCAAAACAGATTCAATTTAAAATTATTTAAATTTTTAAAAAACATTTTGGACGGCAATGCAGAATTTGAAATTATAAAATTTTTTCTCAGTAAGATTCTTAAGATTCATTTGAAAGTAATTTTATTGAAATTGAAACTCCCCGCTATTATCGGTATTTTTGTAAATGTTCAACAAAGTAAACGAAGAAGTATTAGCTAAGCTCACCGAGATATCAGGCGTCGATAATGTTTTTAATGACAATGACAGCCTGAAACTATACTCAAGGGACTTTACAGAGAATCTATCATTCAATCCGGAGGTAATCGTAAAACCCGAAAACACTTTGCAGATATCATCTATTCTGAAATTAGCAAATGAATATAAGATCCCTGTTGTGCCACGCGGAGGGGGAACGGGCTTATCAGGTGGTGCTCTTGCTATCTATGGTGGTATATGTCTTTCAATGGAAAAATTTAAAAAAATCATCGAGATCGATAGAGAAAATTATCAGGCGATTGCCGAACCGGGAGTTATAACACAGGTATTACAGGAAGAATGTGAGAAACAGAATTTATACTATCCGCCGGACCCTGCATCAAAAGGGAGTTCATTTCTTGGAGGTAACCTTGCGGAATGTTCGGGCGGTCCGAGGGCTGTAAAATACGGAGTTACAAAAGATTATATTCTCGGACTCGAATTTGTTACACCGACAGGCGAGATAATAAATTCCGGAGCGCGGGTATTGAAAAATGTTTCCGGATATAATCTGACACAGTTGATGATAGGCAGTGAAGGTACGCTCGGGATAATTACAAAGATCATTGTGAGACTGATACCATTACCGAAGCATAAAAAAGTTTTACTTGCAGCATTTAACAGCATTGAAGATTGCGCTAAAACAGTGTCAAAGATATTCCAGTCGGGGATCACACCTTCAGCATTGGAGCTTATGGAAAAGTCGGCAATGAAAGCTGCTGAAAAACAGTTGAGCAAAAAATTTCCTAACGGGGATGCAGAAGCACAGCTTCTTATTGAGGTTGACGGAAATCATGAAGAAGGACTTGATAAGGATATCGAAGCGATCGCAGAAATCGTAACGGAGAACGGCGCTTATGATGTACTGCTCGCGGAGGACAATCAAAAGATGAATGAGCTTTGGGCATTGCGGAGATGCATTGGTGAAGCGGTGAAGTCAATTTCGGAATATAAGGAAGAAGATACAGTTGTGCCCAGAACGAAAATTCCGGAGTTGATAAAAGGTGTAAAGGAAATTTCAGGAAGATACGGCATAACTACAATATGCTACGGGCATGCAGGCGATGGTAATGTTCACGTCAATATACTTAAAGATAAAATGGATGATGAGAGCTGGAATAAAAATCTGGATACCGCTATCACGGAAATATTCCGGCTGACAGTTTCTCTCGGAGGAACCATCTCCGGCGAGCATGGTATTGGATATTCACAAAAAAAATATTTGCCGATAGCTTTGGGAGCAGAAGAAATAGCTTTGATGAGAAGTATTAAAAAGACTTTCGATCCGAATAATATTATGAACCCCGGAAAGATATTTGATTAAAGTAGAAAGTTTGTAAAGTTGAAAGTTTATAAAGTTAAAAGTTTATAAAGTTGAAAGATTGTAAAGTTATAAGATTGTAAAGTCGAAAGTTTATAAAGTCGAAAGTTTTTAAAGTTGAAATAACCAGAACAAATTTAAAATCTAAAATTGATCGAGACTTTTACTGAATACCGGGTTTTGTATGCTCATACAGATAAGATGGGAGTAGTTAATAATGTCAGATATTTTGAATATTTCGAAGCTGGGAGAAATGATTTTTTAAGGAAGATGGGATTTCCTTATACTGAGCTTGAGAAGGATAATATAGGTTTGCCTGTGATCGAAGCATTTGCAAAATACATTGCCTCTGCGAAGTATGATGATATTGTCATCATAAAAACCACTCTTAAGCAGATACCTACTGTTCGTTTCAGGATTGATTATGAAATATCAGTTAACGGTAAGCTTACAGTCACAGGCTTTACCGTTCATGCATTTGTGCGCTATGATAAGATGATGCCGGTCAGACCTCCGGAAAGATTCATTGAGATGATCGCGGAGAAGTTCAAATCAAATTAGTTAAAAGTCAGTTATATTATCAAAGACATAATCCCATAAAGGGCTAAAGCCTTCAAAGACTGAAAATTTAAAGAATCATTTCACAGCAATTGAACTATTACAAAAATTTTAACTTCACCGAAGCCGAAAAGCTGATCCGCCTTGCACTGAAGGAAGATATCGGAAAAGGAGACATTACATCCGAATATTTCATTCCGGTGAATGCTGATTCAAAAGCAGATTTGCTTATAAAAGAAAATGGGATCATTGCAGGATTGGAGATCTTCAAATTTGTTTTTAAAATTGTTGATAAGAATGTTAAGGTCAGCTTTAGTAAGAATGAAGGTATGCAGGTTTTTGCCGGCGATGTCATCGGAAAAGTAAAGGGAAATACAAGAAGCTTGCTCAAAGGTGAACGTCTTTCATTGAACTTACTTCAGAGAATGAGCGGCATCGCGACACAAACTTTTGAGCTTATAAAAAAATTAAATAATAAAAGTATAAAGATAATAGATACAAGGAAGACCACTCCGAACCTTCGCATCTTTGAAAAGCTTGCGGTAAGAATAGGAGGAGGCGAAAATCACAGGACAGGACTTTACGATATGGTGCTGATAAAGGATAACCATATTGAGGCAAACAGAGGAATAGAAAAAACTTTGGATGCGCTTTTGGGAAAAAAAATTAAGGAGAAAGTTGAAATAGAGGTCAAGGATCTGAATGAGTTAAAAATTGTAATTGCCAAAGGTAAAGGAAAAATTGACAGGGTAATGCTGGATAATTTTAAGATAACAGATGTTATTAAAGCAGTTGAATTAAATAAAGGACTATTTGAACTTGAAATATCGGGAGGAGTTAATTTAAAGAACATCGGAAAATACAGCGGAGTCAAAGGTGTTGATTATATTTCAACAGGATCAGTGACACACTCGGTTAAATCGATGGATATCTCATTGAATTTTATTACTTGAATCTCTATAAGGATACCTTTAAATTGTTAAAATTTTTTCCAAAAAAATAAATAATATAAAATGGATAAACTTTCTAGAAATTTTGGTTTTATACTTGCTTTACTTGTTTGCTTGTCAGTAATTTTCGCTTGCGGTAGTAAAAAAGAATCCAACGGAGACAAGGAAGATTCAAAGAAAGAAGAAACAATAAAGAAAGAACCAACAAAGACAGAAACCACGACCTCCAGCAGCTCAAACGGTGGTAATCAGCTTTATTTTGTAGAGGAATATTCAAAAGATGGACAGGAAATCGGAAAGAACGATAAGTTCTATATAAAGAACAAAGGTGGTTACATAACAGCCATGTTAAAAACAGCTCAGCCGGTTGGTGTAGGTTCAGTAGATGTCAGACTGGAAAGAGAATCACTTGACGGAAGTGAGATCATCGATACAAAGCCGTATGATGTTTCACCTGATAAGAATTATTTCTTTTTTGACAAGATCACCTTCTACAAATCCGGTGATTATAAAGTTACAGTATTTAAGAAAGACGGAACCCCCATCGCCACAGGAAAAGTAAGAATAGAATTCGAATAAAATAAAATTTAAAATCACGAAAGGAGTAACAATGAAAAAAGACAAATTGGCTTTATCAATACTTGCTATACTGTTTATTTTTGCTTTCAAAGCAAACTCATACGCACAACACTATCCTGTACTGTACTTCTGCGAAAAATACGGTTCAGGCGGGGAAGTAGGAGTGAGTGACCGGTTTTCAGCAGGTTATCTAACTGTAATGGTAAAAGCTGACGGACCTCTTGGATTGAGAGACTGTTCAATTCAAATGGATAAATACAACTGCAGTAGCGGAACATTCAAGTATTACAAAAAATTTAATTACACAGTTGAGCCCGATATGAAATATGTATTCTTCGCCAAGAACGATGAAAGCGACATGAGTTTTGACGAAACGGGTATTTACCGTGTATTTTTGCTTGATCAGAATGACCGGACGGTCGCTAGCGGATTGGTGGAAATAATCCCGTAACCGGAGAAACATTATGAAAATATATTCAAAATTATTTATAGCAGTTTCATTCACAATTCTGCTAAGTGGGTTCAGCGCCAATTTGTATTCACAGTCTTTACAGTTTTGTGAGGATGTTACATCGGATGGAATTCCAATCAAAGCAAGTTCCGTTTTCAACATCAGCTCCAAGGGAGGATTTTTAAAATGCCTTACTTCACTGCCTTACAGGGTTGGTACAAACAGCGTAAGCTATGATATTTATAACATAGATTATGATGGAAACGAGAAATACAGCAACACGATATATCAGGATGTAGATGCAAGCTGGACCTGGTTCTTTAAGGAAATAACATTTTACGATGAAGGCAGATATAATATTTATGTTTATGATGCCGACAGAAATTTCCTTGCATCATCACAGATCAGAATTCAGTATTATTAATAAAAAGATAACAACAATATTAAAAGGTTATCCTGAAGTTTTCGGGGTAACCTTTTTTTGCCGATGTTTGATAAAATAAAAGCGCTCTCCAAAGAGACTCTCATTTACGGCACCAATACAATAGTCGGAAGATTCCTCGGCTTCTTCCTTGTTCCGTTCTATACAAACAAATTCCTTCCTGAGGAATACGGTATCATCGCGATCATCTACGCTTACATTGCAATTTTAAATGTGTTCTTTTCGATCGGTCTTGAGTCGGGGTATATGAAGTTCTCTTCAACACTCGAGATCGGCTCAAAGAAGGAAAACTTTTCAAATCCATTCCTTCTTACGTTTTCAAATTCACTGATACTGGCTTGCGTGCTTTTTTTCTTTTCGAATGAACTGACTTACGTTTTTCAGATCGATGCAAAATTTTCGTATCTGATAAAGTATACTTCTCTGATTCTTTTCTTCGATGCAATAGTTCTGATACCGTTTGCCTACCTGCGGCTGCATAACAAGGCGAGATCATTCGCATTTATAAAGATCACAAACATTGTTGTGAATGTGGCGCTTAATGTCATCCTGATATTAGTATACAAAATGGGAATCGAAGCCGTCTTTATCAGTAATCTTGTCGCATCAATTCTGACATTTTTAATGTTGCTGCCGGTACTGCTCAGGAATTTTACTTTCCAAGTTAACAAAGAACTAATTAAGGAGATAATAAGATTTTCCCTGCCGATCATTCCGGCAGGAATTGCCGCTAACATAGTTCAGACAATAAGCAGACCAATCTTAAAATATCTGACAGACGATTCAGTCGTGGGAATTTATCAGGCGAGCTTCCGGCTGGGGATACTGATGATGCTGATCGTTTCAATGTTTGAGTTCGCGTGGAGACCATTCTTCCTGAATAATGCAAAGGAGCCAAATGCTAAGCAGGTCTTCTCCAAAGTACTGACGATATTCATAATATTGACTTCATTCATATTTCTTACTGCATCCGTTTTTATAGAAGACATTGTAAAGCTAAAGCTGCCTTTCAACATTTATCTTATCGGAAAACCATACTGGGACGGATTGAGCATTGTCCCGGTAATTTTGTTTTCGTATCTGCTTTACGGGATATACATTAATTTGATGGCGGGAATTTATATAGAAAAGAAAACTAAATACCTTCCTCTGATCACAGGACTAGCTGCACTTACAAATGTGATCGCAAATTTTGTTTTAATACCACTCTATTCATACATGGGAGCAGCAATCGCAACGCTGCTTAGCTATCTTGTGATGATGCTTTCAATATATTACTTCTCCCAGAAATATTATCCTGTAAATTATGAATACAAAAAGATAGGTCTGATCTTTCTGTCACTTGGGATTGTAACATCGTTATTTTTTTTTATTATCAATATTACTTTCATTCCTTGGTATGTAAAAATAATATTCCCGTTACTTTACGCGTTACTGCTTTTCGGATTCCGAACAATAACTTTGTCCTCTATAAGGAGCCTGAAGAGCTAAATTGATTTTAGGATAGGAATCAACTTCTTTTAAATTTATTATTAACCCGGTTGCAATTTAAATTTAAGCGAACTGAACATGAATAATATCCTCACTCAAAACACAAGTTCGACGCCATCAGATTTCCTGGTAAAGAAACCAGCATATATTTTTCACCATTTGATGAAATGCGGAGGGACATCCATCGTAAGTATCCTGGAGAAATGGTTCTGCATGATCTATGATTATCATCTCGTTGTCGATGTTCCTGATGAATACTATAAGAGAAGAGTGTGTGTTGAAAATCTGACCAGTGATCATTGTATTGTGGGACATTATCATCAGGACGGAATGTTTGTTTTTCAGAGGTATCCGGAAATTATTACCAGACAAAAGGAGATAAAATGTTTTACTTTTATAAGAAATCCCTTGAATTTTTTTCTATCCTTCTATTATTACTCTCGAGAAGTGGGACGAATGGACAAAAGCCTTCAGGAATTCATAAACTCTAATAAAAATCTTATGGCTTATTATCTTGGTTGTGAGGAAGGAAATTATAAAGAAGTGCTAGACAAATATTTTTTCATAGGTATCACTGAAGAAATACAAAACTCTATGGACATTCTTGCAGGTCTAATCGATAAGCCAAAAATAACTGTACCTTTTAAAAATAAGTCTCTTAAAGACGATCAAGTATCTTTGTTAATACCTGAATTCATAGAAAAATTCAGAAATGAAAATGAACTGGATTATAACATTTATGAATATTCGAAAATGAAATTTTCTAATGCACATTCTGCCCTGGACAGAGTTGTTTCTTAATTCTCTTGCATATAATAATTAATTATGCCATATTGATTTATGGATAAACTCACAACAAAGCAGCAAAGGATCCTCAACTTCATTGAGAAGCACAGGATCGAACATACTTACCCGCCGACTCTTAAAGAGATCGGAGAAAAGTTTGACATCACCATCGGAACGGTACAGGACCACATCTTCGCATTACAGAGGAAAGGATTTCTCGAAAGAAAAAAAGACATCGCTCGGGGATTCAAAGTAGTAAAATCCGAGGAAGAGAAGAATTTTGAAAAGCTGAAATCGAACATTAATCTGATTCCTTTATATGGTAATGTAGCGGCAGGGGAGCCGATCTTCGCAGGGGATAATATTCAGGGCTATGTTTCAATGGAAAAAAATCCTAAAGGACATCAGATACACTTTGCATTAAAGGTGAAGGGTGACAGTATGACCGACTCGGGGATTTATGACGGTGATATTGTTATTGTCCGTAAACAGGATACAGCCGAAGATGGTGAAATTGTAATTGCGCTTTTGGAGGACGAAGCTACCGTTAAGACCTTACGCAACAAAAGGATCAAAGCTTATCTTGAAGCCTCTAATTCAAAGTATAAGGCGATTGTCAACAAGCCGTTTCAGATAATAGGAAAGGTGATAGAGCTGAGAAGAGAGTATTCGAGATTATAAGATTACTTGCTTTTATTTTAGCCCAACTCTTCTGAAAATAAAATCAACATTTTTCTTTGACTTATCATAATTGAATATTTCATTGAGTTCTTTATCATCGAGATATTTTACTACTTCTTTATCCTCTTTTAGCAGCTTCAAAAAGCTGATCTTCTCCTGCCAGCATTTCATAGCAACTGTCTGTACAATCTTATAAGCCTGTTCACGCTTCATTTTCTTTTCGATAAGCTTGAGCAGAACAGTCTGGGAAAAAACCAGACCATTAGTAAGTTCAAGATTGCGTTTAATATTTTCCTTATTGATAACAATTGTGTCGATCAGTTTTTTAAACTGATTTAAAGCATAATCAATCAGAATTGTCGAATCCGGAATAATGATCCTTTCAACTGATGAATGGCTTATATCCCGTTCGTGCCATAAAGGTATATTCTCAAATGCAGCAAGCGCATTGCCTCTTAAAACACGCGCCAGTCCGGAAAGCCGTTCGGAAGTAATTGGATTTTTTTTGTGCGGCATTGCAGAAGAGCCCTTTTGTCCGGAAGCAAAATATTCTTCAAGTTCAAGTGTTTCGGTTTTCTGAAGATGTCTGATCTCAGTAGTGAATTTTTCTATCGAAGAAGCAATGATCGCAAGCGTTGACATATATTCGGCGTGTCTGTCTCTCTGAAGAATTTGTGTTGATATCTTTGTCGTAGCGAGCCCGAGCTTTTTGCAGACATATTTTTCTACCTCAGGAGAGATGTGTTCGTATGTTCCGACTGCGCCGGAGATCTGTCCGACAGAAATTGTTTCAATTGCCCGTTTCCATCTTTCAATGTTTCTATTCATCTCATCATACCACAGTGCAAACTTGAGTCCGAGTGTTATCGGCTCAGCATGAACCCCATGAGTTCTTCCGATCATGGTAAGATACTTATTCGTTTTTGCCTGTTTGGAAAGGGAATTCCGAACTTCATTCAGATCCTTCAGTATAATTTCACCGGCTTCTTTCATCTGGACAGATAAAGCGGTATCAAGAACGTCAGAGCTTGTCATTCCAAGATGAATAAATCTGGAATCAAGTCCGACATACTCACCGACGTTAGTCAGAAAGGCGATCACATCATGCTTTACAATTTCTTCGATCTCGAGGATCTTAGCTGTATCAAATTTTGCTTTTCTTTTAATATTATCCAATGATTTTTTCGGAACCAAGCCCAGTATGCTCTGGGCTTCAGTTGCTAGGATCTCTATCCCGAGCCAGATACGGAATTTATTTTCGTCTGACCAAATGGAGGACATTTCTTTTCTTGAGTAGCGGTCTATCATCTATTTAATTTGAATTGCCCGGCTCAACAAGCGGGGTATTAGGTTTGATTTTTATTTTAGTAATGACAAGTGTAATGTCATCGTTCTGCTCAGCGTTTCCCCTGAAGTGATCTACTGAATTTATAATTTCTTTTTGAATCAAGATACATGAGCTCTGTCTGTTTGTATCAATGATGTCAATGATCTTATCGGTGCCAAATTCTTCCCTGTTCTTGTTCATTGCTTCGGTGAGACCGTCAGAATAGAAGACGAAAACATTATCATCGGAGATCTTTAATTCTTTTTCTTCAAGCTGCTGTTCAAAGTACTTTTCACTTTCAAGTCCCAGACCCATACCGGTTGATTTAAGTAAATGAAATTTTCCGTTGGTGGCGTAGATAGCAGGATTATGACCTGCCCTGCATATCTTTACTGTCATCTTTTCAAGATCAAATAATGCAATGATCGAGGTTATAAAAGACTTCTTGTCGATCCTCTGATGTATTTGCTTATTCACTTCAATCAGAATATCCTTTGGTGTCTGAAATATCTTTGCAGCGAACTGGATCATCGCCTGAACTTTCGACATGTATAATGCCGCGGGAATTCCTTTACCTGAAACATCGGCAACTATTACAAGCATCTTATTTTCATTGATCTTGATGACATCATAAAAATCGCCTCCTATTATTTTTGCAGGATTATAAAAGCCCGAAACTTCCATGCCTTCTATTGTATTAATTTTCTGCGGTAGAAGTCCCATCTGAATTCTTCTCGCGATCTGAAGCTCTTCTTCGATCTTTTGCTTAAGAATTCTTTCTCCCTGCAGTCTTGAGTTTTCAAAAGCAATAGCTGCCTGAGAGGAAAGGGTTTTAAGCAGATCAACATCTTCTTCCGAATATGCTTTGCCAGAAGGTTTCTCTCCGAAATTTATTGCTCCGATCAGATTATCTCTAATGAAGATTGGTATTGACAGCACAAAATTTTCTTTTCGTATGACTTCCTTTTGCTCATCACTTAGCTTCAGTTCGTTCAGATAAACATCATTCAGGAGACGGGGTTCTTTATTATTTACAAAAAGCGCACCCATTGCATTGTCAAACACATCACCTTTATGAGTAATGTCCTCATTGCCGGGTTTCTTTTCGATCTCACTGAGTATTATTTTGTTAAAATCATCATCACGAAACCAGATGTTGAGGTTTTTTATACCCATTGTTTCCTTTACTGAGTTTGCGATCTTGTCCATGATCTGCCTCATATTATCCAGATAAGGAAGCTCTTCGGAAAAAGTCAGAAGAGATTTTCTGTAATTATACCTTTCTCTGTAAAATTGCTTATCTACAAATTCCTTTGCTTTTCTGTTTACAAAATCAAAACTAAAGGTAACAATTACTATTAAAGCAATAGTAAGAAGCTGCTTGTTCTCCGGCATAAACTGTGTCAGAATTGAATTTAACACAAGCACAAGCAGAAGATAAATCCCTACTATAAATGCCGTGATAATTCCAAAGACAAGACCTTTCTTAACAATGAATTCTGTATCAAGAATTCTGTACTTAAAAATTGAATAACCGAAAGAGACCGGAATGCTTAGCACCAATGCTGAAGGGAGATATACCCATGGCTGAACAAGAAAATTCGGCTTTTTTATGAAAAATGGTATGAGGAATGTAAATAGAAATCCGAATCCTCCGATCAAAAACCCGTATAAAATTATCTTCAGCGGTTTCTTAAGATTTTCCTGATTAAGTTTTCGGTATGACCTGACAAAAAATATGATCCCTAAAACTATATAAGAAATTACAAGAAAAGTTGTTAACATACCGGCAATATATGCAACTTCCTGACCCCTTAAGAAAAACAAAATGGCTGACACAAAAGATATTAACAGATAAAGAATCACTAAAAATAATCTCCGGTTTCTAAATTCAATCTTTGCCGGATATGTCATGAAGAAATGGACAAACAGGGAGTAGAACATAATACGTCCTGCAACAGAATTGGCAATTAATATTGAGTCGAAGATCAAACTATTAGTAAGACCTATTCCCACAAAGCCCAGTGCAGCGGAACATCCCAGGAAAAAGAATAACTGCGAGCTGAGTTCCTTTGGTTTTGAATATCCCACAAGAAAACCAATTAATAGAAATCCGAAACCCAGAAGTGAAAATATAAGGAACAGTATATTTAAGATCTTGTAAACCTTAAGACTGACATTGAGAATTGAGTTATCACGAATTATCGTGTATTTGATTATTTCATCGGTGGTAAAGTTATTAAGAGTGCCCTGAGCTTCGTTAATGTTTTTGAATTTTTCACCATTGATCGCGATGAGTATGTCGCCGTCCTTAATTCCCGCTTTGTCAGAGACTCCGCCCGGGACAATTTGTACGATAAATAATCCTTCCTCCAATTTTTGTCCGTTATATTCCGAAACCCAAAGACAGTCATCTGTTGTCATTCTTTCAGTGAACATAGTCCTGATAAAAATGATAGATGCGAATGCCAGACAGTACAAAGCAATGAAAGTAAAAATTACTCTTAATGTCCCGTCGGAAAATCTGTTTAAAAAATTCAAAGAAAATTATTTATTATTCAATTATAGTTAAGACTACGCTGTAAATATTCTTATGTTGCTAAATTAAAACTCTTAAATATCATATCCTATTGAGAAATAAAAATCATAAGGTCCGAATATTAAAGAATCTTCTGTAAGACCCTTTCGAAAAAGAAAACTTTTTCCGACAGAAAAGCTTGCCTCTCCAACAGGTGTATCAAAACCTGCTGTAAGTCCCAGTCCGTGTTTTAAGTCTCTAAAGCGTATATCTTCAGTTACCTGCCAGACATTTCCAACATCGTACCGAATGCTTAAATAGGTATCAAAAAAAATTCTGTATGGAAAAAGATAACGGTATTCGATAGATGTTTCAAGTATCTGCCTTCCTCTCAATTCGTCTTCTACCATTCCAAAAAAAGATCTTTCGCCCCCAAGAGAAAACTGTTCCGTCAACGGTGTCGTCTTATCTGCAAAACCGAAAATAAATCTGGGTCTTAGTGTTTGATTTCTGCCCACCGGAAAATACTGATGATAGCTTAAATGGAGCTTAGTGTAGCTAAAGCTTCCTGCAAGAATATTTTTTGCAGACTCGTAAGAAAAATTGATCAGCGAACCTTTGGTAGGGAATGGCAGGATATCCTGAGTATCAAAGATTCCACCGAACATAAGCTTGACCATTCTAAATTCAACCGGAAGATCTTCGCTTCCGAATTTATTTTTTATCTGCTGATTTTCAATGGATGCCTGCGCGAACAAAGTCCCGAATCTTTGCAGTTGTGTACCTACAAAAAGATTCATTCCATACTTAATGGTCCTGTATTCCCCAAATTTTGTTAAATCATATTCATTATTAATTGTATCTATAGACACAGAATACCGGTTGTAGTCCCTGAATGTATAGAGGAAGTTATAATTAAATGCGAAAGGAAGACGAAAGAACTGGTTCGTCTTTACCTCAAATTGATAAATCCTGTTACGCAGTCCGCCTGCTGCCAGCAAACCGGCTTCTACCGCGGAACCCATAATATTTTCATCACGCAGATCTATCAGCATCTGAAAATTTTTTTCATTGTCGGTTTTTAAAGAAAGACGTAAAGCCCTGGTGTTCTTTTCAACAAGTTTTATTTTCAGTGCCGGCTTGAGTGAATTATCCGGATATTCAAAATCAAAACTCACCTGCTTAAAAAGATTGGTGCTCATCACACGGTTTAGGCTTTCATCAATATCATTTTTTTTTACAGGAGATGAATTGCTTATAGTAACTTCTCTCAAAATTACATTTTCATTTGTACGTGTGTTTCCGTCTAATCTAAGCTCAGATATTTCACCTTTGTCAAATTCTATTTCAAGCGTGCCGCTATCATAATTAAAATAAAATTTAGTTATCTCCACCAGAGAAAAAGAATTTTTCCTCAGGAGTCCGAGAAGATCTTCATAAAAGTATTTGTATTCAATCGAGTTAGCTGCTTTGCCGGTATTTTCATTTTGAAAATTCATGATGGGAGCATCAAGGAAAGCGAAAGTATTATTTGTCTGTACACCCTTCAGGGCAGGAAACGTTACAAGATTATATTCAATTGTAGCAGTGATCTCATTTCGGCTGACCGTTGCGAAAACATCTTTGAAGCTTCCTGTCCTGTACAGCATCTTCAGATTTTTTTCAATTGAAATGTATTTCTCAAACGATTTATCTGTTAAGCCGAGAAGCTTCTCATTTAATGATTGGGAGCTGTAATTTGAATTAATTACAACTGTGGGATTAGTGACAAAATTGTTGAAGTATTTTGATTCAGAAAGTTCAAGGGAATCAATACCTGTAATTATTTTATCAATAAATTTTGAAGTTTCTTCCTTACCCTTTGAGATCAGATATGAAATATTCCGGTAATCCGTTGATGAAAATTTTTTAATATCCGGGGTAATAATTATATTTGCATCCTTAAGCTGGAGATTGTTAAGCTGTTGCATTGTAATTGAGAGTATCTGATCAGCAGTATTCAAAGGGTCATCGAGCTCCCGGTTAGACCTGAGCGGACTGGTTGAATTAACAACAATGGTGTAATCAGCTCCAAGTTGTTTTGCAACATCATTTGGAATGTTTGAAGTGAGACCACCGTCAACAAGTTTTTTCCCGTTAATTTCAATAGGGGAATACAGGAGCGGAAAAGTCAATGATGCTTTAATCGATTCACTCAGGTTGCCACTTGTCAACAATACTCTTTTACCTCTGTCAAGATCGGTAGCAACAGCAGTGAAAGATTTTTTTAATTCGGAAAAATCCTTTCTGACATGATAACGTGAATTAAGTATGAAGGAATTTATTTTTTCACTAAGATAATATCCGTTTGAAAGGGAAGAAGGCAGTAATACCGGCGTAATGCCGTCAAGAGGAATCGTAAGAAGACTTCTGTCCTGGATTTTTTTTTGTTCAAGAAATAAAGAAGTCCGCTGATATTTATTTGTAAGACTCAGCGCCCGATTCCAGTCGAAACCGGTCAGAATTTTTTCAATCTCAGAACTTGTATAACCGGAAGAATACAATCCACCTATCATGCTGCCGATGCTTGTTCCGACAACCATATCGATCCTTATGTTATTTTTTTCAAGTTCCTCAATGACTCCAAGCTGTGCGATTCCACGGGCTCCTCCTCCGCTTAAAACGAGAGCAATTTTTTTTCTTGAATAAAACTCAGGAAAAATGTTAAAATTATTTGTGTCAAGATTTGGATTTATAGTGAGATCCAATTTAATAGTATCTCTTTCTGAAACTTCGGAATTGTTTTGAGAAAAAGAAGTCCTGTCGCACAGAAAGATTAAAAAAGATATAAAACATATATTGCAAAGTAATTTCATTGAAAGATTTATAGTCAGGTTGATAAATCAATAATCTGATTCCACTACCAGATATTTTCTTTTTGAATATCCGATAAAGTATATAATAAGTCCTGTTACAAGTCCTGGATACATTGGTTCGATACCCAGCGGGTATTGTGGAGTTCCGTTCACAGAAAGAAATTGTCCGGTTAAAAAGCATATTAATGAAACCGAAGACGAAGCAATCATTGCAGCAAAAATATATTTAGAATGAACATGAAGTTTGGGAAAATAAGAAGTTACAACACTTATCAGCAATGCCGGTATTATCATTGTACCGACTGTATACCAGATATCTACAACTGAAGGAATGTAATAAGCGATCAGAAATGCAAAGACCGCACTTACGAAAAGTCCTGTACCACGATAAAGAAATTTTTCATCGTCAATATTCTTTATTCTTCCCAGAATATCACGGCTGAAGGAGGTAGAAGAAACAAAGATATATGAGTGAAGCGAAGACATTATTGTGGCAATCATTCCAACTAAAAAAACACTTTTGGCAATCGGCGGGAGGATCTTTTCGCCGAGAGCCGGAAAGGAATACATTGGCTCGGCAAGATCATTTCCGAAGAAAGCTTTTGAGTAAAGTCCGGTTATAGTTGTCATTGCGTCAAAGATAAACCAGAAAAAAAGTGAGATCAGAACACCTCTCTTAGGAGTTTTTTTATTCTTCACAGCATAACATCTCTGATAAAACACTGGGTCTATCAATGCCCATGCTCCGATAAAAAACCAGACAAAGAAATATTGAATTGTAATGCCGCCGGTTATGCTGAGATCCTGTGGCGGAAGTCTCGCTTCAAGAAATTCATACCCTCCAAGTATGTTAAAGCAAAATGGAAGTATGATGCCAAATCCGACAAACATCAGGATGAATTCAAAAATATTTACTCTTACGTCCGCGCGGAAACCACCTTTGAGGAGGTAGAGTATTGAAAGAGCAAGAGATACAATCATCGCATACATAATATTAAATCCGAAGATGAGCTTCATCAGTATTGCCATCATGAATAAATACGGAGCAGGCGTAGTAAGAAAGAAAATCAGTATTCCTCCGAAGATGCTGACCTTTTTCCCGTAAACTTTGTTTAATTTATCAGGGATCGTAAAAAGATGAACCTTCCTGACTTTATCAGCAAGGAAAAATGCGAAGATCGTTATGAAAACATAGAAGGGGAATGCGTAGAGAAGCCAGCCTGAAACACCATATTTATAAGTGAACTCTCCTATCCCAAGCACGCCGCCATAGAATGATGATACCAGCGTCGCCACGAAAGCCGGCAGTGTTAATGTTCTTCCGGCAATAATATAATCTTTTACAGAATTCTCAGATGTCTTTGTCTTGAATCCGATGACAAGAACTGCGACAAAATAAGAGATTACTATGAGGTAATCATTGGTTGATAAATTTAGTTTCAATACTATTCTTTATTAAATGAAATGCTTTTTAAATAACAAGAGTGAACCTTTCCTAAAAGAAATTGATATGTTTTCTGAGACTGATCTGTTCAATGTTCCTTCCCGGACTCCGAACTCAAGTGATTCGTTCTTCAGCGGAAATTCAAGTCCTTTTGTAATTATGTTTCGTGCCGACGGAAGAGCCATTAATGAAACTATTTCACCTTTCCTGTATTCAAAACTTATCTTCCGGTTAATAAATAAAATTTCAAACTCATCTGTGACAATTTTCAGAGTAAGTCTTTTGTGAAATTTTTTTAATATGCTGTAATTGTTAAGTGTGTGATCAGGTCTCATACTGATTGCTCCGAATACAATTACTTCTGAATAGCCGTTACTCTTGCAATAGTTAAGACACTTTTCAAAGTCTGTAGTTTCCTGTTCGCTGATACTGATTATCCTTGTCTTCTTCTTCTGAAAATAGCTAAGTGTCTTCTTTTTTACTGAATCAAGGTCACCGATGATCAGGTCAGGTACAATTTTTGTAGCTACCAACGCATTGGCTCCGCCGTCAGCAGCTATGACAAAACTATCTTTCCCTTTGAAATTATTAATTAGTCCTATTGGGGGGAGCTGTCCGTTGAGAAAAATCAGTGCACGCATTTAGTCATATTACTGCAATATTAATATTATAATTTTAAAATTATAGATAAAATTGTTTTTGGAAAATAAGAATTAAACTTATTAATGCCGGCGTTTGTAACTTAACATGTTTCTCAAACTTATCAGCTAAATAAAAATCACAATTAATATGAATAAACATACTCGCATGATTTTAATAATGATGTTAATAACCCTTTCTTATTGCAATCAGGGAATTGCACAGGGTGTAAATCTGGATGGTAAAAGTTACAAGAGCACGGCTACCGAGGTAAAGCAATTCGGGGCAGACTCCATACCTAAAGTAATTGATGCTGTAATTAATTTTAATGAAGGAAAGATCTCGGTTAACATAACCGATTACATTACAATAAAGGATGAAGAATATTATTCGGAAGTGGATGAGAGAAGAATGAGTGCTCTGACTGTAATGAATTTTTATTCAAGTTCTGCGGGGAGTTATTTTGGTGAAAATGTGGAGGTCGAATTTTCTGGAAGTGTTTTTGGTGATGTCAGTTTATCGGGAAATATTTCATTAAGATTTCCGGATAACAGGGAAGTAAAATTTTTGGTTATTGCCGAAGCCGGGAAGTAAGGTTTATTCTTTTGGTAGAGCGGATTTAAAAGGTTCACCTTTTAATCCGCTCTTGAGAAACCTTATGGTGTCATGATCGACGCAAAATTTAAATTATTGTTGAGAGTTATCAACAGGTCTGAAGCGTCAGTTATTCCGTCTCCGTTTACATCTGTCATAACATAACCGCTCACAAATGCAGACGCGTCATTTTTTATCGAGACCATATCAGCCGCATCTATCATTCCATCCCTGTTTGTATCTCCACTGAACATGCACCATTTATTCTGCACCAGTACCTGATTATCTCCAAATGCCTGTGTCGGGGAATTTGTAAAGTCATAACTAAGATTTGAATTATTTTCAATAGGCACCGGATTTCTGCTCCAGATCTCAATGGAATTTCTTTGACAAACATTTATATAAAAAATACCATTATTAACATTACAAAACGATAGTTTACAAGTAAAGTTAACTGAGTCCATGATGCCTGTGGCTGAATCAACTTTATGAAATGGTGCCGATGAACTTCTCAGATAAACTTTGATTGTATCCTTTGAATTTAACTGTCCGGTATTAACATTAAGATATCCCTGAGGTATTGCTATCAGAGTCATTCTTGTGTTTAATTCGACAGATGCCACCCATCCCTGATATTCTTCAAAATAATTGTCAAACCAAAATGAAAATATTTTGTTGTTGGAAATTGCGCTGCCAATGCCTGTTCCAATGTAACCGGGCACACCGAAAAGTTTTTTTTCAACAGGAAGTTGTTTCAGTTTAAATTTATGGTCTGATATAATTATATCCTGAAATGTAGTTCCTCCGTTTTCTGAATGAGATAAATAGACCTGAAAGGAATCATTTGTTGCAGTATTTCTTGTGTCAATGTAAGTGACATTTACTCCGCCAAAGTTGTCAATGCATAAGGCGGGAAACAATTGATATTTTAAATTTAATGTATCACTTTGATTGACCTTACTTTTGATACCCCAGCTTCCGCCGTTGTTTGAAGATGCATGAAGAACTATGTCGCAATTATCGAGTGCGGGATTTCCTGATGCTTTTTTTTCCGAAGCTGCTATGTAAAGGTAACCGTTTCTGTCTGAACCGGATTTATCAACTGCAATTACCGGAAGTCCGTTTAGCTTAACAAGATTTAAGTTTACACGGAAATCAAATGGAAGTGGATCTACCGGAATAGCGGTATCGCTTGAATCCCATGACAAACCGCCATTAGTAGATTTTGCAAATCCTATGTAGTCATTGGTTTCAGGAAGATATGGCCATATCACGTAAATTTCTCCGGAGACACCTACAGCGATTGATGCACCAATTCTTGAATTATAGCTTGGCGGACTTACTCTTTTTGCCACTGACCAGTTTGCACCACCGTTACTTGTAGCTGAGAAATAGACGCCCCTTCTCTCACTATAGACAATATAGCTTCTTCCGAAATATGGACTCGAAGGTGAATCATCTGTAACAGAAGTACACTTGTCTGCAGTGTCGACACCGGGGAGGTTAATATTAGGAGACCAATACTGGCCTGAGTTTGATGAATAACTAACACCTACTTTATTGTTGGCTGCAATATAGCAAATTATAAAATTTCCGTTTTTATCAATTACGATCGAAGGGTTTCCTACAGTTATAATGATCTGATTCTGCTGCGTTTTGATAGCTTGGGTTCCTGTCCAGTTAATGCCGGCATTTGTACTAATGTAAGCACCTGTTGTATAACCGCCCGGATAAACATCTGTTACAGCAGTACAAGCCATTACAGAAGGATTTAGTGGATGAGTGGCAATCTTTGTTTCAACCTGAACAACAGTATCAGGAAAAATTCTGAAGTTTTGTCCGACTGTAAAGTTTGGATTTTGTGCAGGGATTGTTTTTGGAATAAACAGGAAAAGGATCATGACCCAAAGTAATTTCTCTCTCATAATTGTATTTGTTTAAGATTAACAAATATTACAATCGATATAATTATGCTTTGGG
>Ga0163153_10002441_pt1 | contig 27075 bp, 20 predicted proteins | sample OliLakLV19MP6IB1_FD_148629 | JGI IMG/M metagenome (GOLD analysis project Ga0163153, IMG submission 148629) | Freshwater microbial mat bacterial communities from Lake Vanda, McMurdo Dry Valleys, Antarctica - Oligotrophic Lake LV.19.MP6.IB-1 | ecosystem: Environmental > Aquatic > Freshwater >...
CGCCTGCATGCCGCGCACGTCGAGCACCGGGATGTCGGTTTCCACGGCCTCGGCCTTCGCCGCCTTCGAACCGGTCACCATGATCTCCCGGATGGCCGCGGCGTCAGGCAGCTTGTCGCCGGCCGCCACCGGCCAGACCGGCGAGATCACGATGCGGAAGGTATTGCCCGAAGCCGGCGTGATCTCGATCAGCGGCGGCTCGGAAGGATCGCTGGCGCGCTGGATGCGCTCCTGCCAATCGTCGGGCAGCTTGAGGAACAGCGCGCCGTGCCCGGGCAGGCCCACGCGCACGTCGCGATCGGCGAAGGCATGGCCCGCGAAAAATGCCGCGAGGGCCAGGGCCGGCACCGCGAATCTGTGGCTCATCTTTGCTCCGAAGGTCGATTGGCCGCGTATTGTGCCCGGCTTCAGGCGGGCGCGGCGACCCGTGGCTGGATCTGGTTGCGGCCGTGGTGCTTGGCTTCGTAGAGCCAGTGGTCGGCGGCATCGAGGATGCCTTGCTGCGTGTCAAACGACGTGGTCGAGGCCAGGCCCATGGACAGCGTCACGCGCAGCTGCGGGTGGATGAGCTTCCAGTCCCAGCCTTCCACCGCGCGGCGCACGCGTTCGCAGATCTCGAGCGCCGCCGGCATGCCCAGGCCGCGGAACACCAGCATGAATTCCTCGCCGCCGTAGCGCCCGGCCACGTCGCCCAGGCGGCAATGGCCGCGAAGGATCTCGCCCACACAACGCAGCACCTCGTCGCCCACGGCATGCGAGAAGCGGTCGTTGATGCCCTTGAAGTGGTCGACGTCGGCGAGCGCCACCGTCACGACGCTGCCGGTGGTGCGCGCCTCGCCCAGCAGGCTTTCCAGGCGCTCGTCGAGCTGGCGCCGGTTGGCCAGGCCGGTCAACGCATCTTCCATCGCCAGGCGCTTGTAGCGTTCGGTTTCCTGGCGCGCCATCTCGAGGCGCCGGCGCGTGGAAAGCGCGCGCGTTCGCGCCTGTGCCTGCTCGCCGCGCAGCCGCAGGTCGATGGCGCCGGCCCTGCGGATACACGCCAGCGCCTGGGCCAGCTCGCCCAGCGCCTCGTACAGCTCCGAAAGCACACGCAGCACCCGCGCCACCTCGTCCTGCGCCCCCATGGCCTCGAAGGCGGCGAGCGCGGTCTGCAACTGGTCCAGGCCTTCGCGGTGGTGCCCGAGCTGGTGGCGCAACTCACCCACACACGCCAGGCCGTGGGCCTCGATCCACTTGTCGTTCGATTGCCGCGCCGAGGCGAGGAAGCCGTCGGCCATTCCCAGCGCGACCTCCGGATGCGACATCGCCTGGTAGGCCTCGCCCATGGTCTGCAGGCAAAACGCCTCCAGGCGGGTGTATGCAAACTGGCGCGCGATCGCCAGTGCCCGGTCGAGCAGGCGCAGGGCGCTTTCCGCCTCGCCCTGGCAGGCGTCGGCATCACCGGCCGCGCGCAGCCGCAGCGCCCGCTGGATGCGCCCGAAGGCGGCGTTGTTCAGGTCGAAGCCGGCGCCCTCGTTGTCGCCGATGTCGCGGCGGATCTCGAGCGCGCGCTCGAAGAGCTCGAGCGCGGCGTCGTGGTTGCCGAGCTGGATCTCGACGTTGCCGATGTTCGAGAGCACGCGTGCCTGCCACCGCAGATCGCCCGTTTCGCGAAACCCCTGCAGCGCCGCGTCGTAGCTTTCCAGCGCGCGGCCATAGTCCGAAAGCTGGCGATAGGTGATGCCGAGCAGGTTCGCGCAGCGCGCCGCGCCGTTGATGTCTGAAAGTGAGTGGAAAAGCGCCGCCGAAGCCGCCTGCGTCTCGAACACCGCCGGGTAGTCGGCCTGCGAATAGAGGTTGCGGCCCAGGCAGTAGAGCGCCTGCGCCTCGCCCAGGGCATCACCCGTGGCGCGCGCAAGATCCACGGCTTCGCGCGCCACCTCGGCCCCGCGGGTGGAATCGCGCTCGTGCAGCTGCTCGGCCATCTCGTTGAGCAGCTTCACCCGTTCGTGCACCGGCAGCGGCTCTTGCAGGCGCGCTTCCAGCTCCTTCAACGGGGTCTGCGGGTTCACAGGCGCCGCGCCGTATCGACGCCGGGAACGTCCTTCACCTGGCGCACCACGCGCGCGATGGCATCGGCCGACGTCACCTGCAGCGTGAAACGCATGAAGGCGTGTGAGCCCCTGGAAAGGGTGTTGACCGCGGTCACGTTGATGCGCTCGCGCGATATCGCTTCCGAGATATCGCGCAGCAGGCCCTGGCGATCGAGCGCCACCACCTCGATCTCGGCCGCAAACGGCGCCTCGCTCGCCTTGCCCCAGTCCGCCGCCATCATGCGGTCGCGCTGGCTTTCGGCCAGGCCCACGATGTTGGGGCAATCCCTGCGGTGCACGGTGATCCCGCGCGCGCGCGTCACGAACCCCACGATCGGATCCGGGGGCACCGGCTTGCAGCACTTGGCGATGAGGGTCGCCATGTTGTTCACGCCCAGCACCAGCACGCCCGATGAGGCCTTGTCAGGGGCGGGCGCCACGAGCGGCGTGGCCGGGGCGGGCGCCGCGGGCAACTCGCCGCGAACGGCGATCTCGATCTGGCGCGAGGTGACTTCGCCACGGCCCAGCGCCGCCAGGAACTCGTCGAGCCTGGGATAACCCACCTTGGCCGCCAGCTTCTCGTGGGATTCGTGGTTGGCGCCCAGGCGATGCAGCTCCTTGTCGATCGCCGCGCGCCCGCCGGCCACGTCCTGCTCGAAGTCCTCCTGGCGGAACCACTGGCGCACCTTGGCCAGGCCCCGCGGGCTGGCAAGGTAGCCCTGCTGCGGCGAAAGCCAGTCGCGCGAGGGCCCGCCCTGCTTGACCGACATGATCTCGACGCGCTGCGCGTTCTGCAGCTTGTAGTCGAGCGGCACCATCTGGCCGTCGACCTTGGCGCCGCGGCAACGGTGCCCGAGGTCGGTGTGCACGTGATAGGCGAAATCGATCGGCGTCGAGCCCGCCGGCAGGTCCACCACCTTGCCCTGCGGGGTGAGCACGTAGATCGTGTCCTCGAAGAGATGGCTCTTGCGCCCGCTTTTGTCCTCGAGCACCTCGTTGCGCCACGCCAGCACCTGCCGCAGCCACGCGATCCTGGCGTCGAACTTGCGATCGGACTTGCCGCCTTCCTTGTAGCGCCAGTGGGCGGCGACGCCGTGTTCCGAATGCAGGTGCATGTCGTCGGTGCGGACCTGCACCTCGAGCGTCTTGCCCTCCGGCCCCACGACGGCGGTGTGCAGTGAGCGGTAGTTGTTGGCCTTGGGGCTGGCGATGTAGTCGTCGAATTCGCCCTCCACCGGCACCCACAGGTCGTGCACCACGCCCAGCACCGTGTAGCATTCGCGCACGTTTTTCACGATCACGCGCACGGCGCGGATGTCGTAGAGGCGTTCGAACGGCAGGTCCTTGCCGCGCATCTTGCGCCAGATCGAGTAGATGTGTTTCGGTCGGCCCTCGATCGTGGCGTCGATGCCCATGGCCGAAAGCTCGCCGTGCAGCTGCGCGATGACGCGCTGGATGTAGGCCTCGCGGTCGTTGCGTTTTTCGTCGAGCTGGGTGGCGATCTTGCGGTAGAGGTCGGGCTCGGTATAGCGGAAGGAGAAGTCCTCCAGCTCCCACTTCATGTCCGAGACACCCAGCCGGTTGGCGAGCGGGCCGAAGATCTCGAGCGTCTGGCGGCCGGCGGCACGCTGCACCGCTTCATCGGCCCGGGTCAGGCCGCGCAGGTAGACCACGCGTTCGGCGAGCTTGATGAGCACCACCCGCACGTCTTCGGCGATGGCCAGGAGCATCTTGCGGGTCTGCTCGAGGTCGGTGCCCGTTGCCGTCAGCGCATCGATGCGCCCGGCGCGTTCGAGGCCGCGCAGCAGCGCCGCCAGCTCCGCGCCGAAGGCGGCCTGGACCGCCTCCAGGTCGAGGTCCCTTTCCGAAATCGCCTGGCTGATGAGGGCGGCCGCGATGGTTTCGGGGTCGGCGCCCTGCACCAGCAGCAGCCGGGCGGTCGCCAACGCGCGCTCGAAAGCCTCCACCCGGCCGGCCGCGCTCGACGTGCCGCGGGCGAACTGGAGCGCCCGCACCGGCAGGTCGGCGAGTGGGGCGCCGAAGGTGGCGCGCAGCTCGGCCTCGAAAGGCGCGAGATCGGTGGCGGCGGATGGGCTGAGCAAGGCAGGACCTCGGTCCGATTCTAGCGCACGGTGTTGACCCGGATGCTCCGCTTCGGTGCGGAGCCGGTACCCCCCGTGGGTTGGTTTTCCATTATTCTGCGGCATGGGGTTTGCATCCCCCTCCAAGGCAATGACCACCCCCAGGCTTTACAACGAGATGTACACCGACGAACGTTTGGTGAGGCCGCATTACGCGGCATTCGCCGAATGGCTCGCGGAAACGCCGCCGGCGCGCATCGCGCAGAACCGGCATGCGGCCGATCTCCTGTTCCACCGCGTGGGAATCACCTTTGCGGTCTACGGCGAGGCATCGGGCACCGAGCGGCTGATCCCGTTCGACATCGTGCCGCACGTGATCCCGGGCGCCGAGTGGGAACGCATCGACCGTGGCCTGCGCCAGCGCGTGAGCGCGTTGAACCGCTTCCTGCACGACGTCTACCATGACCAGGAGATCCTCGGGGCGGGGAAAATCCCCTACGAGCAGGTGCAGGGCAACCCCCAGTTCCGGGAGGAGATGATCGGCGTCGACGTGCCGGGCGGCGTCTACGCACACATCGCCGGCGTCGACATCGTCAAACACTCGGACGGCGAGTACTACGTCCTCGAAGACAACCTGCGCACGCCCTCCGGCGTCTCGTACATGCTGGAAAACCGCAAGATGATGATGCGGCTTTTCCCGGAGCTCTTCGCGCAGCAGCGCATCCGGCCGGTGGACCACTACCCCGACCTGCTGGTGCGCACGTTGCGCAGCGTGGCGCACGCGGGCGTGGAAAACCCCACCATCGTCCTGCTCACGCCCGGCCACTACAACAGCGCGTATTTCGAACACGCGTTCCTCGCGCAGCAGATGGGCATCGAGCTGGTGGAGGGCCAGGACCTCTTCGTGCTGAACAACACGGTCTTCATGCGCACCACGCAGGGACCGCAGAAGGTGGACGTGATCTACCGCCGGCTCGACGACGACTTCCTCGATCCGCTCGCCTTTCGTCCCGATTCCATGCTCGGCGTGCCGGGGCTGCTGTCGGCCTACCGCGCCGGGCGCGTGACTCTCGCCAACGCCATCGGCACCGGCGTGGCCGACGACAAGTCGATGTATCCCTACGTGCCGGAGATGATCCGCTTCTACCTGGGCGAGGAGCCGATCCTCAAGAACGTGCCCACCTACCTGCTGCGCAAGCCCGACGACCTCAAATACGTGCTCGACAACCTCGACAAGCTCGTCGTCAAGGAGACGCAGGGCTCCGGCGGCTACGGCATGCTGGTGGGCCCGACCGCAAGCCGCGAGGAGCGCGAACGATATCGCCAGCGCGTCCTCGATTCCCCGGAACGCTTCATCGCGCAGCCCACGCTTTCCCTTTCGTGCGTGCCGACCTACTGCGCCGACGCGCTAGCCGACCGCCACATCGACCTGCGCCCGTACGTGCTGAGCGGCGCCGAAGGCACCTCCTTCGTGCCCGGCGGGCTGACCCGGGTGGCCCTGCGCGAGGGCTCGCTGGTGGTGAACTCCTCGCAGGGCGGCGGGGTGAAGGACACCTGGGTGACCGACTGATGCTCTCCCGCGTCGCCTCCAACCTCTACTGGATGAGCCGCTACGTCGAGCGCTCGGAAAACACCGCGCGCGTGCTCGACGTGGCCTGGCGCATGTCTTTGCTGTCCAAGGAACCCGCGGAGCAGGACCAGGAATGGTTCGCCCCGCTCAACATCACCGGCACGTTGTTCCCGTTTTCGGGGCGCCACAGCGAGGTCTGCGCGCGCGAGGTGCTCCACTTCATGGCGCTCGACCCCGAGAACCCCTGCTCGATCTACGCCTGCGCCCGCCAGGCGCGCGAAAACGCGCGCGCGGTGCGCGGCTCGATCACCTCCGAGATGTGGGAGGTGCTCAACTCGACGTGGCTCGAGATGCAGCAGATGGACGAGGAAAAGATGCAGGCGCGCGGCGTCTCGTCGTTTTTCGACTGGGTGAAGGAGCGCAGCCACCTCTTCCGCGGCGTGACCTTCGGCACCATGCACCGCGACGACGCATACGACTTCGCCCGCACCGGCACCCACATGGAACGGGCGGATTCCACCGCTCGCATCCTCGATGTGAAGTACCACATCCTGCTGCCGAGCGTGAAGGACGTGGGCGGCGCAGTGGACTACTACCAGTGGTCGGCGGTGCTGCGCAGCGTTTCCGCCTTCGAGTCCTACCGCAAGGTCTACCGCGACGTGATCACCCCGCTCAAGCTCGCCGAGCTGCTGGTGCTGCGCGACGACATCCCGCGCAGCCTGCATTTCTGCCTGAAGATGGTCAACGAATCGCTGGGGCGGGTGCAGAACGCGCAATCCGACGAAACCCTGCGGCGCGCGGGCCAGGTGCTGGCGGGCCTGCAATACGGGCGCATCTCGGACATATTCGCCCACGGGCTGCACGAATACCTGACGGAATTCCTCGACTCCATGCAGGACCTCTCCGACGACATCCAGGCGAGCTTCTTCTCCTCGCGCGTGGTTGAGTAGAATGTCCGGGCCATGACCTATTGTGTCGCCGTCCGGCTCGATTCCGGAATGATCTTCGCCTCCGACTCGCGCACCAACGCGGGCGTCGACCACATCGCCACGTTCACCAAGATGCGGGTGTACGAGAAGAAAGACGATCGCGTGATCGTGGTCCTTTCCTCCGGCAACCTCGCGATGACCCAGGGGGTGATCAACCTGCTCGACCGCCACGCCAAGGCCGGCGACGACATCGAGACGATCTGGAACGCGGAAACGATGTACGACGCCGCCGCGCTGGTGGGCGACGCGCTGCGCGAGATGGCGCGCAAGGACGGCCCCTTCCTGTCGCAATCGAGCATCGAGGCGCACTCGAACCTGCTGGTGGGCGGGCAGATCAAGGGCGAGGCCCCGCGCCTCTTCCACGTCTACTCGCAAGGCAACTTCATCGAGGCGACCGACGACACGCCGTATTTCCAGCTCGGCGAATCCAAATACGGCAAGCCCATCCTCGACCGCGTGATCTCGATGGCCACCCCGCAGAAGGAAGCGGCCAAGTGCGTGCTGATCTCCTTCGACTCGACGATGAAGTCGAACATCTCGGTGGGCCTGCCCATCGACCTGCTCTGGTATCCGCGCGACGCGCTGCGCGTCGGAATGCAGCAGCGCGTGCGCGAGGGCGATCCCTACTTCACCATGCTGCGCTCGCGCTGGGGCGGCGGCCTGCGGCGTGTGTTCTCGGAGCTGCCCGACCCCGACTGGCTCGAATAGCAGCAGGGTTCAACCACAGAGGGCACAGAGGCAACACAAGAGGAAGGCAGAATCTTGTGCGGTAGTGGCGGTGCTTCCCGGGGCACGAATCACCATCACGATTTGGCTTTCCTCCTGTGTTGCCTCTGTGTCCTCTGTGGTTAACGCCTTCCCCAATCATGACCATCAAAGTCGCGCTCCACCACAAGACCCGCTACACCTACGACAAGCCGGTGGGCATGTCGCCGCACGAGGTGCGCCTGCGGCCCGCGGCGCATTGCCGCACGCCGATCGACAGCTACTCGCTCAAGGTCAAGCCCGCCAGGCACTTCCTCAACTGGCAGCAGGATCCCTACGGCAACTGGGTGGCGCGCGTCGTCTTCCCGGAAAAGTCGCGCGAGCTCGAGATCACGGTCGACCTCATCGCCGACATGACGGTGATCAACCCGTTCGATTTCTTCGTCGACCCGTCCGCGGAAAAATTCCCCTTCGCCTACACCAACGACAACGCCCGCGAGCTCGCGCCCTACCTAGAGCAGGTGGCGCCCACGCCGCTGCTGATGGCGTGGATCACCCGGGCGCGCGACAGATTCCTCGGCACGCGGATCTCCACCATCGACCTGCTGATCGCGGTCAACAGCCTGGTGCGCGAGGACGTGAACTACCTCGTGCGCATGGAGCAAGGCATCCAGGAGCCCGAGTTCACGCTGCAATGCGGCCAGGGTTCCTGCCGCGACTCGGCGTGGCTGCTGGTCCAGATCCTCCGCTTCCTCGGCATCGCGGCGCGTTTCGCCTCGGGCTACCTCATCCAGCTGGCCTCCGACCAGAAGTCGCTCGATGGTCCCTCGGGACCCGAGAAGGATTTCACCGACCTGCACGCGTGGTGCGAGGCGTACGTGCCGGGTGCCGGCTGGATCGGCCTGGACGCCACCTCGGGCCTGCTGGCGGGTGAAGGCCACATCCCGCTGGCGTGCACCGCGCTGCCGGGCAGCGCCGCGCCGGTGACGGGCGCCACCGACGTCGCAGGAAGCGAGCTCGAGTTCGCCATGACCGTCACGCGAATCCACGAGGATCCGCGCGTCACCAAGCCCTTTACCGAAGGCCAGTGGGCGGCGATCGACGCCATCGGCCGCCAGGTGGATGTGGAACTGGCCGACGGAGACGTGCGCCTGACCGTGGGCGGCGAGCCGACCTTCGTCTCGATCGACGACATGGACGGCGCGCAGTGGAACTACACCGCGCTGGGCGAGCGCAAGCTGGAACTCGCCACCGACCTGCTCTACCGCCTGCGCCACAAGTTCGCGCCCGGCGGGATGCTGCATTTCGGGCAGGGCAAGTGGTATCCCGGAGAACCGCTGCCGCGCTGGGCGCTTTCGTGTTTCTGGCGCAAGGATGGCGTGGCGCTTTGGGACGACGAGGCGGAGGCGACGCTGCGCGCGCGCAATCCGCAGGCCACCGAGGCCGAGGCCGGGCGTTTTGCTTCCGAGCTGGCACTGGCCCTCGGCGTGCCGGCCGACTTCGCGGTGCCCGCCTATGAAGATCCGTGGCGCATCATCCGCGACGAATCGAACCTGCCGCTCAACGTCGACCCGATGTCCGAAGACACCTCGACGGAGCGTGCGCGCCGCACCCTGGCCGGCCGCCTGGCCGGCGGGCTGGGCAAACCCGCGGGGTTCGTGCTGCCGCTGCGGGCGCTCGCCCGCGGCAAGGCCAGCGCGCCCACGCGCTGGGAAAGCTCGCTCTGGCCGTTGCGCCGGGAAAAGGTGTTCCTGGTGGAGGGCGACTCGGCGATGGGCTACCGGCTGCCGCTTTCTTCCCTGCCCGAGGTGCTGCCCGAGGACGAGGAGCCCACCATCCCGCAGGACCCGTTCGAGCGTCGTGACGCGCTCGGCAAGCGCAAGCCCGCGAAAGCCGCCAGCACCGCGAAACACGCATCGGGCAGGAAGGAGGCGCCGGGAGGCAAGCGCGAGGTGATCAAGACCGCGCTGACGGTGGAAACACGCAAGGGGCAGATCTACGTCTTCATGCCGCCCACCACCACGCTCGAGGACTATCTATCGCTCAGCGGCGCGGTTGAATCGGTGGCGCAGTCGCTCGGCTGGCCGGTGCGCCTCGAAGGCTACGCGCCGCCCGAGGATCCGCGCCTGGGACGTTTCGCGGTCACGCCCGACCCTGGCGTGATCGAGGTCAACATCCACCCGGCCGGCGATTGGGAGGAGCTGAAGGACCACATCCTCACGTTGTACGAGGAGGCGCGCCAGGCGCGCCTGGGCACCGAGAAGTTCATGCTCGACGGGCGCCATACCGGCACCGGCGGGGGCAACCACGTCACGCTCGGCGGGCCCACGGCCGCGGACAGCCCGGTGCTGCGCCGCCCCGACCTGCTGAGGAGCCTGATCACCTACTGGCAGAACCACCCGGCGCTTTCGTATCTCTTCTCGGGCACGTTCATCGGCCCCACCAGCCAGAGTCCGCGGGTGGACGAAGCGCGCAGCGACACGCTCTACGAACTCGAGATCGCCTTTGAGCAGCTCGAGGCGACGTTCAAGGCCGGCGAGCCGAACGAGAAGCCGTGGCTGGTGGACCGGATCCTGCGCAACTTCCTGGTCGACCTCACCGGCAACACGCACCGCGCGGAATTTTCGATCGACAAGCTCTACGCGCCGGGCAGCGCCACGGGACGGCTCGGCATCCTCGAATTCCGTGCCTTCGAGATGCCGCCGCACGCGCGCATGAGCCTGCTGCAGGTGTTGCTGCTGCGCGCGCTGGTGGCCCGTTTCTGGTCACGGCCGTACCAGGAGCGCCTGGTGTTCTGGGATACGCGCCTGCACGATGAATTCATGCTGCCGCATTTCGTGGCCGCGGACCTGCGCGACGTGATCGAGGACCTCAACGCGGCGGGATACGCCTTCCGCTTCGAGTGGTTTGCGCCGTTCCTGGAATTCCGCTTCCCGCGTTACGGCACCGTCGCCTACGAGGGCATCGAGATCGAGTTGCGCCAGGCGATCGAGCCCTGGCACGTGCTCGGCGAGGAGGTCGCGCAGACCGGCACCTCGCGTTACGTCGATTCGTCGGTCGAGCGCCTGCAGATCAAGGCCACGCGCCTGAACGATACGCGCTACGCCATCGCCTGCAACGGTCGTCGCGTCCCGATGACGCCCACCGGGCACCCTGGGGTCTTCGTGGCCGGTGTGCGCTACCGGGCATGGGCGCCACCGATGGCGCTGCATCCGACCATCGGCGTGCACGTGCCGCTGGTGTTCGACCTCGTCGACCTCTGGAACGGACGCTCCGTGGGCGGCTGCACGTACCACGTGGCGCATCCGGGCGGGCGCAACTACGCAACCTTCCCGGTGAACGCGCTGGAGGCGGAGGCCCGCCGGGTGGCGCGTTTCCAGCCGATGGGGCATACGCCGGGACCGATGGAGGTCTTCAAGGAGGCGCGCAATTCGCGCTTCCCGGTGACGCTCGACCTGCGGCGGACGCCGCGCGCGGCGGACTGAAGCCGGCACTGCTCCACGCAATGTGCGATGCCGCACCGACCGTAACGGATGGGTGGCGTACACCTCGATTGCAAGCGCACCGCTGCCTTCGCCCGAAGGCCCATGAGCGCGGCCTGCATGGGGTCACGTCCATTCGCAATCCACTCGCCCTCCTCCTCGTTTCCTGCCTCCTGTCTTGCGCAAACGCGGGGGCCGCGCCGTCCGATCCGGAGGCCGCGGTTTCGATACGGGGCTTCGGCACCCTCGGCCTGGCACACAACAGCACCGGCCAGGCCGACTTCATCCGCGACTTCCTGCAGCCGGAAGGCGTGGGTAACACCTGGAGCGGCGACGTGGACTCGCGCCTCGGGCTCCAGGTCAATGCCAGGCCGACCCACGAGATCGAGGCCGTCATCCAGGCCACGAGTTCCTACAACTACGCCGGAAGCTACCGGCCGGAGCTGACCTGGGCCTTCGTGAGTTATTCGCCGAGCGCGGACTTCAAGGCGCGCATCGGGCGGCTGGGCTGGGACGTCTACATGATCTCCGACACGCGCAACGTCGGCTATTCGTATCTGTGGGTGCGGCCGCCGGTCGACTACTTCGGCCCGCTACAGATCTCCCACATCGACGGCGCCGATGTGGTGGTCAAGCGCGAGCTTGGTGGCGGCCTCATCTCCGCGAAGGTCTACATGGGATGGGCCGACCAGCATGTGCCAACGCCTGTAGGAGATCCCGTCGACCTCGCGGGATCCCGGGTGAGCGGGGTGAACCTCGATTTCCGGAAAGGTGACTGGCAGCTGCGCGCGGGCTACACCGCGGTCAGGATCAAAAATGAAGTCCCAGGCGTCGACCAACTGGTCGCGGCGCTGCACGGGACCGGCAGCCCCGGCGCACTCAGGCTCGCCAACGACCTGGCGTTCGCGGGCACGTCGATCCGCCTGGCATCGATCGGGGCCGTCTACGACCACGGGCCCTGGCAATCGCAGTTGATGTTCAATCGCAACAGCTCCACCTCGCTGGTGTGGCCCACCAAGACCGCCGGATACTTCCTGGTCGGTTATCGCGCGGGGCAATGGACGCCATTCCTTTCGTTGTCGCGCACGAAGTCCCGGCTCGTCCAGCGCGCGACGGGATTGCCGACGCCGAATCCCCTCGATGACGCCGTCGCGGTGACGATCGCCGCGAGCCAGAGCCGCCAGCACACGGCGTCGCTCGGGGTGCGCTACGACTTCATGCGCAACTTCGACCTCAAGCTGCAGGTCGACCGTATCCGGGTCCAGGACCACGCGACGCTGCTCTGGCGCAACGCCCAGCCGGGTTGGAACGGACGGGCGACCGTGGTCAGCCTCACACTCGACTTCGCCTTCTAGGCCGATGCCGCGCCTCCTCCCAGCCGCAGTCGCATGCCTGCTGATGCTCGCCAGCGCGCGGGCGGGCGCGGAACTGGTCGTGATCGCGAACCCGGCGAGCGGGATCGACCGGCTCACGCGAGACGAGGCGATCAACATCTTCATGGGCCGCTACAAGAAGCTGCCCTCGGGCATCGCGGCATTGCCGGTCGACGAGGGGGTGGAGAAAGCGGACTTCTACCGCGCGCTGGTCGGCAAGGAGCTTCCCGAGATCCAGTCGTACTGGGCGCGGCTCGTGTTCTCCGGCCAGGGGTCGCCACCACGCGTGATGGATGATGCCCGGCAGGTCATCGAAACCGTCGCCAACAACAAGGGCGCGATCGGCTACGTCGACAGGAAAAATGTCACGTCCCGAGTGAGGATCATCCTGGCGTTGCCGCCGTGACCCGCCCGCAAGGGCCGGCACCACCGTGATCAACCCCCTTCGCACCAGCATCGCCGTCCGCAGCGTCACGGTCCTGCTGCTGATCGTCGGGGTGGTAGGGCTCACATTCTTCGGGCTCTCCTACCGGCTGGCCGAGCAGCAGGAAGAAGACGATGAACACACGCGCCTGGTGGAGCTGCTCGACACCGTCGAGCGCACCGCCAGCGTGGCGTGTTTCCTTTCCGACAAGGCGCTCGCCGACGAGGTGGCCCGCGGCCTGATGATGAACCGCACCGTGAAGGCGGTGGCGATCACGGCCGGCGGCAACCTGCTCGCCCATCGGGGCGATTCCATCGACGCCTTTCCCGAGCGCGACAGGGCCCCGGGATTCATGCTCGTGCGCGCGATCAAGTCGCCGTTCAGTCCCGCCGAAACCGTGGGCGAGGTCGTGCTCGTGCCAAACGCGGCCGAGATCCGCCGCAAGGTCGTCGATGCCGCCTGGCTTACCGGCCGCCTCCTGCTGCTGCAGATCATATTCACCGGCTTCGGCGTGGTGCTGATCGTCGTGACCTTCATCACCCGGCCCATCGCGGCGGTCTCCGCGCGGCTTCACGAGATGCGCCCCGAGATCGGGCAGAAAATCGAGGTTCCGCGCGGCAACCGCTCCGACGAGATCGGCCAGCTGGTCCACGACGTGAACTCGCTGGTCGACTACCTCGTCAACATCCTGAAGGAAGAGCGCGACCTCCACACCCAGCTCGGGATCGAGGAACGCAAGTTCCGCGCGATCTTCGAGCACGCACACACCGGCATCTTCCTGCTGGACGCCTCGGGCCAGCTGGTCTCGTTCAATGGGGCGTGCGGCAGATTCTTCAGGTTCCCGGATGCCGCCGCCGGGGACGTCGCGCTGCCGGCCTTCGTGGACCTGGTCGACCAGCACTGGAAGGGGGCGCCCGCGCTCATCGCGCGCGCGGTCGCCGAAGGTAGCGCCGTGGACCAGGACGTGAAAGTGCCCGCCCGCCCCGGCATCGCGGCGCGCTGGCTCAACGTCGTGCTCACGCCGGTCGAGGACGGCCGACTGCAGGGCGTGGTGAACGACATCACCGAGCTCAAGCGCTCCGAGGAAGCCGCGCTGGCGCTCGCGGCTACCGACCCCCTCACGGGGTTGCCCAACCGCCTCGGCTTCGATCGCCGCCTCGAGAAGATGATTGATGACTGCCACGCCGACGCGCGGCAGCGCTTCACGCTGCTGATGGTCGACCTCGACTGGTTCAAGCAGATCAACGACAACCACGGGCACCAGGCCGGCGACCTCGTGCTCGTGTGCACCGCGCGCGCGTTGGAGAAGGCGGTGCGCAAGACCGACTTCGTCGCTCGCGTGGGCGGCGACGAGTTCGTGCTGCTGCTTGGTGCGACCCACGAGCGCGCCGCCATCGAGGCGGTGATCAGGAAGGTGATCGCCGGCGCGGGCCAGCCGATATCGATCAGCCCCGGCATTTCGGCCACCATCGGCGCGAGTGTCGGCGCCGCGGTTTTCGAGGGTGGCGCGATGACCGGCGCGCAACTCCTCAGAGACGCGGACGAGGCGATGTACAAGGCAAAGGCGGCGGGCCGAAATGGCTTCCGTTTCGCCCGGTCCTCCGGCGGCTGAACAAGCGGCCCTGCCGCCTGCGCCCACGAGCGGCGGACTGAACCGCCCGGCCAGCCGGCTGCGTCCGTTAACAAAATGGACGGCGCCACGCGATACGGCGCATACTTCGCGTACGCTTCCACCGGTCTCTCTACCATGCGCCTGCGCCTGCGCCTTGCCAGTTTCCCCGCCCTGCTGATGGCCTCGACGGTTGCTTTCGCCGCGACCGCACCCAACCTCGGCACCACCGCGACCTACGGGGTTGTCTCGGACACCTTTACCAACGCCAACACGGCGCCGCAGAGCATCATCGACGGAGACGTCTGCTACACCACCGCCCCGGTGACACCGCCCCTCACCATCACGGGCGCGACGGTTGTCCCCTGCCCGCCCGCCACCGGCATCGACCAGGGCGTGGCGCTGGCGAACCTGAACGGGCAGGTCTGTACCTTCCTCGGCGCGGGCGCCATCACGCTCGACTCGGTGGTCATCGGCGCCAACCCGCCGGGCACCATTCCCCCCGGCTGCTACACCAGCGGGGGCGCCATGAACGTCACCGCCACCACCACGGTCACGCTGGACGGTCCCGGCGTCTACGTCTTCCGTCCGGGCGGCGCGCTCACCACCGGCGCCGATTCAAACATCGTGCTGGCGCGCGGCGCCTGCGCCTCGGACGTGTTCTGGGCGCCGATCGGCGCCGCCACGCTCGGGGCGAACGCCGCCCTTTCGCCAACGCCGACCTTCGTGGGCACCATCATCTCGGCCGCGGGCATAACCATCGGGCACTTCGCCAACATGACCGGCCGCGCGCTGGCCTTTGGCGGCACCGTCACCACCGACGCGGTCACCATCACGGTGCCGACCTGTGCGGCATTCGCGGGTTTCCTGGGCGCGGGCATCCCCACGATGTCGCAGTGGGCGCTGGTTCTGATGGCGCTGCTGATGTCGATCGCGGGCTTCGTGGCGCTTCGCTCCCGCGCGCGGTAGATGCCGTCGCGCGCATTGCCAGATCTCGACGCGGCTGCCGGCGCGCGGCTTGCCTGATCGTTAGAGCACGCGGCCCGAAAGCGCAAGCGGGCGTGCCGCCAGCCCTGCCCGTGCGCCCCACGACCTGCGTAAGGTCCGAGTCCACGTCCTTCGGAAAGTTGCGCGGGTAGAACGGACCTTCGGTCATTTCCGGCGTGGCTTCATGGCCGTCTGCCAGCGCGGGTGTCGGGACCAGTGGCGCCAGCGCCGCGGCGCCGATCCAGTGCAGCACCCGCCTGCGGTCGTCACGGTGATCCATGGATTCTGCGTTCGCTCCAGTAACGGGATTGCGTCACTCTACGCTCGGCGCGCGCCGGGGTCGCGGCATCCGCGGGCAGCACCACGCGCAGGGCTCCTTCGTGATCGGTGCGGCGGATCTCGACGCCGCGCGCCCGGTAGAGGCCCAGCACCGCGCCATGGGGATGGCCGAAGCGATTGCGGTGCCCGACCGAAAATATGGCGATGGCCGGCGACACCGCATCGAGGAACGCGGCGCCCGACGAGGTGCGCGAGCCGTGGTGCGGGACTATCAGCACGTCGGCTTTCAGGTCCTCGCCGCGATCGAGCATTTCGCGTTCACCGCGTCCTTCCACATCACCCGTGAGCAACACGGAACGCGTAGCCGTGGAGACGCGCAACACGCAGCTGCGATCGTTTTCCCGGCGCGTGCGCCGCGCCGCGGCCGGCGCCTCCTCGTAGATCGCGGATCCGGGGTGCAGCACCACAAACGACACGCCGTCCCAGACCCAGCGCCGCCCCGCCTCGCAGCGGCGCGAATCGTCGAACATCAACTGCAACTCGTGGCCCGCGGGCAATGGCGAGAGCAGCCATGGCGGAGCGCGCGAGGCGGCCAGCGAGATGGCGCCGCCGGCGTGATCGTCATCCGCGTGCGAGATCACCAGGCCGTCCAGGCGCGCCACGCCTTCGCCGCGCAGGAAAGGCACCACGATGCGCGCGCCACTATCGGATTCGGCGCTCCACGAAGGCCCCGCATCGTAAGCCAGCGCGCGGGTTGCCGTGCGCACCACCAGCGCCAGGCCGTTGCCGACATCGAGGACCTCGATCCACGCCTCGCCCCAGGCCGGTGGCTGCGGCGCAATGGCGAAGAGCGGCACCAGCCACGCGGCGCCGAGGCTGCGCATCGGCACCCCGCGCGGGGCAAGCAGCAGGGCGCAGCCCACCAGCGCTGTCGCCACGGTCCAGGGCTGCGGGGCGTGGCTTTCGAGCATGGCCCGCGGCAGCCCCGCCAGCCATTCCAGCGGGGTCATCAGCCCCAGCATCAACACATGCGCGCCCTCCAGCAGCCACGGCGCGTCGATGAAAGCGCCCAGGATCGCCAGCGGCACCACGACGAGGCTCACCAGCGGGATCGAAAAGGCGTTGGCGAGCGGCGATACCAGCGACACTTCCTGGAACAACGCAAGCAGCATCGGCACCATCACCACCGTGACCGCCAGCTGCTCGGTCACGGCCGAGGCAAAAATTCCCGTCCGCCCGGTGCGCGACGCCATCACATAAAAAATCGCCGCCACCGCGCCGAACGACAGCCAGAAACCCGCGGACAACACCGCCCACGGGTCGAGCAGCAGCACCACCAGCGCCGCCAGCGCCAGCACCCGTGAGGACGACGCCTGCCGGTCCAGCAGCAGGCACGCGGCAATCACCGCCAGCATCACGAAGGTACGTTGCGCCGGGACCGCGTAGCCGGTCATGAGCGCATAGGCCAGCGCCACCAGCGTGCCCGCAACCACCGCGGCCTTGCGCGCCGGCAGGCGCAACACCAACCCCGGCACCCGGACCCAGGCGAAGTGGGCAAGCGCAAATCCCAGCCCCGCCAGCATGGTGATGTGCAGGCCGGAGATGCTCATCAGGTGGCCCACGCCGGTGCGCCAGAACACCTCCCAGTCGTCGGGGGCGATGGCATCCTGGTCGCCGATGGCCAGCGCCACCAGCACCCCGCGCAACCGGGCATCTCCCAGCTGCGCCTGCATCGATTCACGCACCTGCAGGCGCCATCGATGCAACGTATACGTCCAGCCCGGCGCGTGGCCGTGTGCGGCCGCGGCCGATTCCCGTGCGCGGACGTAACCCGTGGCCCGGATGCCACGCTCCAGCGCCCAGGGCTCGAAGTCGAACGTGTGCGGATTGGACAGGCCGCGTGGGCGCTTCAGCCGCACCGTCAGCACCCACGAGTCCCCCGGGACCAGGCGTGGCGGCGGTACATCGGCGCGCGCATCGGCGTACCAGGTAAGGGCAATGGTGCGCGGCACCTGCGCGCCGGGGGTTGCGACACGATCGACGTGGAAGAGGAACCGCGTGCCGCGCTCGCCGGGCTGTGGGAGGTTCGCCACCTGCCCTTCCAACGTGATGTCGCGCCCTTCCCATGCCACGGGCAGCCATTGCGCCAGCGCTTGCTGCGCGCGCCAGGCCGCGTAGTGGAAACCCGCCAGCGCGCCCGCCACCAACAACAGGACCGCAAGCGCGCGTGGGTGCGTGCGTGCCAGGACCAGGGCCAGCGCAACCGCAACCAGGGCCCACGCAAACGACAGGTCGGGAAGATCGGCGCACCGCTGCAGGGCCAACACGCCGAGCACGAATGCGAAGACGAAACAGCGCATCCCCCACCAACGCCGTGGGGGGCGTGCGCGACTACAGGGGCGACGCCGGTTCAGCGGGTTGTATCATTCCGGCATGCGAAACCCCGCGAAAAACGCCGGCTTCACCTGGATCGAGCTCACGATTGTGGTGGCGGTGATTGGCATCCTGGCGATGATGACCATCCCGGGACTGCAGGAAAACATGCTCAAGCGCCAGGTCAAGGAAGGCATGGCGCTCGCCGATGTCGCCAAGGGCGGCGTCGCCAAGTTCTGGGCCGCGGCCGCCAAGATGCCGGTGAACAACAAGGACGCGGGCGCCCCGTCCAGCGAAAAAATTGTCGGCTCCCTGGTAAAGGATGTCGCCGTCGACCGGGGCGCCATCACCATCACCTTCGGCAACAACGCCAGCAAGGTGATCGAGGGCAGGAAACTCACCATCCGCCCGGCCGTGGTGAAGGATGAACCCGCGGTGCCCGTGGCATGGCTGTGCAACGACATGCCGGTGCCCGCCGGCATGGAGATCCGCGGCGCCAACCAGACCGACATCGAGAACAGGTACCTGCCTCTCGAGTGCCGCAACACGGCGAAGAAGTGAAGCCCGCGTTCTGGGACGAGGCCACCCGCCACCTGGCCCGCAAGGACCCGGTGCTGCGCAGGCTCGTCAAGCGTTTTCCCGAACCCGACCTCGAACATCGTGGCAACGAGTTCCAGACCCTCGCGCGCTCGATCGTCGGCCAGCAGATCTCGGTCAAGGCGGCGCAGTCGATCTGGGGACGCTTCGCCGATTGTGTGGGCGAGATGACGCCGCAACGTGTGGCGGCAAAGGACGACGCCGAGCTTCGCGCGTGTGGCTTCTCGGGCCAGAAGGTTTCCTACGTGAAGGACCTGGCGCGCCGCTTCGCCTCCGGCGAGATCAAGCCGCGCCGGTGGGCGAAGATGGACGACGAGGCGATCATCAACGAACTGGTGGTGGTCAGAGGCATCGGCCGCTGGACGGTCGAGATGTTCCTGATCTTCCACCTGCTGCGCCCGAACGTGTTGCCGCTGGACGACCTGGGGCTGCGCCGCGCGATGGAGCGTGCGTACAACGCGGGCGACGTGTTGATCCGGGACGAGATGCACGCCATCGCCGATTGCTGGGCGCCCTATTGCTCGGTGGCGACGTGGTACATGTGGCGCTCGCTGGACAACGCGGCGCTGTGACCCCGCAGGCGCTGCCCCACGTCGTCATGCTGCACGGGGTGAACGGCACCGCGCGCGCGCTCGACCCATTGGCCGAAGGACTGCGCGCTTACGCAACGATCCACGCGCCCGACCTGCCGGGACACGGCGGGCGCCCGGTACCGGCCCGGATGTCGATCGAGGACAACGCCGCGGACATCATCGCGCTGCTCGACGCGCAGGGCATCGAACGCGCCGTGTTTGTGGGATACAGCCTCGGGGGTTATGCCGCGACCTGGCTTGCGCGCCACCATCCGCAGCGCACGGCAGGGGTGTGCGCGGTGGCCACGCGCTTCACCTTCACCGACGAGATAATGAGCCACTGGACCCACCTGGCGCAGCCCGAGCGCATCGCGCGCCCCGGCAACCCGCGTGCGGCGGAGCTGCTGCGCGCCCACGGCCCGGGCTGGCCGGCCGTGACACTCGCCAATGCCGCGATGTTTGCCGAGATCGCACGCAACCCGCCGCTCAAGCCCGAAGACTTCGCCGCCATCAGCCGCCCGGTGCTGCTGGTGAACGGCAATCGCGACGCCTTCCTTCCGTGGTCCCACACGCTGGAGATGGCCCGCGCCATCCCGGGCGCGCGGCTCATGATGTTCTACGGGATCGCGCATCCGATGACCCAGATGCCGTCGGCGCAGGTCGCCACCGCCATCGGCGAATGGATCCGGGAAATCGCCGCTTGAAGCCGGGACACGTGCAGGCCGTGCTGTTCGATTTCGGCGGCGTCCTGATCGAGATCGATTTCGACCGCGTGCTGCGGCGCTGGGCCGCGCTTTCAGGCGAGCGGTTCGAATCGCTCAAGGCACGGTTCCACCATGGCGAGGCGTACCAGTGCCACGAACGCGGCGAGATCACCGCGGCGCGGTACTACGAATCCCTGCGGCAGTCGCTCGGCATCAACCTGCCGGACGCTGCTTTCGAGGACGGCTGGAACGCGGTTTTCGGGGCCGAGATCGCGCCCACCGTCGCGCTGCTGCCGGCGCTCGCGGCGCGGGTCCCGATCTATCTTTTTTCCAACACCAACCTCGCGCACTACCGCTGCTGGTCGCCCCGCTACGCGGCGGCGCTGCGGCCGCTGCACCGCATCTTCGTGTCGTTCGAGATGGGGCTGCGCAAACCCGAGGCGGCCTCGTTCGAATACGTCGCGCGCGCAATCGGCGTGCCGCTCGATCACATCCTCTTCTTCGACGACACCGTGGCCAACATCAACGGCGCTCGCGCGGTGGGAATGCCGGCGGTGCTGGTCAACAACCCGGACGACGTGCTGCGGGCGGTGGCGCACCTGAATCCAACACCCGGCGTGTAGGCGCTATTCCCTTGCCGTGTCGGACGATTGCAACTCCAATCAGTTGAATCTGAAAAGATAATCCTTTCCGACTAACAAATCTGTCCATGGGTCGCGAGGTCCTGACTCGCAGCGCTGCCAATCTGGTGTGATGGATGACACCGGAAGGCCCTTCATGAAATCGCTGCTGGGACCCACCCTTCTGGCGCTCGCCATCGCCACGCCCGCCTATCCGGCCGGCATGCTCTACAAGTCGGTGGATGGCAACGGTTCGGTGACCTTTTCGGACACGGCGCCTTCCGGCACCAACGTGAAGATCCTCGAGCAGCGCGCGCTGTCCCCCTTGGGGGCGCCTGCGCGGGCCGCGCCCCCCGCCGCTCCCCCGCTGCCGCTGGCCGAGGGCGACGAAGCCCTCAACCGCGCCAACGAGCAGGTGGACCTGGCCGAACACGCGCTGGCGCTCGCGCGGCGCAACCTCTGGTCACCGGACGACGGCATGAAGATGCAGCCGGCGCGGGTGGATCCCGCCGAGCTGGAACGTGTGGAGTTCTACAAGAAGAACCTGCGCAGCGCGCGCACCGATCTGGTGGAACTGGTGCGGGATCGCCAGGCGCAGGCGCTGGCGGTTGCCCCGGTGCCGGGCGCGCCCATCGTGGTGGCCGTGAACTACCTGCCCCGGCGATGACCCCTACGAAGTGATCCGGCCGTCGGTCATCTGCAGGCACCGGTCCATGCGGGCGGCGAGCACCGGATCGTGGGTGACCATGACAAAGGCGGCGCCGTGGCGCCGGTTCAGCGCGAGGACCAGGTCGAACACCTTGCCGGCGTTTTCGCGATCGAGGTTGCCCGTGGGTTCGTCGGCCAGCACACACGCCGGGTTTGTCACCAGCGCGCGGGCCACGGCGACGCGCTGGCGCTCTCCGCCGGAAAGCTCGCCGGGACGATGTTCGAGGCGATGCCCCAGGCCCACCTCCTCCAGCATTGCGGCCGCGCGGCCGCGCGATTCCCGGTCCGGGGCGCGGCGGATGATCAGCGGCATCGCGACGTTTTCGAGCGCCGTGAATTCCGGCAGCAAGTGGTGGAACTGGTAGACGAAACCCAGCGATTCGTTGCGCATGCGCCCGAGGGCCGCGGCATCAAGTTTGGAGACATCGCGCCCGCGCAGCGTCACGGTGCCGGCGGTTGCGCGATCGAGCCCGCCCAGCAGGTGCAGCAGCGTGCTTTTGCCGGAACCCGACGCGCCGACGATTGCGATCGATTCGCCACGGCGCACCTCGAGGTCGACACCCTTGAGCACCGGCACCGCAACCGCGCCCAGGCCGTACACCTTTTCGAGCCCACGGCAGGCAAGGACCACTTCGCCGGCGTCACTCATAACGCAGGGCCTCGGCGGGATTCACGCGCGATGCGCGCCAGCTGGGATAGATGGTGGCGACAAACGCCAGCAGCAGCGACACGACCGCCACCGACCACACGTCGGCCCACTGGAGGTCCGACGGCAGCTCGCTGATGTAATACACCTCGCTCGACAGGATGCGGAAGTGGAACGTGCGCTCGATGAAGGGCACCACCACGTCGACATTTAGCGCCAGCAGTATCCCGGTTACGACGCCGAGCAGCGTGCCGATGGTGCCGATCACCGCGCCCTGCACCACGAAGATCTTCATGATGCTGGAGGGAGCGGCGCCGAGCGTGCGCAGGATGGCGATGTCCGGATGTTTGTCGGTCACCACCATCACCAGAGTGCTGACCAGGTTGAACGCCGCCACCGCGATGATGAGCGTGAGGATGATGAACATCATCCGCTTCTCGATCTGGATCGCGCGGAAGTAATTGACGTTCTGCTGCGTCCAGTCGGTGACGTACGAATCGGGCGGCAGGGTCGCGGCGATCTCGCGCGCCACGCGCGGGGCGCCATCGATGTCGCGCACCTTCACGCGCACGCCGCTCACCGCCCCATCCATGCGATAGAGGACCTGTGCGTCTTCCATGCGGGCGAGCGCGAGGGCGGAATCGTATTCGTTGTGATCGAGCGAGAAGATGCCCACCACGGTGAACTGCTTGAGTCGCGGCATGAGCCCCGCGGGGGTCACCTGCCCCTGCGGCGAGATGAGGGTCACGCGGTCGCCCACGCGCAGTCCCAGCGCGCGCGCCACGCCGATGCCCACCACCAGGCCGAACTCGCCGGGCCTGAGCGCCGAAAGGCTGCCCCCGCGCATGTGTTTGCTGAAGTCCGCGACCTGGTCTTCCATGTCCGGGACCACCCCGCGCACGTAGACCCCACGCACCGCGGATCCGGTGGAGAGCAGCCCCTGCGCCTGCACGAAGGGCGCGGTGGCGAGCACTTCCGGGTGTTTCGACACCGCGGCGGCGACACCTTGCCAGTCGCGCATGCCGGCTTCCCCACCCGTCACCTGGATGTGGGCGGCCGCGCCGAGGATGCGCGCGCGGATCTCCTTTTCGAAGCCGTTCATGACCGACATCACGGTGATGAGCGCGGCGATGCCGAGCGCGATGCCCAGCATCGACACCAGGGAGATGAAGGAAATGAAATGCGTGCGGCGCTTGGCGCGGGTATAGCGCAGGCCGACAAGAAGCTCGTAGGGTCGCAAAGCGGGAGGGGTGTTGGATAATTCGTTATTGGCCCGATTATCCCATTAGATGCCCCTCGACCTGGTGGTTCCCGATTTGCTGCTCGACGCAGGCGCCCCGGCGTCCTTGCGCGAAGCGCGCCTGCCATGGGCAGAAAGGTGGCTGGCGCGTGCCGACAGGCAGCGATCGGAGATTCGCGGCCTCGAATCGTGGCTTGCCGCCGCTTTCCAGGTCCCGGAACCCATGCCGGTGGCGGCGATCACCCTGGGTGGCGACGCCGGGCCGCGGGAGGGCCTGTGGCTGCGGGCGGACCCGGTGCACATGCGCATCGGGCAGGACTCGGTTTCGCTGCACGATGCCTCGATCCTTCGGGTCACCGCCGCCGAGGCCGCCGCGCTGGTGGAATCGCTGCAGGACCTCTTCGCCGGCGACGGCCTGGAATTCCACGCGCCCGCGCCGGCGCGCTGGTACGTGCGTGTCCCCGCCGGTGAGCTGCCACGGACCACCCGCCTGGACGATGCGCTCGGGCGCAACATCTTCCGCCTGCTTCCCGCCGGCGATGGCCGCATCAACTGGGGCTCGGCCATCACCGAGACGCAGATGCTGATGTCGGCGCACCCGGTGAACGTCGCGCGCGAAGGCGAAGGCCTGCCCGCGATCAACAGCGTCTGGTTCTGGGGCGGCGGCGCGTTGCCCGCTGCGGTTCGCTCGCCGTACGTGCTCGTGCATGCCGGCGACGCGCTGGCGCGAGGATTGGCAACACTCGCCGGCGTGCGACTGGTGGATCCGGCCCAGGACCCGTCATGCGTCGAACCAGTGCGTGCCCCCGAGCGGGTGCTGGTTGTGGACGACCGCCTCACCGCGGCGCTGCGGGGCGGCGACGAACAGGCGTGGATCGCGGCCGCAACAGCGCTTGATGAGTCGTGGTTTTCCCGGCTCGGGGAAGCGGCGGAGCGCTTCGACGGCGTGCGCCTGGTGCTTCCGGGCGCGCGCGACACACTGGTGGCAACCCTCTCCCCGTCCGCAAGGTGGCGCTGGCTGCGCAAGCGCATGCCGATGGCGGCCTATGCCTGACATCATCGTCCGCGCGGTTGATGCAGAAGCGCATGCCCTGCTGGTCGACGCCGGCTGCGATACGCGGCTGGCGCGGCTCTTCGCGGCGCGCGGCCTGCGCGATGCCGCGCACCTCGAGACCACGCTGAAATCCCTGGTGGCCCCGGAGCGGCTGCGGCATGTCGACGACGCCGCGCGCCTGCTCGCCGATGCCATCGCCGCGGGCGAGAAGATGCTCATCGTCGCGGACTACGATGCCGATGGCGCGACCGCCTGCGCGGTCGGCATGAAGGCGCTGCGGGCCTTCGGGGCGCGCGTCGACTACCTCGTACCCAACCGCTTCGAGCACGCCTACGGGCTCTCTCCCGAGATCGTGCGCGAGGCGAAGAAACGCGATCCGGACCTGCTGATCACGGTGGACAACGGCATCGCCGCGGTCGACGGCATCGCGCAGGCCAACCGGCTCGGCATGCGCGTGCTCGTGACCGACCACCATTTGCCGGGGCACGAAGTCCCCGCGGCCGCGTGCATCGTGAATCCGAACCAGGCCGGATGCGGGTTCCCGAGCAAGCACCTCGCCGGCGTGGGCGTGATCTTCTACGTGATGCTCGCGCTGCGCGCGGAGCTGCGCGCGCGCGGCGCCTTCGCCTCGAAGCCCGCCCCGAACCTCGCCGAGCTGCTGGACCTGGTGGCACTGGGTACGGTTGCCGACGTGGTGCGCCTCGATGCCAACAACCGCATCCTCGTGACGCAGGGGCTCGCGCGCATCCGCGCTGGCAAGGCGTGCCCGGGCATCGCCGCGTTGCTGGAGGTCGCGGGCCGCTCGGCACGTTCGGCCGGCGCGTACGACCTGGGCTTCGCGGCCGGCCCGCGCCTGAACGCCGCCGGGCGCCTGGACGACATGTCGCTCGGCATCGAGTGCCTCCTCGCCGGAGACGAGGGCCGGGCGCGCGAGTTCGCGGCGCGGCTCGACAAGCTCAATCGCGAGCGGCGCGAAATCGAAGGCGAGATGCAGGCCGCGGCCCTCAAGGCGCTCGACGAAGTGCAGGTTGGCGAGGGCTACACGCTGGCGCTGCACCAGCCTGAATGGCATGGCGGCGTGGTCGGGATCCTTGCCGGTCGCCTCAAGGACCGCTTCCATCGGCCGGTGTTTGCCTTCGCGCTCGAATCCAGTGGACAGCTCAAGGGATCGGGGCGCTCGATTGCGGGCCTGCACCTGCGCGACGCCCTCGACCTCGTCGACAAGCGCAACCCGGGAATGATCGAGCGCTTCGGCGGCCACGCGGCCGCGGCGGGACTCACGATTCCCGCGAACCAGCTGGAGAAGTTCCGCGCGGCCCTCGAAGCCGTTGCCCGCGAACTGCTCTCGCCCGGCGACCTGCAGCAGCGCCTCGAGACCGACGGCGAACTCGAGGTGTCCGAGATGACCTACGACTTCGCGCGCCTGCTCAAGGACCAGGTCTGGGGACAGGGATTTCCCGAGCCGCGTTTCTCGGGCCGCTTCCAGGTCCAGAGCCAGAAGATCGTGGGCGAGCGGCATTCACGCCTCACGCTCGGGCTCGGCGGCAAGCGATTTGCCGCGATGCTTTTCGGCAAGGCCGATCCCCTGCCCGCCTCCATCGACGCCGTCTACCGGCTCGATATCAATGAGTTCCAGGGTTCTTCCACGCTGCAGCTGCTGCTGGAACATGTTGCTGATATCGAGTAGCGAGCAGGTTGATGCGCTGATTTTTCAACACAGAGGACACAGAGGCAACACAAGAGGAAAGCCAAAACCTGACGTGGGTTCGGTAGGTGGATGCCGTGTTGCGAACCGCAAGCAGCTTATTCTGCTTTCCTCTTGTGTTGCCTCTGCGGCCTCTGTGTTGAAAAATCGGCCGGCCAACCTTCGCCAGCTATAATTCAGGAATGGAAGCCGACCGCATCAACATCATCGAAAACTCCCTCCAAGATCTGGCGTCACGCGCGCAAGAGCTCCGGAGGTATCTTTGACTACGACGCCAAGAAATCCCGCCTGGTAGAAGTCGCCCGCGCCCTCGAGGACCCGAAGGTCTGGGACGACTCGAAGAAGGCGCAGGACCTGGGCAAGGAGCGCCGCGCGCTCGAAGGCACCGTCGAGAGCCTCGAGAAGATCGATTCCAGCCTGCGCGACTCGGGCGAGCTCTTCGGGCTGGCGAAATCCGAAGGCGACGAGGACACGCTGGTCGCCGTCGAGGGCGATGTCTCCTCGACGCGCAAGCTGGTCGAGGACCTCGAGTTCCGCCGCATGTTCAACGACCCGATGGACCCGCAGCCGTGTTTCATCGACCTGAACGCGGGCCAGGGCGGCACCGAGGCGCAGGACTGGGTCTCGATGCTCACGCGCATGTACCTCAAATACTGCGACCGGAAGGGATTCCAGACCGAGGTGCTCGAGGAAAGCCACGGCGAGGTCGCGGGCCTGAAGAGCGCCTCGATCAAGGTGATCGGGCCCTACGCCTACGGCCACCTGCGCACCGAAAACGGCATCCACCGCCTGGTGCGCAAGAGCCCGTTCGATTCCAACGCGCGCCGCCACACCTCGTTCGCGAGTGTGTTCGTCTATCCCGAGGTGGACGAGACGATCGAGATCGACATCAACCCCGCCGACCTGCGCATCGACACCTATCGCGCCTCGGGCGCCGGCGGCCAGCACGTGAACAAGACCGATTCCGCGGTGCGCATCACGCACTTGCCGACCAACACCGTGGTCTCCTCTCAGAACGACCGCTCGCAGCACCGCAACCGCGCCGAGGCGATGGCGATGCTGAAGTCGAAGCTCTACGAGCTGGAGTTGCGCAAGCAGAACGAGGACAAGCAGAAGATGGAGGACGCCAAGACCGACATCGGCTGGGGCCACCAGATCCGTTCCTACGTGCTCGACCAGTCGCGCATCAAGGACCTGCGCACCAACGTGGAAACCGGCAACACGCAATCCGTGCTCGACGGCGACCTCGACCAGTTCATCACCGCGAGCCTCAAGCAGGGAGTCT
>Ga0163153_10002442_pt1 | contig 27062 bp, 23 predicted proteins | sample OliLakLV19MP6IB1_FD_148629 | JGI IMG/M metagenome (GOLD analysis project Ga0163153, IMG submission 148629) | Freshwater microbial mat bacterial communities from Lake Vanda, McMurdo Dry Valleys, Antarctica - Oligotrophic Lake LV.19.MP6.IB-1 | ecosystem: Environmental > Aquatic > Freshwater >...
GGGAAGGGACTTATTATAAACCGGTACTGAATGCAGATTTCGTTTAATTTCGCACATGTCCTTTTCGCTCAAAATTTTTATACGTTGTATTCTGTATTTAATAGCGGTGTCCGTCCTATCCGGGCAAACTTTTCCGACATTAACTTATCCGGTCAACCTAAACAATAAACTCCTCTTGTATCCCTGGACCGGGGGGCTAAACGCACCCCAAATACTGAATGCTGATCTCAATCTCGACCAGGCAACCGATGTCGTCATCTTTGACCGAGCCGGCGGGGTATGGTTGCCCTTTGTGTGGGAAAACAAATTGGTCTACAAACCGGAGTTGCGCTCCTTATTTCCAAAATTAAAAGAATGGGTTGTATTTCATGACCATAACCTCGATGGGATAATGGACATTTTCTCTTATTCCACCTCTCCGGGTTTGGCCGGTATCGACGTTTATGACGGTTCAAAAACAAGTCAGACCATCCAATGGACCAAACGTAAATTTCCTTCAGACCGGGCAGATATATTGTATTATAGTTCCGGCAACAGCAGGCTCAACGTTTATGTAAGTAATATAGATTATCCTGCCATAGAAGACATTGACCGTGATGGGGACCTTGATATTCTCAGCTTTGAAACTGGCGGCGGCACGATTATCATGTATAAAAACCTGGCTTCGGAAAAAAAATTAGCTGCAGGCAGTTTTGATTTTGTCATTGGCGATTTTTGTTACGGTAAATTGCTGGAAGATGGATTTTCCGAGTTGATCACACTCAGTACCAATAAGGATAAATGTGCTTCTGGATTATTGCCCTTGTTGGAACCAAGGCATTCCGGTTCCACCTTGTTGACTTATGACCGGGACCAGGACAGAGATTATGATTTGTTAGTCGGGGATATTTCCTCTCCCAGTTTGATTTATCTTAAAAATGCAGGCGATACGTCCGCTGCTTATATGAATGAGCAGGAATTGCGGTTCCCCACGAATTCCAAATCCGTGGACATACCTTACTTTGTCAGTCCTTTTTTGGCCGACATAAATAATGATAAGGTCAGGGAGTTTTTTGCGGCCTCCAATTTTCAGTTTGGATCAGATAATTATAATTGTTTGTGGCGGTACGATCAGGATCCGGGGAATGCTAAAAATTTTGTCTACGTCTCCAATGCTTTTATTACTGACGAGACTATTGATTTTGGTGAAAATACGTATCCTGCCTTAGCCGATGTGACAGGCGATGGTTTATTGGATATGGTCGTTGGCTCCGGTGGATATTTTAATCGCAATGGCCTGACTCGCGCCTCTATGTTTTTATTCAAAAATACCGGAACTTCCAAATCGCCGGCTTTTCAATTGATCGATACCAATTGGCTTAATTTCCGTAAATACAATAGTGAAACCAACAGTTTTGCTCCGGCTTTTGGAGATCTGGATGGAGACGGAGATTTGGACTTGTTGGTTGGAGAGGTTTTAGGCAGATTGTTTTATGCTCAGAACACCGGAAGCCTAAATAAGCCCATGTCCTTTCCTGTGATTTCGCCAGAATACTTTCAAATCGATGTGGGACAATATTCCGTGCCTGCCATTGAAGACCTGGACGGGGATGGCAAGCCGGATCTCATTGTCGGTGAAAGGAACGGCAATATTAATTTTTTTAAAAACACAGGCAGCCCCGGAGCTGCGAAGTTTTCAGCAGCTCCCGAATTGGAAAACCTGGGAGCAATTGATACCCGGGTCCAGGGATTTGCTACCGGCAACTCCTCGCCTTTTTTTATCCATAGCCAAAAAAAATTATATCTGGCGGTGGGGACCAGTGGTAAAAACATTTTGTTTTATGATACGCCGGCAGCGAACAGCAATCCATTTCCATTGATCAAGGAAAATTGGGGTAGTATTCGGGAAGGGGATGAATGCCATCTGGCTGTGGCGGACCTTGACCAGGATGGGAAGTTGGATATACTGATCGGTAATCAAAGAGGGGGGCTGGCCTGGTATCAATCTGATTTGGCCAGCGATTTTAGCACATCCTATAAGCATGAAGTGTCCACAAAGAGTCTCGAACTTTATCCTAATCCGTGCAATCATATTGTTACCATTACTACAGGAGATTTTGTAAAGGACGGCGAATTGTTACTTTATGATCTGAATGGAAAACTGTTATTAAAAAACAGGATAAATGGCCTTCGGTTTCAGTTGGATGTCTCTGCCATGTTGCCAGGCATCTTTTTGGTAGAGGTGGTTACCGGTGGCACTATTTACAAAAAGAAACTGGCTGTCCTGCATTGATCATTTTAGCCGAAGGTATACGATGCAAAGGCTGACTAGGGAAAACAAAAAACCCAGGATGGATAAAACAAAGGTGATCCAGAACGTTTTGATGCGGTATTGCGTGAATTTGAGCCTGGCCTCGATCAGGGCATCCTCCAGGTCATCTTCCTTACTGCTTTCTCTGTTTTTAAATTTTTTCTCACATTGTTTTAGGTATTCAATGTAGCCGCCTTTCAACATCCAGAATTTCCCGTAGTTGGTAATTTCCAGTAAGGTCTTTTTTTCATCGATGTACTTTGCCAGTTTTTCATCGATGAGCTCATCGGCATAAGCCTTGCTTTCTGCCAGGTGTTGTCCTGATCCCTCAAACAAGTCAAAGCAGGTATCGTAGAGACTGATCTTTTCTGTTTTTTAAACACGCTCCAGTACTTTAGATATTGCTTCTTCCCTGACCATTTAAACTATTTCAGTTTTTGTTTGCGATTGCAAAATTAGAAAATTAATAGCTTGTTTTCCATCCATGCCCATGGACAAGCTAAAGGAATTAACATAGAGCTGGATGTGTTTTTCTGCTACCCCAGGGTCTATTTCCTGGCCATATCGCATCACAAAATCGCGGGAAGACAAAGGGTTTTCAAAGGCAAATTGGATACTGGATTTAATGCATTCATTGATTTTCAGTTTTATATTTTCCGGAAATTTTTTCCGGCATACGAAAATACCCAGGGGCAGAGGCAGCTGGTAAGCATTTTCCCACAACACTCCGAGATCCGATAATTTGATCAATCCTTTAAGCGGATAAGTAAACCTGCTTTCGTGAATAATGACCCCCGCATCTACCTTTCCTTCCAGGATAGCATCCTCTATCTCCGAAAAAAGCATAAACTCCTTTTTCTCATGACCCGGATAAAAATGATTAAAAAGATAATGCGCCGTAGTATGTTGCCCCGGGATAGCAATTGTGGATAGGCTCAGGTTCGATAATTCTAAGGTTGGCAGGGATACTAACAGGGGTCCAGCACCAAATCCCATCGCAGCACCAGCATCCAGGATTTCATATTCCTGGTCAACCAAGGGAAAAGCGGCAGCACTGATTTTTGTAACATCATACCGGGCAAGCAGGGCAGCCTGGTTGAGTTGCTGAATGTCCAGAAAGTGGACTTCCGGTACCAGGTTGGATGCTATTTTAGCGTTAACCCAGGCATCCATCATAAAAGTATCATTGGGGCAGGGCGAAAAAGCCAGACTGATTTGCCTACCTTTATGCTCCAAATCATGACCTGGATTCCACATATAGTATACGAAGATAACCACTATATAGCGATCTCTAAACCTGCAGGTATTCCGGTCCAGGCTGAACATCCCGATGAAGAATCGGTGATCGGTGATCTTCAGGAATTTATTGGAAAAAGGGAAAAAAAGCCAGGAAAAGCATTTATTGGAGTCCTCCATCGCCTGGATAAATTAGTCACCGGTGTTTTGATCCTGGCTAAAACCTCCAAAGGTCAGGAACGATTTAATGAAATATTACGGAACAAACAGGTAAAGAAGTTTTACCTGGCTGTTTCGGAACATAAAAAGATCCCGATGGAAGGGGTATTGACCCATTATTTTACACGTAAAGGGGAAGAATACCGGATGTCGGTCAGCAACCAACGTCGGTCGGCGGATGACCAGGAAGCCATTTTAAAGTACAAGATCATTTCGATGATTGATGATCATCAGCTGCTCGCCATTGAATTGATTACCGGCCGCCGGCATCAGATAAGGGCACAACTGGCATTTATAGGTTGTCCGATTCTGGGGGACCACCGCTATGGAAGTAAACACCTGGAGGATTCATTAGCATTGCATTGCAGCTGCCTCAAATTTATCCACCCCATAAAAAATATCCCAATGGTCCTTCTGGATGTACCGAAAACCAATAACCGGATCTGGCAACCTTTTAAAAATAAAATGATGGAGTGGGGCCAGGAGGTGAGGGGAAAGAATGAGTTATAAAGGTAAAAGGTGAAAGGTGAAAGGTGAATGGTGAATGGTGAATGGTGAATGGTGATCCTGGTAAGGGGTGCTTGACAATTCAGCAATTCAACAATCCAACAATTCAACAAGAGGTTAAGAGGTGGAGAGGTAAAGAGGTGAAGAGGACTTACAATTCAACAATTCAACAATTCAGCAATTCAGCAATTCAACGATTTACGAATCGAAAAAATAGTAATTCGATCTTTCGGATCGTAAGTCAAAATTGTCTCAAATTTATCCTACTTTTGCGCCCGGTGAGAATCATGCAATCAGCTCCTGTTGAACCTCCCCAGGGTCGAAAGGCAGCAAGGATAAAATGGTTGAGCGATGTGTGTGGTTTTCACCATTTTTTTATTCAAAACCAGCAGTTCAATATATAACTTGTTGGTAACCAATATTCTCAAATGAAGTTTTTTATAGATACCGCTAACCTGGACCAAATTAAAGAAGCCAAAGATTTGGGTATATTGGACGGGGTTACAACCAATCCTTCCCTTATGGCAAAAGAAGGAATTGTAGGCAAAGACCAGATTTTTCGCCATTATAAAACCATTTGCGACCTGGTAGAAGGCGATGTCAGCGCCGAAGTCATTGCCACAGACTACGCGGGCATCATCCGGGAAGGAAATGAACTGGTAGCTATTGCTCCCAATATTGTAGTCAAGGTCCCTATGATCAAAGATGGAATCAAAGCGATAAAGTATTTTTCCGATAATAAAATCCCTACGAATTGTACCCTGGTTTTCAGCGCAGGACAAGCTATTTTGGCTGCAAAAGCGGGAGCTACTTATTTATCCCCTTTCATCGGGCGTATTGATGACACTGGTTGGGATGGTATGCAACTTATCGCCGAGATCGCGGAGATCTATTCGCTTCAGGGATACGATACTCAGATTTTGGCAGCTTCCATTCGCAATTCATTGCATATTGTGGATGCCGCGAAAGCAGGGGCTGATGTCGTGACTTGCCCCCTGTCCGCCATTTTGGGACTATTAAAACATCCTTTGACTGATATCGGGCTCGCACAGTTTTTAGCCGACCACAAAAAGGCCAATGGTTAGAGCAGGGCTATTTTTTCTAAAACATTTTTAATTAAGGCTTCGATCGCTTTTTCAGGCTTTGAACTGAATTTACCGGTTATCCGGTTAGCCAGAATGGCATTGACACTGATGGCCTGGTGTCCCAAAGAACGGGCCAAAGCATAAATGCCTGCAGTCTCCATCTCAAAATTAGTAAAAGGGATTCCTTCATAAGTTAGCGTATTCAATTGATAGAGTATATCATGGGTGATCATTGATCCCAATCGAAGGTTTCGCCCTTGTGCACCAAAAAACCCCGGAGTAGTAATCGCGATCCCATCCGTCATCCCAGGGCCAAAAATGTTTTTTAAAAAAGGATCTGCCCTGCCCAGATAGGTTTCAGACAACACATTCCGAATATCCGGACGCAGACTATTTAACCAGGCCAGATCAGGCTGGATATGATGTTTGGGATAAAATCGCATGAGCCCATCCGTACCTAATGCCAGCGGATTGACAATCCAGCTATCCACCGGGATATCCGGATGAAAAGCTCCGGAAGTCCCGATTCGGATAAAACGTATGGAGCTGGTTTGATCCTTTATTTTTTTTGTTTCCAAATCAATGTTCAGCAGGGCATCGATTTCATTGATTACGATATCCACATTGTCCGACCCAATGCCGGTCGAGATCACCATGAGGCGTTGTGAGCCCAACCACCCGATATGACTGACAAATTCACGGTGGGAGCGAATCATATCAATCCGGTCAAAATGTTTACTGACCTGCGATACCCGCTCCGGGTCACCTACGGTAATGCAGGTAGGAGCTATCCATTCGGCATTTAAATCCAGATGATATACATTGCCCCTGGAATTTAAAATCAGTTCAGTCTGTGAATCGTTCATTGGTGAGTAACTCGGGAAATTCACTCAAATTTAATTCACATTTTGAAGCAGAAAGCTTTAGGCGACCTTGTTATCTTCATCTTATGAAAAAAATATTTTACTTGTCCACCTGCAATACCTGTCTCCGTATCCTGGCAGAATGGAAGGCTCCGGCTTCATTTGACTTACAGAATATCAAAGAGAAGAATATCAGTGCGGCTGAATTGGACTTCGCCGCTAAACAACTGGGATCTTACGAATCCTTGTTCAGCAGGAGGGCACTAAAATATAAATCTATGGGTTTGGCAAATAAAAAACTCACTGAAAAAGATTACCGGAAACTAATACTGGAAGAATATACTTTTTTAAAACGACCGATATTGATCCATGGACAGGATGTATTTGCCGGAAATCCTAAAAGCACTGTACTGGCTGCGAAAGAGAGTATCCGGGCTAAGTAGTGAATAGTGGTTGGTGGTTGGTTAGCGGTCAGAGGTTGGGGAATGGGGATTGAGGATTGAGGATTGCGGATTGAGGGTGACTGGATAATTGAAAAATGCTCAAAGTGATATTCCCCTTTTCCATGGGATAAAATCATCCTGGCCTAAACGTTCAGCATGGGGTATAGCTTCTCCGCTGGCGACCTGAATAAAATATTCCAGCATTTCTTCTCCTTTGGAGCGAATCGTATCCTTGCCATCTACAATAGTGCCGGCATTGATGTCAATAATGTCCGGCATACGCAGGGTAAGGGAAGTATTGGTCGAAATTTTCACCGTAGGAGCGACCGGATTGCCGGTAGGGGTGCCCAATCCCGTGGTAAATGCAACCATATTGCAACCGCTGGCTGTCATGGCAGTGGTAGACTCAACATCACCTCCTGGTGTACATAATAAATAAAACCCTTTTTCACGCACCCGCTCGGTATAATCCAATACCCCTTTGACCGGTGCTGTGCCACCTTTGAGTGCTGCCCCCAATGATTTCATGGCATCTGTGATCAATCCGTCCCGGATATTCCCCGGCGATGGGTTGGCATAAAATCCGGATCCCGCAGCTTCAGCCCTTGCACTATATGTTTTCATTAGGACAGAAAATTTTTCTGCGTCCTCTTGTTTTTCGCAGCGATTTATCAGGTCCTGTTCTGCCCCGCAAAGTTCCGGAAACTCAGACAATATGGTAGTACCACCAAGCGCCACGATCATATCGGAAGCATGACCCAATGCCGGGTTGGCGGTGATCCCGGAAAAACCATCAGATCCGCCACATTCCAAACCCAGGCATAAATGGGCCAGGGAGGCAGGTTGACGCATGATCTCATTGGCTTCTACCAGGCCATTAAAAGTGTGTTTTACGGCATCGGAAATCAATTCCCGCTCACTGGAATATTTTTGTTGTTCAAAAATATAAACCGGCTTTTCATGATGTGGATTTAGCTGCATGAGGGCATCGGTGAATAAGGAGACCTGGGCATTTTGACAACCCAGGCTGAGTACAGTGGCACCGGCCACATTGGGATTGAGTACGTATCCGGCCAATAACCGGCATAAGGAAGCTGCATCCTGCCGGGTACCACCACAACCCATATCGTGGTTCAATATTTTGATGCCGTCTATATTTTTAAATACCCGGCTGTTATTGAGTTCAGTACGTGTTTGTAGTATCTGTGCTTCTAATATCTTGTCCTTTCCGGCACCACCCTTGTATAATTCCACGAGATGTTGGGTATTGACTCCAAAATCTTCGAAGGTCTGGTAACCCAGCGCTTTGATCAATGCCTCCTGAATTACCGAAACGTTTCTCTTTTCGCAAAAAACCAGCGGAAGTATGACCCAATAATTCCGGATACCCACAGTGCCGTCTTTCCGGGGATAACCCTGAAACGTCCTGCCTTTAAATCTTCTGATGTCTGGCATTATCCACTCGGACCGGTGTTGAATGGTGTCGAAAGATTCAGTGGCATGTTCGGTATTATCTGTGCTGATCCGGGAACCTCTTGCAATCGGGAATTTAGCTTTTCCTACAGTCAGGCCATACATTTTGATGGTATCACCCGGAGCAAAATCGACTGTAGCAATTTTATGTTTTACCGGAATTGTTTCTCCAATAGGAATCTGGGTTTCATATAGGGATAGATGGTCGGATTTCCTGAATTCTTCCAGGGCCACGACCACATTATCTTGAGGATGTATTTGAAGAAATCGTTTCATGGTCAGGATAGAGGTAAATAACCGTTTGATTTTTGGTTAGGGCAAATTTAAGCTTTTAGCCACGTATCTTAGTGGGGTGAATGAGGGCCTGACTATAAAATCTTCTGCTAAACAGGCTATGTTATTTGGGGCATCTGGGTTAGTGGGTTCACACTGCCTTCAGGCTTTGTTGCATCATCCGGCTTACAAACAAGTCTCCGCGTTTTACCGACAGTCGCCGGGCCTCAAGCAGGATAAATTGATTGTTCATGAGGTGGACATGGAGAGGATGGACGAATGGTCCGATCTAATAGAAGGGGAGGACTTGTTTATTTGCCTTGGTACCACTATGAGTAAGGCAGGCTCCAAGAAAGCCTTTTTTCGTATTGAGTACGAATATTTGCAACGGATACTGGCCCATGCCCAAAAAAAAGGGGTGCAACAGGTCATGCTGGTTTCCGCGATGGGGGCTGACTCTTCATCCTTGTTTTTTTATAACCAGGTAAAAGGTAAAATCGAAGAGATGGTTCGGTGTATGGATTTCTGGGCCATTCACTTTTTTCGTCCTTCCATATTGATTGGGAGCAGGGAGGAAGTCCGACCTATGGAGTCTTTTGCTGCAGGAGCGGGGATGGCGCTCAAACTCCTTGGACCTAAATTATTTTCCAAAATCACTCCCATTGAAGCGGAAAAGGTTGCTTTGTCTATGGTCAAAGCAGCGCAAGGTACCCGTAGCGGGGTGTTTTATTATCCATCGCACTATATGGCCAGGTTTGGAAAACCCTATTCAGGCAATGATAATATCTGATCAACATCGTTTCTTTGTACGATGAAGAAAACCAATAATCAAATTGTACTCGATATCACCCTGGATGAGCATAATATACCGTCGGCGATTCACTGGACAGCAGACGACGGACCAGATGCCGGGGTAAGCCATGAGGTAAAAGCGTTTTTATTGTCCTTATGCGATGCGGGCACAGGAGATACATTAAAAATTGATCTCTGGACCAAGGATTTTCAAGTTCATGAGATGAATAGTATGGTTTTTTTTACTTTAAAAAGTCTGGCAGATACCTATTTAAGGGCGACGGACAATAAAGCCCTGGCTACAGATCTCCGTCGATTTGGGGAATATTTTGCAGAACAATGTAAGTTAAAAGACCAGGAAGGGACAAAAAATTAAGCCTCCATCAATTGAATCAAAGGTTCCAGCGGTGTTTTCCGCGACCCATCGATCCAGATAACTTGTTTTAAAAACTCGGGTAACCTGCCATAAAGCAGGTAACTTTTCCAGATGTGTTTAATGAACCATTGGGGTTCCTTGCCCCAATGGAGATCCTTGTTTTTACGGTTAAAAAACAAATCTTTAGGGATGTGGACAAAAAAAACCTGATCGTAGGTTTTAGCAATTTTAGTATGGTAAAAAGCAAAGATGCCTTCCACGATCACGATTTCAAATTCTGAACGGTAGGTCCGGATGGCTTTTTCCAGGGACTTCCAATCGATCGAATCCGGATGTTCCCAGTCCACATGGTTTTTTATCATCGGAAGGTTGTTTTTTTTAACAAAATCATCCTGATTTAAGATCTTTATCGTTTTACCTTTGATTCGCTTTTTCAAACGGGCTGAAAGGGTGGTTTTTCCTGCGCGACTGACTCCTCCGATGCCAATTATCATAGTTGTAAAAATATGAAGATAGACTCGAAAATTAACTTTAAAACATGGGTAATTCCGGCGATGTTTTTATTGGTAACCTGTTCGCCTAAAACCCCGATTACGCTGGTTAATCCAGGCGATACCTTGCGATATCCGGCTGAAAAGCATCTGAAGAATGTGACTCAACTCACTTTTGGTGGTAACAACGCGGAAGCCTATTGGAGTTTTGACAACAAACAGTTGGTTTTTCAGAGTGATAACAGCCAATGGTCAAACGGTTGTGATCAGATTTTTAGGTTAAGCCCCGGAAAAGAGGATTTGAAAACCCAAAAACCGGCAAGGATCAGTACCGGGAAGGGAAGGACCACCTGCGCTTATTTTCTTCCTGGCAATAAACAGATCCTCTATGCCTCTACGCATGCAGCCGGGGATGCTTGCCCGCCAGCTCCGGAGCGGAATGCCTCAGGTAAATATGTGTGGGCTGTTTACGAAAGTTTTGACATCTATGTCTCTGACCTGGATGGGAAAATCGTTAAACGGCTGACCGACTCTCCGGGTTATGATGCTGAAGGTACCGTGAGCCCTAAAGGGGATAAGATTGTATTTACATCCGTACGCGATGGTGATCTCGATTTGTATACCATGAACCTGGATGGATCCGGGGTCAGACGGGTTACACAGGCATTGGGATATGACGGAGGGGCGTTTTTTTCTCCCGATGGAAAAAAATTAGTGTTCAGGGCTTCCCGTCCCAAAACCCCGGCTCAACAAACAGAATACCTCGATCTATTGCATCAGGGCTTGGTACAGCCGACTGAAATGGAAATTTTTGTATGCAATGTGGATGGGAGTGACCTCAAACAAATCACCAATCTGGGCAAAGCCAACTGGGCGCCTTATTACCTGCCGGACAATAAAAGAATTATTTTCAGTTCAAACCATACGGCCTCCAGGGGCTATTCATTCAATTTATTTGTAATCAATGAAGAAGGCACGGGACTGGAAAAAGTAACCCACGACCAGACCTTTGATTCATTTCCCATGTTTTCCCCAAACGGCCAATACCTGGTATTTGCTTCCAATCGATTTAATGGAGGTACCCGCGATACCAATTTGTTTGTAGCGGAGTGGGTGGATTGATACCCCTGTATTGAATTCAGGAAAATACGCGCATTCCGAGCATCTCTGCTATTCCGTTTCGATGGTTAAGGAGCTCATGCTGCGTCTTCAGATAGACCAGTTGATGCATCTCATCCAGATCCGGGGAATCCAGTAATTTTTTATTGGCAGATATCATTTTCTGCACTTTTTTCAGTTTAAACCGCAGGATGCTCTGGAAACAATCCCTGGTAAAATTTTGGTCCGGAGGTTTTTGAGTTTGTAATTCCATTTCCCACCGGTCGGCCCAATTGTGGCTATAAACAAACGGAGAAGTGCAGAATTCAATGGCCAGGTTGCGGATCTCAGGATCCTGGTGGCCCGTAAAATATTCTGTTTGCACCAGTACCCCTTCACTTAACTGGTGTATATATTCTTTTAATACTTTTTCATACAGTTTATTGTCAAAATCATCATAGAGGTCGTCCATGTTTTCATTGATGTATTGGGCGAGGGTTTTATCGGTACCATCTTCTATGGGAAGGTGTCCGTATAAAATAAGCACCCGGATCAATGACCGCTCCTGATATTCATCGGTGTCGCTCGACGACAGACTTTGCGGACCAGCTTCCGGCAAAGGTTCGATGGGTATGTTTTGTTGAATATCATTTTGAATGGATGCAGTATTGGTTCGCCGTTGAAAAATTTCTTTTCTGATTTTTTTATTGATTTCAGAGATCAGAATATTTTCCGGAACCAGGAGTTCCTGGGCACAGATCTGAATATACGTTGCTCGTTTGATGGCATCCGGTATCCGCGCTATCGTTTGGATAATATCGGTGATGCCTTCTGATTTTTTAACCGGATCCTGCTGCGATTCTTTTTTGATCAGCGATGCTTTAAATAAAACAAAGTCCACGGCATGTTCCGATAAAAACCGGTTAAATACTTCCGATCCGTTTTTTTTGAGAAAAGAATCCGGGTCTTCCGGATCAGGCAGTATGACAATCCGGACATTCATGTTTTCATCCAGGATAAGGTCCAGGGCGCGCAGGGTAGCTTTTATACCGGCCTGGTCTCCGTCGTATAAAATTTTGATGTTCGAGGTAAACCTTTTTATAAGTCTTATCTGGTCAATCGTCAGCGAGGTGCCGGATGAAGCTACTACCTGCTGTATCCCGGCCTGATGCAGACTGATCACATCGGTATATCCCTCCACCAGAATACATTCATCTTTGGCTCGAATAGCGTTTTTGGCCAGGTGTATACCATATAACACCTTGCTTTTCACATACAGCGGGGTTTCGGGTGAATTGATGTATTTAGGCCCGTAATCCTGTTCACCTATTTTACGACCGCTGAATGCAATTACCTTACCCGCCAGATTGTGTATTGGAAAAATGACCCGGTGATTAAAAAAGTCCTGATCGTTTTTATTGGTCAGCCCCAGTTCTTTTACTAGTTCAAAACGGTATCCGGCATCTTTGATTTTCTGAATCAGATAATCTCGTTGTTCCGGGGCATATCCCAATTGAAATTTTTTAATCGTCGCTTCGAGGTAACCACGCTCTTTAAAATAGGACATGGCTACATGTTTGCCGTTTTGATGCTGAAATAAAGCATCCTGATAAATCCTGGCGGCATAATCATTGATCAGAGCCCAGGCTTCTTTTTCCAAATCTTCCTGAAGTTGCTGATCGTTTTTAATATCCTGGATTTCTTCGAGGGTTATATTGTATTTTTTTGCCAGAAAACGGATCGCATCGGGAAAGGTATTCGATTCGTGTTCCATGACGAACTGAACGGGGCCGCCTGCTTTGCCACAACCAAAACACTTGTATATGTTTTTAGAAGGAGATACCGAGAATGAAGGTGTTTTTTCATGATGAAACGGGCACAATCCCAATAAATTGGATCCACTGCGTTTGAGGTTTACAAAATCTCCGATTACCTCTTCGACTTTGGCAGTCTGAATAACATCATCGATGGATCTTTTTGATATCATTGAAAAAAAAACTATAAATGATTTGCAAATTTTATCAAATATGTTATAAATTTGTAGCGTGACAAACAAAATTGTAGTCACCAATTAATTTGACATAAGAATAGGGTGTTCTCATAGTGTGTTCATACCTCACTGACATTTCTTGTCAGTGGGGTTTTTTTTTCTCCAACAACGCTACAAATCATGACCTTTGTATATAAAAAATATATAATATATTCATTGTTGATTATTATAATTTTATCTGGTTTTTCAGCCTGTGCAGTCGGATCTGGTTGCCCGACAGAAAAAGCGGAGACCACCAAATATTCGCGTAAAGGTCAGCTAAAAAAAGGAAGCAGCAAGACAAGTTTATTTCCAAAGGATTTTCGCAAATAAAATTATTTCAACCCGCAGGGTTTAGTCTTTGGAAAACAAATCATCCATTCCGTATACCCCTTTTCTGCCTTTTAACCATTCTGCAGCCCTCACTACACCTTCTACAAATCCGCTTCTTGAAAAAGCTTCATGGGTCAATAAAATACGATCATGAGCAGATCGATACTCTACCGAATGAATCCCTGGAATATCCCCCTTACGCTCCGATGAAATCGGTATACTGTTCATTGAGCTAAAGTCCATGGTTTCCCGGGCATGCCAGCCGTGAAAACGGGTAGAGGCAGCTATCATATATTCAGCCAGGGTAACCGCCGTACCACTGGGAGCATCTTTTTTCTGATTGTGATGAAGTTCATGCAGTCCGAGCTGATAGGCGTCCTGCGAATCCATCAACTTGGCCAGTTGTGAACTTATTTTCCAAAACAAATGAACGCCAATACTGAAATTGGAAGAATAAAAGAGACTACCTTGGTGATCCAGGCAATATTGTTTGAGTGGTTCTAATTCTGATTGCCAGCCAGTGGTGCCGGAAACAACCGGAATGCCCCGATCAATACAATATCGGATATTGTGGATGGCGGCGCGGGGCTCTGTAAATTCTATAGCCAAATCTGCTCCTTCCAGTAGTTGAAGATCCGTGTTTAGCCTGGGATCAACAATTGAATATACATTATGGTTTCTTTGCATGCATAATTTTTCAATCTCTTTACCCATTTTCCCATAACCGATCAGACTGATATTCATTTTTTTATAATTCTGGATTGATCCGCTAAATTAAGTGGATTACTTATATTTGCTGGCTCCTTTGAAGGTCCCGGAAAGAAAAAATGCATGGGTTGGTTTAAACGATTAAGAGACGGTATACAGACAGCGACCAAAAACAAAAAGGAAACACCTGAAGGTCTTTGGCATAAATGCGAGGTTTGTAAACACACCAGTACTTCTACGGAACTCCGGGAAAATTTTTATAAGTGTGTCAAATGCAATCACCATGTCCGGATTGGCAGTTTTGATTATTTCGAAATTATTTTTGATTCAGATAAGTATACCATTCACCTGGATAATCTCGAAGCGATTGACATCCTTGGATTTCAGGATTTAAAATCCTATCCAAAACGTTTGGAAGAAGCGAAGCTGAAAACAGGGCTCAACTCCGCCATCAATATAGCCAGCGGCAAAGTCAATAAAAAGCCATTAGTGGTTGCTTGTATGGACTTCAGTTTTATCGGCGGTTCATTAGCAAGTGTGGAAGGTGAAAAAATATCCAAGTCCATTGATTTGTGCATAGAAATGGGATGTCCTCTGATGATCATATCCAAATCCGGAGGCGCGCGCATGATGGAATCTGCCTTCTCCCTGATGCAGTTGGCTAAAACGGCAGCTAAACTAACCTTGTTGGAAACCGCTCAATTGCCCTATTTTTCATTGATGACAGACCCGACTACCGGTGGGGTTACCGCATCCTATGCCATGTTAGGTGACATCAATATGGCTGAGCCCAAGGCGCTGATCGGTTTCGCAGGCCCGCGGGTCATCAAAGAAGCCATTAAAAAGGATCTCCCGGAAGATTTTCAATCTGCTGAATACCTGCTCGAACATGGTTTCCTGGACTTCATTGTAGACCGGTCACAATTAAAATCCCGATTGGATGAGTTAATCACCATTTTTGAGAAAGTGACGGACTAAACACCCTATTCAGCCGGTTTAGCCACCTGGATCAATTTAAAACGACGGTCGAGGGGGTCAAAATCCTCCAGCAGGGTAAAGATCAAATCTCTTCCATATTCAGCATAATACGTAAGGAAACTTTCATTGCGCTCTTGAAGTCCGTTTTCCGGAAACAGTTTTTCTTTAAGCTTTTTAATCTTATTGAGCTTGACTTCGAGTTTTGATTTTTCCGCTTTGAGCATTTTCTTCTCGAGGTGTTCGATCGTTTTCAGCAGTTTAATTTTCTCTGCTTCTATTGAAGGACCGAGTGTCGGGTCAATGTCCTGTGCTTTTATTTTAATTTTATCCATCCATCCCATCAGGTTTTCAGTTTCGGCTGCCACATTCAATTGATTGGCAGATAACTTTTCCGTCAGGTAATTGAGCAACATATCGGTCCGCATGGCCAGTTCGGTGATGGTAAGATTATACTGGTCCATTATGTTCTTTTGTTCCGGTGTGATCACCTGAAAAGAATCGCGCCGCACCAGCATAGGGTAGGGTATACCCAATGCGGCAAATTGAGACTTCCTCTCCAACCAATAAGACAATTCACCTCCTCCGCCGACATAAGCCAGGTTGGGTAATATTATTTCCTGGTACAGAGGGCGCAGAATTACATTTGGGCTGAACTTTTCCGGGTATAGATTTACTTCTTCGCGAATAGCAGATTCATCAAATGTTTTCTCCTGATTTAAAACTTTATAATGTGAATTTTCCCTTTCGATCCGGTCCCGGAAGCCATTGCCAAAATAAAACAAGTTGATATCCCGTACATGGGTTACTTCTTCAAATCCCAGATTGTTTAGCTTTTTCTGGGTTTCCAGAATAAGGGGCTTGGAGGTGGAGTGGATGATTTCATCCAATATAAAAGGTTTAAAGATTTCTTTCAACCTCTTTTCATCTGTGTTCAGCACCAACAGACCAAATTCACCCAACAAACCATTCAGGATATACTGAAAAGACTGGGCAAAATTTTTGTTTGGCTGATGAGCTTCTTTTAACAGCTCAATCAATGCAGGACCAAAGGAAGTGTATTGCATCAACTCGGTTGCTTCATCCAGACAGGATTGAATAGCTTCCTGGTCAAATCGTCCTACCGGTCCGCTTTGATGGGTATCCCAGGTGATTTTTTTTCCAAACAAATAACTATGATTAAGCTCCTCGACATCGTGATCTTCCGATCCGATCACGAAGAGCGGAACGATATGATGGTTGTTTAATGTTTCATTCAGTTGCCTGGCTAATTTGATCGTGCTGATTGCTTTTGAAATCACAAATGCGGGGCCTGTGAACAAACAAGGCTGATGTGCTGTAGTAACAGTAAACGTGTATTCGTCGCCGAGCGACCGGATTTGAGTATCGATACCCGGTCTGGCAGGCAATTCGGCATACTGATCGAAAAGGACGGCTTGCAGTACAGACCGATCTACCGGTAATTTACGCTGGTCAATGATATTTTTAAAATTTTCCTTGATGGGAGCCCATTCCTGGAATTCAGTCAGGGAGCTGCTGTTTTGATTTAATTCACGGTCAATTTTACTAAACAGAGGAAATTCGGAAATGGGTATGGATTCAATAGTCATGCAATGAAGATAAAAGCATACAAATATACAGCAGGGTATCCGGCTATATCGGTGTTTAAGGAATCGATAACTTTTGCCAAGCAGGCTGAATCCACCCGATCTTATTTTTTTGGAGAACGCCGGATAATTTCAAAAAATGCCATACTCAAAAACACTTTTTCCTCTACTTCATCCAGCTCGGCAACATACTGAAACGCTCTGGGATTCCTGCTTTCTTTTTTTATTTCATTCAACAAATTGCCGGCGATCTTATTGTTGACTTTTATTTCGAGCAGGATACCTTCTCCGCGGTCCACGGTAGCGATCACGTTTTTCTGGTTATACCACAATTTGCCCTGAGCATCCAATTTGCCGTAATACTCCTCATCAATAAATACTTCGACTTCTTTATGGTGGATGATATATGCGAATTCATGCAGCGAGTTTCGTACAATCAAAACCCCTTCCATCGGGTTATACATTTTCTGGGTATAAACCATCAGAGGTTCATGGTATATCGATTGAAACACCCCGCGAATAATTTTGTACCGTAAGGTCTTTTTGAACTGTCGGTGTTGACGCAGGCTTAACAACTCCAGTTCCTGCCTGTCCCATTTGACCAGGTTATCTATTGCCCAGGATTTCAACTCCGGTTGTAACAACCTCAGGTCGTTTCGCAATTTATAAATCACCGGTCTGAAACCGGAAAACAATTTATCTAGAATAGAAATCACACCTGCAAAACTAAAAATTACAAAGGTGATAACCAGAAAAATAATAGCGCGGGCTATCATTTTTTAACCTAACCCAGGTAGGACTTGAGCGAATTTTGGTGCATGGATCGTCTGAGCCGGCGGATAGCCCTTTCTTTGACCTGGCGGACCCGTTCGCGGGTAAGTCCATACATGTCACCGATTTCTTCCAGGGTCAATGGTTTGTTGCCATCAAGGCCAAAATAAGCGGATAAGACTTCCATTTCACGAGGGGCTAATACCGTCATTCCGTATTCTACCTCTTTTTTCAGGGATTCTTTCATCAAAGCCAGATCCGGACTATCATCGGTCTCATGCATATAAATGTCAATCATCGATATATCATCCTCATCCGTCCCGATGGGGGCATCAAAGGATACGTGCCGCATATTGCTTTTTAGGACGTGGTTGACGTCTTTCACAGCGACCCCTAATGCTTCAGCCAATTCTTCCGGGGTAGGTTCACGTTCAAATTCCTGCACAAAAGTGATATACGCTTCATTTAGCCGGTTGTAAGATCCGACTTTATTGACGGGCATACGCACAATACGGCTGTACTCGACAATAGCCTGCAGGATGGATTGTCTGATCCACCACACCGCATAGGATATAAATTTGAAGCCTTTAGTTTCATCAAATCGTTTGGCTGCTTTGATGAGCCCGACGTTTCCTTCATTGATCAAATCACTGAGGGACAAGCCTTGATTCTGGTATTGTTTTGCTACGGATACTACAAACCGCAGATTGGCTTTGCACATGACTTCCAAAGCTTCTTCGTCTCCTTCCCTGATTTTACGGGCATATTCTGCCTCTTGTTCAGGGGTAAGCATGCTGAGCTTGGCAATATCATTTAGGTATTTTTCGAGGGAGACGGACTCCCTGTTGGTTATTTTATTAGTTATTTTTAATTGTCGCATTACTTATTCCTCCCTATTAACTTACACCAATATTGGTTGAAAAGTTTCTCTAATAAACACAAAAGGGAGCGAAACGCTCACTCCCTTTTGGCTATTTAACTTTTTATTATGAATGGGGGGATCAAAAAAACTTGATTTCCAACCCATTAAATGCGAATCAATCCTCCCAGTTGAGCCCTTCCGGCCTGGGCTGATCATTAGTTGGTTTATCCACTCCTGGTTGTTCTATCGGGGGAACAGGAGGTTTTACCCCCTGATTTTCATTTATGGGAGCAGGTCTTTCAGGACCTTCGTTACGATTTGAAGGCCTGCGGTCTCCATTGTCCGGCCGATCTCTGCGGTCGCCACCTCTGTTATCTCTTCGGTCGCCACCATCTCTTCGGTCACCACTATCCCTGCGGTCACTGCCACCTCTTCCGCCATCTCTTCTGTCTCCGCCATCTCTTCTATCATCGCGTCTGAATCCGGAGCCACCACGATCGGAACCACCGCGACCGCCACGATCCGAGTAGGATCTGTCTCTACCGCCGGAGTCCCCTCCGTTTTCCGGGCCTGCACCAGCTGGTCTTGGCATGAGGGCTTTCCGTGAAAGTTTGTATTTCCCTGATCTGGGGTCGATATCCAATAATTTAACCTTTAATTCATCGCCTACATTAAATACTTCTTCCACATTTTCTATGCGGGTATACGAGATTTCTGAAATGTGCAACAATCCTTGTTTACCCTGAAAATCAACTACCACACCAAAGGGCAAAATTTCAGCCACTTTCGCTTCGTAGGTTTCACCGATTTCGGGAACAAAAATGATTGATTTGACCCGGGCCAATGCTTTCTCAATAGATTCTTTATTGGAGCTGGCGATACTTACAATGCCTTCATCTCCGACTTCTTCTATGTTTACCACCGTGCCAGTCGTAGCCTGGATATCCTGAATAATTTTACCACCGGGGCCGATAACGGCACCAATAAAGCTCTTGGGTATCCTGATTTCGACGATTCGGGGTGCATGCGGTTTGTAATCTTCCCTGGCTGCATCAATGGATTTAGCCATTTCACCCAGTATGTGCAGACGACCTGCTTTAGCCTGGGCCAGTGCTTTTTCCAATAGGCCGTATTCCAGGCCATCTATTTTCATATCCATTTGGCAACCGCAGATACCCTGACTGGTGCCTGTGATCTTAAAGTCCATATCACCGAGGGCATCTTCATCACCCAGTATATCGGTGAGGATGGCGGCACGCGTCTTGTCTTTGATCAATCCCATAGCGACCCCGGCAATGGGTGCTTTTATTTTTATACCTGCATCCATCAGTGCCATGGAAGCTACACAGACAGAAGCCATTGAGGTAGAACCATTAGATTCCAGGATGTCAGCAACTATTCTGACTGTATAAGCATTGTCCGGAGGCATGATTTGTTTAACTGAACGGGCTGCCAGGTTGGCGTGGCCAATTTCACGTCGTCCGGGACCTCTTTGAGGTTTTACTTCGCCGACAGAAAAAGGTGGAAAGTTATAGTGGAAAATAAATCCTTCATCGTGGGCATTAAATGCGGTATCCACCAGCATTTCGTCTTTTTTTGAACCTAAGGTCACTACGCCGAGGGCCTGGGTTTCACCCCGATTAAAGAGGGATGATCCGTGTGCTGCCGGTAAGACATCGATTTCAGTCCAGATAGGCCTTACTTCGTCGGTCCTTCGTCCGTCCAGCCTTTTACCTTCGGCCATTACTACTTCACGAACGATGTGTTTTTTATTTTTATCGTACAAATCGGCAATCTTTTTGCTGTTTTCGGTATAATATTCCTCGCTTTTTGAACCGATTATAAATTCTTTAAGTGCCGCTTTGATTTCGTCAAACTGGTCTTTACGTGATTTTTTATCGGTAGCATTGCGGGCCAGGGAATAGATTTTTTCATCGGTGCCCAGGTGCACAAGGCTACTTAACTCTTCATCGATTTCAGGAACGATAACTGTCCGTTTGCCGTCGAGTTTGACGCCGAATTTTTCAGCAAGGGCAAGTTGCGCCTGGCAATGTTGTTTGATGGTTTCATGAGCTACCTGAATAGCTTCAATCAATTCTGATTCATCACATTCTTTGGCTTCCCCTTCTACCATTAAAAGATCTTTTTCCGTAGCCGCGACGATAAATTCCAAACTGGCCTCTGCGAGCTGGGTTCTGGAAGGGTTGACAACATATTCACCGTTGACTTTGGCCACCCTGACTTCAGAAATGGGGCCTTGCCAGGGAATATTGGAAAGTACCAAAGCCGTGGAGGCAGCCAGGGCGGCATAGGCTTCAGGCATGGTTTCATTATCGTTGGATAATAAGCTGATAATGACCTGGGTCTCATTCATATATTCATCAGGAAACAAAGGGCGGATCGCGCGATCTACCAAACGGGAGGTAAGTACTTCAGAGTCTGAAAGTTTACCTTCCCTGCGGAAAAAGTTGCCCGGAATACGGCCGGCAGCATAAAAGCGCTCGGCATAATCGACTGAAAGTGGAAAGTATTCCATATCCGGTTTGGATTCTTTATTGGATACTACGGTAGCCAGCATTATCGTGTGCCCACATCGCACCACTGCAGACCCATGGGCCTGTGTAGCTAATTTACCTGTTTCGAGGGTGATTTCCCTGCCATCCGGCAGATTGAACGAAACACTGATAGGATTTTTTTGTCCCATAAAATTTTTTTAATGGATGATTTAAGATTAAACAACAATAGCCCTAACCAGTAGAGCATTTAACTTCAGAACGTGGAAAAAATCGATGAAGGTAGTCGGGAGGCAGAGCCCCCCGGTATAACAGTTACTATTTTCTTATACCTAACTGCTCGATCAATTCGCGGTATTTACTCAGATTATGCTTGGCCAGGTAGTTGAGCAATTGTTTGCGTTGTCCTACGATAGTTAGCAGGGATCTGCGGCAGGAATGGTCTTTCCTATTCTGATTCAAATGCTCTTGTAATTGGTTGATTCTAAACGTAAAAAGAGCAATCTGAGCTTCAACAGACCCTGTGTTTTCAGGTCTGCCGCCATACTGAGTCATTAATCCTTGTACTTTTTCTTTAGTCATGTAAGCCGGCATATTCTATTCTTTTTGGCTTTTACTTTATTTTAAATATTTATTTCGCGCGCAAAGGTAAACTATTTTTAAATAATTGATTCATTGATTTTTATAATATTTCTTCGCGCATCCCCGCGTTTTTGAGTGAGGGACCAAAATCGCATGCAGGATTAGCTGAAATGAAACCTCACAACCCCCTGACTTTATATTGTTATTGATCCAACAGTTAAAATGAATAATTTCGCAGCTCCAAAAACCGCCCAGGCACTTAATGATTTCTTTTGAACGAAAAATATTAAAGAACGGATTGAGGATATTGATTCATCAGGACAGTTCCAATCCTTTGGCTTCTGTGAATATCCACTACCTGGTCGGTTCTAAACACGATCCCCCGGATCAAACGGGCCTGGCCCATTTGTTTGAACATCTGATGTTCGGTGGGACGAGCCGGGTACCTTCCTATGACCTGGCGGTCCAGAATGCCGGGGGTGAAAACAACGCTTTTACCACCACGGACAGCACCAATTATCATATCACCTTGCCGGCAGAAAATATTGAGATGGCCTTATTTCTGGAAGCTGACCGCATGAATGGGCTGCGCCTGGTCAAGACGTTGTTTGAACGGGAAAAACAAGTCGTTCTGGAGGAATACAAAGAAACCTGCCTCAACAAACCTTATGGAGATAGTTTTCATCTGATCAGTGCCCTGGCCTATTCCCGGCACCCGTATCGTTGGCCGACGATTGGGTTAAATGAAAAACACATCAGCCGACTATCGCTGGATCAGGCCAGGATGTTTTATAAAAAATACTATCAACCCGCCAATGCAATCCTGTCGATTACCAGTAAATATTCCAGCGGGAAATTATTGCCATTAATTGAGAAGTATTTTGAACCGATCAAACCCGTACCGGTTGATTTTAAACCAAGCCCCAAGGAACCACCCCAAAAAAAAATCCACAAGCTGGTATCTTCAAAAAAATCCCCAGCGGATGCCTTATATATGGCTTTTCATATGTCTTCCCGGGTGCACCGGGACTTTTATGTGGCGGATTTAATCAGTGATATATTATCAAACGGACAATCCACCAGGCTCTATAAAAATTTGGTCAGGGGAAAACAACTCGTCAGCACCATTGATGCCTACATCACTGCTTCGATCGATCCCGGGCTTTTTATTCTGGAAGCGAAAGCTATCCCGGGTGTTCCGATAAAAAGCGTCGAAGCGGCCATTTGGAATGAACTTAAAAATTTAAAAAGTCAATTAGTCCCGGTAAAGGAGTTGACTAAAATGAAAAATACGATTGAATCCTCCCTGGAATTCAGTGAAATCAACGGCCTGAATAAAGCGATTACCCTGGGCTTTTTTGAAATGCTGGGGGATGCCCATATGACAAACCAGGAATTTGAAATTTACCAGGACATCCATCCTGCCGATATTCAACGGGTGGCCAAAACCCTTTTCCGGGTAAAGAATTGCAGCGTGGTCTATTACCGTCGCGCTAAAGATGGGCCTGGATTTTTTGAAGAAGATGAAGACGATGATTAAAAGGAAAATAGGGTTTCAGACATCATACCCAATATCCTTTCTAAAGACTTTTCCTTCAAACTTAATATGTTCCAGGATTGAATAAGCCTGACGTAAAGCTTGATTTTTATCGTCGGCCAGCGCCGTTACCGCCATTACCCTTCCCCCTGCCGTCACCAGCTGACCCTCTTCATTCGTGGCTGTACCAGCATGAAAAATTAATGATTGATCCGGTGAACCGGGCAAGGTGATCACTTTAGATTTTTCAAAACTTCCCGGATATCCGGTAGAGACCATCATGACGGTAACAGCGACTTGTTCGGATTCTTCAATCTGAATTCCAGATAAGGTATGATGATGCATAGCGCTCAGTAATTCAACCAAATCATTTTTTAATCGAGGCAGGATGACTTCGGTTTCCGGGTCACCCAAACGGCAATTGTATTCAATCACAAAGGGCTCTCCGGAAACTTCAATGAGTCCGAAAAATACAAAACCATGGTATTTATATCCTTTGGATTTTAAACCCAGGATGGTGGGTTCAACAATCCTGGATATCACTTTTTTCATCATGACTGCATCGACAAAAGATACCGGCGAAACGGCACCCATACCCCCGGTATTGGGCCCGCTGTCATTTTCACCAATCTTTTTATAGTCTTTGGCTACCGGGAGTATTTTATACTGGTCACCATCGGTGAGTGCAAAGACAGAAAATTCCCTTCCGGCTAAAAACTCCTCGAGGACCACCTGTTGGCTTGATAAACCGAATTTTCCATCCAACATGGATTTTACTTCTTCTTTTGCTTCCTGATGCGTTGCACAAATTGTCACCCCTTTGCCTGCAGCCAGCCCATCTGCTTTCACCACGATCGGCACTTGCATTAGATCGATATACTCCAAAGCTTCCCTGACGGCCTCTTGTCCAAACGATTGGTATTTGGCCGTGGGGATATTCAATTCATCCATAAAGCGTTTGGCGAAAGCTTTGGATCCCTCCAGTTGAGCAGCCACCCGGGTTGGACCGATTACGATCAATTCCGATCCGCTAAACTTCAATTCAAGATAATCTGTAAGACCATTGACCAGGGGGTCTTCCGGTCCAATGATCACCATCCCAATCGTTTTGGAACGTATTATTTCTTCTATGCCTTTAAAATCGCCTACAGGAATTTTGACGTTTTCCCCCAACATTGTCGTCCCAGGGTTTCCAGGAGCAATAAACAAATGATCGCACAACGGACTCTGTCTGATCTTCCAGGCTAGGGTATGTTCCCTCCCGCCACCACCAATGATCAAAATATTCATTCGGCTAAGGTAAGTGGTCATGGGTAGACTTGATAAACTGGATTGGTAAATCAGTTCAAATTTTTACAGTTCTTCCTTTAAGCATAAGAAGGACCACTGGATTTAATTCTATTCATAGGTTCGGGGGCGGGGAAAAAGGAGATCTCGTACCTTTTCAATTTATGCCGAGCCTCCAAAATTTGACTAGATTCATAGTATCAATTTTTATTTAATTTTTAGATGGACACATTTCAACATTTTACCTTGGATGAAAACCAACCCTGGAAGTTGGTGGGTGATGGAATCTCGCGCAAGATAATGGCCCATGATGAACACCTCATGATTGTAAAAGTTTCGTTTGAAGCAGGGCGTATCGGTCCCATCCACCGGCACATCCATACCCAGACCACTTATATAAAGAGCGGTGCTTTTGAAGTGTCCATAGAAGGCAAGGCCAGGTTACTTAAAAAGGGTGATGTGTTTTTTACCCGTTCCAACGAATTGCATGGAGTAAAGTGCCTGGAACCCGGTTTACTTATTGATGTGTTTAATCCTTGCCGGCAAGATTTTTTAGACAACCCATAGTTTTATTAATCCCACTACTGCGCCACTTTATCCAACCATTTAAAAGGATTAAATAAGTTCATATTAAAAGTGAAACTGCATTTTTTAAGGTAGCTATTTCTTTCCTGGTATACCGTACCCGAAGTGATTTGTTTACTTTCCCAGGCAGGAAGATAAATTTCAAAAATCCTGGGGATCAGGATCACCGCGACCCCTGAGGAATAGAAGAATTTAACCGGTTGACCGGCTTCCCTCGGAACCAATGCTCCCTGAACATAGGGCCTGACAGGAAGAAAACCTGGAATAGTGGTCCGAACGCCACCCGCCAACATCCAGGTTGTGGATGAACCTACATTGGTAAGATTTTTAAATCCGGCATCTTTTTGATAAATCTGTTGCGATAATGAACCCGTTTGCTCACTGCGTCCGAACAATAATTCATCCATTTTATAATCTCTCTGAAAATAACCTGAGCCGGTAATCCCATTCAATAAAAATGCGCTACTGACTTTGTTGCCAGCTTGTATGGACTGGATTCCCCCGAAAAAATTAAACTCAACTTGTTTTTTGGCACCGGAATAGGGTAGTTCGAATGCATATTGGGTGTGGAGTTTTGTGTAACCCCGATTGAGTTCACCGGTGATCACCCACTCCACCGGGAAGAGAGACTTTTTATTTATGTAGCTGTACTTTAATTCATGGATAGCGTAGGATCTGTTTCTGTTTTCAAAAATCCGGTTCTCAAACTGTATGCCTTCCGCATACCATTGTTTTATATAAATCCAACGGTATTCCAGGAATTTGCCCGCATGCGGTTTCCCGGTTTTGAATTTAAGCTGCACGGATGGCGCTAACTTGAAATAACGGTCATTCGTCAAATAATGAGTATCCCTGTTGAATGTAAAATGCCTTGATTCCAGACTAAAATTGAGGTTGTCCAAACTTTTGGAGGTCAATGGAAGGGTATAATCTATTCCTCCTAAACCTACAGGATTCTTTGATCGAAGTCCATAACCAATCACTGCGGCATACCTCAATGATTTGGATGGAAGAGTCAGGTTGTGCAGTCCCAGTCCAACCATTAATCCATCATAAAAATTGTACCCTACTGCCGGTAATAAATAAGTTTCTCTGGTGAGTGAATGATCAATACCGCCTAAAAACCTCAACGTCGATTTTTTCGGGACATAAACTGATGAATTTAAACGGTAGATATTATTGGTGCGTTTAATTTCAGGTAAACAAAATTCAGGGTCCAAAAGAATATAATCGAGGCTGTCTGTTGAAATGCACAGGGTGTCACCAATTGCAGGGACCATCAAAATCCGACTGTAGATCTTCCTGTTTTTCCGATAGCCCGCGATTTCTATTGGAAAAGTAAATCCTGCATTATGTTTAACCCAAAAACAAGAGGGTTCGCCTGATGCAGATATCGAACAATCTACTTTAAACGCATCAAAAAGGTATAAGCTGTCATACCAGTCGATTCCATATTGTTGGAACAGGTTCAACAAATCATGATCTTGGGGATGGCCAAATTTCCATTGATTAAAATAGGACTTCATCAACTGATCAAAACGCGCTGTCCCCAGTTGTTTCTCCATCAACTTAAGTCCTTTGGCGGGTTTCTCATAGATAGATTGGATGTATTCCCGAATAGTATAGTTGTCGGAACGTCCAGCCGAGGGTTTATCCTGGTGACGGTTGGCCTGGATATACCAATCAAAATCAGGTACCGGGTCATAATCGGTGTGGAGCGGAATCGGGGCATCACTGAATATCCCGGGTTGTTGATTGTTTTTGAAATATCGTTGTTCATAATAGGTGACCAGCCCTTCATCCATCCATGCTTGGGTCCTTTCATCGGTGGCCAGGATCGACTGAAACCAATTATGCCCGACTTCATGGACAATTACTTTTTCCAGCTCTAAAGGCTGTCCATAGTATTGGTCAATAAGGGTAATCATAGGGTATTCCATGGCATCCGAACCCGCTCGCGGGCATTCAACTACCGTCACCTGTGGATAAGGGTAATCTCCAACCAGGGTATTAAAATACTGGACGGCCTGAGCAGTATATTGGGTGGCCTGCGCCCAGACTCCCTTATTCGCAGGATAAAAAAAAGCCCATAATTCAATGGATTTATCCTTCAATTTTAAGGGTTGG
>Ga0163153_10002443_pt1 | contig 27051 bp, 23 predicted proteins | sample OliLakLV19MP6IB1_FD_148629 | JGI IMG/M metagenome (GOLD analysis project Ga0163153, IMG submission 148629) | Freshwater microbial mat bacterial communities from Lake Vanda, McMurdo Dry Valleys, Antarctica - Oligotrophic Lake LV.19.MP6.IB-1 | ecosystem: Environmental > Aquatic > Freshwater >...
TCCCGTAGTCGCGGTCCAGGCGGGCCTGGTGCGCCGACTTGCCGTTGACCGTGACCGTGCCGGCCGTCGGTGAGGTGAGGTCGCCGACGATGCGCAGCAGGGTGGACTTGCCGCAGCCCGACGGCCCGATGAGCGAGATGAACTCGCCGGCCGCGACGGACAGGTCGATGCCGGCCAGGGCCTCCACCCGACCCGTCCCGCCCCGGGCCGCGAAGACCTTGTCGACGCCGGCGATCTGGACGACCGGGCGGCTGTCGCCGGCCATCAGGCGCCCACCGGATCGGGCCGCCGCTCGTGGCGCAGGACGAAAGCCTCGACCCCGGCCACCATCAGGTACACGCCGATACCCATGATCGACGAGATGACGATGGCCGCCCACAGGTATTCGGCGTTGAGCGAGTAGTACTGCATGCCGGTGATGATCTGGCGCGCCAGGCCGTCCTGGATGAGCGAGGGCAGCTCGCCGACGATCGCCCCGACCACGGCGGCCGGTGCCGCGATGCGGAACCCGATGAACAGGTATGGCCGGGCGGCGGGCAGGCGCAGCTTGCGCAGGATCGCGCCGCGCGAGGCCGCGTACGAGCGCATGAGCTCGAGCGCTCGTGGGTCATACGCACGCAGCCCGCGCAGCGCGGCGATGGTCACCGGGAAGAACGTCAGGTACGTGCTCACGATGGCGACGCCGAACCAGTCCGCCTTGAGGCCGATGACGATGAGCGGGGCGATGGCGATGATCGGGATGGTCTGGCTGGCGACGATGAGCGGGACCAGCGCCCGCTCGAGCATGCGCACGTGGACGAGCACGATGGCCAGCCCCAGCCCCAGGAGAGACCCGAGGGCGAAGCCGATTGCGGCGTTGCGCAACGTGAACACGGCCGCGCCAGTCAGTCGCTCCAGGGTGCTCGCCCCGTTGTTGTCCAGGCGCCAGAACTCGACCGCGATGTCCCACGTGTGGGGCAGCTTGACGTCCGTCGCGAAGGGGAAGTCCAGCGGAGGCTGGTGATCGATGGCGATACCGGTGCCCAGGAACGAGTCATAGCGCCAGCGATCGCCGCCGATGAACTTGAGCACCTCCCACACGATCAGGAGCAGGACGAAGACGGTCAGGAATCCGATGAGCGGGCGCAGCCGACGCCGCCAGGATGTGGCCGTCGACCCGGGTTCGCGCGCCTCGCTCACGCGCCGGCGACCGCCTGGTCCGCGATGTCGAGGGCCGCATCGATGATCTCGAAGCCGTGGGCCAGCTCGTCCTCGCTGATGCACAGCGGCGGATTGGTGTGGATCGAGTTGTTGGGCGTGAGCGTGTACAGGTCGTGCTCGCGCAGGTACGCGCCGACCGCCTTCATCTCGACGGAGGTGCCGTTGAACGGGGTCAACGGCGTCCACGGATCGTGCGAGCGAACGAGGTCCAGGATGCCGAACAGGCCGAGGTTGCGGTGGGCGCCCACGGACGGGTGCCTGGCGGCGAGCCGCTCATGGTGGCCGCGCATGACCTCGCCCATCCGGGCCGTGTGCTCCAGCAGGCCGTCCTCCTCGTAGACCCGGATCGTGGCCAGGGCCGCTGCCAGTGAGATCGGGTGCGACGAGTACGTCAGCCCGCCATAGAACATCTTGGTCTCGAAGGCTTCCGCGACATGGTGGCGCATGGCCACGCCGCCCAGCGGCAGGTACGACGAGGTCAGGCCCTTGGCCATGGTCATGAGGTCGGGCACCACGTCCCAGTGATCGACCGCGAACCATCGACCGGTGCGCCCAAAGCCGGCCATGACCTCGTCGGCGACCATCAGGATGCCGTGCCGATCGCACAGCTCGCGGACGCCCTGGAGGTAGCCGTCGGGGGGGATCAGGATGCCGTTCGTGCCGACGATGGTCTCCAGGAAGACGGCGGCGATGGTGTGCGGCCCCTCGTAGCGGATGACGTCCTCCAGGCCCTGCAGGCTCTCCGCCACGGGGCGCGGTTCCGCCTCGCCCCAGCGATGCGTGTCCGGGTAGCGCACGACGCCGACGAGGCCCGGCTCGTTGGCCCAGCGACGTGGATCGCCGGTCAGGGTCATGGCCCCCATGGTCGCGCCGTGGTAGGCGCGGTAGCGGGCCAGGACCTTCGTCCGGCCGGTGAAGTGCCGAGCGAACTTGATGGCGTTCTCGATGGCCTCCGCGCCGCCCAGGGTGAAGAACACCTTGTCCATATCACCGGGCAGGATCTCGGCCAGCTTCTGCCCGAGGCGAGCGCGGATCTCGGTCGTGAACGCCGGCTGCACGAACTGCAGCCGGGTGGCCTGCTCCATTATGGCGTCGGTGACGCGCCGGTCGCCATGGCCGATGTTGACCGACATCAGCTGGCTGTTGAAGTCGAGGATGCGACGACCCTCGGGCGTGTATAGCCAGACGCCCTCGGCTCTATCGATGGCGATCGGGTCGATGGCGCCCTGGACAGACCAGGACGTGAAGGTGTGCCGGCGGCTGAGCTCGGCGATCTGCTCGCTGGTCATCGCTCCGGACGTTGCGTCGATAGCCATGGGACCTCCTCCTGGCGCCGACGACCACAGCCGTTGCGCGCGACCCGGATTACAGCACATCCGCTCCGATGAGGCGGGCCCGCAGGGTCGCCAGCGAGGCGCGTGCCTCGGCCCGCATCGCGGCGACGATCGTCGCGTCCGGCGGGACCGGTTCCGCGACGATCAGCTCAGGCAGGCGCGGATCGTCGAAGGCGCACAGCAGCTCCGGCCGGCCGAGGCGGCGTAACAGGTTGCGGTTCTTGTCGGTGGTGCTCATCGAGATGGAGGGGACGCCATAGGCCGTGGCCACGACCGTGCCATGGAACTTGTGGCTGGCCAGCATCGTGCACTCCCCGATGGCGCGGCTGAGCGCGGCCAGGTCATCGGACGCCACGGTCTCGTCGACCGCCAGGTCCAGACGAGCCAGGGCAGCTTCATCCTTGCGGCGGACCTCGCCGGTCGCCAGGACGATCGAGCGCAGGCGGTACCCGAGAGCGCGACCTCGCTCGGCCAGAGCCCGGACCGTCGCGAAGTCGTCGTGGTCGTTGCGCCAACGGACCACGATCCCGAGGATCGGCCGGTCGGACGGCCGATGGACTTCCGGCAGGTCCAGCGCGAACACCAGGTCGGCCGCCATCTCGACCGGCACCCGGGGCTCGAGGTGCTCGCGGATCCAGGCCGCGCTCTCCGGGTCGCGCGCCGTGATCGAGCGCACGTTGCCGTGGCGGAGGAATCGTCGCAGGGTACGGACGGCGGACGGCTTGGATTCCCGCCAGGTCGGCACGCCGACGCCGATGATGTGGACCGGCCGACGCAGGAACTCGCTAGACCAGTAGCGATCCCCGGTCCACCACGGCACGACGAGGTCGCCACCACCGATGACGATGGCGTCCTGCGCCCGGACCGCCGTGCGCAACGCCGTCGGGGTCGTCGCATCCGACCCGGTAGCCAGGACGGTCAACGCGGTCGCCGAACCGAGATGCTGGCGAAAGACGTCGAGGAACAGCTCGTCGCCGTAGTTGCCGGGTCCATAGAAGCCGACGATTCCCGTCCGCGGCGGCGTCGCCGGTCGGTGTGGCAGGACCTCCGGGGGCCAGCCGATGACCGCCCGGTCGGGAGCGAAGCGATAGGTCAGGCGCGCCGGCACACGTCGCACGCGAACGGGGATGCGCAACGGGAACAGGCGGTTCCTGAGCGACGTGGGTTCCGGGGGCACCGGCAGATTATGCCGGTCCGGAGCCCGGTGCTACCGTTGGCACTCACCGACGACCCCGTATCACTCCAGGAGGTGACCATGGACCGAGACGGATTCGGAGCCTGGCTCGAGCGGTACGTGGACGCGTGGCGGCTGAATGACGCAGTGGCCATCGGCGACCTGTTCAGCACGGACGTCCGCTACGCCTACGACCCGTTCGACGAGGCCCTCGTCGGCCGCAACGCGGTCATCGAGTCGTGGCTGGACGCCCCCGACGACCCGGCTTCGTGGCAGGCAGACTACGAAGTCCTGGCCATCGACGGCGACGTGTTCCTCGCCCACGGCCGGACGCGCTACCTGACCGACGACCGCACGGAGGTCGATCGCGAGTTCGCGAACATCTTCGTCTGTCGCTTCGACGGCGACGGCCGCTGCCGGGAGTTCACCGAGTACTACATGCGCCGCCGCCCCGAGGTCCCGCCCGACGAGCCACCAGCGGCCGGCTGACGGCGGTCGCAGGTCGTATCCTCTGGCCTTCGCAGCGTCCTGCCGGAACCCACCGCATCACGAGGTATCGAGTCGATGTCCCGAATCGTCCGCGGCGCGCTCGTCCAGGCCAGCTGGACCGGCGACAAGGAATCGATGATCCAGAAGCACGAAGAGCGGGCCCACGAGGCCGCCAAGCAGGGTGCCCAGTTCATCCTGTTCCAGGAGCTGTTCTACGGACCGTACTTCTGCCAGGTGCAGGACGCCCAGTACTACAGCTACACCGAGCTCATCCCTGACGGGCCGACGACGAAGCGGATGCAGGACCTGGCCAAGCAGACCGGCATGGTCGTCGTGGCGCCGATGTACGAGGAGGACGAGAAGGCCTCGGGCATCTACTACAACACGGCCGCCGTGATCGACGCCGACGGGACGTACCTCGGCAAGTACCGCAAGACGCACATCCCACACGTCAAGGGTTTCTGGGAGAAGTTCTACTTCCGGCCCGGGAACCTGGGCTATCCCGTGTTCCAGACCGCCGTCGGGAAGATCGGCGTGTACATCTGCTACGACCGGCACTTCCCCGAGGGAGCGCGGGCGCTCGGCCTCAACGGGGCCGAGATCGTGCTCATCCCGTCGGCCACGTCGCGCGGCCTGTCCGAGTACCTGTGGCGCATCGAGCAGCCGAGCCACGCCGTGGCCAACGGCTACTATGTCGGCACGATCAACCGGATCGGCATCGAGGCCGACATCGGCGAGGACGACTTCTACGGTCAGAGCTACTTCGTCGATCCGCGCGGGCAGTTCGTCGGCGACATCGGGTCGGCCCATGACGAGGATCTCATCGTGCGCGACCTCGACATGGACAAGATCATGGAAGTCCGCAACACGTGGCAGTTCTATCGTGACCGCCGGCCCGACGCGTACGAGGACTTGACACGCCCGTAGCCCGGAGGCGCTATCATCCGCGCCGGCTCGACTGTCTGGAGGAGGACAGCCGAGCCGCTTCATTCCTCCGGCGCGGCGAAGGATCGGGAGGAGAGGCACATGCAGTTCGGTTTCACGCTCAAGCCCGACCACTCGATCGAGCGCACGCTCGCCCTGACCCGCCAGGCGGAGGCGGCCGGCTTCAGCTACGGCTGGCTGTTCGACAGCCACGTCCTGTGGCGCGACCCCTATCCCCTGCTGACGCTCATGGCCGGCGCCACGACGACCATGCGCCTGGGCACGTGCGTGACCAATCCGGCGACGCGCGAGCCGTCGGTCACGGCGTCCGCCCTGGCGGTGCTCCAGGAGGTCAGCGGCGGCCGCATGGACCTGGGCATCGGTCGGGGCGACTCGGCGCGGCGCGTGCTGGGCAAGCCACCGACGTCCATGAAGGACCTGGAGGAGGCCGTCCACGTCATCAGGGCGCTGGCGGAGGGCCGGCCGATCGAATACGAGGGCACGCTCCTGGAGCTGCCCTGGACGCCGGGCGGACGACTGCCCGTGTGGGTCGCCGGGTATGGCCCGGTCGCGCTCAGACTGACCGGTCGCATCGCCGACGGCGCGATGCTCCAGATCGGTGACCCCGACCTCGTGCGCTGGTTCGTGTCGCAGGTCCGGGCCTCGGCGGTCGCGTCAGGCCGTGGCGAGCGGGCGGTCCAGATCATGGCTGCCGCAGCGGCCCACGTCGGCGACCTGGCCGATGGCCGCGATCGGGTGCGCTGGTTCCCGGCCATGGTCTCCAACCACGTCGTGGATCTGGTCAACAAGTACCCACGCGAGGATCTCCCCGAGGAGCTCACCACGTACGTGCGCGACCGAGAGGGCTATGACTACCTCCACCATGCCGAGGTCGGCAGTGAGAACGCGTCGTTCGTCACGGACGAGATCGTCGATCGCTTCGCGCTCGTCGGCTCGGTCGACGACCACATCGCACGGCTGCGCGCGCTGGCTGATGCGGGCGTCGACCAGTTCAACCTGTACCTGATGAACGGCGACGAGGAAGCGCAGCTGGAGATCTACGGGCGCGAGATCATCCCGGCCCTGCGCGACTGAGAGCCGGCGCGACCGTCCGCGACTGGCCGCGGCCGCGGCCGGCTGCGGCGTCCGACGCACCGCCGCCGGTGCGTCCTGTCGACGGGTCATGGCCCGAGGGTCAGGCTGGTCATGCCCGCCGGTCGGGCCCATCATCCGGATGCCCCCGCCACCACGAGCCAGCCTATCCATGGAGGATCCGATGATGCCCTCGCTCCGTGCCCGACGCGATCCCTGGTGGGACCTTGAGGGCGTCGACGCCCGACAGCACCGCGTCCGCCTGAAGGTCGTCACCTCATCGGCCTTCGCCGTCGCGGTCGTCGCCTGCGGGCTGACCATCGCGGCCTGGGTCCAGGAGCTGTGGCCAGCCGTCTCCGCGCTGCGGATCGGCTGACCAGTCCCACGACCCTCGCCCAGGCCGTGCACGGACACATCGGGGTCGTAAGCGGCCGCGCCGCGACACGACGTCGCGCCCGCGCGACACCATCGCTACCATCACCTTCCTGACCGACCCGACGTCCGTCGCCCAGGAGGGACCGATGCGCACGCTCATCAGCAACGGCACGATCGTCACCGCGGACGGCTCGCAACGGGCCGACGTGCTCGTCGATGGCGAGACGATCGCCGCCATCGGCGCGGACCTGGCGGGTGCCGGGATGACCGCCGACGAGACCATCGACGCCAGTGGCAAGTACGTCATCCCGGGCGCCATCGACGTGCACACGCACATGGAGCTGCCCTTCGGCGGGACGTTCGCCAAGGACACCTTCGAGACGGGCACACGTGCCGCAGCGTTCGGCGGGACCACGACCATCGTCGACTTCGCCGTCCAGACCCGCGGGGCGTCCCTGCGCGACGGCCTGGACGCCTGGCACGAGAAGGCCGAGGGCAACGCCGTCGCCGACTACGGCTTCCACATGATCATGAGCGACGTCAACGACGGCACGCTCAAGGAGATGGACCGCCTGGTGGCCGAGGAGGGGGTCCCGGACTTCAAGCTGTTCACCGCCTACCCGGGCGTCTTCTACAGCGACGACGGGGCGATCTTCCGGGCGATGCAGCAGACCGGGAAGAACGGCGGGCTGATCATGATGCACGCCGAGAACGGCATGGCCATCGATGTCGTGGCGGAGCAGACCGTGGCGGCCGGCACCACCGACCCGATCGGCCACGGCCTGGCCCGCAAGGCCATCTTCGAGGGCGAGGCGACCAACCGGGTCATCCGCCTGGCCGAGGCGGCCGAGGTCCCGGTCTACATCGTCCACCTGTCGGCCCGGGAGGCCCTCGCCGAGATCCGGGCCGCCCGCGACCGCGGCTCGATGGCCTTCGCCGAGACCTGCCCGCAGTACCTGTTCCTGTCCCTGGACGACCTGGGCAACGGCTTCGAGGGCGCCAAGTACGTGTGCTCGCCGCCGCTCCGGACCAAGGACCACTGGGAGGACCTGTGGAGCGGCCTGGTCAAGGACGATCTCCAGGTCATCAGCACCGATCACTGCCCGTTCGACTTCGAGGGCCAGAAGGAACTCGGCCGAGGCGACTTCCGGAAGGTCCCCAACGGTTTGCCCGGCGTCGAGGACCGAGTCGACCTGATGCACGACGGCGGCGTCGTGGGCGGGCGCATCACCAGAGAGCGCTGGGTGGAGATCATCTCGACCTCGCCAGCCAAGCTCTTCGGCATGTACCCACGCAAGGGCTCGGTGAGCATCGGCGCCGATGCCGATCTCGTGATCTACGACCCGAACCGGGTGCGCACCATCTCGGCACGCACGCACCACATGGACGTCGACTACTCGTGCTACGAGGGTCGCCAGGTCCAGGGGGCCAGCGACGTCGTGCTCTCGCGCGGCAGCGTCATCGTGCGCGACGGGCAGTTCACCGGCCGCAAGGGCCACGGCCGCTTCATCAAGCGCGCACCGGCCGACTACGCGCGGCTGGCCTGACCGCCGCCGGCGCAGCGCAGGCCTGGTCGGATGGCTGACGTGGCCGCCTCGTGGCATGCTCGGATCCCGGCCGACCTGACGCGCGTCGCCGAGTTGCGCTCGCTCGTGCGCTCGGCCGTCGACGCCATCGACCCCGAGACGGATGACGAGTGTCAGGCCGACCTCGTCCAGGCTGTCGACGAGGCGGCCACGAATACCATCATGCACGGCTACCGTGGCACCAGCGGCTGGGTCGACGTCGCCGTCGAACGGGTCGCCGACCGGCTGATCATCACCCTGGAGGACGATGCCCCGACCTTCGATCCGACCGTCGTCCCGGAGCCGGACCTGAGCGTGCCACCGGATGCCCGCCGACCCGGTGGGATGGGCATCCACCTCATCCGCGCGAGCACCGACGCACTTCACCACTCGCCGCGGTCCGGCGGTGGCAATATCCTGACCATGACACGCCGGCTCGACCGGCGACCGAAGGAGGAACGCTGATGGCCCTCGAGACCACCGTCGAGCAGGTGGACGCGCGCGTCCCGCTGACCGTCATCGCCCTCGTCGGTGAGCTCGATGCATCGAACTTCGAGGCGCTCATCGAGACCGCTCGCCAGCACTACGAAGCAGGCACGCGGTCCCTCCTGCTGGACCTGACCGACCTGACGTTCATGGCCAGTTCGGGGCTGGTCGCGCTGCACTCGATCGTCCGGATCATGCACGGCGAGGCGCCGCCGGACCCCGAGGCGGGCTGGTCCGCCCTGCACGCCACCGCCGGCGCCGGTTCCCAACGCGAGGTCCAACTGTGCGCGCCCCAGCCGGCCGTCGAGCGCGTCCTGGCGCGCACCGGGCTCGATCGCCTGTTCGTCGTGCACCCCGACCGCTCGAGCGCGATCGCCGCGATCTAGCCGCGATCCAGTCGCGATCGTCCCGCCCCACGACGTCGTGGTCGATATGGAGCACGTCCACCCGCTCGACGACATCCGCCTCGAGCCGCTCCTCGCGCCGTTCGCGACGCTGGCGCCGAGGGTCGTCGTCACCATCGAGGACGTCGATGGCGCCGTGCTGGCATCGTCCGGCGCCCCGGACGTCGACGCGGCGAGCGATGGCTCCACACACGCGATCGACGTCGCGGGCACCCTCGTCGGGCGGGTGGTCGTGCGCGGCACGTCCCCGGATGCGCCGCTCCTGGCCGCCGCCGGCGCGACCCTGGCCAGGGCCATCGGCGCGCTCCTGGAGCACGTCGCGAACGAGCGGCACGAGGCGGCCGGCGCCGCTGCCCGACGCATCGAAAGCGAGCTGGCCCACGGCCGCCGACTGCAGCGCTCGTTCGTGTCGCTCGTGGCGCCCGAGACACCGGGCTACGACATCGCCAGCCACTATGAGGCGGCGCGCGAGGTCGGCGGCGACTTCTTCGACCTGTTCCGGCTGCGCCGTCGCGGCCGGCCGCTGAGCGTGGTCATCGCCGATGTGACAGGCAAGGGCATCGCCGCCGCTCTGCTGATGGCCTTCTCCCGGCCCCTCCTGCACGCCGCGATCGACCACACCAAGGGGCCAGGTGAAGCGCTCACCAGGACCAATCTGATCCTCGTCGAGGAGCGCCGATCGTCGCTGTTCATCACTGCTCTGGTCGCTCGGCTGGATCTGCCGACGGGGCACCTGAGGTTCGCCAACGCTGGCCACGAGCCGCCGATCTTCGTGCCCGGCGACGGCAGTCCGGCGACGCTGGTGCTGGGCTCCGGGCCGCTCATCGGCGCGTTCGCGGACCTGGTCCTGCCCGAGTGCGCGGTGGACCTGCGCCCGGGCGACATGCTGGTGCTCTACACCGATGGCGTGACCGACGCCCGTTCCCCGTCCGGCGAGCGCTTCGAGGAAGGACGGCTGTTCGCGGCGATCGCGGCATCAAGGGATGGGTCGGCAGGGGACGTGGTCCAGGCGATCGCCGGGGCGGTCGCCGTGTTCGCTGGCCGCGCCGAACCCGCCGATGACATCACCATCGTGGCCATCCGCCGGCTACCGCTCAGACCGTGACCGAGCCACGTCTGCCGGCCCGGCTCGGCACCGTGCGCGTCCTGGACGGCGGCCTGGCCACGGAGCTCGAGGCACGCGGCTTCGACCTGTCCGACCGGCTGTGGTCGGCGCGGGTCCTGGTAGAGGAGCCCGCCGCCATCGAGGCGATCCACCGGGCCTACTTCGCGGCGGGCGCCACGGTGGCCACGACGGCGAGCTATCAGGCGACGGTTCCCGGATTCGCCGCTGCCGGCCTGGATCGGGCGCAGGCCCTGGCGGCCATCGCCCGGAGCGTGGCCCTGGCGAGGTCGGCCCGGGACGCCCAGCGCGCCGCAGTCCCCGGGCCCAAGGACGGCCAGGACCTGCTGGTGGCCGGCTCGGTGGGCCCGTACGGCGCGATGCTCGCCGACGGCTCCGAGTACCGTGGCGACTACGACCCGGGCGAGGCGGTCCTGCGCGAGGTCCACGCCCCGCGCATGGACGCGCTGCTGGAGGCCGGCGCGGACCTGCTCGCCCTGGAGACCATCCCGACGGTCCGCGAGGCCGAGGTCCTGGTGCGACTCGTCGATGAGCGCGGCGCGAGCGCCTGGCTCAGCTACCAGTGTCGCGACGGGTCCACGACAGCGGCCGGCGAGCCGATCGAGGCGGCGCTCCGGGTAGCCGACGGCGCACCGGGCATCGTCGCGGTCGGGGTGAACTGCACGGCCCCGCGCCACGTCCCATCCCTGCTGGCTCGGGCCGCGACGGCGACCGCACTCCCACGCATCGCCTATCCCAACGGCGGCGACGCATGGGACCCACAGGCCCGACGGTGGCTGGCCGCGGACGCCGGCGGCGCCTTCGATCCGTCCACGGTCGCCGCCTGGCGCGACCTCGGCGCCGCCTGGCTCGGCGGCTGCTGCGGCACGGGCCCCGCCGATATCGCGCACGTGCGCGCCGCCGTGGACGCGGACGACGCTGTGCGTGGCCGGGCATGACCCTCGACGGCGGACGTCGTCGTAGCCCGGCGCCGACCACCGGACGCACCAAGGCCGCCGGAAGGATCCGGCGGCCGGTGTGGGCAGGGGGCGGCAGCGGCGCCCGTCGGCGTCCCTAGACGGTCGTCACCTGGCGGCGATCAAAGATGCGCAGGGCGGCAAGGATCAGCATCTCGATGAGCGTCCAGCCGATGAGCGCGACGATGGCCGCGATATCGAGCTGCGAGCCCTGGTCGCCGGTCACCCGGTCCAGGGCGAACATGCCGCGGAAGGGCTCGACGAACGGGTCGGTGATGGTCAGGATCAGGCTCACGATGTCATTGCCCTGGTTGGCCACCAGCAGCAGCAGGATGACGCGCAGCACGAGGGCCGCCTGCAGGATCCCGAAGACCAGGGTCACGATGCGGGCGATCGTGCTCGAGACGCCGGGGCCGGCGGTCTTGTAGGCGCGCTCGGTGGTGCGCACGGCCGTCCCCTGGACGGGCGCACCGGCCGGATCGGTGTGCGCGGTGGGGGTCGCGGGATCGACGGCGGTCGTTTCCCGGGTCGTGGTGCGTTCGTAGTCGGTCATGGTGGGTCTCCTGGGCAGCCGTTGATACATCGCAGCATCGGCTCATGGCCGTCGCAGGAAGTCGCTACGCGCGAACCATCGGAGTTACAGCATCGTGACGGCCACGCAGGGTCAACCCAGGGTCGGACGGCCCATCTCTCGGCGATAGTGCTCGTTGAAATCGAACAGGAACCGGTCCTTGCGCGGGTACACGCCCGTGCGGTAGGCGCGAGACGAGACCCCGGTCTGGGCCCGTTCGCAGACCTCCCAGTCCTGTGTGCTGATGAGGTCCCAGAGCTCCACCACTGGCTCCGGGGCGAAGTCCGGCGAAGCGATCGTCTCCGGCCTGAAGAGGTACTCCGACACGACCGTCGTGTGGGCCGGGCCGTTCGGCAGGGCGTAATAGACCATCGCCGCGTCGGGGTGCAGGTTGAGCATCACGTTCGGGAACTGGAAGGTGCCGTAGTACATGCGCTGATCGTCGGGCAGCAGGTCCGGGAACGGCGGCAACGTGGAGCGCCCGGTCTTGGTGAACGACGTGGCTCCCTCGATCATCCAGTTGCCATCGTCGCGGGTCTCCTCGTCCCAGACCTCGCCGAAGCGATACAGGGGCACGACCTGGACGAGCTCCGGGTGGATGGTCGGGCAGTGCAGGCACTCGTTGTAGTTCTCGACCACGATCTTCCAGTTGGCCTTGACCTCGTAGACGATGCGTCGGCCGACGCGCAGCTCGTCCATCCGGTAGCGCTCGAAGTTGGTGATGCTCTCCGTGCCCTCGCGAAGCTGCTCCAGGAGCGGCCGGCGCGACCCGGCCTCGGCCAGGTTGACGAACAGGAATCCGGCATACGCTGCCGCGCCGATGTCGTGGAGTGGGTAGGCCGAGCGCTCGAAGCCCTCGTCCTCGTCGACGTTGGGCGTACCCACCAGGCGCCCGTCCAGGTCGTAGGCCCACGCGTGATACGGGCACTTGAACGCCTTGGAGACGTGCCCGCAGGCACCCGCGTCGGTCTCGTCCAGGAGCTTCGTGCCGCGGTGGGCACACACGTTGTAGAAGCCCCGGATCTCGCCGTCGTGGTTGCGCGTGACGATGATCGACTCGCCCGCGAGGTCGCGGACGATGAAGTCGCCGGGCTCGGCGATCTCGGCCTCACGACCGATGCCGATCCAGCCTCCGAACCAGATGCGCTCGCGTTCATCTGCCCACACCGCCGCGCTGGCGTAGTCCGTGCCGGCGAGGGTCGGTCGCGCGCGCCACGTGGGCGCCTGGATGGTCATCGCAAGCCCTCGCTCAGCGGGTGCGCGGGAAGCCGAGGTCGATCTTGCTCGTGCCGGGATCCGGCCAGCGCGAGGTCACGATCTTGGCTCGGGTGTAGAACTGGATGCCTTCCGGGCCGTACATGTGCAGATCGCCGAAGAGGCTGTTCTTCCAGCCGCCGAAGGAGTAGTACGCGACGGGCACCGGGATGGGCACATTGATGCCGACCATGCCCGCGTTGACCTCGAACTGGAACTGCCGGGCGGCGCCACCGTCGCGGGTGAAGATGGCCGTGCCGTTGCCGTACGGGTTGTCGTTGACGAGCGCGACCGCCTCGTCGTAGGTCGCGACGCGAACGACGGTCAGCACCGGGCCGAAGATCTCGTCGCGGTAGGCGTCCATCGAAGGGGTCACGTGATCGATGAGCGAGACGCCCAGGAAGAATCCCTCCGACTCAGCGAAGAGGGGCAGCTCGCGGCCGTCGGCGACGACGGTCGCGCCCTGCTCGGCGGAGCTGTCCAGGTACGAGGCGACCTTGTCGCGGTGCTGCTTCGTGACCAGCGGGCCCATGTCCGAGGTCTCGTCGGAGCCCGGTCCGACCTTGATCCTGGGCAGCCGGGCCGTGATGGCCTCGACCAGCGGGTCGGCCACGTCGCCCACAGCGACGATGGTGGCGATGGCCATGCAGCGCTCGCCGGCGCTGCCAAAGCCCGCCGAGACGGCCGCATCGGCGGCCATCTCGATGTCCGCATCGGGCAGCACGATCATGTGGTTCTTGGCGCCGCCCAGGGCCTGGACGCGCTTGCCGGCCTTGGTCCCCGTCTCGTAGATGTACCTGGCGATAGGCGTGCTGCCGACGAAGCTGACGGCCGCGACGTCCGGGTGCTCCAGGATCGCGTCGACCGCGACCTTGTCGCCATGGACGACGTTGAACACGCCGGCAGGCACGCCGGCCTCCTTGAGCAGCTCGGCCATGAAGTTGGCGGCCGAGGGATCCTTCTCGGATGGCTTGAGGATGAACGTGTTACCGGTCGCGATGGCCGTCGCGAACATCCACATCGGGACCATGGCCGGGAAGTTGAAGGGCGTGATGCCGGCCACCACGCCAAGGGGCTGGCGGATCTGGTAGACGTCGACGCCGGTGCTCGCCTGCTCGCTGAAGCCGCCCTTGAGCAGGTTCGGGATGCCGCACGCGAACTCCAGGTTCTCGAGCCCCCGGGCGATCTCGCCAAGGGCGTCGGAGGTGACCTTGCCGTGCTCCGCGGTCAGGTGCGCGGCCAGCTCGTGGCGATGCTGCTCGACCAGGTTCCGGATGCGGAACATGATGTCCGTGCGCTTGCTCAACGAGGTGGAACGCCAGGCGGGATAGGCCGCCTTGGCCGCCGCGACGGCCGCGCCGAGCTCGGCGGCCGAGGCGAAGTCGACGTACTTCGTGATGGCGCCGGTGGCGGGGTCGTAGACCGGACCCTCGCGCCCTGACGTGCCGACCACGGTCTGGCCGCCGATCCAGTGGCTGACCCGGTCGGGCGTGGTACCGGCGGAGCCGGACGGAGTGGCGGGATCGCGGTCGGCGACGGTCGTCATCGGAAGGTCCTCGTGGCGTGTGCAGTGCTGGACACGATACTCCGTAGAGGCCACGGACTCCCTGGCGGGCGCAGTCCTCAGAACTGCGGGCGGGTCGCCGGATCGGGCCACTCCAGGTCGTCCCGGCGCCGCCGGGCGGCCCGTGCACGCCGGCCGAGCACGACGAGAACGACCGCAGCCGCCAGTGAGAAGCTGGCGACGACCACGGACAGCCACCCGTTCGTCCCGAACGGGGCCGTCGTGACTGGATCGCGCCAGGTCACCGACACCGCGGCGCGAACCAGCGCCCAGGCCGCGACCGCGCCCATCAACAGCCGGCCGTCGGCGCGTCCGGCGGCCCCCACTCCGAAGCCGACCATGAGCACGACGCCGAGGATGAGCGCGCCGATGCCCTCGTACGCCTGGGACGGGTGGGACGGCACGGACGCGGCCAGTGAGCCCCACGGCCCGGGTCCCACGAACGCGGTCCCCCACGCGACATCCGTGGGCAGGCCCTGCCCACTGCCGCCCAGGATCATCGACAGCTTGCCGAGGCCCAGGGCCAGCATGAGGGGCACGGCGAGGACGTGCGCCCAGCGACCGACCGGGGCCCCCAGCAGGGCGGCGATGAGCGCACCGGTGGCGATCCCGCCGATCACCGCGGCCGCCAGGTCAAAGCCGCCGACACCCGGGTCCAGCCAGACCCACACGTTGGGCGCCACGATCCCCGGGTGGGCGGCGATCCACGCCAGGCGCCCGACCACGATGGCGCCGGGCACCGCCCCGATGGCGATGGACACGAGGTCGTCGGCACGCAGGCCGACCCGGCGAGCGACGATCCCGCTCCAGGTGAGCACCACGGCGATGACCGTGGCGAGCGCGACGGTCTGCCAGCGCGCGGCGAGCTCGGGTCCAAGGCGGATGATCGGGTCGAACCCGAACGTGATGGTGGCGATCGGCACAGTCGAGCGAGTGTAGCGAACCCGGCGCGACCGGCAGCCCGCCGCTCGCAGTGTCGGCTGGCCGACACACCGGCTGTCGGACGGCCACTCGCCCGGGTGTAACGCGGATGACAGGATGCGAGTCACCGACACGGTTGCGGGGGCGACCCTCGGCACAGGGGGATGGTCGACGGTCTGGGGGCCGCTCGATCCGGGCCCGGCGTCCGGCCCAGGGGGGACGGGCCGGACGCCGCAGCCACGCGGCAGGAGGGGACCCGTGCGCCAGCGAACCGCGACCACGCCCGCGCCCGGACTGCGGGTCCGGCTGCTCGGCCGCTTCGATGTCATGACCCGGGACGGTCGGCCCGTCCGGTCCGGCGGCCGCCACAGCCAGGCCCTGCTCACCCTGCTGGCGATGACCCGCCGCCCGCGCTCGCGCGAAGCGATCGCCGCGGACCTGTGGCCGGAGGATCCGGCCGGTGCCAGCAGCCCGCTCCGCCATGCGCTCTATCAGCTGCGCGGGAGCCTCAGCCACGCCGGCCTGGAGCCAGACGACGTGGTGGAGGCGGACAGCGAGACGCTCGGGCTCCGACCGTCGGCCATCATCGAACTCGACGTCGCCCGCTTCGAGGTGGCCACGCGCCCGCCGGCGATCGACCATGATCTGGCCCTCGAGCTGTATACGGGCGACTTCGCCGAGGGCCTCGGCCACGACTGCTTCGCCCCGGAGCGGGAGCGCCTGGCCGATAGGTTCGAGGACTGCCTCGCGGCGGCCGCCGACGAGCGACTGTGCGGCGGCGACCTCGATGGCGCTCGACAGGCGGCGGAGCGCCTGCTGGCTCGCGACCCGTTACGCGAGGAGGGCCACGCGGTCCTCATCGGGATCTTCGGCCAGGCGGGTTCACGCGCCCAGGTCGTCCGCCAATACCGCCGCGTCCGGGAGGTGTTGGCCCGTGAGCTCGGCGAGCCGCCCCTGCCGGAGACGGATGCCGCCTATCGCCTGGCGATGGCCCAGGTCGTCGCTCGCTCGCAGGAACGGGCCGTGGCCATGGCCCGTCCCGACGGGCCACCACTGGCTGTCGTCGGCGGCTGATCGACCGCGTCCCCGCACGACAGGCCGGCGCTCCTCCCGCCGGACCGTCCGGACAGCCGAACGCCCCGGCCGATGGCCGGGGCGTTCGTGTCGGATCGTGGGGAGCGGTCCTACGGCAGCGTGCCGATCGGGACCGTGTTCGCCTGATCGGTGCCGTTGGCATCGTCCAGGGTCACGATGAGCCAGCCCCGAGTCGGGGCGGATGCGAACTTGCCCTTGTCCACGAACAGCGGCAGGCGCGCGCTGTCGCCCGGGGCGAGCGGGATGAAGTCACCCGTCGAAACGGACGACTTGTGGCTGTCGAAGGTGACCATGCCGGCGACTGCGTCGACCGCGCCGTACTCCAGGGAGAAGGCGGTGAGGCCGAAGTCGAAGTCGGAGTTGCCCTTCTTCAGCCCAAGCTCGCTGGCCAGGATCGGCAGGATCACGGTCGAGCTGTTGGGCGGCGACTCGGCGACCCAGGCGGTGAGCAGGTTGCCGGCCTGATCGAACAAGAGCGAGGCGAGGCGACCGTCGAACGAACCGGTCGTGACCGCCCCGTAGTCGACGCCGACGAGGACGAAGTCGACCTTCTTGTTGTTGTTGGTATCGATCACGATGTCGAACTCGTTGACGGCCGCGGTCGACGCGCTGCCCGCGTTGTTGATCGCGAACAGGAGCGCGCGATCGTTCGGGTCCGCGACACCGGTCAGGTTCTCGGCGGCGATGGACTGGACGCCGACCGAGCGGACATCCATACCCTCGAAGCCGTCACCGGCCGGATCCGCGTGGGTCCAGGCATAGACATCGGCGAAGCCGGTGTGGATGCCCGAGTTGGCGAGCTCGATGGACGAGCGGGCGATGCCCTGGGCCTTCGTGTAGGCCGCCTTGGCCGACGCCTCCACGTCGCTCAGGCCGCGGGGCACGAGCACGAACGGGACGCGCAACGGGTAGATCCCGTCGCCCGAGGCACGAGGCGTGGCGACGACGACGCCGCTGGCGGCGTTGACGCTCCCCCAGCCGACCTGGCCGAGCAGCACGCTGTTGAACGGCAGGGCCGCCACGGCGGCGGCGCTGAGCAAAAGGGTGACCTGGACATCGGCCGTCGCCCCACCGGCCACGGTGACCGATGCGGGTGCGACGCCAAGCACCGCACCCCGGCTGGAGCCGACGAAGGCACCGGCCAGGTCATAGGTGATCGGCGAAGCGCTGGTGTTGCGGATGGTGATGGCCTTGGTCTCGGAATAGGCCGCCCCAAGCGGCTCGTAGCCGTACGAGAGGCTGGCCGAGACCGGCCCGGTCATGGCCAGGGCGACGGTGTCCGAGGCCCGCCGCGGCTGGACCACGCCGGCCCCGTTGAGCCGCACGTTGTAGCCGACGATCGCCGACGCCGCTGCGCTCGACGTGTTCATCATCGCGGCCTTGACCTGGCCAGGTGTCCAATCCGGGTTGCCTTCCACGACGAGGGCGGCGACGCCCGCGGCATGCGGCGAGGCCATGGACGTGCCGGACAAGCGCGTGCTGGCGGTGCCACCACCAACCGAGACCGACTCGATGCTGACGCCCGGGCCGGTGATGTCCGGCTTGGCGGCGCTGTCACCGTTGCGCGGCCCACCGGAGGTGAAGCTCGCGTTGCGGCGGTACTCGGGATTGGCGATGAGCGCCGCGGGCGTGATCGTGACCGATGTGCCATCGGCCGCCACGAGCGCCCCGGCCGCCGACGACTTGACCCCGAGGAACGGGATCGTGACGCCCGGGATGTCGCCCTCGAAGGGCGGCAGGCTGTCGGTGGTGTTGATCATGATGACCGCCACCGCACTGGCCGCCTGGCCGAACGTTGCGCGATCGACCCGGGCGCAGACGCCGCGCAGGGTGACCACGATGGTCCCGGCCGCGCCCGCGTAGTCGGCCGCATCGCAGCCCAGCGAGACGCCGCCGGCACCGTCGCCGAGGACCTTGAGCGGAGCGCTGATGCCGGCGGCAGGGATGACCGCGCCGTTGGCATCGATGGCCTGGATGCCTGAGCCCAGGGCGATCGTCGCCGTCGGGAACTCGGCGGTGGTGTCGATGGCGGCCGTGGACAGGGCGCCGTCGGCGGCGCCGGGCGAGCCGGAGATGTAGGCGGAGGCCCCGCTGTTGCCGGCCGAGGTCACGACGACCACGCCGGCCGTCACGAGGACATCCGTCGCGACCGTCGTCGGGTCGTCGGCACGACCGAATGGCGAGCCCAGGGACATGTTCACGACGTCGATGGGGTCGGCATTGGCGAGGTTGAACGTGCCGACCCACTCCAGGGCGTCGATGGTCACGTCGGTCGAGCCGTCACAGCCGAAGACCTTGAGGCCGAACAGCTCGGCCTCGGGCGCCACGCCCGGACCGACCTTGAACGCACTGGCCTGGGTCGTCGAGTCGTACGGGCCGCTGTAGGCGGTCCCGTTCGCGAGCACGCCGTTGCCGGCCGCGGTGCCCGACACGTGCGAGCCGTGGCCGTTGCAGTCGAGCGGATCGGGGTCGGGCGAGGGGGTCGGCGAACCGAGGTCGCCGGTCGCGTCATAGTCGTTGCCCGCGAAGTCGTAGCCGCCGACGACCTTGGCCGTCGGGAACGAGCCGGGCTCGATGGTGGTCGGATCGTTACCGTCGTAGGCGGCGACGAGGCCGGAGCCACCGAGGCCCGCGTGGGTGTAGTCGATGCCCGTGTCGATGACGGCGATGCGCACGCCGACGCCGGTCAGGCCGAGATCCTCCCAGGCCGCCGGGGTGCCGATGTAGGGCACACCGCGGGCGTTGTCCAGGGTGAACGTGCGGATGGCCCGCACCGCGTCCACACCGGGCAGCTCGGCGAGCTTCGTGATGGCGCCCAGGCTGACCCGGACCTTCACGCCGTTGTACGTCGCCTGATACTTGCCGAGGACCGTGCCGCCGAGACCCTTGATGGGGGCGTCGAGGCGATCCTGGGCGGCTCGCAGCTCCTTCGCGACTGCCCGCTGCTGGGCCTTGCTGAGCTTCGTGCGGGCTGCAGCCGGCTGACCGCCGAGCTCCAGCATGACCGTGACCTGCCGATCGGCATCGAGCACTGCCGGGCGCAGCTCAGGGTCGATCCGGCTGACGTCAAGGCGCTCGAACGAGCGACCGGGTGGCTCCGCGGCGAGTGCCGCAGGGAGCATCGAGCCCAGCAGCGCGATCGCGCCGAGCATGGCGAACAGAGACCGTCGATCCAAGATGTGATCCTCCTGTGGCCGGCGCCTTGGCCGACTCGTGCGTGACCCGTGACTCCCATCTGGGTGCGCGCGAGAGGCATCCGCCGCCGGGCCTCCCATCTCTCGGGGCGGACGAGTGCGAAGACCGCAAAGCGCGCCGACCGGGGTGTGGCGACGCGTTCGTCGGTGCTTGTCGTGGGCGGACCGTACTCCCGTCGACGCCATGGGTCAAACACCGTCCGTCGATCGACCGCAAGCTTGCGGTGCGGCCACGCACCACCATCGCCGGACATGGCGAGACCCCGGCGCAGGGCCGGGGTCTCGTCCGTTTCGTGGGTCGGGGGCGGAACCCCCGATGGCTACTTGACGAAGGCGTACACCGCGGCGTGCGCGACGGCGTTGCCGGACGAGGTCACCCGGAGCATGGCCTGGTGATCGCCCAGGGCGGCGCCCTTGGCGGCGGTCATCGTGACTGCGACGGTCGCCGAGGCCCCGGCCGCGAGGCTGACGCTGGGTGCGCTCACCGAGAACGCCACGCCAGCGCCGACGGTGTCGGTGATGGCGAGGTTCCAGGTGACGGCGCCACCGGTCAGGTTGGTGATGGTCACGGTCTGGGTGCGTGTCTGACCGGAGCCCGACGGCACCGAGCCGAAGGTCGTGCTGACCGGCGCCAGGGCAGCCTTCGCGGCCACCGCGGCGTCGAGGTCGAGCCGGCCGGCGCCGACGATGTTGACGTCGGTCACGACCGCGCCAGTCACCGTGGTCACGGCACCGATCTCGGCGGTATTGACGATGGCCGAACGGACTTGCTCGGCGGTCCACCCCGGATGCTGGCCGCGGACCACAGCAGCCGCGCCCGCGAGGTGCGGGGAGGCCATCGATGTGCCGGAGAAGAACGCCCAGCAGCCGGTCGCGCCGCAGTCGTCGCCCGGGACGGACGAAAGGACGTTGACGCCCGGCGCCATGAGATCCGGCTTGACCCGGAAGTCGACGTCCGTCGGACCCTCCGAGGTGAACGACGCCTGCATGTCGTCATTCCCGGACAGGAAGTAGGCGAGATCGGGGCTGATCGAGGTGCTCATGCCGTTCTTGGTCTTGAGCTCGATCCCGTCGGCCAGGCTGACCATGTAGGCGGGCACGGTCGGCTGGACGCCGTCCGGCGACGCGCCCTGGCCCATGGCCGTGGGATCGCCACCGACCCGGTTGGCGACGAGCACCGCGACGGCCCCGGCGAGTTCCGCGGTGCGGATCTTCGTCGAGAAGTCGCATGTCCCACGGGCGATGAGCGCGATCTTGCCGGTGAGTGAACCTGCGGGCAGCGCCGAGCAGGCCTCCGACAGGCCATTCGCGGCATTGACCGGAGCAACCGTCACGGCGGCCAGCGGAGCGACGAGAGCGGCGCCCTCGACGATCGGGAAGTCGCCCGAGACGGCCCCGTACGACGTCCCGCCGACCGTGACCGGGGCGGCGACGTAGTGACCGACGGAGCTGGCGCCGGCGGTCAGGGCACGGGCGGCGGAGCCGGGCGAGCCCACGGTGTAGTGGCCCGGGCCTTCATTGCCGGACGAGACCGCGACGACCATGTTGGCGCGATCAAGGTTGTCGACCGCGATGGTCAGCAGATCCTGCTTGCCGTTGGCGCCGCCGCCGAGGCTCATGTTGGCGACATCGAAGCCGTCCGCATAGGCCGCGTCGAGGGCGTTGAGGATGTCCTCGGACCGGGCGCTCTCGAGCGTGCCGGGGAAGACGTTGTAGTTGCCGAGGAGCGCGGCCGGCGCCACGCCCGACGGGTCGTACGGGATGTCGACGCCGCTGACCGAGGCCGCGGTCTGGTAGTTGCAGGCGACGGTGCCCGAGACGTGCGTGCCGTGCGAATCGATGGCCTCGGCGGTCAGGCCCTGGTTCTTGGCCTTGTTGTAGAAGACCTTGGCCGCGATGATCTTGTTATTCGTGAAGCGCCTGTCGCCGAGCTGGGTCTGCGCGGCGTAGCCGGCGTCATCGAAGCACGGATGGTCGACGTCGATGCCCGAGTCGATGATGGCGACCTTGACGCCCTTGCCGGCGTTGGCGGCGCCACCGCCGCCCCAGCCCGCGACGGCGTCGACGAGGGCCAGGTCCGGATCGTCCAGGGTCTTGTAGTACACGCCGCTGTACTCCGCATACTGGACCTGCGGCGCCTGGCGCAGCAGGCGCAGGCTGGCGCCGTTCAGCTTGACCGTCACGGCGTTCAGGCTGATGTCCCAGTTGCCCGTGACCTGCGCCTTGGGGGCGTTCGCGGCGAGCCACTTCTTGAGATCGTTGCGAAGGGCGGAGAGCTGCGCTCGATAGGCCTTCGTGGTCGCCGACGAGAAGTCGACCTTCTTGCCCTTGGCGGGCTTGGTCTTGGCCGAAGTCGACAGTGGATCGCCCTTGAGCTGGACCAAGGCGATCGACTGATCGACGGTCGGACGGGCAGCGGTCGAGTCGGTCTGGCTGCGCGGGGCAGCACTGGCCGGCGCGGCTGCGACGAGGACTGCGACGAGCGCAGCCGCGAGCATGGCGCGGGTACGACGCACGATGAACGAACCTCCACGAGTGGCGGATAGGCGGCTGCGCCCCCCGGCGCACACACCGTGGTCCGTTGCTCCCACACCGGACCGAAGTAGGCCAACTCTAGGACGTTCGCCGCTAACGCGCACCGGCTTCAGCGACGACTTCGGTGCGTCCGCGCAACCCTATCGTCGTTCGTCCGGCGGGTCCACCGCGTGCCCGCGCTTGGGTCAGGCCGGGAGCTTGTCCACCAGCTCGCGTACGGATGCGGCCGACGCATCGAAGGCGGCTTGCTCAGCGTCCGTCAGGCTGATCTCCATGATCCGCTCCATGCCGCCCGCGCCGAGCACGATGGGCACGCCCACGAACAAGCCGTCGGTCTTGAACTCGCCCTGGAGCAGGACGGCACAGGGCAGCACGCGCTTGCGATCGAGCAGGATCGACTCGACCATCTCGAACGTGCTGGCAGCCGGCGCGTAGAACGCGGAACCGGTCTTGAGCAGGGCGACCACCTCGGCGCCGCCGTTGGCCGTACGCTCCTCCAGGGCTTTGACCCGGTCGGCGGGCAGGAGCTCGGTGATGGGCACGCCGGCGACCGTGGAGTAGCGCGACAGCGGGACCATCGTGTCGCCGTGGCCGCCGAGCACGAACGCGTGCGTGTCCTGGACGCTGACGCCGAGCTCTTCGGCGATGAAGGTCCGGAAGCGGGCGCTGTCCAGGACACCGGCCATGCCCAGCACGCGCTCACGCGGGAAGCCGGAGGCGGCCATGGCCACGTGACACATCGCGTCGAGCGGGTTGGTCACGATGATCAGGATGGCGTCCGGTGACTGGACCGCCGCAGCGCTGACGACCGCCTTGACGATGCCCGCGTTCTTGGCCAGCAGGTCGTCGCGACTCATCCCCGGCTGACGGGCCAGACCACTCGTCACGACGATGATGTCGCTGCCCGCGGTGTCCGCGTAGTCGTTGGTGCCGAGGATGCGCGCGTCGTGCCCGACGACCGGCGCCGCCTCCGCGAGGTCCAGGCCCTTGCCCTGCGGGAGCCCCTCGACGATATCGACGAGAACGACGTCGGCGAGCCCGGCTTCCGCGATACGCTGCGCTGTCGTCGCGCCGACATTTCCGGCGCCGATGACGGTGACCTTGTTGCGTGCCATGGGGTGAGCGGGCTCCTTCCGAGCGTCAAGTGGCCGGGTGCGGTCGCGACGTGGTTCGGTGCTGGACATTCTAGGTGGTCGCGGGTGCCCGGCTGGCGCGCCGACCGCGCCGCCCGCGCCGCCGCCCCTCCCCGGCCGTTCCGCGCCAGCGCCAGGTCGTGCACACGGTGTGTTCATTCCGGCCACTTCGTCCTCGTCAAGCGCGGCGTCGCCCCCCGTTGTGGGTAGGAGCGAACAACATGTGTGCGTTGGAGTGGATAACACCACTTCCGCGATCCTCCGAACTGGATCATCGCCCGGTAAGCCGCAGCTACGCCGCAGGAATGAACATGTGGCGATCATGCCGGGCGTCAGGCGATCCGAACTCGACATCCTGGTCCGACGCCGCCTGCAGGAGCAACGCGCCCGGCTCGGGGCGGAGGTCCAGTCGCTCCGCGAACGGCGAGGCTGGACACGCATCAAGCTGGCCCGACGCGCCGGCCTGGGCCGGATGGTCGTGAGCCGCCTGGAGCGCGGCGTCGCGAATCCCGACCTTGAGGCCCTGCACCGGGTCGCGGCGGCCCTCGACCGGCCGCTGGTCGTCGACTTCGGGGGACGCGACCCCCATGAGCCGACGAGCGATGCGGGCCACCTCGGGATCCAGGAACTGATGCTCCGGCTGGGCCGGACGATCGGCGCCACCGGCAGCTTCGAACTGGCTACCCGCCCCGTCGAGCCGTGGCGCTCGGTGGACGTCGGACTCGCGTTCGAGCGCGAACGTCGGCTCATCCACATCGAATGCTGGAACACGATCGGCGACGTCGGGGCGGCGGCCCGGTCGAGTGCCCGGAAACAGGCGGAGCTGGCCGATCTCGCGATCGCCCGGTGGGGCGCAGAGGCCAGCGTGGCCCTTGTCTGGGTCGTCCGCGCGACGGCGCGCAACCGGGCCCTCGTTGCGCGCTACCCGGAGGTCTTCGCGGCTCGATTCCCGGGGTCGTCGCGCCGGTGGGTGGAGGCGCTCACGACCGGCGTCCACCCGCCCGAACGCCCCGGCCTGGTCTGGTGCGACGTCGGCGCGACTCGGATCCACGCCTGGCGGCGTTGACCGAGCCAGGATTCCGGTCGTTCATGGATGCCCGGAGTCGAAGTTCGACGATGGGAGACGACCGGTCCTGCGACGGACGATGCAGACACCAGCGGACGACCACCGCATCGAATCACATCGCCAGGAGCACCGGTGCCATGTCCATCCCCGTGGCCCCCCGTTTCACCAGGCTGGGCATCGCCGCGTCCGTCCTCGGCCTGCCGTGGCCGCCCCGGGTCAGCTCGTGACCAGCGGCCCTGCCGAGCGAACGCCGTCACCCACGCCGTCCGAGTAGTACGCGAAGTTGTCCGCGAACATCCGAGCGAGCTTCGCCGCGGCAGCGTCGTAGTCGGCGCCGTCGGCCCAGGTGGAGCGCGGGTCCAGGAAGGATGCCGGCACGTCCGGACAGGCGGTCGGGACCTCCACCCGGAACGTCGGATCGAGGCGCATCTCGACATCGGCGAGGGCACCGGACAACGCCGCTCGCACCATGGAGCGGGTGTGCGCGATGTTCATCCGCTCGCCGGTGCCGTACCGGCCGCCCGTCCAGCCGGTGTTCACCAGCCACACCGTCGCGTCGTGCTCGCGCAGGCGATCGATGAGCATGGCCGCGTACTCCCCGGGGTGGCGGGGCATGAACGGCGCTCCGAAGCACGCCGAGAAGGTGGCTTTGGGCTCCTTGACCCCGATCTCCGTGCCGGCGAGCTTGGCCGTGTAGCCGCTGATGAAGTGGTAGGCCGCCTGGTCGTGGGTGAGCCGGCTGATCGGCGGCAGGACACCGAACGCATCGGCCGTCAAGAGGACCACGGTCCGCGGCTGGACGGTCATCCCGGTCGGGTCCGCGTTGCCGATGAAGTGCAACGGGTAGGCGCCTCGGGTGTTCTCGGTGAAGACCTCCGAGTCGAGGTCCAGCTCGCGCGTGTCGGGATCGACCGGGACGTTCTCCAGGACCGTGCCGAAGCGCCGCGTCGTCTGGAAGATGTCGGGCTCGTACATCGCCGACAGGCGGATGGTCTTGGCGTAGCAGCCGCCCTCGAAGTTGAACAGGCCCTGCGCGCCCCAGCCGTGCTCGTCGTCGCCGATGAGGCTGCGTTCGGGGTCCGCTGAGAGGGTGGTCTTACCGGTCCCACTCAGGCCGAAGAAGACGACGCTGTCGCCGGCCGCGCCGACGTTGACCGAACTGTGCATGGGCAGGACGCCCTCGTCGGGCATCAGATAGTTCATGACCGTGAAGGCCGACTTCTTGATCTCGCCCGCGTACTCGGTGCCGACGATGATGATCTCCATCCGCTCCAGGTGGAGCAGGATGGCCGTCGTGGTGCGGGTGCCCTCGGTTTCCGGGTCGGCCAGGAACGACGGGACGCAGATGATCGTGAAGTTCGGCTCGAACCCGACCCGGTCGGCGGCCGTCGTCCGCCGGAACAGGTTCCTGGCGAAGACGCTCGCCCAGGCCGTTTCCGTGTAGACGCGCAGGCGGCGCTGATGCGCGGGGTCGGCGCCGATGAGGCAATCCTGGCTGTACAGGTCGCGGTCCGCGCAGTACTCCAGAAGGCGGGCCCGCAGGCGCTCGTAGTTCGCCTCGCTGATGGGCCGGTTCACGCTCCCCCACCAGATCTTGTCGCGGCTCGACGGCTCATCGACCACGAACTTGTCTTCGGGAGAGCGGCCGGTGTGCTTGCCCGTACGAACGACGAGCGGACCCTCGGCCGCGATGACGCCCTCAGCGGCGCGCACGGCGTGCTCGACGAGGGCCGCGGTCGGCAGGTTGACCAGGACGCGCCGGCCGATGATCGGCGGGGCGGCACCAGCTGCATCGGTCCCGGCGCCGGCCGGATCGAGGGCGCCGTGGGCGGACGTCGGACGGTCCTCGGGGCGGGGCGGCATCGCGGTGGCCATCGGCATCGACTCCTTGCGCTCGGGGCACGGACGATCACGGGTGATGATCGACCGGCCGCGCGTGATGCGGGTGGTGGCCCGCAGGAGTCGGCTTCCGCAGTCGTGATTCGCGGATTGTATACGCTGGCGCACGTTGTGTTACCGCTTGCGGCAACGTCGCGATAACGTTGCGGAATGGTATCACCGGGCGCGATACGGCCTTGGGCGGCGTTCCGGTGGCAGGCGATCGGCGGTTTCGCGGGCGGGAGTGGGCACGCCCCGTCGTTGACGCCGACGCGCACCAGCCCGTACCATCCGCCCACAACTGAAGAGATGCTTATCAAGAGTGGCAGAGGGACCGGCCCGATGAAGCCACGACAACCTACCGGCGCGATGCCGGCAAGGTGCCAATTCCGGGCAGGTCCACCTGCGAGATAAGGGAACTCTTCGGAGCCCCCTCGAAACGATCAGGGTCGTCCCGTCCTCACCGGTCCCCGCGCCGCCTGTCCACGCCCAGGCCGGAGATCCACCGTGACCCTCGAGACGCCCATCAGACAGCGAACCAACGCAGCGGCGGCGGCTGCCACGTTCACCGACGCCACCGACGCCACCGACGCGGAACGCCCGCGCATCACCGGCATGGCCTGCCGCAGCTGCGGCCACGCCCAGCCGCTCGCCATCGCCTATGTCTGTCCAGCCTGTTTCGGGCCGCTCGAGGTGACCTACGATCTGGCCATCGCCG